>Ga0102925_1000281_pt1 | contig 26634 bp, 25 predicted proteins | sample SalPonR1_A_D1_MG_FD_78216 | JGI IMG/M metagenome (GOLD analysis project Ga0102925, IMG submission 78216) | Salt pond soil microbial communities from South San Francisco under conditions of wetland restoration - Salt Pond MetaG R1_A_D1_MG | ecosystem: Environmental > Aquatic > Marine > Intertidal...
CCGGCGTAAAAAACCTGGAAGTGGGCGACCACGTTATTCCCCTCTATACCGCCGAGTGCGGTGAGTGCAAATTCTGCACCTCTGGCAAGACCAACCTGTGCGGTGCCGTGCGTGCCACACAGGGCAAGGGTGTAATGCCGGATGGTACCTCCCGTTTCAGCTACAACGGCCAGCCGCTCTATCACTACATGGGCTGCTCCACGTTCTCCGAATACACGGTACTGCCTGAAATCTCCCTGGCCAAGATCCCCAAGGAAGCGCCCCTCGAGAAGGTTTGCCTGCTTGGTTGTGGTGTCACCACCGGGATTGGTGCGGTAATGAATACCGCCAAGGTAGAAGAAGGCGCAACGGTGGCCATCTTCGGCCTCGGGGGCATCGGGCTGGCGGCGATTATTGGTGCAACCATGGCCAAGGCCAGCCGCATCATTGCCATCGATATCAATCCGGGCAAGTTCGACATTGCCAAACAACTGGGTGCGACAGATGTGGTCAACCCCAACGACTACGACAAGCCGATCCAGGAAGTCATCGTCGAGATGACCGACGGTGGTGTGGACTACTCCTTCGAGTGTATCGGCAATGTAAAAGTCATGCGCGCGGCCCTGGAGTGCTGTCACAAGGGGTGGGGCGAGTCCATCATCATCGGCGTGGCCGGTGCCGGCGAAGAGATCAGCACCCGCCCGTTCCAGCTGGTCACCGGCCGGGTCTGGAAAGGCTCAGCGTTTGGCGGCGTGAAGGGCCGTACCGAGTTGCCGGGTTATGTGGCAAAGGCTGAGAAAGGCGAGATTCCGCTGGATGTGTTCATTACCCATGAAATGCCTCTGGAAGACATCAATAAGGCGTTTGATTTGATGCATGAGGGTAAGAGTATTCGGACGGTTATTCATTTCTGATTCTAAGGGGCTTCCCGGTCACGCCCAAGTGATCGGGGAGCAACTGAGTTCAAGCGCTGACGGAAGCTAATCCCAGAGTGGTCGATCAGACAGCTTATTCTGAAGGAACGAGATAAAGGCTTTCACCTTCCCCGGCAACTGTTTCCTGTTGGGATAAAGGGCATGGATTTGCTGTTGATCTTTTTCGTAATTTTCCAGTAGCGCGATGAGTTTTCCGTCTTCGAGCAATCTACCCACCATGAAAGACGACAATCGGGCAATGCCCCCTCCCTGCATGGCGTAGTCGCACAGTGCATTTACATCGTTGGTAAGGAAGCCGCCCCTGGCTTCGATAAGCTGTTCCCCATCGGGGGTCTGGAATCGCCATAGGTTGAATGATCGGCTGGTTGAAAGGCGCAGGCAGCTGTGGCTTTTCAGATCAGAGGGAACGCGGGGCTTTCCGTGGAGCTTCAGATATTCCGGGCTGGCGCAGACGATCCGCCGGCTTTCGCCAAGGTGCCTCGCTACCAGACTGGTATCTTCCAAAACGCCCAATCTGATAGCCACATCAACCTGCTCTGCAACCAGATCGACGGGAATGCCGGAGAGCTGAAGTTCCAGCTCCAGCTGTGGGTATTCTTCCTGGAATTCCATCAGGATGGGAAGTAGCTGGTGGCGTGCAAAACCAGCGGTGCTATTAATCCGAAGTTTGCCTTTGGCGATCTGACCGTAATTGCTTAATGTGTTTTCGGCGTCCTCGACCGCAGACAGTATGTCCAGGCACCTTTGATAGAACTGCTGGCCGGCTTCAGTCGTGCTCAGCCTCCTTGTGGTTCGATTCAGTAGCCGCACACCTAAGCGGTTTTCCAGTCTCTTGATGAGTTTGCTTACAGCGGAGGGCGTAAGTTCAAGTTCGCGCGCCGCAGCAGACAACCCCCCGCGTTGTATCACCGCTGCATAGACTTCCATTTCCGTCAGTTTGTCCATTCGTGATGATTATCCTTGAATTCGATTCACAAATGCTTGGACAACACTCGTCTTTTTCCCGCGACAACGCAAGCCTAAAGTCGTTAAACCCGGTCACCGAAATGGAGCGTTAATATGTTGGAACTTTATACCCATCCTATGTCGCCCTGTGCGCAGAAAGTCCGCATTGTGCTCGCCGAAAAAGGCCTGCAATGGACGAAACGTCATGTTGATCTCGCTCAGAAAGAGAATCTTCACCCCGACTATTTAAAGCTTAATCCGTTGGGCGTCGTGCCAACTCTGGTCCATGAAAGTAAGGCCGTTATCGAGTCCAGTATCATTTGTGAATATCTGGAAGATCGCTGGCCAGGGGCAAGCTTGCGGCCTGAGAACCCCTACGCAATAGCCCAGATGCGTTTCTGGATGAAACAGGTTGATAACAAACTTCATCCGTCCTGCGGTGCACTTCAGTGGCCGTTAGTAATGCGACCGGAGTTGATGAAAAAATCGCAAACGGAACGTCAGGCGTTGCTTGATCAAATTCCGGAGAAACCTCGGCGTGAGCGCCAAAAACGGCTGACTGAATTCGGCCTTGAAGCGCCAGATGTGGTCGATGCCGTTCACGTATACCGTAAGACGATTCTGGCAATGGAAAATGCGCTCAAGGAGCATCATTGGGTAGTCGCCGATAACTTCAGTCTGGCTGATATCTGCCTGGCACCATACTTCCAAACGATCATGCAATTCGGCTGGACAGATATCTATGAGGATTGCCCGCGTGTGACAGATTGGTTCGAGCGCTGCCGCAAGAGAGCGTCGTATGAACAAGCGGTGGCAGCTGACTTTTCAGCGGACGTCAAGGCTGACCTGCTGGAAAAAGGCAAACCTGCATGGAATCTGATCCAGGGGCATTTAGAGAAATTCCCGTCTCCGATGTGATTTGAAAATGGGCGTCAATCATGTTCGATGCATCCGATCATCGAGAAATTCTGGCTGTTTTCGGAAACAGCCAGAACGCAAACCAACGAGTCATTCGGGGCATCAATACGTAGCTCATCAATAGCATCACGACAACCGTGACCAGCAATGTACGTAAAAGCAGTGGCACCTGTGCCAGCACATCCCCGAAAAGCATGAACACCAGGGTTACCGCAGGATACAGCGCCAACCAGCTGACAATGGTCATCTTCCATTTGGGTGGTGGCGCAACTGGATTCTGACCCGGCAAAGTGAACCAGGTAACGATTCCCGAAGTCACTTCCCGTTCACTGGGCTGAACCAGGAGGCTCTCAATCTGCCCAAGTAGTTCCGCTCTCTCTTCAGAGCTCTCCCATTGCTCCAGGGATTCCCGGTCTCGGAACTTGAACACGATGCGGTATTCGGGATCGTCGGGTGACGCCGGCCGGAACATGGCGGTGCCCAGGTAACCGGGAAAGCGCGAGGCCCGCTCGGTCATCTGGCTGCTTAATGCTTCGAACGCGTCTTGCTGGCCCTTTCTGACCCGTCGAGAGACAACCACTGTGAGTGGAGCTGATGGATCCTGCTGGCCAACGCCAGACTGGTTGTCGGTCATGTTCATTATCCTCAATGGTCCAAAAAAGGGGCCCGCAGAAGCGGGCCCAATGGAGAAGCAACAATGGGTCGTGGATCAGCTGCCAGTTGCGCGAAGATGCTGAACGTTGAACATCTGTGGCGGTGACAGTTCGGGATCCACCTGTCCCTTGAACTGACCGGTGGTGCAATGACTGGCCTGAACGTCGATCATGCTGAAGCTGTCATCGATGGAGACACCGCTGCCCTTGTTCTTCGGTAGGTGGTGGTCCGGATGCGCCTGGCCAATGGTGAAGGTCTTCCACAGACTGCCCTTGCGGTCATAAGACACGGTTCTCGGAATGGTGAAGGTCTGAGCATCCATGTAGTGAACACGCTTCGACAGCGGGTGGCTTTCATCCACTGGAACCGATTCAACTTCGTGAACCTTGCGCAGCTGCCAGGTGATGTCGGGGAAGCAACCGCCCTGGCCACTGAAGGACACAACCTGGTACCCATCACTGTCGCTGTGGGTTTCGGAATCGAGCGTCAGGTCGTTGTGGTTGTAGAAGGGCATCAGCATGTTACGGGTGCCTTTGTAGGTCCAGTTCATGTCTGAAATTCGGCCGTTATAGCCTTCAAAGTCTTCGATCATCAGGTCAGAGCCGAGAAACGCGTCGGTGACCTGGCCAGTTGCCAAACGACGGACCCGGCGTTGAAAGCCCAGGTACAGCCAGGAGTTATCCCGCTTGAGGTCGTCGGCAGCTCGGTGGATCAGCAACTGGGTGTTGCGAACGTCTGCAGGGTCGAGCACCTGCACATAGATCGCCCTGAAAAGATCAGACGGGTTCGGCGTGATTTCCGGCGTCGGTTCCTGGATCACCCGGCCCTTGTAGTTCAGGAAGTGGAAGTTGAATTTGATGGTTCGCTCCACTTTGCCCGAGTCCATGTCGCGATACTTCCAATAGAACGGGTAGATGGCCGCGCTATCGCCCCAGTTGTAGCCATACTTGTAGTTCCAGGCCAGTTTCTCGCCCGCTCTGGGGTCGTTGACGTCAGGTTCTTCGGGGAAGGGGCGGCCAGCGTTCCAGCCGCTGATTTCACCCACGTTGTCACCGAGCGCAACCTGACCAAGTGAAGCCCTTGTGGCTTCAACATAGTTCGGATGCAGATCAAAGGAGGTGGTCTCGCCTACGGTGATGGTGGTCATGCCCTGCTCGATAAAACCGTAGAATGCGGGATCAATGGCGTCCTTGAACTGGGCAACGTTGCTCTGGTCAATGACCATTCCGGCTTTCAGCCCATCAAAGCTCGGTGTCTCTGTGTTGTAGGGATAGAAGGAGTTGGTAATAACTGCTTCATCGGCCATTAGCGCTGTCGACATCAGGCCTGCTGTGCAGCCAGCCATCAGCCATCTAAAAACGGATTTGTTCTTTGTCGTAGTCATTTTGGTTCCTCGTTATCAGAAGCTGTAACGTGCGGTCAGCTGGATTTCGTCTTCTTTCTGGGCCATACCGATCGGTCCTGACTGGAAACGGCCAAGGGGTTCGTATCCGGAGAGGCCGGCAGATTCACCCGCGGGCTGGCCAGGATAGGCGGCGGTGAACGGGTCCCAGGGGTTACAGGTGCGGCAGTCGTCAAACTTCCGGGCACCATCGCCGACCTTGAAGTTGGCGCCGGCTGTGAGCTTGAAGTTGTCGTTGACCAGCCATTCCACTGACGGTGCAACTGCAGTTGCCTGGGCGCGGACGTCGTGGGCGGTAATGATTTGTGGGCTCAGGCGGCCATTCATGTAGAACCCCTTGATCAGGAGGGTCGCAATCCAGTTCTGTTCCCAGTCTGGAATGCCGGCTTCGCCCAGCAGACGCTGTTCGCGCTCGTGGTCAAGAATGTGTTGGCCAAAGATCTGACCGGAGAACAGGAACGCCTGGGATTCGTTCAGGGCCGGTATGAAGATGTTCTTGTCGGCACCCACCACGTAGCGGACGACATCAGACTCGGAATACAGCTTCTCGCGCAGGGTGTTGGCAAACTCTTCACCGGAGGTATATGCAGTCTCAACCCGGAACACGGTATCGATACCCTGCGAGTAGTAGTCCAGAGAGCCACCCACCAGATTGACCCTTGGGAAGTGGATATCGAACGCGATCAGGCTCGGCCATACCGCGGTGTCACCCGTGAACGCGTTTTCAGCCGGAATGCCACCTCGCAGTGACGGCAGTTGGGAGCGGTATGTCAGTGCATTCAGCGAGAAGCCGAGATCGCCGTACACGCCCTCCAGTTTCAGACCCAACTGGGTGTTGGAAAGGCTCCAGCTTGGCAGATGCGCCTCGCGGATACCGATCTGTCCGGGGCCAAAGTCTGTTGCGATGCTGCCGTTGGCAAAGTTGGCAACGGTGCCCCCGTTTTCCCACAGATTATTCATGCCGCGAAAGAAACAGCCTGCATCCAGGATGACGTTCGGCTGGCCGCACTGGCCAATGTCATGGGGCCGGAACTGATCGAAGTTCCAGACCACCTGGAAGTTCAGATCGTCGAAGGCCAGGCCATCGAATACCTCGGTTGGTCCCATGCGATAGTCTGACTTCAGGATCCACATGGGTATCCGGATGTCTTCAAGCTCGTCGTAGATATTATTGCGTGAGAAATCCACGGGGTTGATAACATCCAGAACCCGGAACAGATCCGTCCGGCCCCAGATAACCTGCTGTTTACCCAGGCGGGTGCTCAGCACGTTGCCGCTGTCGAAGTTCAGGTCAAAATCGACATAAAGCTCGCGGATGAAATCTGCCCGGTCGTTGAACTCCTGGAAGCGAAGCTCATTCAGGTCCTTGTCCAGGTAATCATCAATACAGCCCCGGCTATCGACATCGCAGGGGCGCACGGGAACACCAAACCCGACACCACCATCCTGGGGATGCAGGTTTTCACCCAGAACGATCATGCCGTCGTTGGGGTTCTGATTGATATCAAAACCGAAGTTGGGGGTGGGAGCGATACCGCCGCCGTGTGGTACAAATTCGGCCGGATTCGGAACTGGTGCGGTGTCTTCAAGCAGAATGGAGCCACCAGCGGTGCGTCCGTATTCATCCTTGTTCAGGTCGTAGACGCCGTCATAGGTGCCTCGCAACGTGCCGTTGACGGAAACATTGCTGAAAATACCCACGTCTCCAATTCGTTTTTCACCTTCCAGTTGCAGCGTATTGCGGAACTTGGATAGACCGACGCCTTCTCGCCCGTAGGTTGCGTTTTCGTAGAAACCGTTGACGCGGGCATCTTCCGCAGCAACTGTTGCAGTCATTGGAACCAGCGCCAGGGTGGCACTACCCGCAAGGGTGCAGCACCAGAACCTCAGGCCTTTTATTGTTGTTTGCATGGCATGTCCTCGTTACAGGTTTTAGTGGGGCTTGGTACCGGGTTCAGGCCCGATACGGCGCTCCCGTCACAAACCCATCGTCCTGTCTTGAATCCAACACAGGGGATGGAGCTGATTTCGTTTCCTTGTGATCTGAATGCAGGATTCCGTCTTCATCCGCGTAAACGTCGGTGATGAATCGGGGTTTAAAGGCCAGTACCCAGGAAGGGACCAGCAGCATGGCGGCCATGCCGTTGATGACGATCATCACGCACAGCAGCAGGGCAGCATCTGACTGGAATCTCAGGTTCGAGAAGATGACCCACATGATGATCCCGGCCATCAGGGTCAGGGCGGTGAAGCTGATGGCCATACCAGTGGTGGAAATGGCGCGCCTTACGGATTCCCGCAGGTCCCCGCACTTGGCCATTTCTTCCCGGATACGGTCCATCATGTAGATGGAGTAATCGATGCCTACCCCGATCCCCACGGCGATGACCGGAACGGTATTGATATCAATGCTCAGGCCGTTCAGGCCCATGTAGGCGTAGGTCAGGGTGGTGGCGAACAGCATGGCCAGGAGCATCATCAGCCCGGCGTGCCAGGAGGTGTAGAACAGCATCACGAAGGCGAAGATGAGCAGGAAGACCAGCGGTAGAACGATCACGTTGGTTTCAAATGCCGATTCGTTCATGGCAGCTGCCACACCAAGCGTGCCGCCCGCCAGACGTATAGTCAGGCCTTCAACGCTGTCTCCGTTTTCAGCGATCCATTCCTTGGCCATGTGAATCGCTCGACGGATGGTTTCTCCCTGGCGGTCTTTGTAATAGAACACCAGGTTGGCGACGCGATCGTCCGTGTCATTGAATTCATCCAGAGCCCCGGGGACCGGGCTGGATGCCATGTAAGTAAACATCAGTCCGCCCACGTAGCCGGCATCGTGGGGGATCTGGTACCAGCGGGGGTCATCGTTGTGCATCAGCCGATTCACCTGCTTGACCAGGTCGGGTAAACCTTTGCTACCACCCACTTCCGGGTCCAGCAGCATGTGGGCCTGCAGATTCGACAGGGCTTCCAGCACCTCGGGGCGCTTGAGCCCGCCTTTCTCACTGGTTTCCGCGACAATGTAGAGCTCCTCCGAACCCGGGAACCGGTCATTCACTACCCGCGAGGAGATGTTGTAGTCGTGGTCGGGGTACAGGATCGGCGAGCCGGGTTCAGAGTCCCCGATTTGCACATTGGATGCGGCCAGCAAACCACCCAGCATGGAGATGGCTGCTACGGCGAGAATGATGCGGGCGGCGCCGGGCCGTGTGACGGTTCGAGAACAACTGGCACCGATGTGGCGCAAGGCTGTTTCGCGAATTTCCGGGTTCTTCGGCGTGGGCAGTATGGAGAGTAATAGTGGGACGCCGATCAGGACGGTAAAGACAACCGTGATTGCCCAGAGTGAGGCGTAGATACCCAGATGGGTGTTCAAGGGGATGGAGCCGATGGCGATCAGCGACAGGCCAATAGCGTCGGAGACCACTCCCAGAGAGCCCGGCCGAAACAGGCTGTCGAAGGTTGCCTTCGCAGCCTTTGGGCCGCTCCCCAGTACCAGGGTTTCTGCGTAATAGCGCTCGACCAGTTGGACACCATGACTCATGGCGCGCGCCGCAATCAAAAAGGGGATTACCAGACCTAAGGGGTCCAGGTTGTAGCCAAGTACACTGATAATCCCAAGGCCCCACACAGTGGAGATGAGAACGCCTCCAAGGGGGATGAGCACACCGTATGCTTTGCGGAAGTGGAAGATGAGCAGTGCCAGCATGGTGAGCACTGTGAAGATAAAAATTTGCAGGATCTGGTCCATGTAAGTGTAGGCCCAGCCAACAAGCACGGGCTGCCCCGTGGCGTAGATGGTTACTCCTTCGGCAGCTTCATTGGCCCGGAGCTCCTGAAGCTGGGCAAAGGTCGCTTCATAATCCAGCTTGCCTTCAATGAGCTGCGCCTTGACCAGCGCCATCTTGAGATCGGGGGAAACCAGCGGGCCGTAGACCCGCGGATTCGCGGCTACGTCTGCGCGCATGGCGCCCAGCGCCTGCTGTGAGTAATCCCCGCTTGTGGAGTCGTAATAGGGTTCGGAGTTGATGCTACCGACTTCCGTGAGCCAGATTTTCCGGGAGTTGCGATGGGTGACGCTGGAAACAAGGTTGTGGTTGACTCCCGGCAGGCTGTCTACCGCCTGGGTGATTCGATCGATTCTGGCCAGGTTGTCATTGGTGAAGATGTCACCGTCGGAAAACTCGACCCCAACGACAAGAACATTGGCACCACCGAAACTGTCTTTAATGCTGTTGTGCAGCTGGATGTAAGGGTGTTGCTGTGGCAAAAGATCCGCGAAATCCGTGTAGATTTTCAGGCCTGGGATACGCAGGGCGAAGATCAATGTCAGTATCGCGATCACTGAAAGCACTTTGCGGGGGTTGTCGAATATCCACACTTCCAGCAGATGCAGCAGATGTGTGAAACGATGCAATCCGGGCATGGTTGATATCCTCAGTCTTTGCTGGCGGCGATAGCCGCAGGAAGTTCAAGGTCGAAAAGCAGGCCACGACCACCGGCGACAAGCAGCCTATGCTCTGGCATGAGTAGGCCGGTTCGCAGATACAGGGGCTGGTCGGATTCCGAGATCTTTTTCCAGGCGGAGCTCTGCAGCTGGAGAACGGTGGCGTTGTCGGCTACCGCGTAGAGGTTTGATTCACCGGGGATGAAGCCGAATACCGGTGCATTGGTTTCGGTCGGCATTTGTTTCCAGGTTTGACCGCCATCGATGGTCTGGTAGACGAATCCGTTCAGACCGCCCACCCAGCCTTCATCCATTGAACGGAAATAGCTTGTGTGGGCGTAGAACTCGTCCGGCAGGTAACCGGCGTAATCCCAGTTGAGACCGCCATCGTCGGTGCGCAGCACCATGCCGTATTCCCCGGTGGCGATGGCCTGATCGGCGTTGATGAACTGCAGGTTGTTGATGATGGCGTCTTCGTAGAGGGAGGTCTCATCCCATTTCTCGCCCAGATCAGAGCTGTACTGGATGGTGGTAAAGCTGCCCGCTGTCCACCAACTGCCGTCAGGGGCACAGGCCACGGTCATCATTTGTTCCTGGCTTGGTAACGGGTGCCTGGTCCAAACGCTTCCCTGGTCATCGCCCTGCCATATCTGGTTGTCGAACGTCAGCGCAATAAAGGAGTTGTCTGGGCAGACATCCAGGGCCAAAAAGCTTGCGGTAGAATTCAGTGCCTGTCGTTTCCAGGTTTCGCCGTTATCCCGGCTGGTAAGAAGTACACCGTCGTTGCCAGTTACCACAATCACCTGGTCGTTCCGGGCCATGGCCTGGTAAAAGTCTGTGCGCTTGGATGATTGCTCTGAAACCTGGCGTACCGCCTCGAGGTTGAGGGGCGCTTCGCAGCCGGTCAGCAGCAGCGATGTTCCGGCTGCTATGGCGATCGCTGTACCGGTAGTGCGCCGTGAGCGCAGAGGGGGGTTTTGCATTTTCTGTCACCGTCTTTGTTTTTGTGAAAAAGCGACTGACGGTAAGACAGCAACCGGTATGCCATGTCCGGCTGGTCATTCTCAAGCAATTGAAAAATAGGGTTTTATCTGAAGATTTTCTGGTTGGGAGATGGTTTTAGAGGCGTTATCGTGTTGGTTGATTTTTATCAAATGATCAAACCTGCAAGCAGGTTGCTTATTTCGTGAGGTGAGGAGGAGAAGGCAACATCCATGTCGCGTCGTGGTCTTGGTATTCAGCCCTCGGCAAGAATGCCTGACTTTTTCAGCCGGTAGGCCAGGGCCGGTCGGGTAAGGCCGAGAATCCGGGCCGCGCCGGATACATTCTGCTTGGCCTGGTCCATGGCTCTGCGCATCAGAGTCTCTTCCACTTCGTCGAGACTGATCGAGTTCCCGAGGATCTGGTCTGCCCAGCCTCCCGCCGCGTTTGACATGCCCCCATGCACCACATGGCCTTCGCCATCAACGAATTCATGGGGCTTTTCCGAATGGTTGTCGGGGAAAACTGCGAATAACGAGTCCTGACTGATGGATTCGTTGTTCTCCGTGAGTATCACGCCTCGTTCAATGACGTTTTCGAGCTCTCGAATGTTGCCAGGCCATTGGTAATTCATGCACAGAGCGAGAGCCTTGTCAGAAAGACCCAGGGTTCTTTTGTTGTATTCTGAGTGGAATTTTTTGAGAAAGTGTTCCACAAGCAGGGGCAGATCCTCCAGCCGTTCCCGCAGGGGCGGGATTTTTACAGGGAACACATTCAGCCGGTAGTAAAGGTCCGCGCGGAATTTTCCGGCTTCAACGGCCTCTGCCAAGCTCTCATTGGTAGCCGCAATCACTCGAACGTTGACCGAGCGGGTACGATTGTCGCCGACCCGTTCCAGCTCGCCTTCCTGAAGCACCCTCAGCAACGTAGCTTGTGCCCGCGACGTGAGTTCCACCACTTCATCCAAAAAAATAGTGCCGCCATTGGCGCGTTCAAAGCGCCCAGGCCGGGACTGGTTTGCCCCTGTATAGGCGCCCTTTTCGACACCGAAGAGCTCGGCTTCAATCAGGTCGGGAGGTATAGCTGCACAGTTCACGGCGACAAATGGCTGCTCGGCCCGCTCGCTGCGAAGGTGGACGCTTCTGGCGATGACCTCCTTGCCGACACCGGTTTCGCCCAGAAGGAGGACGGAGACCTTGCCCATGGCGGCCTTGTCGATCATCTTGCAGACCTTGTTGTAAGAAGCGGACTGGCCAATGCCATAGTACTGCCCCTGTTGATTCTCAAGGCTACTGCGAAGTGAGCTCACCTGAGACTGCAAGTCGTAGAGCTCTTCGATCATGGGGTCTGCTTTGAAGTATTTGATGAACTCCTCTGAGTCCTCCCACTCTTCGGCCGGTTTCCCGACGATGTGGCATTTCTCGTCACCGCAGCCCCGGCAAGAAACTTCCCTGAAAATGATCTGGCGTCCCATAAACGAGGAGGTATATGCGCAGGCATAGCCGAGCAGCGACCAGCAGGCAGGCTCGTCCATCTGGCCAAGTTCGGTCTGGCAGATCTCCACTTCGAAAGAGTCAATCCAGTCAAGTTCGCCGTAAAACCCCCCCGTCTCCTGATCAATATCAATTTCAATCGGGATGACTTTTACCATGCCCTTCAGAGAATGAAGCTGGGGCCCGGCCAGGAAGATGTCCAGTTCGTCACAGTGTGGGCGAAGCTTGCGGGCAAGCTCTGCGTCCCGGAGCCCGGACTGATAGCCAAGACGCAGGAAAAACCCTTTGGCTCTTTCAATGCCAATGGTATTGACCATTTCCCGGCGGAATGCGGCCATGGCGGAGACCTGCATCAGTAGCATCCGCTGTTCGCCGAACCAGATTTTGCCTTCCGTGCTTTGAAACCGGATCTGTTCCGTAAGATCCTGAAAGTCCACGTATTGCAGCTGTGGCTTATAGCTGATTGCCATGTCAGGAGCCCCGTTTGTTGTTGTGTGGGGTTGGGGTGCGCCCGAAATGAGAGTCAGAGTGCGGGCACGAAATTGCTGCTCTATCTAACACCTGATGAAAGTCAAAAATCAATCAAATGATAAAAATATGGCCATTGGTCTGATGATTTTTCTGCATCTGAGCATTTGCTGAGATGGCTTTACGAAGTTGATCAAATAGTAAAAAACCGCCTGTTTCGAACCTTGCCTTATTCTCCGCATCCTCACCATTTGTGCTTCTGGATTAGAAAATAACTGTTTATGAAACAACGGCCTGAAATCTTTAATTGTCGCCTGTTCATGGTTTGGCACACCCGTTGCTCCCATCTCTTCAGCCAACAACAAAGACAATGGGGCAAACAATGACGACCCAGAACGACATCAAATCTTTCGACGAGCTGACGCGATACATCCGGGTGAGGAGTGAGCCGGGCGACAAATTCGTGGAATTCGACTTCGCCATTGGTTACCCGGAGCTGTTCGTTGAACTCGTTCTTCCCCGCGAGGCCTTCGAAATCTTCTGCAGGCACAACAAGGTGGTCCACATGGACTCCGAGATGATCCGCGAGATCGATGAAGACATGGTCAAGTGGCGCTTTGGAGAGCGTGGGCAACGTTACTGAGCGAAGCGCATCAACATCCAGTTTCACAACAACAAAACGGTAAGGTTGATATGAGTATCGAAATCAAGACCAACTCGGTGGAACCCATCCGCCATACCTATGGCCACATCGCCCGTCGCTTTGGCGACAAACCGGCAACCCGGTATCAGGAAGCCAGTTACGACATTGAGGCCAAGACCAATTTTCATTATCGGCCGCAGTGGGATTCCGAGCATACCCTGAACGATCCGATGCGCACCGCGATCCGCATGGAAGACTGGTATGCGGTAACCGATCCCCGTCAGTTCTATTACGGCGCCTATGTCGGTAATCGCGCCAAGATGCAGGAGGCGGCTGAGACCAGCTTTGGTTTCTGCGAGAAGCGCAATCTGCTTACCCGCCTTCCAGAGGAAACCCAGAAACAGCTGCTCCGCCTGTTGGTACCCCTGCGTCATGTCGAGCTTGGCGCCAACATGAACAACAGCAAGATTGCAGGCGATGCCACCGCTACGACGGTGTCCCAGATGCACATATACACAGGTATGGATCGTCTGGGGATTGGCCAGTATCTCTCCCGGATTGCCCTGATGATTGATGGCAGCACCGGCGCGGGCCTCGATGAATCCAAAGGCTACTGGATGGATGACGACCTCTGGCAGCCCATGCGCAAGCTGGTTGAAGACACCCTTGTGGTTGAGGACTGGTTCGAACTGACACTGGCCCAGAACGTTCTTATGGACGGCCTGATGTACCCGCTGGTCTACGACAAGATGGACGCGTGGTTCGAAAGCCAGGGCGCGGAGGACGTCTCCATGCTCACCGAATTCATGCGCGACTGGTACAAGGAGTCGCTGCGCTGGACCAACGCCATGCTGAAAGTTGTTGCTGGCGAAAGCGATGCCAACCGTGAACTGCTTCAGAAGTGGATTGACCACTGGGAACCTCAGGCCTACGCCGCCCTGAAACCATTGGCGCAAGCCTCCGCAGGCGTTGAGTCGCTGGACGAAGCCCGCGCCGAACTCGCCACCCGTCTCAAAAAGTGTGGTTTGCAGAGTCAGGGAGTATCCGCATGAGTCAGCTCGTATTCATTGCCTTTCAGGATAACGACAACGCCCGCTATCTGGCCGAAGCCATCATGGAGGACAACCCGGAAGCCGAACTGCAGCACCAGCCGGCCATGATCCGGATCCAGGCGGAGAAGCGCCTGGTGATCAACCGGGAAACGATGGAAGAAAAGCTCGGTCGAGAGTGGGACGTTCAGGAAATGCTCATCGATGTGATCAGTATCGGCGGCAACGTCGATGAAGATGATGACCACTTCATTCTTCAGTGGAACTAATCGGGAGACCTATCATGGTTGTTAAAAACAAGAAATTGAATCTTAAAGACAAGTATCAGTATCTGACCCGGGACATGTCCTGGGAGCCGACTTACCAGAAGAAAGAAGACATTTACCCGGACGAACGTTTCGAGGGCATCAAGATCACTGACTGGTCCCAGTGGGAAGACCCGTTCCGACTGACCATGGATGCCTATTGGAAGTACCAGGCCGAGAAAGAGAAAAAGCTGTACGCGATTTTCGATGCCTTCGCCCAGAACAACGGCCACCAGAACATTTCAGACGCCCGCTATGTCAATGCGCTGAAACTGTTCCTGAGCGGCGTGTCGCCACTGGAGCATGCCGCCTTCCAGGGCTATGCCAAGGTTGGCCGTCAGTTCAGCGGTGCCGGAGCGCGGGTGGCGTGCCAGATGCAGGCGATTGATGAACTGCGTCATTCCCAGACCCAGCAGCACGCCATGAGCCACTACAACAAGCACTTTAATGGCCTGCATGATGCCGCGCACATGCACGACCGGGTGTGGTTTCTGTCGGTGCCCAAGTCGTTCTTCGACGATGCCCGGTCCGCCGGCCCGTTCGAATTCCTGACGGCCATCTCGTTCTCGTTCGAGTATGTGCTGACCAACCTGTTGTTCGTTCCGTTTATGTCCGGCGCTGCCTACAACGGTGATATGGCAACCGTCACTTTCGGATTTTCAGCCCAGTCGGACGAAGCCCGACACATGACTCTTGGTCTTGAGGTGATCAAGTTCATTCTGGAGCAGCATGAAGACAACGTGCCCATCGTCCAGCAGTGGATCGACAAATGGTTCTGGCGTGGGTTCCGCCTGCTGAGCCTGGTAGGAATGATGATGGACTACATGTTGCCGAACAAGGTCATGTCCTGGGCGGAAGCCTGGGAGGTGTACTACGAACAGAACGGGGGCGCGCTGTTCAAGGACCTGGAGCGCTATGGCATTCGTCCGCCCAAGTACCAGGACATTGCCAATGACGCCAAGAACCATGTAAGCCACCAGGCCTGGGCCACCTTCTACCAGTACGGTCATGCCACCAATTTCCACACCTGGATGCCTGAAAAGGAAGAGCTTGACTGGCTGTCCCAGAAGTACCCGGACACCTTCGACAAGTACTATCGTCCACGCTTCGAGCACTGGGCGAAAGAGCACGCTGAAGGCCGCCGCTTCTACAACAACACGCTGCCCCAGCTGTGTCAGGTGTGCCAAATCCCGACGATTTTCACCGAGAAAGACGATCCGACCATGCTAAGTCATCGCCAGATTGAGCATGAGGGCGAACGCTATCACTTCTGCTCGGACGGATGCTGCGACATCTTCAAGAACGAGCCCGAGAAATACGTCCAGGCATGGCTGCCCGTGCATCAGATCTACCAGGGCAACTGTGAAGGTGGCGACGTCGAGACTGTGGTTTCGAAGTACTACCACATCAATATCGGCGAAGACAATTTCGACTATGTGGGGTCCCCGGACCAGAAACGCTGGCTCGCCATAAAGGGCAAGTCATCCGAGGAGAAGACCGAGAGCGCCAAGCAAGACGCAGCCTGATCCGGGATGCGCCCGGTGTTATCGGCACCGGGCGTTTCACGCAAAAAAAACAACAAGGTGACCATCATGAGTGTGAACGCTTTATACGATTACAAGTTTGAACCACGGGACAAGGTGGAGAATTTTCATGGCATGCAATTGCTGTATCTCTACTGGCCCCACCATCTGATGTTCTGCTCACCGTTTGCCTTTCTGGTGCAGCCTGACATGACCTTCGGAGCCTTCATTGAGGAGGTGCTGAAGCCGGCAGTCGAGGCCCATCCGGAATCGGCCAGAGCCCGGTTCCTGGAAGCCCGGTGGCAATTGAACGGTGAGTCTTTCACGCCGGATCCATCGGCGACTCTGAAGAGCAGTGGCATTGACCACAAGAGCATGCTGACTGTGATCACTCCAGAACTGAACGGCATTGCCGGCTCTGCATCCTGAGGTACGCGCCATGAGTCACACCGTAACGATCGAGCCCATTGGCGAGCAGATTGAAGTGGAGGAAGGGCAGACCATTCTGCAGGCAGCTCTGCGCCAGGGTGTCTGGTTGCCGTTTGCGTGCGGGCATGGCACCTGTGCCACCTGCAAGGTCCAGGTCCTGGAAGGTGATGTCGAAATTGGTGACGCCTCGCCCTTCGCCCTGATGGATATCGAACGTGACGAGGGCAAGGTATTGGCCTGCTGTGCCACTGTTGAGAGCGATGTCACCATCGAAGCGGATATCGATGTGGACCCTGATTTCGAGGGCTACCCGGTTGAGGACTATACCGCCACTGTGACGGACATCGTGGAGCTCTCTCCAACCATCAAAGGCGTGCATCTGAAGCTGGATCGTCCCATGACCTTCCAGGCGGGCCAATACATCAACATTGAGTTGCCCGGTGTCGATGGCGCGCGGGCATTCTCTATGGCTAACCCGCCCGGCAAAGCGGACGAAGTGGAACTGCATGTTCGTCTCGTTGAGGGCGGTGCTGCCACTACTTACATCCACGAACAACTGAAAACCAGTGAAGCGCTGAATCTTTCAGGTCCCTATGGCCAGTTCTTTGTGCGCAGCTCCCAGCCGGGCGACCTGATCTTCATCGCTGGCGGTTCAGGGCTGTCCAGCCCCCAATCGATGATTCTGGATCTTCTTGAGCAGAGCGATGAGCGCAAGATCGTTCTGTTCCAGGGCGCTCGCAACCTTGCGGAACTCTATAACCGGGAGTTGTTCGAGGCTTTGGATCGCGATCACGACAATTTCACCTATGTACCGGCGCTTAGCCAGGCCGACGAGGACTCTGAATGGCAGGGCTTTCGTGGCTATGTCCATGACGCAGCCAAAGCCCATTTCGATGGCCGGTTCGCGGGCAACAAGGCCTACCTGTGCGGCCCCCCTCCGATGATTGATGCTGCCATTACGGCGCTTATGCAGGGGCGATTGTTCGAGCGTGACATCTTTATGGAGAAATTCCTGACAGCGGCAGACGGTGCTGAAGACACCCAGCGTTCGGCCCTGTTCAAGAAGATATAGCCGGAGGTGAACCATGGGGATCGGCTTCCAGGTCACTAACCGGACAACCGGGGATTGCTTCACGTGCAGTGAGGGCCAGAGCGTTCTCAAAGCCATGGAGCAACGAGGCATGAAATGTGTGCCCGTTGGCTGCCGGGGCGGTGGCTGCGGCTACTGCAAAATCAGGGTGGTTGAGGGTGAGTTCGAGTGCGGAAAAATGAGTAAGGCTCACGCACCGCCGGAAGCCATTGAGCAAGGGAAGGTTCTGGCGTGCCGGATCTATCCCCTCACCGATCTGATTATAGAGTGCCTGCCGCCATCGGCCCCAGGCAATACGAGTGAGCAAACAACAACAAAAGCGTTGAGGTAACTGTCATGAAAAAAGGTGTAATGCGTCCCGGCCACGTTCAGATCCGCGTTCTCGATATGGATGAAGCCGTCAAACACTACACGGACCTGATGGGTCTGATCGAAACCGACCGTGATGATCTGGGCCGGGTATACCTGAAAGCCTGGACAGAAGTAGACAAGTTCTCTGTGGTTCTGCGTGAGGCCGATGAGCCAGGCTGTGATTTTATGGGTTTCAAGGTGGTTAACGAGGAAGCCCTGGTCCAGCTGGAGAAAGACCTTGTGGCTCATGGCGTGGTTGTTGAGCAGGTCCCGGAGGGCGAATTGAAGGACTGCGGACGCCGGATTCGTTTCACTGTTGCTTCGGGGCATGCGTTCGAACTGTACGCCGACAAACTCTACACCGGTAAATGGGGCGTAACCGAGGTTAACCCGGAGGCCTGGCCGCGCGGTCTTTCCGGAATGAAGGCCGTGCGCTTTGACCACTGCCTGTTCTACGGTCCGGAACTCGCTGCCGTCTACGATGTTTTCGTCAATGTGCTTGGCTTTCACTTGGCAGAACAGGTTCTGGACCCGGAAGGCACCCGAATTGCACAGTTCCTGACGGTCTCCATGAAGGAGCACGACATCGCCTTCATCCACCATGAGGAGCCAGGCAAATTCCACCACGCCTCCTTCTACCTGGAAACCTGGGAAGACGTTCTGCGTGCGGCGGACCTGATCACCATGACTGATACCTCCATTGATATCGGCCCGACCCGCCACGGCCTGACCCATGGCAAAACCATCTATTTCTTTGACCCATCTGGCAACCGTAACGAGGTGTTCTGCGGTGGTGACTACACCTACCCGGATCACAAACCGGTCACCTGGCAGGCGGAGCAGCTTGGCAAGGCCATCTTCTACCACGATCGGGTACTGAACGAACGGTTCCTGACGGTACTGACCTGAAAACCGACACTGGCGCAACAGGATCTAGCAGCAATGAAAGACATCAAGCACTACATCAATGGGCAGTATGTTGGTTCGGCCAGTGGCAAGCTGTTCGACAACGTCAATCCCGCAAACGGCAAAATAATCAGCAAGGTGCACGAAGCCGGTCGGGAAGAGGTGGACGCCGCAGTGAAGGCCGCAAGAGCCGCACTGCGGGGCCCCTGGGGCAGGATGACCCTGGAGCAGCGCACTGCCATCCTGCACAAGGTGGCGGATGGTATCAACGCCCGTTTTGATGAGTTCCTGGAGGCGGAATGTCTCGATACCGGCAAGCCGAAATCCCTGGCAAGCCATATCGACATTCCCCGGGGCGCCGCGAACTTCAAGGTGTTCGCGGACATGATCAAGAACGTGCCCACTGAGTCCTTTGAAATGCCCACCCCGGATGGTACCGGCGCGTTGAACTACGCTGTTCGCCGACCGAAGGGCGTTATTGGCGTGATCAGCCCTTGGAACCTGCCTCTGCTGCTGATGACCTGGAAGGTCGGGCCAGCCCTCGCCTGCGGCAATACGGTGGTGGTCAAACCCTCGGAAGAGACACCGACCACCACAGCCCTCCTGGGCGAGGTAATGAAAGACGCCGGTGTGCCAGATGGTGTCTACAACGTGGTGCATGGCTTTGGCGGTGATTCCGCTGGCGCTTACCTGACCGAGCATCCAGAGGTCGACGGTTTCACCTTCACGGGGGAGACCGGAACCGGCGAAGTCATCATGAAAGCTGCTGCCAAGGGAATCCGGGATATTTCCCTGGAGCTGGGCGGCAAGAATGCCGGCCTGGTGTTTGCCGACTGCAACATGGATAAAGCCATCGAAGGCACCATGCGTTCTGCCTTCGCCAACTGTGGTCAGGTCTGCCTGGGGACCGAGCGGGTTTATGTGGAGCGTTCGATCTTTGATGAGTTTGTCAGTCGCCTGAAGGCCGCTGCGGAGGGACTGAAGATCGGTCCGCCGGATGATGCCGAAGCCAATATGGGGCCGCTGGTGAGCCTCAAGCATCGAGAAAAAGTCCTTTCCTACTATCAGAAAGCCGTAGACGACGGGGCAACCGTGGTCACCGGTGGCGGGGTCCCGGATATGCCTTCCGAGCTGGCTGGCGGAGCCTGGGTCCAGCCCACCATCTGGACCGGACTTGCCGATGATTCGGAGGTGGTCACCGATGAGATCTTTGGCCCCTGTTGTCACATTCGCCCGTTCGATACCGAAGAGGAGGCCATCGAACTGGCCAATAGCCTTCCCTATGGCCTGGCATCGGCCATCTGGAGCGAAAACATCACCCGTGCCCACCGGGTCGCCGGCCAGATTGAAGCCGGCATTATCTGGGTGAACAGCTGGTTCCTGCGGGATCTGCGCACACCCTTCGGCGGCAGCAAGCAATCCGGCGTCGGTCGTGAAGGTGGTGTGCACTCGCTTGAGTTCTACACCGAGATGAAGAACATCTGCGTGAAACTGTGAGGTAGCCATGAATGCACCTGTAGATAGCCCGGAGATCGGGCGGGAGATTAACGCCGCTGGCTACCGAACCAACGTGCATGACTTGGGTGAGGGGTTCCCGGTCATGATGATTCACGGTTCTGGTCCGGGAGTTACCGCCTGGGCCAACTGGCGACTGGTAATGCCGAAGTTGGCCAGAAATCGGCGTGTGATTGCTCCGGACATGCTCGGTTTTGGCTACAGCGCGCGCCCCGAGGATCAGACCTACAACCGGGAACGCTGGGTTGAGCATGCGATTGGCGTTCTGGATGAGCTGGGCCTGGAGCAAGTCGATCTGGTGGGCAATTCTTTCGGGGGTGGACTCGCTTTGGCACTGGCCATCGAGCACCCGCAGCGGGTGCGCCGGCTGGTATTGATGGGATCGGTGGGTGTGAGCTTTCCGATCACCAAAGGGCTGGATGAGGTCTGGGGTTACGAGCCCTCCCTGGACACCATGCGCCGGCTGATGGATGTGTTTGCCTATGATAAGAGCCTGCTGACCGAAGAGCTGGCGGAAATGCGCTATCAGGCCAGTGTGCGCCCCGGTTTCCAGGAATCGTTTGCTGCGATGTTCCCGGCCCCGCGCCAGCGTTGGGTCGACAACCTGGCAAGCAGGGAGGAGGACATCCGGGCATTGCCCCACGAGACCCTGATACTCCACGGCCGGGAAGATGAAGTGATTCCGCTGGAGGCGTCACTCAAGCTGGCGGAACTGATCGACCGTGCCCAGCTTCACGTGTTCGGCCGTTGCGGCCACTGGACCCAGATTGAACATGCCAGCCGTTTCGCGCGGTTGGTCAACGATTTCCTGAGCGAAGCCGACCAGGCCGCTGTCGGAGGTAATTAATGGAACAGTCAAAAATTCAGGCATTTGGCGACGAGTTATACCAGGCGATGCTGAGCCGGGAGGCGGTCTCGCCGCTGATCAGCCGCGGCGAGGATATCAGCATCGACGATGCCTACCACATTTCCCTGCGCATGCTGGAGCGTCGTCTTGCGGACGGTGCCTCCATCATTGGCAAGAAGATCGGTGTTACCAGCAAGTCGGTGCAGAACATGCTTAACGTGCACCAGCCGGACTTCGGTTATCTCACCGATGACATGGTGTTCAACAGTGGCGAGGTGATGCCCATCAGTGACCGGCTGATTGCACCCAGAGCAGAAGGCGAGATCGCCTTCATCCTGAAAAGGGATCTGACAGGACCGGGGATCACCAATGCGGACGTGCTGGCGGCCACCGAATGCGTCATGCCCTGCTTCGAGATTGTCGATTCCCGCATCCAGGACTGGAAGATCGCGATTCAAGACACCATTGCAGACAACGCTTCCTGCGGCCTGTTTGTTCTGGGTGATCAGGCGGTGTCTCCCCGCAAGGTGGATCTTGTGACCTGCGGCATGGTGGTTGAAAAGAACGGCAGCGTGCTTAGCGCTGGCGCTGGTGCCGCAGCACTGGGCTCGCCGGTGAATTGCGTGACCTGGCTGGCCAATACCCTGGGCGAATTCGGCATTTCCCTGAAGGCGGGTGAGGTGATCCTGTCCGGCTCCCTGGTACCACTGGAGCCGGTCAAGGCCGGCGACTACATGCGGGTGGATATCGGCGGCATCGGCAGCGCCTCGGTGCGCTTTGCCTGATTGATAAGAACAATGAGGAAAAGGCTATGAGCAAGAAAATCAAGGCAGCGATCATCGGCTCGGGCAACATCGGCACCGACCTGATGATCAAGATCCTGCGCAACGGCAAGAACATTGAAATGGGAGCCATGGTCGGTATCGATCCGGAGTCGGACGGCCTTGCCCGTGCCGCCCGGATGGGCGTGGCCACCACCCACGAAGGCGTGGATGGACTGGTGAAAATGCCGGAATTCGCCGACATTGACATCGTATTCGACGCTACCTCCGCCAAGGCTCACATGCACAATGAAGTGTTCCTGCGAGGCCACAAGGAAAACATCAAAATCATCGATATGACGCCGGCGGCGATTGGCCCCTACTGCGTACCGGTGGTAAATCTGGAACAACAGCTGCAGGAAGGCAACGTCAACATGGTCACCTGCGGCGGTCAGGCCACCATTCCCATGGTGGCGGCGGTGTCCCGGGTAGCCAAGGCTCACTACGCCGAGATTGTGGCCTCCATCTCCAGCAAGTCGGCCGGCCCCGGCACCCGTGCCAACATCGACGAATTTACCGAAACAACCTCCCGGGCTATCGAAGTAGTCGGCGGCGCGCAGAAGGGTAAGGCCATCATCATTCTGAATCCGGCCGAGCCACCGCTACTGATGCGGGATACCGTCTACGTACTTTCGGATGCCGCCGACAAGGCCGAAGTGGAAGCCTCCGTGGAAGAGATGGTCAAGGCCGTCAACAGCTACGTGCCGGGCTACCGCCTCAAGCAGAAAGTGCAGTTCGACGACATCCCCGAAGACCAGCCCATGAACGTCCCGGGCCTGGGTCGCTTCAGCGGCCTGAAGACTTCCATCTTCCTGGAGGTCGAGGGCGCCGCCCATTACCTGCCGGCCTACGCCGGAAACCTGGACATCATGACCTCCGCGGCACTCGGCACCGCCGAGCGCATCGCCGAATCGCTGGTCAACTGAGGAGGAACGAACCATGACTTTTAATCCCGGCAAGAAACTCTACATCTCCGACGTGACGCTGCGGGATGGCAGCCACGCGATCCGACATCAGTACTCCATCAAGAACGTGCAGGACATTGCCCGTGCACTGGACAAGGCCAAGGTCGACTCCATTGAAGTGGCCCACGGCGACGGACTGCAGGGCTCCAGCTTCAATTACGGATTCGGCGCCCACACCGACCTGGAGTGGATCGAAGCGGTGTCCGAAGTCATTGAACACGCCAAAATCGCCACCCTGCTGTTGCCCGGCATCGGCACCGTCCACGACCTGGACAACGCGTACAACGCCGGCGCCCGGATTGTTCGGGTGGCCACCCACTGCACCGAAGCAGATGTGTCCAGGCAGCACATCGAACACGCCCGCAAACTGGGCATGGACACCGTGGGCTTCCTGATGATGAGCCACATGCAGACCCCACAGGGCCTGGCAGAGCAGGCCAAGCTGATGGAAGACTACGGCGCTACGTGCCTCTACGTGGTCGACTCCGGCGGCGCCATGAACATGAACGACATTCGCGACCGCTTCCGGGCGCTCAAGGATGTGCTCAAGCCGGAGACCCAAACGGGAATGCACGCTCACCACAACCTCGCCCTGGGCGTGGCCAATTCCATTGTTGCCGTCGAGGAAGGCTGCGACCGGATTGATGCCTCATTGGCCGGCATGGGGGCTGGTGCCGGCAACGCGCCGCTGGAAGTCTGTATTGCGGCCTTTGACAAGATGGGCTGGGAGCATGGCACGGACGTGTACGCCCTGATGGATGCGGCCGATGACATTGTGCGCCCTTTGCAGGACCGCCCGGTGCGGGTGGACCGCGAAACCCTGGCCCTGGGTTATGCCGGGGTTTACTCCAGCTTCCTGCGCCATTCGGAAGTGGCGGCGCAGAAGTACGGTCTGAAGGCTGTGGATATTCTGGTTGAGTTGGGCAAGCGCCGCATGGTTGGCGGCCAGGAAGACATGATCGTGGATGTGGCGCTGGATCTGCTGGCGGCACAGAAGGAGCAAAACGCATGAGCAAGACATTGAGCCAAGAGCAGGTTCTGGCCCTGGCCGAGCACGTGGAAAATGCCGAACTTCAGGCCCACGATATCACCAAGGTCACCAACGACTTCCCTGACATGACCTTTGAGGATGCCTACGACGTACAGTGGGAAATCCGCCGCCGTAAGGAAGCCCGGGGCAACAAGATCGTGGGCATGAAAATGGGCCTGACCTCCTGGGCCAAGATGGCCCAGATGGGCGTTGAAACGCCCATCTATGGCTTCTTGGCTGATTATTTCAGCGTACCCGATGGCGGGGTGGTCAACACCAAAGAACTGATCCATCCGAAAATCGAAGCCGAGATTGCCTTTGTCACCAAGGCTCCACTCAAAGGCCCCGGCTGTCACATCGGCCAGGTTCTGGCCGCAACGGATTTCGTCATCCCCGCCGTGGAAGTCATCGATTCGCGCTATGAGAACTTCAAATTTGACCTGGTAAGTGTGGTAGCGGACAACGCCTCGTCCACCCGCTTCATCACCGGTGGTCAGATGGCCGACGTTGCCGATGTCGACCTGAAAACTCTAGGTGTGGTCGTCGAGAAGAACGGCGAAGTCGTTGATGTCGGAGCCGGCGCTGCTGTTCTCGGCCACCCGGCCTCTAGCGTGGCGATGTTGGCCAACCTGCTGGCAGAGCGTGGCGAACACATTCCGGCCGGAACTTTCATCATGACCGGCGGCATTACCGCGGCGATTACCGTTGAGCCCGGTGACAACATCACGGTTCGTTACCAGGGCCTGGGTACCGTGTCCGCCCGGTTCGAATAAGGGGGTTCCATGCCAGTTGCGCAAATCAATATCCTTGAGGGTCGCTCGGATGAGCAGAAGGAAATGCTGATCCGGGAGGTAACCGATGCGATTTCACGTTCACTGGGTGCGCCGGTGGAAAGTGTCCGGATTATCATTACTGAAATGCCCAAGCAGCATTTTGGTATTGGTGGCCAGTCGGCCAAAAAACTGGGGCGTTGATGCCCCGGTTAGCCGGTCGATCAGTTCCCTAACGGCCCGATGGGAGGCTCCGTGCCGAAATTGCCAGTGTTTTACCTGTCCTGTGACAGAGGTGCGTTTTCAGATCCGATAAGCCAACCTCGGCTCCGTCGTTTGATCAAGCGGGATATGCAGGTTGGTAATGTCGCGTTCATCACCTCGCAAAAGGGATGCGACAAGCCCGAAATCTTCCACCAGTGCGGCAAAGGCGTCCTCGCAGAGCGTCTGCAGTCACTGATGGCTGAGCGGGGATTCGGGGCCAACATTCAAGGAGGGCGGGATCCAGGTCTGGAATTGCTGGCGTGCAACATGATGGGTGTTGCGCCAGAGGAGGTCATTGAACTTAGGCTGAATACCGGGATGACCAGCGACGACTATCGGCAGATAGGCCATTGCCTGGAAGCACTCCGGGAGCAGGGTATCCTTCTGGTCTGCCTGAACCAGAAAGAACCGGGGGACACTGAGGTGAATCACCAGCCTCACGATGCCTATATCCGTAATCTGATTCAGCAATGGGAACACGAACAGCTCTGGCTTCAGGCCATGTCGGGGGCAAATCTCGCCGGGCGTAAGGCCAGGATTGGGCAGGATATGCCCCTGGCCGATCCTACCCTGTGTGTGTTGAATACTGCATTCAGTCTGGGAGGCCTGAAAGCCCCGCAACGGGTATTCGGTTTTGCACTGAATGAGGACAGCCACTCGCTCGCCGGCTACGGCTGGATGCAATAAACTGAGGAAAATATCGGGGATTCCGTAAATGCTCAGATTATTGATCGTGGGTGCTGGCGGCATCGGAGGCTACTACGCTGCACGGCTACTGCATGCAGGACATGAGGTGGTTCTGACCGCACGTGGTGCCCATCTGGCGGCGCTTCAGGAACAAGGGTTGACCGTTCAATACGGGGATGAGGTGTGGTCATTCCCAGTCGAGGCCATGGATCACTCCGGGGTGGTTGCCCGCTATGCCCCGGACGATTTTGATGCCATTGTGGTTACCCTGAAATCCACGGCGACTGAAACGATGCTGGCTGAGTTGGGCCCCTGGCTCTATCACGGCAAGGTGCCTGTCCTGTCGCTTCAGAACGGAGTGGACAATGAGCCTGCCTTGGCCTCATTGCTGGGGGAGCACAGAGTTCTGGGCGGCCTGGCTGTCCGGATTGGTGGCCATATTGTCCAGCCGGGCGTAGTGGAAGCCGAGGGCCCTGCCCAGATTGTCATGGGTGAATGGCCGCTGGCCGCTGGGTCTGACCACCGTGGCCTGTTACTGCAGGAATTACAGGCAGAATTTGAGGCGGCCGGGATTCCAACAACCGTCTCGGAAAATATCCGTTACGAGCTCTGGCGCAAGCTGGTGATCAACAATGGCGTGAATCCGCTCTCGGCCCTGACCGGCCTTGATACTCGGAGCCTCACTCACCACCCCGAATTCCAGAAGATTGTCCACGGAATGATGGCGGAAACCGTAGCAGCATCGAAGGCCGACAACGTTAACCTCGGGCCTGAAGACCTGGCCGAAATGTTCGATCTGATCAGCAACTTCAACGCCATCAAAACATCCATGTTGATCGATAAGGAAAAAGGCCGGCCCCTTGAACTCGACAGCATCGCCGGTGCGGTGCTGAGACGCTGCGAGCGCCTGGGCGTTGAAGCTCCTTACACCATGACGGTGAACGCCCTGCTAACCCACTCGCAGAGTTAGCGATCCGTCAGCTTTAGCTCAATCCGCCGGTTTCTCTGCAACGCCTCTGGTGAGGTGCCCTCAGCTACCGGGAAGAACTCGCCAAAGCCTGCAGCGGCCATGCGCCGTTCTGGAACCCCCTGGTCAGCCAGGTAGCGAACCACTGCAACCGCGCGAGCCGTTGAGAGCTCCCAGTTGGACGGGAATCTCTGGGTATTGATGGGCAGGACGTCCGTGTGGCCATCAATCCTCAGGATCCAGTCCACGTCGTCCG
>Ga0102925_1000283_pt1 | contig 26588 bp, 25 predicted proteins | sample SalPonR1_A_D1_MG_FD_78216 | JGI IMG/M metagenome (GOLD analysis project Ga0102925, IMG submission 78216) | Salt pond soil microbial communities from South San Francisco under conditions of wetland restoration - Salt Pond MetaG R1_A_D1_MG | ecosystem: Environmental > Aquatic > Marine > Intertidal...
CGCCTTCGAATTAAACAGAATATTAGATGATGCAGAAGAGCAGGTAGACAGAGTGGAGAGTCAGATTGAAGAAATGCGCGAAGAAGGGAATCCAGATCTTAAAGAGGCCGACGTTTTTCGTTTCGAAATTTTTAAAACAGAATTTGAAACTCAAAAATCTGAAGTGAAAGAGAGTCTGGCTTCCATTACCCGTATATGGGACTATGTGATGGGAGGCAGTGAAGATGTTATATATGAGCCGGAAGAGAGTTTTCTTGACCCAGTGGCATTTGATCTTAAACCCTATGATTTTTATCAGCAGAAGGCTGTACAGAATAGACCGGAGCTGAAGGGAGTGGATGCCGGAATTGAAGCCATGGCCAAGGGAAAAGAAGCTGTGAAGGCACAACAGTACCCGGCTCTGTTCCTTGGCATATCCGGAAGTTATGCGAACACACCTAACCGTCCCAGGCAGACAAATCCGTTTATCATAAACAATACAAATTATTCATCTGCGTCAGTGGGATTTGGTATCCGGCAAAATTTAAATTTCAGATCTATTAAAAATCAATTGGATCGGGCCGATATCGAGTATAATCGGGTGCGTGACTTGAAAGACGCATTGATGGATGGCATCTATCTTGAGTTGAATGAATCGTATAGACAGGCCTCGGTTGCTGAAGTTCGAGCTAATCAAACAGATGAAGCCCTCGTAACGGCACGCAATTGGGTTCGCCATGAGCAACTCAACTATGATATTGGGTTTGGCGATGTAGAAGAACTGCTGAACGCAATGCAAAAAGAGTTAGAATTACGAGTAGAATTGAAACAAAACGTGTTCGATTTGAATAAAAGAGTATCGGAACTTTACAGGGCTTCCGGAATTACAGTTAAACAATTGAGCGTAAATTAAGACAGGGTAAAGAATGAAAACTATCATCACACTACTATTTTCCATGGTTCTTTTTCTGAATGTAGGCTTTGCACAGAATGGAGCAGATGATATACAGCAAATGTTGAATGAGCGCGACGCGGAGATAAAAGAACTTTTAGGACCGAAAGGCAATGAGTATACCCAGGAGCAACGTGACAGACTGAAAAATATCATCAATGGCGTGATTGATTTCAGATCGATGTCGGAAACGGCACTTGGGGAAACGTTTACTGAAATATCTGAGGAAGAGCGTGAAGAGTTTGTCTCACTTTTTTCCACAATTATTCGTGATAATTCGCTGAACAGACTGGATATTTACCGTGCAGAAGTTACTTACAACGATATTTCTGTAGAAAACGGAACTGCGGAGGTTAAAACCATGGCACAGATGGATAACGTAAGAACCTCCGTTGACTATGATATGGAGCTTCAAAACGGTGAGTGGCAAATAACAGATATGATTATTGACGATGTATCCACTGCTGAATCTTATCACAGACAGTTTCAAAGCATTATTCGGCAGCGAGGATTCGACGCTCTTCTCGAAAGCTTGAGACGCAGAGCAGCCCGGGCATAAATCGAGATTTAAATCAATCTTAATTAAAGCACTTAATGATATCATTAAGTGCTTTTTTTATGGTCCGAATTCATCATTTTCAAATCCTGAAAACATATAAATTCCGTAGTATATTTTATTTCCATATGGAAAGAGTTTGATCAATCATCAATAAAGGAAGAGTTTTGGATTGATCAATCCACCAAGAGTTTCTCCGCTTGTTCCAGCATTTCCGGAGTATCCACATCTTGCCACACACCATCCTTTATATCTATGGCGAACATTTTACCGGTTTGAGCGAGATTTTGCACACCATCGGAAATTGAAACGTCTCCATATTCATCATAATGTTTTTGAAGAGCCTCAAGTAATCCTGAAGTACAAACAAAGAGACCGGTATCCACACAATTGAATTCATGGATCTGTTTACCAATAGATTGAATTTTTTCCCTCTTCGCAAATACCTTGGTTGCATCATCCAAGTCGAAGATGGAATCAACTTTATAATCCACTAAAAGGGCTGCTTCACCCTGCTTTATTTCTACCTCTTTTGCAAGTGTCATCAGCGAATTTCCAAGTATATGATCGCTCATGGTCATTATGAATCGATTACTTAGATAATCTTGTGCGGAAAGTATAGAAACGCCATTGCTTAACTCATACTTTTTATTAAATACAAATATAAGTGGAGTCTGCCCTTTATAATTATCTTGAATAGTCTTTTTAATTTCTTCGTATCCGTGTCCCAGTACAATTACGATTTCTTTACATCCAGCAAATTCCAGACTTTCAATAGTACGGAAAATGAGAGCTTTCCCATTAACGGGCGTCAGCGGTTTGAAAGATGTAACAGGACTTACGCCCGCCAGCCTTGAGCCGTATCCCGCTGCCAAAATAAGTCCGGTTGTCTGAATATTCATTATCGGCATTAATATAATCCACTATTTTTCTTAGAAATTTTCAGAAAGGTGAGTAATTGGTTCTTCTCCCCCAAGTACCCGGAGTGTATTTTTTAACCTGATATGCTGGATAAAAATATCGTGTTCGGGAATATGACCTGTATGAACCTGTGGACTCTTGAAATAGAAGGATAACCATTCCTGTATTCCTGATTTGCCGGTTCGTTTGGCTAAATCCAAAAATAGAGCCAGATCGAGAACAATTGGTGCTGCAAGTATTGAGTCTCGGCACAAGAAATCTACTTTAATCTGCATATCGTAACCCATCCATCCAAATATATCGATGTTATCCCATCCTTCTTTGGCATCACCCCGTGGCGGGTAATAATTAATCCTCACTTTATGATAAAGATCCTTATAAAGATCCGGATAAATATCGGGCTGAAGAATTGAATCAAGTACACCGGTTTTAGATACTTCTTTGCTTTTAAAACTTTCAGGATCATCAAGTACTTCCCCATCTCTATTTCCTAAAATATTAGTTGAAAACCAACCACGAATACCAAGCATTCTGGTTTTCAAACCCGGAGCAAGAATGGTCTTCATAAGAGTTTGCCCGGTTTTAAAATCTTTACCGGCAATGGGAACATTTTCTTTCTCAGCTAACTGTTCCAGGGCGGGAAAATCAGCTGATAGGTTGGGAGCACCATTAGCATAGGGGATCCCTTCTTTTATGGCAGCATATGCATATAGCTGTGATGGTGCTATGGCTTCGTCATTATTTTTCAGGCCTTCTTCAAAAGCCTCGATACTTTGATGACAAGACGAGGGATGCATATGTACTTCCGTAGATCCACACCAAATCATAACCGCACGAGAAGCTCCGGTTTCTGAAATTTTATTTTTGATATCTTCCCGTAGGGCCTCCGCTAAATCCCAATTATTAGTTTGGGGCTTTAGATGTTTTCCCTTCAACAGCTTTACATATTTCTGTTTGAAAGCAGCTTTCATGGGCTCTACTTTTTCAAGTTCACTTTTCAAGGGGTCCAGATCCTGAGCCTTCAGTACATTGGCTCTTTTAGCTGCTTCGTAGGCGTTATCAGGTATTACATCCCATCCCCCAAATACTAAATCATCAAGGCGCGCAATGTCAACAAAGTCTTTTATAAGAGGATTTCTTTCATTTGAACGGGCTCCTAGACGTATGGTCTGAAGCTGCGTTAATGAGCCGAATGGTTTGGATAGATTTTTTCGTGCTGAAACAACACCGGCCATAAAAGTTGTGGCTACTGCTCCCATTCCTGGCGTTAAGACCAGTAATTTACCTTTGTGTGTTTCGATCAAGTGGTTTGGCATAATACATTTCCCTTGTAGTTTAATGGTTATTTTTAAAAAACGTTACTTAGAGTACCATCACACAGAAAACTCAATGTTTCAGGTCGCTACCATATCTTGAACTGATTCCCAAATACGGTCTCTGTTTTTACCGTCAGCCCCAAGCATGTACTTATCTAAAAAATTTTTTGACTTTTCTATGCAACACTCAGGATTCATAAACACATGGTCAATCTGTTTAAGCAACATTTCGAAATTTGTCGCCATCAGCCCGCCGTGTTCTTCAGGGGGGAGTTTCCAGATATATTTCACTGAATCAATTGCTTTTTTTTGTAAACCTATAATTGTATGCTTTCGCCATAAAAATTCTTCGTCCTCACTCTTAACAGGGTAAATATGAATAGTTGGACGCCCCGTAGCATAATATAAATTTGCTATGCTGCTGAAATTTGTAATGAGAGTATCTGATACCATCATGTCAAGGAGGTTATCCGGATTTTTATCCTTGAATTTGAGATATACATGAGGGTATTTATCAACTAATTCATATAGAAATTTTATATAACTACTATCGTATCGAAAAGAATCATGCAGTCGCAGAATTATGTTGGCATTGTGATCATTTAACCTATTGAATAACTTTTCAAATAAATCTTTGTCACTTCCCCAATGTGCAAAAACTTCTCCGTAATGCCAGGTTGGAGCAATGAGTACTGTTTTTCTTCCAACAACATCAAATGGATAAAAAGGCTGCAATTTTTCTTTGGGAAGAGGAGAGCGAAGAATATCATGCGAAGCGGCTCCCAATACTCGGCAATTTTCCGGATGAAAACCACTGACTTCTGTTCTATGTTTAAAATCCCACGGCCCAAAACATTGCCACCTGAATTTTTTGTTTGGGACCTGTGCGCTACCCCATGTAGATTTTATCGAGCGATGAAGCCATTTAAACTCCTTGACATCATTCGGTCCCTTCCATCCAAAGCCGTGCCACAACATGAAACCGTAAGGCGAAGGAGCTCTCAACGGTAACGCATTATCCATTATGGTAATGACAGGCTTAAAACCATTGAATTTTAAGATGGAATTTTTCAACGACTTCTTTTCCAGACTAGCATCTATAGGGAAAAGTTCTGCAATCCCTTGTTTCCTAAATCGATCAGGATCATTTAGCAAAACTTTCATTTTCACACCAGGTTTTTCATTCAGATAATGAGCAAAACTCCATAAATCCGCCCCAAACGTTGATGCATAGAATAGAATGTTCATTTTAAGTACTAGAGTTTTATTTTTTGGTGTTGCCAAAAAGATGAGTAGTCCCGAAAATAATGTGTCAATCTCTATTGATTCATTGCCTGTCTATTATTTTCTATAATACAATAATCAATTTAGTTTTCATTATCGAGGGAACATGAATATTTCTTGTATTTTTTTCTTTTATATACTCAAAATATAATCCACAATGAAAACTGCTCATATTATACTTAAAGTAATGAATAATATATTTTTACGGGGAGGGCAAAATACTTTAATTCCTATCTGAAAAATTTGCTAACCGTCGTTTTTAGCTACTTTATAGGTGGAATCATTTGGTTAAGAAGAGTACGAAATTTTTTTTGAGATTGATCTCCTAAAGACTCAAAACCCTGGAGGGATAAGAACTTGATCTCTCCATTTTTAATACGTTCTATTTTCCTGTTTATCGTGAATTTGATGTCCGTCTCTCCATTTATCATGAGAGCATCGTCGGCAGGAATTAAATTTGCTGATTCTTTTTTTATCTCCAGATGATTGGCGAGATACTGAATAGTATGCTGATTTGTACTACGAAAGGGGTATTTAATATTCTCCTCAAAAATCTCAGGATTATTTTTATAGTAATTCTCAATCGTTTTTAATTGAATAGGGTGTGGTACATGCGGGCTGTAAAAATATTTCTTTTTAAAATCGGCTAATTTAGCTGATCTGATTTGAGTTAACAGGTTTAAAGATCGTGTAATCCCCAAAAATTTCTTAACAAACCGACTGAAAAGATTATTTAATTTTACTCTAAGGGGACCATATGAGATCATAGGCCTCCATTCTCCACGTAGAACAACCTTACCGTTTTGGAAAAAGTCATTCTTATTTACAGGTGAACAGAGAATAAAATCATCATTCAGATAGATAAAATTTTCAGATAGGTCAGGAATTCTCCAAATTGCAGTTTCTATGGACATGCTGTTAAAAGTTGGTAATGCCCATTCATAGGATCTGAAAATCTCTTTGTGATCTACAATGTGAATATTGTACTGTTGTTGAATCTCCGGAGTTAAAAAGTCAGGAACCTGATTATCTGTTACGACATATACATTCCGGATCCAGGGAGCGTATTTGCGCAGGGAAGCTATACAGTAGTATAGTTCACCGTTGTCGAGGAATCGGGTATTAAGATGACCGGTTGATAATTTGTTGGAAATTTTGTCCTTTGAGCCATTAAGAGAATTTGCCCGTTTAGCTGCATGAGCAGGATCATTTCCATCGACCCATGTGATAACGGCGTCTACATCAAATGACGAATGATTAGTGTAACTCATTTATAAAATAAAAAACCCGTTATTTTGGAACTGTAGAAATTAGTGTTAATGAATTAATAATATAAAGATCTTTCAGAAGACAATTTTGATACTGACCTTTAAGACTTATTATTGAATCACGAAATGAGGATTAAAAAATCATTCAAAATCCCTGATACAATGCTTTGTAGAGGATTGGGATATACTTTTTGAATACCAAATGACTGAAATAAAGAAAAAGAAAGAAGGGTATGTATACACTTCCTATGGCGACCAAAAGTATCTGCGCCATGTATTAGCCAGTGTTAGTACACTCAGACGCTACGATCAAAACAGACCGGTTACCGTTTACTGTTCAGATGAGCATGTTCAGGTTTTAAAGAAGAGTGGACTATCAGATCTTTTTGATCAAATCGAAGTTCTACCTTCAAAAAATCGGTCCATTACAGGTTTTAAGCACAATGTTTACCAATTCATGCCATATGAAAAAAACCTGTACATGGATAGTGATATTATATGGTGTAAAAATCCGAATGTATTGTGGGATAGGCTCGGAACCTATAGGTTCACAATTTCAGGAAACCACATAGCGGATGGATTTTTTGGCGGACCGAAAGGAATTGGAATTGTAGCTGATATAGTTCTGCAACGACGAAGGAAAACGTTAGAAAAATTTGGTCTAACCTATTTGAATAGGGTTCAGACCGGAATGATGTATTCTTCTGACAAAGAAACTGCGGAGAAAGTTTGCAAGGCTGCCTCAGAATTTCTCTCCAGCAGGGATGAAACTCATTTCAGAAGTCGTACATGTGAAACGGGCCGAACGCAAGAGACCTGCGAGTGGAGTCTGGGCATGGCACTATCAAAACTTAGAATTCCGATTTTACCCTGGCTGAATGGCTATGAAAGTCCGCAGCTTGATTATATTGAAGATTATACTGAGCATAACCACGATTTTACTGCCATTGAATGTACCCTCTACAACGACCGTTTTGTGTATGATTTTAAAGCGATCGAAATCAAATGGCTCCGAAAATTTTTGATTTCGTTTTTTTCATTAGTTCCCGGAAAAGGCGACTACATGAAAGTAACTCCCTACTGTCTGCACTTTGGATGGCATCATCAAAAACAGCCGTTTTATGACTTTTCCGATCGAGTTTGGGAGGAGTTGATAGCAGAAAGGGCTAAAGATCAAGATCAATATTAGAGCCGGAGCCCTCTCTTTTCGATTTTCTCTCTATCGTGGAGTTATAATTTTGATTGGAATGATGCGATTTGTTTTTATCAGATTTCAATAACTCATCAAGGGAGAACTTAGGTTTTGATTCATCATCTGACCTCTCTTTTGATTTTTTGTACAGATCAAGCCGCTTTTTCCGGTAGAAGAGAGCCGGAATTTTAGAAATGCGTGTTATTCTGCTGATTAAAAACACAATTTTTTGATCAGTTATCTAAGGAAACACAACTTCAGTAAGCATTCTGCTTTTCAGTTGAACCAAAATTTTACCAATGAGTTGTGATATTCTTGCTTCAGAAAGTTCCAACAGCAGAGCAATTTCACTCATTGTCATATCTTCAAAGTAGTAGAGTGAAAGAATGAGTCGATCACGTTCACGAAGCTGGCCAATTTTCTTTTTCAACTCCTGAATTATTTCATTTCGCTCGAGCTGCTCGATTGGTGATTTACTGTCTGGGTTTTCTTTGGTTTCATATATAGAATTATCATCACCGTAAAAGCTATCAAGTGAAAGGGCATTCCTTTGTTGTACATTTGAAAGCAGAAAATGATAATCTTTCAACTCCATATTCATTTTATTGGCAACTTCATCATCTGATGGTTCACGTCCAAGCTTTTGTGAAAGCTGAACGATCACTTCCTGAACTTCACCGTAACTTTTTCTCTGCTGTTTTGGCAGATAGTCAATGGACCTTAAATAATCTATTATACTGCCTCGGATTCGGTAGTATGAAAAAGTATTGAACTGTACATTTTTAGAACAGTCGTAATTGTTCAATGCTTGAATCAGCCCCGTTATTGCAGCACTTTCAAGATCTTCGCGGTGTGTTAAAGGATGATCTGGCCGGTTAATTTTGCCGATGATACTGCGAACCAAAGGCATGGATTTGCTGATAATTGAATTTCTCAGACCATCACAGGGATTAATACAATAAGCTTCTACGAGTTCTTGAAGTGTTTTGTTAGACATAATAGTTACTCTCCTTTTTCACCTGAAAAGATATCATTAGCTCCCGACTTTACTTCTGGTTCAACAGAATCAGAATCGTCTTTTATGACGTTCAGAAAGAATATGGTTAAGTAGACACCTGAAAACAGGATCATAAATGAGATGATACTCCGATAAAGTGCTACTTCCGTTTGAGCACCGGATATCATCAGCAAGAGGAATATAAAAAGTGATATTACAGTAATAATTCTAAGTAACATGCTTTTAATGATTTACTCTATTGCTTTTTGTAATCGACTTGAAGCTGACTTAGCCAACCCGATCAGATGTTGTGAGATATATGCCAGTTCATTTATTACTTCTTCATTGGTCTGTACATTCTGAAGCAGAGTAGACTGGCTGTTTACAGACTCTTTTACTTTTTCACTGTATGGAATGAATCCCAGATTTGGGAGTTCTTTATTCAGAAAATATTTTAGAATTGAGTTAAACCTTTGATATGTGTCTTCCGCTGTTGAATTATTTTTTGCCTGATTAATTATCGTTGCAAAAGGATAATCCGGGTCAATACTATAGATATATTTACAAAGGCGATATGCATCCGAAATGGAAGTAGGTTCATCGATCAATACCAAAGCCCCAAGTTCAGAGCGGTCAAGAGCCCATAAACTAATCTCACCAGCTCCGGCAGGGGTATCAATGATTATTACATCGTGATCGTGACTGAGATGAAGAATCACCTGGTCCATTGCATCCATCAGTGTTTCGATATCATATGTATGGGAAGGTGAATCACTTCCTGTTATCAAAGTTAAATGACCTGTATTATGGGGTAAATCTTCCAGCATGCATTCACCATTCACCCAATGGGCTACACTGGCGTGAACGTTCTCATTAAGAAGCATTGCGCAATTCGATAGCCCGATATCAGCATCAATTAAAGCCACACTGTACCCTGATGAGCTCAATACTTCGGCCAGATTTACACTCGTCATGCTTTTACCTACACCACCTTTTCCACTCAACACGGAGAAGATAAATGGGGTGGGAAATTCTGCTCTTTTTGTGATCTCTTTATGCATCTTGTAGTACCCTTTTAGCAAAATTTTCGGCTTTAAATGTTTCCACACTTTCGGGAATTGAAGGCCCGTTGGATATGTATCTGGTACCGCAATTCATTTCCTGCAGAAACGGTATGATACCACCCCATTTTGAAACCTGATCCAGATTTGAAATGGCCAGAAAATCGGGTTGAAGTGGGTGATGTGACGCAGAAGCACCTTCAAAATAGTGCTGCCCATGAGATGCATTTACTACGTAGTGAATCTCCATTGGGGTTAGTGAAGCCAGAATTTGTCGAATCTCCCAAAATTGACGAAATGAGTTTTTCTGGTGTAAATGTATGGAAGGCGTATCAATTAGTACATGATCGTATTGCTCTAACTCTTCTTGCAGCCCGGTAACTTCTCTTCCGGAAGAAACCTTGAAAAATGGAATTTTATGATCGTTGCTAAACGGCTCCAATATTGTGTAATAATTGGATTCCTTTGGAATGACTGAAATAATTGCCGTATGATCTGTTTTAAAGAAGCGGCTGTTTGAAATGAGTTTCATGATCAGAGTTGATTTACCTGATCCCGCGGCTCCTACAAACATCAAATATTTTTCAGGATTACTTTCTACGGGCCGGTCGATAGTATTTTTCAGAATTGAACCAAGTTGGTTTGTAAACTGCTCAGGCTGTATAAATGGATCTACTCCTTGCTCAATGATCTGACTAAACCACTTCGCAACTACACTTGTACTGATACCTGTTTTTACCAACTGTTGAAAAACAGGATGTGAAGCGTACTCTAAATTGGTTGAAATGAGAGCAGAATCCAATAGGGATTCGAGTTTATCAAATCGTTTATGAAGTGCAGTTGTATCACGCTCGCTTCTTCGCGGGCTATTTACGGAGGGTGTAGATACAGAACTCTTAATTTTAGGTTTTGACTCGTCAAAACGGCTGTAAATTGAAGTATTGCTTGGCTGAAATTCTGTACTCTCTTTTTGATCTGCTTTAGATTCTTCTTGTAACGGAATAGACTTTGGAGAACTGTCTCTATTTTTTCTGATTGCAGATCTGCTGTATAAGTTATTCTTGTCACCTAAAGGTGAACTTTTTCCATTTACTTCAAATGGCTCAAACGATGTACCGTTTGATTGTGAAGAAGAAGGGTCGGTTTTTTTATTAGTTGTTTGATCCTGCTCCTGAGCTATTCTTCTGAGCTTATCCAAATTTCGCGTATTGCGCTGGCCCGGTTCAAATCTTACTCCCTGATTATGATCTCCATTTAGATTTGAGGCGCCATTACCTGAAGAGCTTCCTGTATTTCTTTTATTCTTATCAATAGCCACTGTTATTCCTGCATCTTGATCTTCATCAGGCAGAAATGATTCAAGAATTACAAAGTCGTCGCCATACATCTGTTTGGCGCTGTCTTTTGCTGCTTCAAGTGTTTTTCCTATGAATTTTTTTAAGATCATGCAGGTACTTGTTCTTCAATTACTTTCTTCTCTATCCGGAGTCTGTCAAAAGTTTTAAACTGTACGTCCGGGCTAATATCATTGTATGACAGTACATTTATATCACGCAAAATCGGTGCCAAAAACTCAAACAGCGTAAAGCGAAGTACCGGAGAAGTCAGCAAAACGGGATCATACCCTTGCTTAATCATGCTGGTGAAAATCGTAGATGAGTTTTGGTAAAGCTGTTCAACGGTATTGGGTACTAAGCCAAGCGTATTGGAATTCAAACTTCCTTGCTGAGCTTGTGAAAGAAGATGGCTCTCCAGGCTTGGATCAAGCATAACGACTACAATTTCGTTTTTACCTTGCACAAACTGCTGGGTGATTGTTTCTGAAAGCGATGCACGACAGTATTCAGTTAGTACATCCGTATTATTCGTTTGCGTGCAATAATCGGCCAGCGTTTCCAGAATTGTTACAAGATCTTTCACCGGAATCCTTTCCCTGAGAAGTCTCTTTAATACCTTTTGAACTTCACCGATTTTCATACCCTCCGGTACAAGTTCCTCCACCAAAGCAGGCGACTGCTCCTTAACATTGTCAATCAATCGTTTTACCATTTGGCGGTCCACTAGTTTGTGGGCATTTTTCTTGAGAACTTCCATGAGGTGTGTAGTAATCACAGCTCCGGCTTCAATAACGGAAAGACCATATTTTTCCGCTTGTGACTTATTTTTTCCGCTTACCCAGATAGCATCCATCCCGAAAGTCGGGTCCTTTGTTGCAATACCTTGTATATCGGGTTTGAAATCGGCAGGAAGAAGTGTGAGATGATAGCCCGGCAGCAACTCGCCGTCCCCTTGTTCAATCCCGCGCATTTTTATGGAGTAGTGATTGGCATCGAGCTGGACGTTGTCACGAATTCTGATTGATGGAATAATGATGCCCAGTTCAGTGGCAAGTTGTTTCCTGAGCGAGGTCATTCTATCAAGAAGATCTCCCCCTTGATGAGATTCAACCATTGGAATAAGACTGTAGCCGATTTCGAGCTCTAAAGTATCCAGTAACAGATAGTCTTCGACCCGCTCTTCATTCTCAGCCTTATTTTTTTCTTTTCCTTCGGCCAGCATTTGTTGTTCTTCTTCCTCATCTTCTTCCTGCGATTTTTTATAAGCGAGAAACAGAAAGAGACCTGAAATTGACCAAAATGGAATGATCGGAAGGCCGGGCAACAAACCAATAAAGAAAATGAAGACAGCTCCAATGGTCACTGTTTTTGGATTTCCCAGTAGCTGAGTGGTTAGCTCTTGACTCAGGTTTCCTTCGGATGCAGCTCTGGAAACGATGATACCCGCTGCCGTTGATATCAATAGGGCAGGAATTTGAGATACAAGTCCGTCACCAATGGTAAGTAGAGTATAAACTTCTGCAGCTTCTCCGATCGCCATTCCCTGCTGCATGGTACCGATAATGAGGCCACCAATGATATTGATAAAAGTGATCAGAAGGCCCGCGATAACGTCGCCACGAACAAATTTACTGGCACCATCCATCGCTCCGTAAAAGTCTGCTTCGTTGGAAATCTCTTCACGCCTGTTTTTCGCTTCCTGATCAGTAATAAGGCCGGCACTCAGGTCGGCATCAATAGACATCTGCTTACCGGGCATGGCATCCAGTGTAAATCGTGCAGCCACTTCTGCGATTCGGGTTGCCCCCTTGGTAATTACAACAAAGTTGATGATCACCAAAACCGAAAATATAATGATCCCGATCACAAAATTTCCCTGAACGATAAAGCCTCCAAAGGTCTCAATAATAGATCCGGCATAGCCTTCACTAAGTATTAGCCTTGTGGTACCCACATTGAGGGAGAGCCGGAAGAGCGTCAGAATAAGAAGCATACCGGGGAATACAGCAAACTGAAGCGGCTTAAGGGTGTAGAAAGCAACCAGAAGCACAATCAGAGACAGCGAAACATTGATGGCCAGGAAGAAATCCATCAGTGTAGGAGGGAACGGGACAATCATTATCAATAGAATGACAATGATACTGGATGATATCAGAACATCCGTCTGAAAGAACATGTTCTTTAACTTCCCGGTATTCAGTCCTTTCGAAGCCATGAATTAAATATTGTGTTTGTTTTTAAGTTTATAGACATATGCAAGAATTTCTGCGACTGCTTTGAACATATCGTCAGGTATGTGTTCATCTTCTTCGGCTGTTGCAAAGAGAGCTCTCGCTACAGGTTTATTCTCTACAATAGGTATGCCATTCTCGCGGGCGACCTCTTTTATCTTCAAAGCTTTTAGTCGTTGTCCCTTCACCATTACAATTGGAGCGTTATTTTCCTCAGGATCATATTTTAATGCCACAGCGTAATGTGTAGGGTTTGTGACTACCACATCAGAGTTTAGTACGGCATGATCGAGGCGTTTGCGCTGCCTTAAAGACATTCCCAATTTTCTTCGCTGGCCTTTAACATGAGGATCACCTTCCATCTGCTTGTGTTCATCCTTAATCTCCTGTTTAGACATACGCAAATCCTTTCTGTGCTGAAAATTCTGATAGATTGCGTCTGCTATAGACAGAATGAAAAGTGCCGCTAAAATCCGGTTCACAAACATAAGGATGTAAAGTCCGGACTCCTGAATATTGTATTCAATCGGCATAATGGTGAAGGAGAGAAAGTGCTCAATATCATTTTTAACCGTATAATAAACGATGATTGTCACGATGATCAATTTGCTGAAACCCTTTAACAATTCTACAAATCCCTTCAGGGAGAAAATGCGCTTTATGCCACTTGCAGGATTGATTTTATCACCTTTTGGCTGAATTGCCTTTATAGAAAATACCCACCCGGTTTGTATGCCATTGACCAGAAGAGCGGTTACCATCAGGAGAAGCAACAGGGGAGTCATCAATTCGAAACCGTCTTTCATGGCCATTACCAGATAATCGATGGCGTGATCTGCATCGGTAAAATCGACCCCCGCATTCATAAAAAACGTCTCAAAAATATGCTCAATCTTTCCGTACATGAATGCCCCTGTACTTACAAACATCACAACGGATACCACCATAAGCATAACGGAAGCAATCTCTTTACTGACGCTTACATTTCCCTCTTCGCGAGCTTTCTCAAGCTTGCGCTGGGTGGGTTCCTCCGTTTTTTCCTGGTCGCTCTTTTGGTCTGACATAACACTGACCGTTATATCAAATGGGATACCATCTTTTTAATCAGTTATAAAGAATCTCAGGACCGACTTTTTAAAACAGTTCAGGACAAAAGCTCCACTTCTAAGGAAAACATTTCCGCAAATTCTGTTCAGCGGTGTTGGTGGAAGTTTCCGTTGTGAGGAAAAACTTTCTTAAGAGTCTTCCGGAGAAATTTCATCCGGAAATAACGGGTCATACGGCACTAAATCAGGAAATTAATAGAAATAGCGGTTCTGTGAGGTATGGTTACAGGCAGTTTAATACAAGAAGGTTTGGAGATGGCACAAATTTTGAAGCTATACGAATGACTTATAAAGAATAAACCAAATTCATTTTCATGATTGATCGATTTCAGGCACAGATGCAAGCCCTTCAGATGCTGTCGAAAGCGCAGGAGGCTACTGCTGATAACCTGGCGAACATGAATACGCCCGGATTCAAGGGGAATAAACTCTTTCATCGTCTTATAACCGAACAGCTAAACGGTGAGGAAGTAACACGAACTGTGGCCATGCAACAGGTGAATATGGAACAGGGGGTGCTGGAACCGACCGGCAACCTGCTGGACTTTGGCATTGACGGTGATGGCTTTTTTATAGTTGAAGATGAAGGGGAGTCATTCTTAAGCCGGGATGGACGTTTCCAGTTCGATTCGGACGGTTACCTGCGAAATAGTCAAGGCGGCTATGTTCAGGGCGAGAGCGGTGCAATTCACATTCCGGAATATTTTATGGCCATGGACGGAACGGGCGGCAGTCCCAAACTTGAAGTTGGGAAAGACGGTACGATCAGGCTGAACGATGAGGCATATGATAAAATCAAATTGGTAGAGGTGGAAGACCCGGCTCAATTGGAGCGGCGGGGAACCTCATATTTCTCCGTAGAGGAGCCAGGCTCGTTGGCGGATTCGGAAGAGAGTATTGTGATGCAGGGATATTTTGAAAAAGGAAATGTACAGGCCCTGCACGAAATGGTAGACATGATGAGAAACATGCAGATGTTTGAATCCCAGCAGAGAGCAATGCGAACTTCAGATGAGATGCTATCTCAAGTGACAACTAATTTAGGAAGATTTTAAAAACTCAATAAAAACCATCAATTATGTTTAGAGCATTAAGTACAGGAGCACTTGGGATGAGTGCCCAACAAAGATCCGTTGACAACATTGCGAATAACCTGGCAAACGTAAGTACCACCGGGTACAAAAGAACCACGATCGCTTTTCAGGATCTATTCTATGAGAATATTGCAAATTCAAAACATGGAGCAGCAGCCGGTCGGGTTTCAAATGATAGTCCTGATCTGCAGATTGGCCATGGATCGCGTGCGGCAGCAACGATAAGAAACTTTATGCAGGGTTCAATTTCCGAAACTGCGAACCCACTGGATCTTGCCATTAGCGGTGATGGATTCTTTCAGGTTGAGATGCCGGATGGATCCGTTGCATATTCGCGCGATGGGAATTTTAACCTGGACTCTACCGGGCTGATGGTAAATAATTCCGGATTACCACTCGCAGATCAGATTGAAATACCGGAAGATGCTGTAGCTGTTGAAGTTTCTCAGGACGGGATTGTAAGGGCCAGAATGGCTGGGGATAGCAGGGAAATTGAGCTTGGGCAGATCGAGATGGCCCGTTTCGTAAATAACGGTGGCCTGGAAGCTTTGGGTGATAATCTCTTTGCTGAGACAGAATCGTCCGGTGTTCCATTTTACGGTGTTCCGGGAAATGACGGTTTTGGCGTTCTTCGTCAGGGATTTCTCGAAAACTCCAACGTGGATATTGTGAATGAGATGGTTCGGCTGATTGAAGCTCAAAGAGCGTACGAAACCAACTCAAAAATGGTACAGACAGCTGAAGATATGATGTCAACTACAAATCAAATAAAAAGATAAGTAAAGGTGCTTTTAATGCTGCTCATAATGTCATTGCTGCCTGCTGATTTATCTTCTGAAACATCTTACGTTTTTGATTGGGAGAGATCTGCCGGGGAATATAATAATACGTTCACAGCAGAAACAGATAATATATTACCAGGGAAAGCAGCAACAGAGACTCAAAAGAGAGTTCTGGAACTTGCCACAATTGCGCTTAATGAGCAGTATGATACCGATCTGTATAGGTTTGAACTTAAAGCCCGCTGGATACCTAAATCAATACTGGATTTGGCTCCGGGTCGGATTGAAACAGTAAAACCCACTGAGCGGATTGATCGATATACCACTTTTGAAGTCAGATATCATATGAATGACAGGGTGGAAGCTTCTCAAATACAGCTGGTTATAGAAATTGAAAAAAAACTTCCGGTGGCAAACCAGAGAATTCCGTCAGGTGAAACGATAAAAGAGGAGATGCTGGGAGAGTTGTGGGTCCCTGTTTCTACAAACAGAGGTCAGCTTGTGGAAAATTCCGGTGAGCTGATAGGGTATAAAGTTCGAAGAACGCTGGCACCCGGCCAGCCGGTACGCCATGCAGAAGTAAGCAAAGGCTTCCTGATTGAGTCCGGAGAAACTGTCCGCCTGATATTTGATGAAACCGGAGTACGAATTGAAATAGAGGTAATTGCTCAAAGTTCAGGGGAGCAGGACGAAGAAATAATATTTTTTAGCGAAGAAACAAAGAACAGGTATCTGGGCCGAATTACCGGTCAGGGAGTGGCAATATGGAGAAAAACACTATGATGATTAAGAAAACTTTATTTCTGGTAATTTTAGCAGCACTGACCGGATTACTGTCTACTGCTGATGCACAGCGATCTCTTTATCAGGATATCAAAGCTCACCAAATTGGTGATATAATTACGATTATTTTGACAGAAAATATTTCGGGGACCTCATCATCCGATGCCCGTAATTCGGCCAGTTCAGATGCCGGTGCTGCTGGTTCTGTTTCCAGTAACTTTATACCCTTCCAGCCGACTTTTGGCTCAGATGTAAATGTCAATTACGGTGAGGATCAGCGCAATTCATCGAGCCAGGGACAACTGCTTAAAGGTTTGATGAGTGTTCAGATTAAAGATGTATCCGAATCAGGAGATTTACTTATTGAGGGGACGAGGCTTACGGAAATTAATGGCGAAAGACATGAAATGAACCTGGTCGGAACTGTACGGCCTATGGATATTGACAGTCAGAACCGTGTGTATTCTTACAGAGTTGCAAATGCGGATATAGTCTATAAGCAGCACGGCGGACGATTTTCAGGGGCTACCAAAAAGAGAGGTTTTCTTACAAGGGCGGTTTTAACCGGAGTGGGAGTTGTATTGGGTGCTGTGATTGTAAATGAATCAATGAACTGATTATGCGGATGAATATGAACAACAAAACAAGCCCCTTCAGAGTACAGAGATTGTATCGAGATATTTTGCCGCTTCTACTAGTGATATTAAGTCTGGAAGCATATATGCCAAGCCAGACAATTGCACAGCAAACCCGGTTATCTGAACTGGTGGAGATAGAAAATGCTCATCGCAATGAGTTAATCGGGTACGGACTTGTAACGGGATTGGATAGATCCGGGGACCGAACGATTAGCAGCCGCGGGGCGATGTTCACCGTCCAATCCATCACGAATATGCTTGAAAATTTCGGAATTACGGTGGATGCAGAGCGCCTAAGAACCAGAAACGTTGCGGCCGTTATCGTAACAGCTTCGATAGGCCCCTATCATGCAGCGGGCAGTGAAATAGATGTGACCGTTTCATCTTTAGGTGATGCGAGCAGTTTACAGGGTGGGGTTTTATTGCAGACTCCGCTGTTTGATCCGGATAACGAAGAAGTTTTTGCCAAAGCTCAGGGTCCCTTAATCGTGGGTGGAATCAATGCGGAAATACCCGGAGCGAGGGTGAGTAGAAATCAAACCCTGACAGCAACCATACCCGGAGGCGGTGTGGTTACCGGAAATACAGAATTTGAATTTGATACAGATCGTCCTCTTGGATTGATTTTGAGAGACCCAAATTATCGAAACGCCCGCAGAATCGCAGAAGCGATTAATGAAGCTTTTGACGAAGAGCTTGCTTTTGTTCAGCATGCCGGAGTGGTTAGGGCGCGGTGGCCGGATACATTTCAGGAAGAGGGAAGCCGGAATATTTTTACATCCATCATTCTGGATCAGGAAATTGAAGTAGATACGCCGGCGCGGGTTGTAATTAATGAACGAACAGGTACCATTGTGGCCGGAGGAAATGTTGTAATTGATGAGGTGATGGTCTCTCACGGCAGTATTCAAGTGCGAACACAGGTAACCCCATTTATAAGTCAGCCCCCACCGTTTAGCGGAGGTGAAACTACCGTAGTCCCTGTTCCTGAAGTTGGGATCAGTGAAGAATCTGCACAGACTGTAGTTCTGGAACCGGAAACCACAGTTGCTCAGCTTGCTGTTTCTTTAAACTCTCTTGGGCTTAGCCCGCGGGATATTATTTCAATTTTTCAGGCGATGGATCGTGCGGGTGCACTTCGCGGAAAGCTAATAGTGATGTAAATCAAAAAGCATAAACAAAATGAATATAGAATCATATATCCATGTGGCTCGATCGCAGGTTGGTGATGAGCGATCAAGTGAATTGAAGAAAGAACAGGCAGCCACCGATTTTGAAGAGCTTTTTGCAAAGCATCTTGTCAAAGAGATGACAAAAGGATCATTTGAAATGACGGATGGAGTGAGCGGCATGGGTGGCAATAGTTTATACAGAGAATTTATAACTGATGCACTTTCAAGTGAATTGGCAGCACAGAGAAAACTGGGCATGGCAGATTTGGTCATGGAATATTGGGGACAAACGACAGAAGAAGTAATCAATCAAAAATCTACAGAAAAAAATGGCAGCACTACCTAATTTAGTTGGAAAATATCCAGAGCATGTTCAAGACCTGGCGAATACAGTTGTTGAACTGGACGCTATTCTGAATGAGATTCATCAGATTATCGAGAAGCAGATAGAAGCTGTTGTGCAGTCAGATTCGAAAGAACTCTCTGTATTGACAGAAATGCACACAGAACTTCAGCTTCGCTATGCAAGCAGTGAAAAGGAATTTATAAAAAAACTTAAGTATTGTGCCGAAAGTGCTGATAACAAAAGTGATAGTGTAAGGCTCGAGCATCTTAGAGAAGCCTATCCTGTTTTAGGAGATTGGGTAGAAGGTGTTCGGAAGTTTTTGAATGAGAAAGTGCAAAATTTATCTAAAAAGCAGAGTCAACTGGTGAACCTGCTCGAGTTTGCTATCACAAGAAATAAAAATTTGATGCACTCTATTTACGATATGTATAACCATAAGAATAAGATTTACAGCTCCAAAGGGGGCAACGGACACATTCCCTCAGGTGTAGCCATAAACCAGGAAATTTAGTCATGAAGACACTATTCGAAATTTCTAGAAGCGGACTTAAAGCTGCCGAACGCTCCCTTTCAACCACCTCTAATAACCTGATCAATGCAGATACTCCCGGTTATTCCAGACAGCGGGTTAACCAGGAACCGGCGGGCATGCGTTTTAGTGATCGTGCAGCCGGTCTGGGAGTAAACATGACAGGAATTTCCAGGCTTCGTAACGAAATGGCCGATATTCAGCTGAACGACAAGCGACAGAATATGGGATATATGCAGGAGAAGGCTAAAGTGTTTGAGCAGATGGAAGCATTTATGGCTACTGACTCCGGCCATGATCTGGATCTTCAGATTAGCAAACTCTTCGATTCATTTTCTGAACTTTCATCCGATCCTCAGGATAACAGTGTGAGGAATAACCTTGTGGTTGAGGCAGAACAGCTTACCGACAAATTTGGCGACATGAGCCGAAATCTTGATAAGACAAGTGATCTGGTACGTGAGTCAGTTCATACAAATGTTCAGAGAGTGAATAAGCTTATTGATGAGCTTGCATCTTTAAATAAACCAATCGTGCAAGGTGGTTCTGCAGACAAGCCGGACCATCACAGCCTGGATCTTAGGGTTAAGAAATTGGAAGAGCTGTCAGAACTGATAAATTTTGAATCTCAGGTTCAGGACAATGGAAAGCTTGAGTTGAGGGTGAACGGTATTCAAATTCTGGATGGTGAGAATGCCATGGATATCAAATCTGAAGTGGATGATGTGAATAAGGTATACCGGCTTCGACTCGATAATGGTAAAATTGTGGATCCGAACGGTGGTAAACTGGGTGCAGATATTGAGATGTATGAGCAGGAGGTTCCGGAAATGAAACAGAGACTCGATGCTGTAGCTGAAACTCTTGTGACAAGGTTCAATGAACTGCATTTACAAGGTTATGGTCTGGAAGACGGAACTCAGAGAAATTTCTTTAATCCTACCAATGTGTCGGCCTCTTCGATAGAATTGAATGATGTAATTAAAAATAATCATCAGCATATCGCTGCTTCATCTGTAGAGGGTGAAGCCGGAAACGGGGATATTGCAGCCGGAATAGCCAATATCCGTAACGAAAACCTGATTTCAGGCAGAAAAGTGACGGATTACGCCGTAGATCTTATCAGTAAACCGGGAGAAAATCTAAGCAATGTAAGAGCACAGATGGAAGCCAGGGATTCTGAGATCCAGATGTTAAAAACACAACAGGAGCGGGAGTCAGGAGTAAATATTGATGAAGAGCTCAGTTTGATGATCAAATATCAAAACGCCTATCAAGGTGCGGCAAAAGCGATGCAAGCGGCACAGCAAATGTACGACACACTCTTAAGTATTGTGAGGTAAACCATGCGTGTAACACAGAAAATACTTTTTAATGATTTCATGCGGGATGTAAACAAAAACCGTGGTGAGATGGGGCGCATACAGTCCGATCTATCCAGTGGTAAAGAGGTAAGGGTTGCATCCCAGGATCCGGTCTCGTTTCAGCGATCCCGCATTATCGAAGATAACATCAGGAAAGAAGAGCAGTATCAGAGTAACATCAGCAGTGGCCTGAGACAAGGGCGACTGGCTCAGGAATCTTTGGATGAAACTATTGACCGGCTCGTGGATATTAAGCGCCTTATGGTGCAGGGAGCTTCAGACTCCTCTGATGCAAAGATACGCACAAATATGGCTGATGAAGTTGGTGAAATACGTGACAGTCTTGTACAGACATTGAATGTAAGCTACGGTGATCGATATCTTTTTGCAGGGACTAATAGTGGAGAAAAACCATTTGACTACGATGCCGGAGCCCCCGGAGGAGTGGAGAATACCAGTAATGGAACAGCACCAAAAATTCTGGTAGCCGACGGTATGAGCCTAGACTTCTCTATATCGGGCGAAGAACTGACTGATACCGATACCGGTGATCTATTTGTAGTATTGAGTGATATTGAAGAGGCATTGAGAAATAACGATTCGGGGGCAGTAAATACCATGCTTAGTGATATTGATGGCGTGATTGAGCATGTGACGGATAAGACCTCAAAACTGGGAAGTAACATAACCCGGTTAGAGCACATGTTTGAACAGTATGAATCTTCCAAGATTATTCAGAAAGCAGACGTAAGCAGTTTGGTAGATACCGACTTTGCGCAGGCGTTTTCAGATTTACAACGTACACAGGTTGCATACGAATCGGCGATGGCTGTTCATTCTAAAATGTTTAGCAACACACTGCTTAATTATCTATAAATCAGATTTTTTAGGTTTAGTAAACAAACCATTTAAGAGGATCAACATTTTAGGGTCAATTTTAAAAATATCAGGGTAGAACATGGATTTAGAATCAGAATCACCGCATTCGAAGCTCGAGAATCAAAAAACAGAGCTGATTCTCTACGTATCAAGACCTTCAAATATTACGGAACGACGAATTGAGAATTTTAAAAAATATTTCAATTCAATAACGATTGCTGCTCCATTTGAAAAAAAGCTGCTGTTATCGGACAATATGAAGTGGTATCGATTTTCTGCTGATATGTCTAAAGCTGAAGTGTGGAATCGTCTGATACAGGAAAGTGAGTTGCCATCTCAGTTTATAATCGAAGAGGATGAAGAGCTTACAGAAGACGGTTACGGCTTTTTTGGGTCTAATGAACAAAGTAGATGGGCCGCAGCTTTGATATCTGTTAAAAATGGTGAAAATATAACAGCATATCATCAAATACGTTTTGTCAGAGAAGCTAAAGGCGACATTTTTAAAGGCGGAGCTATTCCGGATGCCACTGAATATATTTTACAGAATGAGGTTCTACTGGATGATAATCCGATTTTGCTGTCACGATCTGATTCGCCATTTCCCAAAGCTGATTCGTTAGAAGGTCATGAAATAACCTCCCGTCGGGATCTGGTTGTAGGCTATGGAAAAGTGGATCAAAAAAAATACAGTGAAGCCGCTGCTTATTTCAGGAAAGTGCTGAAACAAGAAAAGTTGTTGCCGTTTGATCGCCTGGCTGCAGTTAACGGATTATCCACCTGCTTAACGGAGCAATTCAAATGGGACAGGGCACTCAAACTTGCAGAGCAATCGGCTGAAGCTGAACCTCTTCAGTATATACCATACCTGATTCAATTCCGGATTTATGAGCTGAAGAAAGATTGGGATAACGCCTACTCAGCATTGAGAAAATATTATGCTAACATTGGGAAATCTACAAGAGCAGGATTTGATAAAGGGATGAACAGTGAAGCCACACTGGAAAAGATGGGGGACCTGGCTTTAATGATAAAAGATCATAAAGTGGCGGGCGAGCATTTCGAAGAGCTTTACATGATTAAAGAAGGTGCAGTAGAACGAGGATTTCTTAAACGTCTTTTTGTGATGGCTGCCGATCGGGGAGACTTTACAAAATCTAAAATCTTTTTTGAAAAACTTTTTCTGGACTATCTACCCGATAAGCTCAGCAGAAGAGCAACTGAAGAGTTGCAGGACTGCATGGAGCAGTTCATGAAAAATTGCTGGTACGATTACGCTTTAGAAGTTTATGAAGATCTTGTTGAAGAGCACCCGTCGAACGGAGAGTACAAAAGAAGGTATGTAGTTTTATTAACTAAACTGAACCGAATGGATCGGGCTAAAAAACTGATTGCGGCCGGAATCTGATTAAAACCTAACCTTATTCACCCAGGTTTTTCAGCTTGTTTCGAATGGTCCGGTCAGAGATTCCGAGTATTTTGGATGCCTCTTTTTGGTTGCCTTGCGTATGTTCCAGTGCTTTTTTAATCAGGTGCAGCTCCATATCTTCAATTGCCATCAGAGGTAAATCGGTCAAAACTTCATTGCTCAAGTTCTCGTCAACATTTGAAAAGAGCTGATTTTCGACATGATCCGGTTTAATTTCAACACTGTCTTGCGACAGGATAACACCCCGGTGAATTTTATTATGCAGCTCCCTAACATTTCCGCGCCACTCTTGTCTCATCAAATAATTGATCAGCTCATCCGATAGTTTTTTCTCTCCAAGATCGTATTTACGGGTAAACTCTTGTAAGAAATGATTGGCGAGCAATGGGATATCCTCACGTCTGTGACGAAGAGGCGGTATTGTAATGGGGAAGACATTTAACCGATAGTATAGATCCTCACGGAAAACACCTTCAGTAATGGCTTGTCCCAGAATACGGTTCGATGTAGCTAAAACACGGACATCTACTCTGATAGGTTTTTGGCTTCCTACCCTGTAGAACTCTTTTTCCTGTAAAACCCGCAGGAGTTTTGCCTGAACATTGATATCGATTTCGGTGATTTCATCGAGCAGTAGTGTTCCACCATCAGCTTCATCAAAAGCTCCTTTACGATCTGCTACGGCTCCGGTAAAGGATCCTTTTAAATGACCAAAAAGGGTGCTTTCAACAAGTTCTGTGGGAAGGTTTGCACAATTAATTTTTATGTAGGGTTTACCGGCACGGTCACTGTTGACGTGTATTTGATGGGCAAAGACCTCTTTCCCTGTTCCGCTCTCACCCTGAATCATAACCGGTGCATCGTTACGTGCTATTTGTGGAAGTATCCGCAGCAGCTTTTTGATCTTAGGGTCATTTCCCACAAATTGATTTTCTTCACCATTTGGAGAAGGTTCTATCTTTTTAACATGAGTGGATTTCTCTCGTTCAGTTTTTCTCGGTTTTGAGTCGGTGCCGCCCGGCTTTTTAGGCCCTACTTCACTGGGATCGGATTCAAAATATCGGCTAACCCTAAAAAGGAGTTCTTTTGCTTTAAAAGGTTTTGTTATGTAGTCGTAGGCACCTTTTCGAAGAGCATTAACAGAGTGCTGAATATTCCCAAACCCGGTAATCATAATCACACCTGTTTCCGGGCAGTTCTTCTTAACAAAAGCAAGTATTTCATCACCGGTCATCTCATTCATTTTGACATCGGTGATTACAAGATCAGGTTTATTCTCTTGTAAAAATTCGGTTGCTTTTACAGGAGATTCGAAAGCATCAATTTTGAAATCATTCATCGAGAGGTGTTCCTCCATAAACTCAAGGAGGAGATTATCATCATCGATGATTACAATACGTCCCTTCATACACCTAAAACCAGATCATTGTTAATAAGATAAGTCCAAGTATAAAAAAACTATATCATAGATGAGTAGTTCAAAAGACAAAAAGAGCCGGCAGGCGTAATTATAACAGAAAGTACCGATGTTTTTTTCAGATCAAGTGAGCTGTTTCTGTTGAAAACAGGTAGGTTTAATCAACTATTTTCCCGGCAATCTCTTCCCACACGTCCGGATTGTTAAGCATTTGTCCGATTTTAGTCTCTGATGCTTTTTCCGGAGAATCACTTTTGGCTGCTTCAAATTCATTCAAGTCAGCCTTCATCTGTTTCAGTTTATCGAATGACGAACTATTTAATTTTTCCAGTTCAATCTTCGCAAAAATCTCTTCATTTTTAGAGCCTGAGTACCCATTCAATGAAATCTTATCTGAATACCCGTTTTTATGAGGTGCAGACTGATTTTCAGTTTTTCTACTCTCATCAGTTGAGCCGGATTTGTTGACTTGTCCGTTTGAACTGCTTGTAATGTTGTTAATATCCATAATCGTTTAATTTAACCTCTTGAAATATAAGAATTGTCGGGGGTATCTAAAACCTGGTAACCCTGTTCAGCTTTTCTTTGACGTGTTGCCGATGCAAGTTTCGACTTCGATTCTAAAAGAGTTTCTGATAATAATTTTTGAATAGAAATATTCAGATGCTCAAATTCATTAAAAAGCTCATCGAGTGTCAGCTTATCATCGCCAGTCATTTCTGATCGGTTTTGATCATTAAATAAAGACTTTAATTCGGTAATAGTGGATTCCCTATCGTCCAGAATTTTTGTTAGGTCATCCGGCGACGAAATCTTTTCCTGATTTAGTTCACTGAGCAAAGATTGACTCTTGGCATTCAGCTTTTTAAAGGTATTTAAAAGATTTTTATTCATTCACTTAATTTCTTGAAAATAATAGACTAATATCTTTGACGGAAGCTCATGACTTCCTGGAACTGAGCATCTCCACGTTCAATAACCAGCTGTAACTTATTGAACATATCACGCTGTCTTTCTTCGTATTGCGCCAGATATTTATCCTGTTGTGCAATTCGATTATCCAATCGATCAATTTTTTGCTCTACACCGCTTTCGAGTGAACTGATAATACCGTTGGACTTTGTATATGCTTCAGCCTGGCTCATCATCTTCTGAACGGCTGAATTTTCATTCGTAAAAAGTTCGGCAATCTGTTCGGGACGCTGTTCAAGGGCTTCATTCAAAAGCTCTTCATCATCAACGAACATGGTTCCATCATTTTTGAAGTCAATCCCAATTTCTGATAATCGTGATAACTGATCAGGATCAGCTCCATCCATCGGCAATAGCGCCGTTTGACGAAGATTTACAGTTAAATTCCGAATGGAGCGCATTCTTCTAAGTGGCCCCTCGGAGTTGTTTTCTCCATCAATGAAAGTACGTTGCCGGATGGTCTTGTTCATGTCATTAAATGACGAAATGAACTCGTCTACATTCGACTTGGCCTCCTCAAGGTCTCTCTGAGCTGAAATTTGAACCGTGTCCGGACTCTCACCTGTGAGAGTGAACGACAATCCGTCAATGGCGTCGTCTACAAGATTCTGACTTCGGGTAAACGTTACTCCATCAATTGTAAACTCAGCATCCAGCAGATTTTGATCTCTGAGATGGGTAATCGAACTTGTAATATCCGTTCCAACCCCGGTTGAACTGTCAAATTGAATGCGGTTCTCAAATCCTGTTTCCAGACTTTTAACCGAGAGCTGAATTTGGTCGTCATTGACGTTAAATACCGTGGCATCAGCTTTGTCACCGAACAAGGTGTCCATCTGTTCAGAAAAAGAGTCGAAAACTTCACGGTTGGTTTTATCAACCATCGTGCCTGTCCCGTCATCCTTGGTCGTCTCGAGCTGGATGGTTTCTGTTTGGTCACCGATTGTGATTGTAACAGAGCCGTCCCCGCTTTGGGCGAGATC
>Ga0102925_1000286_pt1 | contig 26468 bp, 25 predicted proteins | sample SalPonR1_A_D1_MG_FD_78216 | JGI IMG/M metagenome (GOLD analysis project Ga0102925, IMG submission 78216) | Salt pond soil microbial communities from South San Francisco under conditions of wetland restoration - Salt Pond MetaG R1_A_D1_MG | ecosystem: Environmental > Aquatic > Marine > Intertidal...
GCCGAACAGGCGGCTGCGCGTTTCCGCGGCGCGGGGTTCGACGCGATCGGCATCGACCATTTCGCGCTTCATGACGACGGGCTGGCACGCGCCGCCCGCGACGGGCGCTTGCGGCGAAATTTCCAGGGCTACACCGATGACACCTGCCCAACGCTGATCGGCATGGGCGCGTCTTCGATCTCGCGCCTGCCGGGGGGCTACGTTCAGAACGCCGCCGCGACGGCGGCCTATGTGCAGCGCATCGAGGCCGGGGAACTGGCGGGGGCGCGCGGCCATGTGATGACGCAGGACGATCTGCTGCGGGCGCGTGCCATCGAGATGCTGATGTGTGAATTCCGTCTGGACCGGCGCGAACTGCAGGCCACGTTCGGCGCGCAGGAATCCACGCTTGATGCAACGCTGGCGCTGTTGGCGGAGCGGTTCGGCGATCTTGTGGCGCTGGATGATGATGCGCTGGAGATCCGCCCCGACGGGCGCGCGCTGACGCGGATCGTGGCCAGCGCGCTTGATGACCATATGCCCGAGGGTGTGCGTTACAGCCGCGCGTCCTAAGCATGACGACAAGACCGGCGCAGGGCGGAATGATGATCCGCCCTGCTCCGTTTTCGTCGGTCAGTTCTCACGCACCAGCCGGAAACCCAGGAAATCCGGCGGCAGCCCGGCGGCGCAGCCCCCGACGCTGGCGTCGCGGATGAAGTCGATCACGGCCGCGCGGTGGCGCCCGCCCGCGATGCGCACGCCGCAATAGGGCTCGGTTTCCGCAAGGCTTCCATCCGCGAGAATGGTGCCGTTGCGAAAGCAATCATCGGTCCATTCCCAGACATTCCCGGCCATATCGGCCACGCCAAGGCTGTTCTCGCCAAAGCCGCCGGGCGGCCTGAGAGCAAGGTTGGCGCTGCCGCGCAGCAGGGTGCCGGACTGGTATTGCGCCAGCATCCGCTGCCCCGGATCGAGATCCTCGGGTTCAGGCAGGGCATCGCCGTGGCGCTCGGCGGCGGCGCGCTGCCATTCGGTTTCGGTGGGCAGGCGCCAGCTCATGCCGGTGCGCTGCGAGAACCACGCCGCATAGGCGCTGGCGTCCTGCCAGCTGACATGGGTCTGGGGCAGGCTGCCGCCCTGCGCGGGCACCTGGGCGCAGCCGCTATCGGCCACGCATTGCGCATAGGCGTCGCGGCTGACCTGGTGTTTCATGATCTCGAAGGCGGCGACGGGCACCGTCGTCCAGCCCGGCATCCGGGTCTTGCCCGCATGGCTGAAATTCCCCATGGGGCGAAAGGCGATCTCGCCTGCGGGAATGGCGACGGTCGCGGGCAGATCCTGTGGCGGAAGCGGCGGCGCGGGCGCGAGGGACTCGCGCTCTGCCAGCACTCCGGCCAGCGCGGTGACGGCAAGCAATGGCAGCAACAGCATCGATTTCATGATCGCGATCCTTTCAAGGACAAGCGGGGCGGCCGTTTTGCACGACCGCCCCGCCCTGTCCGGTCTTCCGCTTGGTTCAGAGCCCGGTGAGTTCGGTCGGCGCAAGCACCTGTTCCATCAGGTCGTTGTTCCAATCGCCCTCGACCACCACATGGCCCGTCGCGCCAAGGTTCACCGCCTCGATCAGGTTGTGGTTCACATAGGCGTAGACACCCGGCTGCAGGAACTCATAGAGCGCCGCCCCGGCGGAACCGCCGCGAATGAACCAGGTTTCAAGGTCGCGTTCGGGCGGGTTGTTGAACTTGCCCGTCTCCCAGACCAGGTCGCCATGCCCGCCGATCAGGTGGGGCCGCGTGTCGCGGTTGGCCTGGCTGTGGACGAAGAGAACCTTTTCGCCCTGCTTGGCCTTGAGCGCGTTATCCCCGGTCAGCGCGCCGACTGCGCCGTTGAATACAACGTGACTGGGGATCAGCCCGTTCATCAGATCGACCGTATCAGCGTAGCTTTCGCCGACATCGGCAAAGCGCATGTAGCTGCCATCGGCGTGCTTCGGGATATAGTATTCGTTCTCGCCGATATAGTAGACGCGGTCGTATTTCACCTGCCGCCCTTCATGGTCGCGCAATCCGTCGCGCGGCAGCACCATGATCGTGCCGGCCATGCCGGCGACCACATGCCAGGGGATCATCGGGCCGCCCGGCGCGCAGTGATAGACGAAGGTGCCAGGGCGCGTCGCCTTGAAGCGCAGGATCGTCTTTTCGCCGGGATTGACCAGCGTCAGCGCCCCGCCCCCCAGCGCACCGGTGGCGGCGTGGAAGTCGATATTGTGCTGAAGCAGGTTTTCGGCCGGATTGATCAGGGTCAGTTCGACGTAATCGCCCTCATGCACCACCATCATCGGGCCGGGAACCGAGCCGTCGAAGGTCATCGCCTGCAACCAGGCGTCATCGGCGACCTGCAATTCCTTTTCGATGATCGTCATCTCGAATTCGACGATACAGGGTTCATTGGTCGCGACCTGCTCGTGTTCATGCACAAAGGGCGGCGCGACCAGTTCGCGGCGGATGCGCTTGAGCTTGGACAGGTCGGCAGGCGCGGCGTCGGGCGTGAAGGATTCGTCGGCTTTCGCGGCCTTGGCGAGGATGGGCAGGGACGCCATTCCGGCGACCCCCATCATTGCGGCTCTTCTGGTCAGCATTGTCATTCTCCTTTCAGGTATGAATGTCGTTTGAAAGGAGATTAGGACCGATGCGCACACGGAACGTTGTGCAAACGCAATATAGAATGCGGAACCGGGCGATTGAGCGTCATGCCTCGCTCGGTAGGGTGTCAAACTCGAAGCGCAACTTCTATTCAATATCGGACTTCAAGCCGACCCGCTCCACCGCTCTCGCCGAATGGCACGATCTCCGATGCAAACTTGCGCTGGTTATCTTGCTCTTGATGCGACAGGTTCGCGGCTCTCGGACAGCGCCCTTGATCGGGCATCCGCTAGAGTTCACTTTTCGCAAACTTGATAAGCAAGCGCGTTCGAGCCAGACTGCAAACCAGTCGCATATCATTTAAGAAATGTCAGCCTAGCTTACGGGCTGGAGAATTTTTGGGGAAATATCTTTAATATTAAAAGAGGTTGGCATTGGGACTTATTGGGAATTTCGCTCGTACGGCTGTCGCGTTAGCATTATCGAACGACAGGATTTCAGCATGGATTTTATCGAATCTCGCAAGTCAAGGGTACCTTCTCTACAAAGATTTTGCAGATCATAAACTTGTGTTCAATGCAGCCGAAGCGATGGGGCGCCGCGTATATAATCACGGACACTTTCATCGCGATGTAACTGAAGCAGTATTTGCCATCGCAAATGAACTCCGACCGAATGGAGCCATGCTCGACGTTGGGGCCAATTTCGGAACCCAAAGCGTCTACGCTCAGCTATGTCACTGCTTTTCACGCGTTATTTCCGTGGAACCGGATCCTAGCAACTTTCGGTTGCTTCGCGCGAATGCTGCAATGAATGCTGAGAATCTCGAAATCGAACTCCACGAAGTTGCTTTCTCAAATCGTGAGGGAACTGCAAGAATGCAGGTTAGCCCTTATCATTCCGGAGCATCGACACTGGAAGCGCTCACGGATCAGCAGAGCGGGGGGACGAAAACCTACATCGATATCGACACGGTGCGAGGTGCAGATTTGTTGAATGATATTGGTGTTTCACCACATGAGATATCGTTAATTTGGATGGATGTCGAAAAGCATGAAGCGGCGGCCCTGGAGGGAATGTCCGAGATGCTTGAAGATCATCCGACACTCTATTTCGAGTACACTTACGAACAACCAAGCCAAGACAGTATCGATACAATCGATCGGCTGGTGTTTTCTTCTTATCCACATCTTTATCTTGAAACCCGCAGCCTAGTTCCAGTGACGCGAGATGAAATACTCGAATTCACGAGGACGCAGACCGGCCACGTCAACATCCTGGCTACCAAACTGCCGGTGTCGTCGGAACGTTTCGAGCGTGCACTTTCAGAGAACGCGCCGTCTTCCTTGTGACCCCCCGAATAATCCGATTGCGGATCGGCGCGCATTGGTCGAGGTTTGACCGGTGACATGCAGTTGACCGAATTGCCCCCAGACCATCTGCCCGCATCCGAGTTTACGGAGCGGCGGCAGAGGCCCGAGATCAGGGCGGCTTCATATCAATAAAATACAGGTGAAAGAATGAGCGGATTTCCAGTTTTTGACGGCCATAACGATCTGACCCTGCGCCTGCTAAGGGGTGATGTGACCGCCGAGGGCGTTGCCGAGGGGCTGGCAGATGGGCATATCGACAAGCCTCGTGCCGTGCGCGGAGGCTTTGGCGGGGGAATGTTCGCTATTTTCGTGCCCAGCCCCGGCAACAAGGATGTCCGCCATGACGAGATGCGCAACGCATCCTATGACATCCCCCTGCCCGACCCGGTGCCCGAGGGTGAGGCGCTGGCCTGGACCGAGCGCGGCTTTGACGTGATGCAGGATCTGGAAGGCGCGGGTGCGGTGAGGATCTGCCGCACCGCCGAGGAGGTGGCCGCCGCGCTGCCTGGCGACGAGATGGCCGCGGTCATTCATATCGAGGGCGCGGAGGCCGTTGACCGGGAGTTCGAGCGTCTGAACGCATGGTATGATCGCGGGCTGCGCTCGCTTGGCCCGGTCTGGAGCCGCGACACGGTCTGGGGGCATGGCGTGCCCTTCCGTTATCCGTCCGACCCGGATACCGGGCCGGGGCTGACCGAGGCCGGCAAGGCCCTGATCCGTGAGTGCAACCGATTGGGAATCCTGGTCGACCTGTCGCATCTCAACGCGAAGGGAGTCGAGGATGTGGCGCGCATTTCAGATGCCCCGCTTGTGGCCACGCATTCCAATGCCTGGGCCGTCTGCCCGCATTCGCGTAATCTGACCGATCGCCAATTGGGCATGATCCGCGACAGTGATGGAATGGTGGGCATCAATTTCGCCAGCGCCTTTTTGCGGCCGGACGGGCGGATGGATTCGGAGTTTGAGCTTGACATCATGCTCAGACACTTTGACCATCTGGTCGAGAATTTGGGTGAGGATCGGGTCGGCTTCGGCTCCGACTTCGATGGTGCGCTGGTTCCCGAACCGATCGGTGATTGCGCGGGCCTGCCCCATCTGCTGACTGCGCTGCGTTCTCATGGTGTGGATGATGGTCTTATGACCAAGATCACGCATGGAAACTGGTTACGGATCCTGCGCAAAACGTGGGAAAAATAAATGAAACAGGGAGTTATACAATGAAGAATTCATTTGTCGCAGCGGCGGTCGCGTCGTTCCTTGCGGTCGGTCTTGCCGCGCCGGTTGCCGCTGAAACGCCACCCAACATGCTGGTCATCGCCAACAGAATCGATGACATCAAGACTTTCGATCCGGCGGAAAGCTTTGAATTCGCGGGCGCTGATGTCAGCCGCAATGTCTATCAGAAGCTGGTCAATTTCGACCCGCTCGATCTTGATGCCGGATACCAGCCGCAACTGGCCGAAAGCTGGGAGATTTCCGAGGACGGCAAGACCATCACCTTCACGATGGCCGAGGGGCATGTCTTTGCCTCCGGCAATCCGGTGACGGCCCAGGATGCGGAATTTTCGCTGCGCCGCGCGGTGACGTTGAACAAGACCCCGTCCTTCATCCTGACCCAGTTCGGCTTCACGCCCGAAAACGTCGAAGAGACCATCGTCGCAACGGATGATAAGACGCTCGTGCTGACGCTGGACAAGCCCTATGCGCTGTCCTTCGTGCTGAACTGCCTGACGGCGACCATCGGCGGGATCGTCGACATGGAAACCGCGATGGCGAACGAGACCGATGGCGACATGGGCAGCGAATGGCTGCGCACCAATACCGCCGGGTCCGGCCCCTACAAGGTGGTGGAATGGCGCCCGAGCGAAAGCGTGCTGCTTGATCTCAACCCGAATTACAGCGGCGAGACGCCGGCGATGGAGCGGGTGATCGTCCAGCATATCCAGGAAAGCGCCACCCAGCGGCTGCAACTTGAGCGCGGCGATATCGACGTGGCGCGCAACCTGTCGCCCGAGGACGTTGCCGGGCTTGACGGAGCCGAGGGCGTCAAGATCGTCGATGAGCTGCGCGGCCGCCTGATGTATTGGGCTGCCAACCAGAAGAACGAGATGCTGTCGGACCCGAAGGTTCTGGAGGCGCTGAAGCTTGCGACCGATTACGAGGGCATGTCGGGTTCGTTCCTCAAGGGGCAGTATACCGTGCATCAGGCATTCCTGCCGCGCACGTTCCTTGGGGCGCTCGAGGAAACGCCCTATGCGTTCGACATCGAGGCCGCCAAGGCGGCGCTGGCCGAATCCGCGCATCCCGACTGCGGCGCGATCAAGATTTCGGTGCGCGATGCGCAGGAGCGTCTGGATATCGGCCAGTCGCTTCAGAACACCTGGGGCCAGCTCGGCTGCGATATCGAGCTGATCGTCGGGACCGGGGCGCAAACGCTGGATCGCTACCGCGCGCGTGAGCATGACATCTATCTTGGCGCATGGGGCCCGGACTATCCCGACCCCAATACCAACGCGGGCACCTTTGCATATAACCCCGACAACTCGGACGAGGCGGGCGCGACCGGCCTGCTGGCCTGGCGCAATGCCTGGGGCATCCCCGAGATGTCCGAAGCGACCCTTGCCGCGGTGGTTGAGAACGACACCGACACCCGCCGCGAGATGTACCGCGAATTGCAGCGCGAGCATCAACAGGTCAGCCCGTTCGGGGTGATGTTCCAGCAGATCGAGCAGAACGGCATGAATGCAAGTGTCGAGAACTTCGTAGCCGGTGGTGCGACCACCGCGGTTTCCTACTGGGTCATCACCAAGTAAATGGCGGATACGACACATGGGGAGGGACGGCACGGGCCGTCCCTCCCGCCGTGGCTCAAGAAGACGCTGTCCACATTGGCGACCGTGGCGGCGACGATCCTTGGCCTTCTTTTCGTGACCTTCATGATCGGCCGCGTGATGCCGATCGACCCGGTTCTGGCGGTCATCGGTGAACGGGCGACGCAGGAGCAATACAACCAGACCTTCCGCGATCTCGGACTGGACAAGCCGCTGCTGGTGCAGTTCTGGATCTATGTCACCGATGTTCTTCAGGGGGATCTGGGCAAATCCATCCGCACCGGGCAGGAGGTCACGACAGATATCGCGCGCGTGTTTCCCGCGACGCTGGAACTGGCGACACTGGGCACGCTGTTCGGTGTCGTGCTGGGCGTTCCGCTGGGTGTCATCGCCGCCGTGCGCCGCGGAAGCTGGATCGACCAGCTGGCGCGCTTTGTCGGGCTGATCGGGTATTCGATGCCGATCTTCTGGCTGGGCCTTGTGGGGCTGTTGATCTTTTACGGCATCCTGGGCTGGGTGGCCGGCCCGGGGCGGCTGGGGATCTTCTACCAGGGCATTGTCGAGCCGATCACCGGAATGCTGCTGATCGACAGCGCGTTGCGCGGCGAATGGGCGGTGTTTCGCAGCGCCTTTTCGCACATCATCCTGCCTGCGTCCCTGCTGGGCTATTACAGCCTGGCCTATATCAGCCGGATGACGCGGTCCTTCATGCTGGAACAGCTTGGCTCCGAATATGTCATCACCGCACGGGTCAAGGGCCTCAGCGAGTGGCAGGTGGTCTGGGGCCATGCCTTTCGCAATATCCGCATCCAGTTGATCACGGTGATCGCGCTGGCCTATGCCAACCTGCTGGAAGGATCGGTGCTGACCGAGATCATCTTTGCATGGCCCGGCCTTGGCCAATACATCACCACATCGCTGCTGGCGAATGACATGAATTCGGTGCTGGGCGGCACAATCGTCATCGGCACGATTTTCGTGGCGATCAACATCCTTTCCGACCTGCTTTACCGTTTCTTCGATCCGAGGTCCAAATGAGTGCATCCCAAGGGTTACGCGACTGGCTTCTGGCCGAGGAACCGGCCTCGCGCCGTCAGGCGCGGCTTGCGGCATGGTACAAGGGCTGGCTGACGCTGCGGTCGAACACGCTGGCGATGCTGGGGCTGTTCGTTCTGGCCTTCCTGATCCTTGCGGCCATCTTCGCGCCGTTTCTGGCGACGCATGATCCCTTTGCGCAGGATCTGGGGCAGCGATTGCTGGCGCCGGGTGAGAACGGCCATCTTTTCGGCACCGACAGTCTTGGCCGGGATATCTATTCGCGGCTGCTCTATGGGGCGCGGATCTCGATCTATATCGTCGCGCTTGTCGTCATGGTCGCGCCGGTTGTCGGGCTGATCATGGGGACCGTCGCGGGCTATGCGGGGGGCTGGATAGATGTGCTGCTGATGCGGGTGACAGACATCTTCCTCGCCTTTCCGCGGCTGATCCTTGCGCTGGCCTTCGTCGCCGCGCTTGGCGCGGGGATCGAGAACGCGGTGCTGGCGATTTCGCTGACGGCATGGCCGCCCTATGCCCGTATCGCACGGGCCGAGACGCTGACCATCCGCAACACCGATTTCATCCACGCGATCAAGCTGCAGGGGGCGGGGCCGTTCCGCATCGTCACGCGTCATATCTGGCCGCTCTGCATATCGTCGCTGGTCATCAGGGTCACGCTGGACATGGCGGGGATCATCCTCACGGCGGCGGGTCTCGGTTTTCTGGGCCTTGGCGCGCAGCCCCCCAGCCCGGAATGGGGCGCGATGATATCGGAGGGGCGCAAATACATCCTCGATTACTGGTGGGTTGCGACGATCCCCGGAATCGCGATCTTTGCCATCAGTCTCGCCTTCAACCTGCTGGGTGACGGGATGCGCGACGTGCTCGACCCGAAAGAGGACCATTCATGACCGACGACGCCCCCCTTCTGGATGTGGAGAACCTTTGGGTGCGGTTTCGCACCCGCTCAGGCGTCTTTGATGCGGTGCGCGGCGTGTCATTCACGCTTGGCAAGGAGAGGCTGGGCATCGTAGGCGAAAGCGGCTCTGGGAAATCCATGACTGGGCGCGCCATCCTGCGGCTGATCCGCCCGCCGGGTATGATCGAGGCCGACAAGCTGGACATGCACGGCGAAGATATCCTGACTGCGCCCGAAAAGCGCATGCGCCAATTGAGGGGCGGGCGCATTTCGATGATCATGCAGGACCCGAAGTTTTCGCTGAACCCGGTGATGAGCGTCGGGCAGCAACTGGTCGAGGCGTTGCGCGCGCATGAAAAAGTGTCGCGCGGCGAGGCGCGCCGCCGCGCGCTGGAGATGCTGGACGAAGTGGCGATCCGCGATCCGAAACGGGTCTATGACCTTTACCCTCACGAGGTGTCGGGCGGCATGGGGCAACGGATCATGATTGCCATGATGCTGCTGCCCAATCCCGAGATCCTGATCGCCGACGAGCCCACCTCGGCGCTGGACGTGTCGGTGCAGCTTCAGGTGCTGGACATCATCGACAAGCTGGTGCGCGACCGGGGCATGGGCCTCATGTTCATCAGCCATGACCTCAATCTTGTCGCCAAGTTCTGCGACCGCATCGTGATCATGTATGCCGGGCGTATCGTCGAGACCTGCAAGGCAAGCGAGCTGCGCAACGCGCGCCATCCCTATACGCTGGGCCTGCTCAATTCGGTACCCGATCTGGAACAGCCGCGCGACCGTCTGGAGGTGCTCAAACGCGATCCCGAATGGCGCGATGCCCCGTCCGTGAGTGCACGGCAATGAGCGCGCTCGCGATCTCGCACCTGGATGTCTGGTTCGGCACGGGCACGGAGCGGGCCTATGCCGTGCGCGACGTGAGTTTCGATGTCGCGAGGGGCGAGAGTTTCGGGCTTGTCGGCGAAAGCGGCTCGGGCAAATCCACGATCCTGCGTGCCATCGCCGGGCTGGTGCCGACATGGTCGGGCCGGATGGTGGTGAATGGTGAAACGCTTGGGCCGCATCGCAGCAAGGCGTTCTACAGCAAGGTACAGATGGTGTTTCAGGACCCCTATGCATCGCTGCATCCGCGCCAGACCGTGGATCGGGTTCTTTCGGAGGCGATGCAGCTGCATGGCGTGACGGATATCAATGCGCGGATCTCTCGGCTGCTGGACGATGTCGGGCTTGGTCCGGGCTTTCGCTTTCGTTATCCACACCAGCTGTCGGGCGGCCAGAGACAGCGCGTCGCCATCGCGCGCGCGCTGGCCTGCGACCCGTCTGTCCTGTTGCTGGACGAGCCGACATCGGCGCTGGATGTGTCGGTGCAAGCGGAAATCCTGAACCTCCTGGTGGACCTGCGGCGCGAACATGATCTGACCTATCTCATGGTCTCGCATGACCTTGGGGTGGTGGGGCACCTGTGCGAACGGATCGCGGTGATGCAGCAAGGCGCATTCGAGGAGGTCCTGAGCGTCGAGGAAATGCGTCGTCTCGAGGCGAAATCTCCCTACACGCGGCATCTGCTGGACAGCTCGATCAAGTCGATCCGCTGAGGTGCCGGTGAGGCGGGCCCGCCCGACATGTCCGACTGATATGTTAGTTTCGCTCCGCCAAAGGTGAGAATTTATACCGTCGCGGCGCGTTGGCGCATCTTGCGTTGGGGACCGGCTTGGCGCAACTTTGAAGGTGAATTCCGACCTCTGCACCGCTGATCTCGGACGGGGGTCCATAACGCAGGTCAGAGGGCAAGGGACAGGCATCATGCTGCATTTCGAGCGATCAGAATTCGACATGAGACTCGCGGCGGCGCGCAAACTCATGAAACGCGACGGTCTCGATGCGCTTCTGGTCTTTTCTCAGGAAAGCCATTTCTATCTGACAGGGTTCGACACCAAGGGTTTCGTGTTCTTTCAATGCGCGCTGGTGACGGCGGACGAGGCGCCGGTGATCCTGTTGACGCGCCGTCCCGACCTGGAACAGGCGCGACGCACCTCAATCATCGAGGATATCCGCCTGTGGTACGATGCGCCGGGGGCCGACCCGACTTCGCAATTGCAGGACATCATGACCGAAAAAGGGTTGAAGGGCGCGCGGGTGGGCATTGAGCTGCGCAGCTTCGGGCTGACCGGCGACAATCACCAATTGATGCGCCAGCGGTTCGAGGGCTGGTGCACGATGGTTGACGCATCTCACTTGGTGCGCGAATTGCGGCTGATCAAGTCCGAGACCGAGATTGCCTATGTCCGGCAGGCCGCCGCACTGGCCGACCAGTCGCTGGAAGCGATGGTGGACGCCGCTGGCCCCGGCGTGTTCGAGGGCCGCATCGCCGCCGCCGGGATCGCGCCGATCCTCGAAGGTGGCGGCGACATGCCGCCGTCGGGGCCGGTTCTGGGCTCGGGCGACCGGGCGTTGCTGGTGCGCAGCGCCACGGGATACCGGCACCTGGACGCCGAGGACCAGCTGACCATCGAACATGCGGGCAGCTACCGGCATTATTGCGCCTGCCTGATGCGCACACTGACAATCGGCAGTCCAGGTGCGGCGCATCGCGCGATGTTCGATGCGACACGCGACGCGATCACCGCCATGACCGACGCCGCGCGCAGCGGCAATACAATCGGGCAGATCGACGACGCGCATCGCGCCACATTCGACGCGGCGGGTTTTGGCGAAGCGCGCATGTCGGCCTGCGGCTATTCCCTTGGCGCGACCTATTCGCCCTCGTGGATGGATGTGCCGCCGATCATCCATTCCGGCAACGACATGCCGATCCGAGCCGGGATGATCCTGTTCCTGCATGCGATCCTGATCGACGGGCCGCGCAACCTTGCCATGTCCGCGGGCTACACGATCCTGACCCGCGACGGTGGCGAGGCCCCCGAGGTTCTGAGCCGCCTGCCGCTGGAGCTTATCAGCCGCTAGGCGCGCCCGTCGGCACGCTCGAGGCGGTCACGCAGCCATGCCCAGCCGATCGCCGCAGTCATTGCCGGGCGGCGCAGCGCGTGGAAGGGCAGCGGGCGCATGGGTGTCACGGGCAGCGGCAGGCCGTCGGTGCTGCCCCTTATCACCGCCTCGGCCAGAGCCTTGCCAACGGCGGGGGCGATGGCCACGCCGCGCCCGCTGAACCCGATCACCGCCCAGAAACCCGGCTCGGGGTGATGAACACGCAGGGCGCGTTCGGGCGTCAGATCGACATGTCCGGCCCAGCGATAGCGCAATGGAATGTCGCCGACCTGCGGGAAACACTTTCGCATGGTGGCTTCGAGCCTTGCGAGATGGGCGGGCTTCATCGCCTCGCCCCCAGTCGAGCCGCGCCCGCCAAAGACCAGGCGGCCTTGCTCGTTCAGGCGGAAATACAGCAGCAGGCGGCGCGTATCGCTGAGGACGTGATCCTCGGGCAGGATCGTTGCGCGCACGTCGGCAGGCAGCGGTTCCGTGGCGATCTGAAGCGACTGCATCGGCAGGATGCTACGCTGCAAGGCGGGCACGAGGTCACCTGAATAGGCGCCTGTCGCCAGCACGATCTGATTGCAGCGCACACTGGCGCCGGGCGTGGTGACGCGCCATCCATCGCCTTGGCGCTCGATCCGCCGCGCAGGGCTGGCGGCGTGAAGACGTGCGCCCAGGCGCTGCGCCGCATACGCCATCCCGCGCGCCAGCGACATCGGATTGAGCCCGCCGCCGCTGGGATCGAGATAGCCGGCGACATAGTCATTGCAGCCGGTCAGCGCCGCGACCTGGTCGCGTTCCAGCATACGCACATCGCGCCCGCGTGCCTGCCATTGGCGCGCACGTTCTTTGATCGCGGGCAATGCGGATTGCGAATGCACCGCATGAATCCACCCATCACGGTGGAACGCGCAATCAATTCCGTGACGCGCGATCAGGTCAGCGACAAGATCGCCGCCGCCCGCGCCCAGATCGGCCATCGCCCCGCCCAGTTCCGGGCCGTGGCGCGCGATCAGGTCTTCGGGATTGTCCTTGAAACAGGGGATCAGCTGACCGCCATTGCGCCCCGATGCGCCCCAGCCGAAGCCGTGCGACTCGAGCAGTATCGTGTCGCAGCCGCCCTCGGCCAGGTGAAGCGCGCAGGAGAGCCCGCAAAATCCGCCGCCGATGACCACGACATCCGCGCGCTCGTCGGCCGCGAGGGCGGGCGCCTCGGGTTCCGGCTGCGCAGTGGCCTGCCAGAGCGAATCCGGGGCCACGGTGCCGATCACTGTCCTGATCCGACGCTCAGGTAATCCCAGGCCGAAAGAACGTGGGTGCGCACGACATGCAGGAACTCTTCGATATCCACATGCTCGTCATGCGAGCCCATGCCATGCGGGTAAGGCCCGTAGACATAGGCCGGTACGCCGTGATGACGCCAGAGGCGCGCATCGGTGCCGCCGAGGCTGACGATCGGTGTCGGGCGGGGATGGCCGAAGGCCTCGACATTGCGCTGCAGGATGGAAACCATCTCGTGATAAGGGTCGCACCAGGAGGGCGCATCGCCGCCAACCACCTCCCATTCGACGCCCGGATGGCGCGCGGCGATCTCTTCGATCCGGGGCAGAAGATCGGATTTGTCCATACCCACGGGCAAGCGCAGATCGGCGGTAAAGCGGCATTCCGTGGGGATCATGTTGGCCTTCTCGCCCCCCTTGATCAGGCCGATATTGAGTGTCACGCATGATACCAGATCGCCCGCGCCCGCGCCCATCATCCGGTCCATCACCGGGCGGCCCGCGTCCACCGCGCTGGCGACGTTATGAGGCAGATCGCCTTCGAGTTCGGTCAGTTCCTCAAGATCGCGCGCGACGTCCATCGCCACCTTGGTGGCGCTTTCGGTGGCATGCACATAGGCGCCATGCGCGCCCTTGGCACGGACCGTGAATTCAACCCAAAGCGGGCCGCGTTCACCAAAGCGGATGGACTCGGGCCCGCCGGGTTCGCCGTTGAGAAGGCAGTCGCCATGCACCTCGGGGTGATGTTCCATCAGGTAACGCGCGCCCCACGGACCGAATGTTTCCTCGTCCGACACGCAGGTCAGCGTCAGCTTACCGCAAAGATCAGCCTGCAACCTGCTGAGCAGGCAATAGGTTATGATCGACGCGGTGGTACCCGGCTTCATATCACAGGCACCCCGACCATAGATCTTGCCGTCGACCTCCGCGCCGGCCCAGGGATCGTGGCTCCAGCCGTGGTGATCCTCGGGGACGGGAAAGACATCCATGTGACCGTTCAGCACCAGATGCCGCCCCGGTGCGCCACCTTCCAACGCCGCCACGATATTGGGCATCTGGGGGTGCGGGTCAATGATCCGGTAGGCAAGCCCCGCCGCATCGAGATGATCGCGCAACACCTGCGCGGCATCGAGCGTGTCGCCGGGTGGATTGGGCGAGCGCGCACGCAGGAAAGCCTTGAGCAACGCGATGATGTCATCGTGCTCTTCGTCAAGCCAGGCGAGGATGCGCTCGCGGCCCTGTTCGTGTTTCGAGGTCATGAACGGCTCCTTTCAATCCGGTCGCGCAGGCGGAACCACATCAGGATGAGCGGCAGCACCCAAGGGTTGCCACGATAGCCGGGGAAGGTTGGAAAGCGCCCCTCGGCGAAGGCGCTTTCGCTATTGCCCCGCAGCATCATGCGCGCTGTCTGGTAGCCCATCCAAGTCTGCATCGCGACGCCGCTACCCTGACACCCAAGGGCGAAATGCACGCCCTCATGTTCGCCCAGATGCGGAATGAAGTCGAACGTGAAGGCGACGTGGCCGTTCCAGCTATGGCTGATGCGCACATCTTCGAGCTGCGGCCAGACCCGTGTCATCACCCTGTGCAGACGGCGCGCGCTTTCGCGTGGGTCCATCGCCGCCGTGCCGACGCGCCCGCCCCACAGAACCCGCTTGTGATCGGGCGACAGGCGGAAATAACTGAGAACCCGACGGGTATCGGCAAGTCCGCGGGCATTGGGCACCAGTTCGCGTGCCAGTTCGGGGGGAATTTCCTCGGTGGCGATCAGGAAGCTCGCGACCGGCACGACGCGGCGGCGGAACCATGGCACCTCGCGTCCGGTATAGCCGTTGGTGCCCAGCATGACCCTGCCCGCGCGGACCGTGCCCCGGTCGGTTTCGATACGCCAGCCATCCGGGCCGCGCGTCATGCCTGTCATGTGGGTCTGCCCGAGCAGGGTCGCGCCCGCGCGCTGAGCCGCGTCGGCCAGCCCGCGCACATATTTCGCCGGATGGATCGTCGCCGCACCCTCGGCCACCTGGCCGCCGCGATAGAAATCGGTCCCGATCTCCTCGCGCTGGCGTTCGGGCGGGACCATGCGCACAGGTTCGCCGGTCAGTTCCTCGGTCAGTTCGGCGCTACGCGCCAAGGCGTCGTAATGCCCCCGCGTCCAGGCGCAGGAGAACCGCCCGACCCGCGCGAAATCGCAGTCGATTCCCTCGCGGGTGATCAGATTGTCAATGAATGGCAGCGTGCCAGCCGCCTCTTTCATGAGCCGGGTCGCGCGTTCCTGGCCGACTTCGTTGACCAGGCCGTGTTCGGCATGTTTGAGCCCGCCGGACACCAGCCCGCCATTGCGCGAGCTGGCGCCCTGCCCGATCCTCTTGGTGTCGAGCACTGCGCATTCGGTCCCGTTGCGCGCCAGTTCCAGCGCACAGGACAGGCCCGCATAACCGCCACCGATGATGCAGACATCAACCCGGCCCGGCATGGCCTGGGCCGCGCCGATGCCGGGGCGCGCCGCATCCCACCAGTAAGGCTGCGCCTTGAAATCGGCGGTAAGGATATGATCGTCGCTCATGGCCGGGCCTCAATCCCGTTTCGATTGCAGAAATTGCGAAAGTGCCAGGAGCACGATCGACAATCCGATCAACAGGGTCGAGATGGCCGCGATGGTCGGGTCGATCTCGTCGCGCAGTGCCAGGAACATCCGCCGAGTCAGGGTCGCTTTGTCGCCGCCCGCGATCAGCAGGGCGATGACCACCTCGTCAAGCGAGATGATGAAGGCCAGAAGCGCCGCCGACAGGACCGAGTTGCGGATCTGCGGCAGTGTCACGGTCAGGAAGGCCCAGGGGCGTGATGCGCCCATGGAGCGCGCGACCATCTCCTGGTTGATGTCGAAGTTGCGCATCCCCGCCGTCACGGTGATCAACACCAGCGGAATGGCCAGGATCGAATGCGCCAGCACCAGTCCGAGGATCGTCGAGTTCAGCCCCACCGGCGCGAAGGTCAGGAATATCCCGACCGCCAGCAGGATCACCGGGATGATCATCGGCAGGGTCAACAGCACCGAGACATATTTGCCCGCCTTGACCCGGCTGACATGCAGCCCGTAGGCCGCCAGCGTCCCGGTGATCGTGGCGACCACCATGGTCAGCCCCGCCACCTGCAGCGAGACCACCGTCGCGCGTCGCCATTCGAGCGAGCCAAGATAGGCCTCATACCAGCGCAGGGACCAGGACTCGGGCGGGAACTGAAGATAGCGCGAATCCGAGAAGCTCATCGGCACCACCAGGAGCGTTGGCGCGACAAGGAACACAATCACCAGAGCGCAGACGACATAGAGCCACAAGCGTTGCAGGTGGGTGATCTGGGTTGCGGTGGCCGCTTTCCTGAGCATATCAGCGCCCTCCCGCACCGGCGAAGGCACCGGTCAGCCGTCCCAGCAGCCACAGGATGCCCAGCGTCATCACCAGAAGCACGACACCCAGCGCGCTGGCCGCGCCCCAATCGCCATAAACGGCCATCGAGCGTTCGATCTGCATAGCCCACATCATCACGCGCCCACCGCCCAACAGGGCCGGTGTGACATAGAAGCCGAGCGACAGCACGAACACCAGGATGACCCCTGCGCCAAGGCCCGGCAGTGTCAGGGGCAAGTAGATTTCCCAGAAAGCCCGCGTCGGCGAAGCCCCCAGGTTGGACGCCGCCTTCATCAGGTCGAAATCGATCGTCTTCATGCTGGCATAGAGCGGCAGGACAAGGAACGGGAGCATGATATGCACCATGCCGATCGTCGTGCCGGTGAAATTGTGCACCAGCTTCAGCGGGGTGTCGATCAGCCCCATATCCATCAGCCAGGTATTGATGACCCCGCGCCGTTGCAGAAGCACCAGCCACGCATAGGTGCGCACCAGAAGCGATGTCCAGAATGGAAACAGCACGCAGAGCATGACCAGGCTGGCCCAGCGCGGACTGAGCTGCGAGGCCACATAAGAGAGCGGATAACCCAGCAGGATACATAGCCCGGTCACCAGGAAAGCCAGCTCGAAAGTGGTGATCAGGGTTTCCTTGTAGGCCGGGTGCAGAAGGCGGGTATAATTCTCGAGCGTGAATCCGTCGGAACCGTAGACCGACAGCCAGAACAACCAGCCCATCGGCACGAGGACCAGTGTCCCCACCAGAAGGAACGCGGGCAGCGATAGTGCGAGAAGCCTGCCCTGTTCGCCGCGTGCCTGAGACCTGAGCGCGCGGCGGTTGGTGGCTTCGGCAGTGGGGTCTTTGGCCGGGGTGTTCTGCGTCATGATGCTCCGTCCCCCTTGGGCAGGATCACGGTATCCTGAATCAGCCAGCCAAGCTGGATATCGCTGCCGGGCGCGAGCTCGGTTTCATCGCTCCGATGCTGGCGGCGCACAGCGAGTTCGCGCTCGCCCTCGACGGTCACATAGGTCACGATACTGTCGCCCTGAAATACGTGCTGGCGCACCTTGCCCGAAAGCCGGTTCATGCCCGGATCGGGTTCGCCCTCGAACATTTGCAGGATTTCGGGCCGCAGGATAAGCGACTGATTTTTATCGCCATGAGCGAGCGGAGCGCCAGTCTCGATCGGCTGACCGAACAGGGTGACGGAATCGCCCGCCACCTCGACCGGCAGGGAGAATGTCTCGCCGATGAAGTTCGCAACGAAATAGGTCTCGGGTTTCTCGTAAAGGGCGCGCGGGCCATCGACCTGCTGGATCCGCCCGTCATTGATGACGGCGATCCGGTCCGACATGGTCAGGGCCTCACGCTGGTCATGGGTCACGTAGACGGTTGTAATGCCAAGCTGCTCGTGCAGGCGGCGCACCTCGAACTGCATTTGTTCGCGCAGGTTCTTGTCGAGCGCCGAAAGCGGTTCATCCATGAGCAGGATACGCGGCTCGAAGATGATGGCGCGGGCCAGCGCGACGCGTTGGCGCTGTCCGCCCGACAACTCCTCGATACCGCGATGCCCCAGCCCGCCGAGTTGGACGAGGTCAAGGGCGCGTTCCACACGTTCCCGGATCTCGACCTTGCCGACGCGGCGCAGCTTGAGCGGATAGGCCAGATTTTCGGCCACAGTCATATGCGGAAAGAGGGCGTAGTTCTGAAACACCATGCCGATGTCGCGCTTGTGGGGCGGCAGAAGCAAGATTTCCTTGTCGCCGAAAGTGACTGACCCTGAGTCAGGGCGAACAAACCCGGCCAGCACCATCAGAAGCGTGGTCTTGCCCGAGCCCGACGGCCCCAGAAGGGTCATGAATTCGCCGCTGCGGATGTCGATGCTGACATCGTCCAACGCCCGGAATGGCCCGTAGGACTTGACCAGCGACTTTACCGAGATCGGCAGCGAATGGTCCTGGGCGGAGGCAGCGGAAGCGTCGCCCGGCCCGGCGAATGCCGGGCCGGAGTCGGAGCTTGCGTCATTCATCAGGTTCACTCCTGGATGAAGAAGTCGAAATCCTGAACGAGCTTGTCCAGATTATCAGCCCAATACTGGGAGTTGAGGGCAAAACCCTTGCCTGCATTGTCAGGATGGCTGGGCAAACCCTTGGCGACATCCTCAGGGATCACGCCGGTATCGAAGGCATCCTCGTTGGCGGGACCGTAGTTGATGAACAGCGCAATACGTGCCTGCACCTCGGGGCGGCTCATGATCTCGATCGCCTTCATCGCCAGGTCCTTGTTCTTGGCGCCTTTGGGAACGACCCAGCAATCGCTGAGCACGATCTGCTGGTTGAAGGTGATGCTGACGGGCGCGCCCGCATCGGCAATGGATTGCGCGCGGCCGTTCCAGACCATCGCCATATCCACTTCCCGATCCTGAAGCACCTGTGCGGATTGTGCCCCCGAACTCCACCAGACAGCCACATCGTCCTTGATCTCCTCGAGCTTCTTCATGGCGCGTTCCACGTCGAGCGGGTAAAGCTCGTCGACGGGCACACCATCGGCCAACAACGCCGCCTCGAGGTTATAGACCGGGTGGCGGCGCATGCTGCGCGGGCCGGGGAACTTTTCGGTATCCCAGAAATCATCCCAGGAGTCGGGCTTTTCATCGGGATAAGCCTCGTCGCTATAGGCCAGCACGGCCCCATAGACGAGATTGCCGATCCAGCCCTCGCTCTTCATGCTGTCGGGAATGCCCGGAATTTCGAGGATCGCCGGGTCAAGCGGCTCGACATTGCCCTCTTTCTCAAGGATGGCGCAGCTGTAGTTGCCTTGCTGCACAAGATCCCATGTGGGGCTGCCCGAGGCCACCTGAACCCGCACATCCGCCGGTCCAGAGGTCGTGTCCTCGATCATCTTGATGCCCAGTTCTTCCTCGACCACGTCGAACCACGCTTTGCGCTGTGCTTCCTGATAGGCGCCGCCCCAAGAGGCGACTGTCAGCGAATCCTGCGCATAGACCGGAACCGCGCCGCCGCTCAGCAATGCGCCGATGGCGGTGGCCTGGATTATTCTGCGTTTCAATACCATTTCCATTTTCTCCCTGTTTTTTGTCCCGTTTCGGGGATTGAACAGTATCAGCCGACACTGTCGCGGATCAGCGGTGACGTGGAACAGTGAATACCGCCGCCGTTCATTTGCACCCGGTCATAGGGAACGGTCAGGATCTCGACCCCATGCCCTTCCAGAGCGGTGCGCGTTTCGTCGCTTATACCTTCGGGCATGATCACCCGCCCCGGCGCGATCGCGAGCCCGTTGACGATCCAGCGATTGTCATGCGGGGTCATCTCGATCGTGCGGATGCCTAATTCCTTTAACTTCTCCAGAAATATAAATGGCAGTCCCGGCGCCCAGACTAGTGCCAGATCAGGTGCAATCATCAGAAAATGTCCGTCCAGATGAATGTCATAGCCCCGCAGGTCGATGACCAGAAGCTCGACCCCCATATGGGCCAGCACCTCGGATATCTGCGTGATACCCTCGTCATTGTTGCGGATGCCGCGCCCGACCACCGCGGTGCGACTGTTGAGCCAGGCAAAACTGCCGCCCTCGGTCATCGCCCGACCATGCAGCGTGCGCAGGATCGGCGCGCCAGCCTGGGCCAAGGCCCGCGTGACCGGCAGTTCCTCGCCCTGACGCATTCGCGGAGCGAGCCGCGTCACGATGCAGCCGCCGCGCACGGAGATGCATGAATCGCGTGTATAGACCGATTTGAAACGCCCGTCGCCGACACCTTCAAGACAGATCACCTCGACCCCCTGTGCGCGCAGTAGATCGGTCAGCGCATCGTGCTGGGCCTGCAATTCCTCGAGCTTGGGAATCTCGCGGGTCTGCCAGTACCATCCGGCCTCGGGGTCGCCATAGCCGCCGGTCTGCGGCAGATACTTGTCGCGATCGATCACTTCGAATTCCGGGCCGGGCCGGTGCATGAGCACCGCGCGCAGAGTCCCAACATCCGAGTCGCATCCCCATTCACGGCCCCAGATTCGCGCCATGCGGTCCGGGTGCTCGAAGGCGGGATCGGGTTCCGACCCGAACAGTTTGATCGTGGCGTTATAGACGCCGGTATCTTTCTGAGCTGGAGCCGCTTTGACCATGATCACTTTCCGCTGGAGACTTGTGTGACGTTCAAAATACGCTAAGCTGTGAGTAAATTTATGACAACAGTAGGAAATTTCCGTTATTATGGAAAAAAACTCACAAAGGAAAAAGCCTGCTGCGGGCGATGAGAAGGCCAAAAAACAGGCGGAAGGCAACGGTGTCACGCGCCGTTTGCCTCCATTCAGTGCGCTTCGCGCATTCGAGGCCACCGGCAGGCGCGGCAATCTTAGCCACGCCGCCGAGGAACTCTACGTGACGCACGGCGCGGTGAGCAAACAGGTCAAGGCACTGGAAGAGACACTGGGTATCTCATTGACCCGACGTGCCGGGCGCGGGATCGAGCTCACCTCGAAGGGGCGGCGCCTGATTCCCTATCTAACCAAGGCGTTCGACGATATCGACGCCGCGCTGCGCACGCTCAGCAGCGAGACCTTCGAAGGACACATGATCGTCTCGTGCATGCCCGGCCTGACGAATTCCTGGCTGATTCCCCGGTTGCCGCTTTTCCTTGACCAATATCCCAACATCTCACTTACGGTTCTTTCGGCCACCCAGTCGAACGGCCAGGAGGCGGATATCGAGATCCGATACGGGCGTCCGGACTGGCCTGACCGCAATATCAGGATGCTGCGCCAGCTGGATGTTTTCCCGGTTTGCAGCCCCCGGCTGATGAATGGCCCAAACCCGGTGCGCCGCGTCGATGACCTGTTCAAGCATACGCTGATCGACGAACCGGGCGGCGCGCACTGGCGCGAGTTCTTCGTATCGCAAGGCAAGGATCCTTCGAAGGTGACACGTACCCTGCGATTCCAGGATTTCACCCACGGCATGACTGCCGCGCGCGCGGGGCTGGGCGTCGCCATGGGCGACGACCTGACCATGGAAAACGATCTGGCCACGGGCCGGCTCATACGGCCCCTGCCCGCCATGATCCGACGGCAAAGTCTGGCCTATTACCTCTTGACCGCCTCGGATCAACCGCTCACCGGCGCGATGAGCGCCTTCATCGACTGGCTGACAATGGAAATCCAACGCAAGGACCGCGACTGATTGCGCGCGCCCCGTGTCCTGCCCCGGAGGGCAGTTTTCGGGCCCGGAAAGACTGATCAAGGAACGACACCAGATGGACATCACACCTGTAGACAGGATCGTCATCAACGGGCGCATTGCAACGATGCGCGCGCCTGGCGAATTCATCGAGGCCATGGCGGTTTCGCGCGGCTGGATCGTGGCGACCGGCAACTCCGCCGATATCCGCGCCCTCGCCCCGCATGCCCGGGTCATCGATTGCGCGGGTCGCACCGTGCTGCCCGGCTTCATCGACAGCCATTGCCACCCCGACATGCACGGTGCGCGGCTGGGTCGCTGGACCGATCTTTCGCGAGGCCCCGACACGATGTCGGAGTTGCTGGAACTGGTCGCACAGCAGACCAGGGACACCCCGCAAGACGCCTGGTTCGTGGGTTTCGGCTATGACGATCTGCGCCTTGGTGGTTATCCGGCCCGCGATGCGCTGGACGCCGCCGCAGGCGGGCGACCAGCCTTTCTTTACCGTCGCGACTCGCACCTGGGTTTCGCCAATAGCGGGGCGCTTGCGAAAGTCGGGTTCGACAGCGACTCGCCTGACCCGCCATTCGGGCGGATCGACCGCCATCCCGACACCGGCGAGCCTACCGGATTGCTGCGCGAAACCGCCGCCCATGCGGTCGTCAACCTGTGTCAGAGCGAGTTCACGACCGAGGACTTCATCGCTGGGCTACAGCGCGTCTTCGCCGATTTCGCGAGCTACGGCATCACGTCGGTTCACAATGCCCTGGCCTCGACGCAGGGGATCGAGGCCTATCAGCGGATGCACGAATCCGGGGTTCTGAAGATGCGCGTCGGCCTGTTGGCCAGCGGGCGCGAGGATGCGCTGATCGACGCGATCATCCGATCGGGCTGGCGCACCGGGTTCGGTGACGAATGGGTCCGCCTGACAGGGGTCGAGTGGTGCCCAGACTGTTCGACCAGCGGGCGCACCGCCGCCTATTACGATCCCTATGTGGGCAAGAAGGTGATCGGCGAGCCCGAGGACAATCGCGGGATGCTGCTTTATGAGGCGGATGATTTCAACCATCGCGTGCTGCGCGCGCATCGCGCGGGCCTTCTGGTAGGGGCCGACGGTGTCGGTGACCGGGGCATAGATTTCGTGCTCGACGCCTATGAGCATGCGCTTCGCCATCATCCGGTCGATGATCACCGGATGCGGGTCGAGCATTGCTGCAATGTGACCCCGTCGATCCTGAAGCGTTTGCAGCGCCTCAAGGTGATCTGTTCTTCGGCCACCGGGTTCGCCTATGACCTGGGCGACGCCTATATCCGGAACCGGGGTGCGGACGCGATGCGTTACATGTGGCCGCACCGCAGCATGATCGACGCCGGCATCATCGCGCCCGGTCATTCAGATTCACCCGTGTGCCATCCCAACCCGATGCGTGGCATTCATGCGCTTGTCAACCGACGCACCCCAAGCGGCGCAGACCTTTACGCCAACGAGGCGATCACCGTCTTCGAGGCGCTTCAGGCCTACACAATGCTGGGCGCCTATGCCGGCAAGGAAGAGCATGTTAAGGGTCTGTTGACGGTTGGCCGGCTGGCGGATTTCACTGTGCTCGAGGATGACATCTTCGCGATGCCCCATGAGCTTCTGGCCGAAACGCGGGTCGCGCAGACCTATATCGGCGGCGAGCGCATCTTCGATCATGCAAGCCCAGAATGACCTGGCGCGCGGTTGCGCCACGACCGCTCCATGTCAGCGCGGCGCATCCGCCATGCGCGCCATTTCGGCGTCGCGCATGAGCCAGTCGATCAGCGCCTGTGCCGGGCTGTCCGGCGCAAGGTTCGTGCGCGTCACGATATAATAGCTCTCGTTTTCCAGCTCGCGCGGACCGAAGGCCTGCACCAGCTTACCCGCTCTTAGTGTCTCACTGCCAAGGAACCAATCGGTCATGGCGAAACCCGCTCCGTGACGAGCGAACGCCACCGCGTCATGATGCGACCCGGCATGGATTTCACGCGCAGGGCGGATCTGTTCGATGCCACGGCTGGCAAACCATTGCGACCAGAGATCCCCGTCATCCTCATGAATAATGGTGGAGCGGCGCAGGATGTCGGGATCCAGAGGCAACGGTCCACGCGCCACTTCCGGCGCGCATACCGGAAAGGCGCGCGTGCGCATGAAAGGTGTCACCCTGAAGCCGGGAAAGGCATGAGCAGAGAACACGATCGCCATATCCACATCCGACGGCAGAACCGACATGCTGCGCTCGGAATAAGTGCAGCGCAGAGAGAGATTCGTGAAACGTCCGAGAAACGCGGCAAGCGTGGGGTTCAGCCATTCCACCATCAGCGAGACCGGCACGGCAATCGACAATTGGCCCGAGAACGCATCAGCCGACAGCGACAGCGCAGTCGAGGATATCCCGTCAAAGCCCGTCTGGATCGACTGCAACAGCCGTTCGCCCGCGGCGTTCAGAGCGATCCGCCGCCCGCGACGCTCGAACAGCACCACGCCGAGCGCGCTTTCCAGCGCACGCACCTGGTGGCTCACCGCGCTTTGGGTCACATTCAGCTCCAGTGCGGCGCGGCCCATATGCTCATGGCGGGCGGCGACTTCGAATGTCTGCAAGGCATTCAGCGACACCCAAGTGTTTGCGATCTTCATGCAAGTCCCAAATGATGAATTCAGATCATGTATCTAATCATATTTACTCGTTAGAACGAAAGATATTTCACCATTACCCTACCGGAGATCACAGAACAGGACGAGCACCCATGCCCAAGGACAAAACCCCGCAGACAGTTCCACTTCGGGCACGCAAACCCGGCGGCGGAACGGAGCCGCTGGAAAACTGGGGGATCGATTCCGAATATGGCGTCTTGCGTGACGTGCTGATTGGGCCCATCGAAACCTTCGGCCATATGGACAACGCCGCCTTCAGTTCGATCTATCGCGAGACCGCGGTAATGGAGCGCCCATGGGACCAACAGGCAGCGATGCGCCAATATCGCGAGATATGCGACGCCTACCGCGAGGCAGGCGTCACGATCCACACGCTGCCTGCAGATGATCATTTGAAATACGGGCTCTATGCCCGCGATTCCAGCTTCATGACACCATGGGGCGCGGTAATTACCCAGATGGCCAACCCGCGCCGGCGTGGCGAATACGCGGCGGCGTTGCGATTCTATCTGGAGGCCGAAATCCCGATCTACGACATGGTGAGCGCGGGCAATTTCGAGGGGGGCGATTTCCACATCGTCGAACCAGGCGCGGTGCTGATCGGCTATACGGGCCTGCGGTGCGAAGAAGTTTCCGCGAGGCAGATCGGTGCATGGGTCGAACAGGAAGGTTGGGACGTGCACTATGCATATATCGACCCCTATTACGTACATATCGACCTGATGGTCTGCATGATCGCACCGAAATGCGCCGCCGTATGTATCGAGACCACGCCGGAGCATGTGATCGACTGGCTCAAGTCCAGGAAGATCGAGCTGATTCCGGTCGGGTTCAAGGACACGATGGCGCTTGGCTGCAATGTCATGTCGCTGGGTGATGAACGCGTTCTGGCCCCGGCAGCGAGCAAGGACCTTATCGCCAGGCTGCGCGCCAACGGCTTCAATGTCTTTGACCCCGAGGCGGACATGTTCACGATGATGGGTGGCGGGCTACACTGCATGGCGCAATCGCTTCGCCGCGATCCCGGCTGACGCAAGACGCAGCGCATTCAGAGAGCGCCGCGCCGGTCCGCCTGGCCTGACCGGAACCGACCGGAAAAGCGCCCGCATCCGAGGTTGCGAAAACTGGCGCAACACCGGCCTGCGGGTCGCAGCAATCTGCCATCCGGGGCGTTATCGCCCTTTACTTCATTGTTATGGTTGACAAGACAACAGGATTTATCCCTCGCTGTGCCGGTCTGGTTTTCCGAACTCCATTCGCGTAGCGCATCCGGGTTTTGTTCCGGTGACCTGCTCCACTGAAATGTCCTCGATTTGAGGTTAGGCTGTTCTCCAACTGAGGAGACAGACGATGAAGAGAAGCCGTTTCAGCGAAGAGCAGATCATTGGCATTCTGAAGGAGCATCAGGCGGGTTTCGGTGCGAAGGAGCTGTGTCGGAAGCACGGGATCAGCGACGCCACGTTCCACAAATGGCGGTCGAAGTATGGCGGCATGGAAGTGTCTGACGCCCGGCGTCTGAAGGCATTGGAAGCTGAGAACGCGAAGCTGAAGAAGATGCTGGCGGAGCAGATGCTCGACGTCGCCACGCTGAAGGAGATGCTCGGAAAAAACTTCTGAGGATGTGGCCATTTCCGCCATTGGTCCGAGGACAATGGACGCATGTTCAAGGAGGAATGCTGTGAACTGGGCCATGAAGACCAAGGGTTACAATCAGAGGCGCGCCTGTGCGTTGGCCGGGATCGATCCGCGTGTGTATCGGCGCGCATCGAAACGCTCGGCAGACACGGAGTTGCGAGCCAGGATGAAAGATCTGGCGTCTGAACGGCGGCGGTTCGGCTATCGGCGTCTGCCATCCTGCTGAAGCGAGAGGGCTGGGAGATGAACTGGAAGAAGCTCTACCGGCTCTACCGGGAGGAAGGGTTGACCGTTCGAAAACGGGGCGGACGCAAGCGCGCAGTGGGCAGCAGAACACCCATGGCAATCCCACAGGGGCCGAACCAGAGGTGGTCGCTCGACTTCATGTCGGACGCACTGGAAGACGGGCGTCGGTTCCGGGTGCTGAACGTGATTGATGACTTCAGCCGGGAATGCCTGGCCGCCGTGGTGGATACCTCCATCGTGTCAACGGCGGAGTAAA
>Ga0102925_1000291_pt1 | contig 26312 bp, 23 predicted proteins | sample SalPonR1_A_D1_MG_FD_78216 | JGI IMG/M metagenome (GOLD analysis project Ga0102925, IMG submission 78216) | Salt pond soil microbial communities from South San Francisco under conditions of wetland restoration - Salt Pond MetaG R1_A_D1_MG | ecosystem: Environmental > Aquatic > Marine > Intertidal...
AACATGCGGACCGCGGCCTACATCATCGCGATCGAACGCGTCCTGCACGCGTTCGAACAGGCCGGCGCCTGGCCCTGAGCGGCTGGTACTCCCGTTCCCCGTCGATTCGAGGACCGACCGACAATCGATCAGTGGGCGGCCTCTCGCCCACTCGAATCGGGCTACCGGCGGTCTTCCACGTGGGGATAGGACTGGGCATCCCCCGTCGACTTCCGGGCCAGGATCGTCGCGAGGGCGGAATCCCGATCCTCGTCGCGTTCGTAGACCTTCTCCTCGTAGTGGATGACGGTCAGGCCGAGACACGCCCGCAGGAGTTCGTTCGCGGCGAACCGGTAGCGATCGGTGCTCGGCCCGGACGGCGCGTCGTCGGTCGTCCGGAGGTGGATCTCGTAGAAGAAGACGCCACCGGGAGCCAGGGCGGCGTGGATGTCCGGGAGTCGGTCGACGAACCGGTGGAAACTGATCGCGATCACGTCGTAGGTCTCGCGGGGAAAGGCGTACTCCTCCGCGTCGGCCTGGATGCACTCGAGACGGTCCTCGATCCCGCGCTCGACGGCCGTCTCGTGGGCGATCTCGAGGCCCACCCTGGATCGATCGAGCGCGTCGACCGCGTAGCCGTGTTCGGCGAGGAAGAGCGCGTTGCGCCCGGTCCCGGCCGCGACGTCGAGCGCCCGCCCGTCGGGAAATGCGTGAACGTGGTCGCGAAGGACGGGCGACGGGTCGGGGGCCGCGGGATAGTCACCCTCGCTGTAGCGTTCGTCCCAGTCGGTCATGGAATGGGAAACGACGGGCGGGGGGAAAAGTTCCACCACCGACGGACGAGTCTCCACGCCGCCGGCACGTCTAAGCCGCTGGCGGACCAACGCAGGGCCGTGTCCGAGGACGCAACGCTCGATGATTTCTTCGAGAACGCCGACGAGGCCACCGAGGAGAGCGAGGCGTCGAGTGGCGAGAGCGAAAAAGACGAGGACCGATCCGGGGAGGCACGGCCCGGGGACGAACTGGAAGGCGATCGATCCGGCGACGCGTCGGTTGTGCTGTTCGCTCCCATCGTCCGATGGACGCCGGGCGGCGAACCGTGCGAGGACTGCGGGAAACCGGTCGAACGTCGCTGGGCCCAGGAAGCGGGCGACGATAGTGAAAGCGACGAGAGAGCGTTCGTCTGCCGTGATTGCAAGCAGTGGTAATCGCGGTCGTGCACGGGAATAGATGACAAGCAGCAACGTTACAAACCTCGGGCCGTTAGAGGCCGGTGATGAATTCGGATCGGGAGTTGTCACGGTGTCTGTCGCCCGTTAACAGGCCCCTCGGCACCCCCGACACGCAACGGAACTCCCCGTTTGCACTGTCATTCACCACGGATTCACGCCCCCGATACCATGACAGACGCTAACACCTCCGACGCGGCAGGTCAACGTAGCAGCCCGACAGAACAGACGACGGGTGAGACCCTCTCGACCGAGGAGGTCGGGACGGTCGCCCGCGAGGTCATCGACAACGTCGAGACGGTCATCGTCGGCAACTATCCGGTGATCGAACACGTCGTCACCGCGTTGCTCGGGCGTGGCCACGTCCTCCTCGAAGACGTTCCCGGGGTCGGCAAAACCATGCTCGCCCGGGCCGTCGCGACCTCCTTCGACTGCACGTTCAAACGCGTCCAGTTCACGCCGGATCTCCTTCCCTCGGACATCACGGGCGTCAACGTGTTCAACCAGAAGACTCGCGAGTTCGAGTTCCAGCCCGGCCCGGTCTTCGCCAACATCGTCCTCGGCGACGAGATCAATCGTGCCCCGCCGAAGACCCAGAGCGCCCTCCTCGAGGCGATGGAGGAAGAGCAAGTCACCGTCGACGGCGAGACCCGGAAGCTCCCCAAGCCGTTCTCGGTCATCGCGACCCAGAACACGGTCGAACCGAACCGGACCTACGAACTCCCGCTCGCCGAGGTCGACCGCTTCATGAAGAAACTCCACCTCGGCTACCCGAGTGCGACCGAGGAGGTCGACATCCTCGACCGGACGGTCGGCCGCCACCCGATCGAGTCCCTCGAACCGGTTGCCGACGTCGAGACCCTCCAGCAGGCCCGGGAGACGGCCGCCGAAGTCACGATCAAGGAGCCGGTTCGCGATTACGCCGCCCAGTTGACCGGGTACACCCGCAATCACGCCAAACTCGGCGTCAGTCCCCGGGGCACGATCGCGCTCCTGCGGGCATCCCAGGGCCGGGCCCTCCTCAACGGCCGCGGCTACGTGATCCCCGACGACGTCAAGGAGGAGGCCGTCGCCGTGTTGAGCCACCGGATCCGCGTCGCCGAGGGAAGCCAGACGTCGGCCGGCACGGAGATCGTCGAGGAGGCGCTCGAACGCATCCGCGTCGAGTGAGCCATGCATCTAACCCGACGCGGTTACGCGGTCGTGGGTATCGTGGCCGTGGGGATCTTCATGAGTTTCCAGTACGGGCCGCGGTCGCTGAACGCGATCGTCGCCCCGCTGGTCGTCGCCCTCGGCGCTGCCTACGTCCAGTTGCGACGGGCCGAACCGCCACAGATCGAGCGAACCGTCCCCGACGACGGGTTCGTCGGTGACTCGATCCCCGTTCACCTCCATCTCGAAAGCGAGCGATCGACGATGGCCCGGGTGATCGATCGCGTCGATTCCGGGCTCGAGGGCCGGGGCAACGACGTCGAAACGACGATCGACGCCTCGACCGAGATTTCATACGAAGTGGAGATCGAGCGCCGCGGCCGACGAGTCGTCGGCCCGGCGACGATCGAGGTCACCGACGTCCTCGGCCTCATGGGCGAGACGTTCCAGCGAACCGGGACCGAGCAGTTCCTGGCCTACCCCCGGGTGTACGACCTCGCGGGCGCGACGCGGTACGAACTCGACCTGCTGGCCGACGACGCCCTCCAGCACCGCCGCGAGGAATTCGATCGACTCCGCGAGTACGATCGCGGCGATTCCCTGCGCGACGTCCACTGGAAATCCAGCGCGAAACGCCCGGACGAGGACCTGATCGTCAAGGAGTTCGTCGCCGAGGAGAATATCGGGGCCGTCACCATCGTCGCCGAGTCGAACGCGGACGGCGGCGAAGCGATGGCCTCGGCCGCCGCGAGCCTCGCACTGTACTTCCTCGACCGCGGGATCGACGTCGGCCTGGTAGCACCCGACGGCCACCTCCCGCAGGGATCCGGCGGCTCCCACCGCCTCTCGATCCTCTCGCTTCTGGCCCTGACCGACGCGGGCGGGGCAAACGGCGGTGCCCGGGGCGACCTCCGCGTGTACGGCCACGAGAACGGTGCCACGATCAGCCGCGACGGCCGTGAACTCCCCTTCACCGACCTGGTGACGACCGAATTCGGGGGCGAACGTCGGCCGACCATCGTCTCCTCGGTCGTGAGCGGTGACGACGGACTGGAGGTGAACGCATGAGCACCGTGACCGAATCGGTCGAGCGAACCGAAACCGAAACGGAATCGACGACGACGTTCCGGGTCCTCGCCCTGGCTGGCGCGCTCGTGCTGGCGGTGTCCCACGTGCAGGTCCTCTACGACGTCTCGACGATCATCGGCGCCGGCCGGAACCAATTGCTCCTCACGGTTGCGGCAACGCTCGTCGCCGCAACCGTCCTCTCGCGATACGTCCGGGAGCGGGTCGCCTTCTGGATCGCTGTCGTCCTCGGGGCCGTCGGCGCCGTGTTCTACCTCTCCTCGATCCCGGGCGGCCTGGGGCTGCTGACCAGCGCGACCGACAAACTCGTGGCCGACTCGATCGCGCTCCTGACCGGGTTCCCGATCAGGCGAATCCAGAACGTCGACATCTGGATCACCGGCTACACGCCGGCACCGCTGTTTCTCGCGTGGTACCTGGCACTCCGGCGACGGTACGCCCCGAGCGTCGCCGTCGGCGGGGCAGCCCTGGGGATATTCGCCCTGACCGGCGACGCCGCCCTCAAGACGACCCTGGTGGGCATGCTCGGTGGACTGGCGGCGGTCGGCTTCGGCGAACTCGAACGCCGTGGCGGAGCCCTCGACCAGGCCGACGCGCTGGCGGTGACCCTGGCCGTCATCATCATCGTGACCTCGTCGGTGCCCCTCGTGCCGGGTGGCAGTTCGAACCCGCTGTTCCTGTCGCCAGGCGGCGGTGGCGGTCCCGGCGGCCCCTCGCCCACGCTCGAGGCGAGCCTCACGAACGCACCCGCCGAAATGACCATTCGTGGTCCCATCCGACTCTCGCCGGAGGTCCGGTTCTCCGTCTTCGCCGAGGAACCGGCGTACTGGCGCGTGGGCGCGTACGACCGGTTTACTGGCAAGACCTGGATCCGGACCGGCGATTCGACGCCGTATCAGGGTCGGTTACGGCTCCCACCCGGCAAGGGGAACCTCGTCTCCCAGCAGTTCACGATGGAGAACAGGATGTCGGTCATTCCGGCAGCCGCGACTCCGATCGAGATCAACGGCGAGGCCGCCGACGCGGCACTGGTCGACGATCACGGCGTCTTCCGCCCCAGCAAGCGCCTGGAGCGGGGGACGACCTACTCGATCAAGAGTGCGGTGTACGACGGCTCCCCCGCCAAACTCGCGAACACCAGCGGCGACGACCCGCCGTCGATCCGCGACACCTACACGCAGGTGCCCAAGGGCGTCTCCGACGCGTTCCGCGATCGCACCGAACGGATCGTGCAAAACGCCGACAACCGACTCGAGGCGGCGATCATGATCGAGCGCTACCTGGAAAACCGGAAGGACTACTCGCTGAACGTCACCCGCCCCAGCGGGAACGTGGCAGACGCCTTCCTGCTCCGGATGGACGAGGGATACTGCGTCTACTACGCGACGACGATGACGATGATGCTCCGGACCCAGGACATCCCGGCCCGGTACGTCGTCGGCTACACGCCCGGCCAGCAGGTCGGCGACAACGAGTGGGTGGTTCGGGGTCTCAACTCCCACGCCTGGGTCGAGGTCTACTTCCCGGAGGTCGGCTGGATCAAGTTCGACCCCACGCCTGGCGGCCCCCGCGAGTCCGCGGAATACGAGCGCATCCAGTCGGCACGTGACTCGGGCGAGGAAAACGTCGACACCGACGACAGTGCGAACGCCCCGCTCACGCCGACGCCCACCGCGACGCCCGAGGACCCGGTGAACGGCACCCTCCCCGATCCGGGCGCACCCGATCCACGCCTGGATCCCTTCGCCAGACTCCGGACCCAGGGGACGGTGAACGGTACCTTCACCGACGTCGGCGGCGCGAGCGAGAGCGGCGGGATGCCCTCCCTCCCCTCGCCAGAGGACACCGCCTTCGGGTTCGCGCTCATGGCCGGCCTGGCAGCGGCGGCCCATCGCTACGGCCTCACGGGGCGTGCCATGCGGGTCGTTCGATTGCACTGGCAACCCCGTCGCGACCCCGACAGCGACGTGGAACGCGCGTTCGGCCGACTCGAGTTGCTGTTGGGTCTCGCGGTTCGACCCAGAAACGACGGCGAAACGCCACGCGAGTACCTCAAGACGATGGGCTTGCTGGCCAACGTCGGCGAACGCGGCAACCGCGTCGCGAGGCTCTACGAACGGGCCCACTACGGCGACGGCGTCTCGGAGGACGAGGCCGACGAGGCGGTACGCCTCGTCAACGAGATCGTCGGGGAACGGACCTCGTGGTGGGGATCGCTCCTGGCACGGTCCTGATCCCGGCCCCGGTCGCTGACGTTGCGATCGCCCCACGGCCGTGGGTTTATACCGTTCCAATCCTACCGGTGCGACATGCAACTCCACTTCAAGTTCTTCGCGAACTACCGGGACGCGGTCGGCCAGAAACTGCTCGACCGCACCTACGAGAGGGACTCGATGACCGCCGGCGAAATGCTGACGGACCTCGAAACGGAGTACGAGGGCCTCTCCGGGTCGCTCCTGGACAACGGCGACGTGCGGACGGCGGTCAACGTGCTGGTCAACGGCCGGGACGTGGCCCACATCGACGGGACCGACACGGTCCTCGAGGACGGCGACACGGTGAGCATCTTCCCGCCGGTGGCCGGTGGATGACGACCGTCGAGCGCGCCTTCCGGGGCATCTCGCTCCGCCTAGCGGTCGAGTACCTCCGGGGCCTCGGTGGCCGAGTGGCCGAACCGGCAGGGATCGACCCCGACCAACCGATCGACCCCGACGCCCTCTCGGAACCGGTCGTCGTGGCCGGCGACGGCTGGCAGGCCCGCCTCACGACCGAACGGATCGAGATCGGCCCGTCGCTGTCGCTGACCGAAGTGTCGATCGTTTTCGAAGCCACCGGAAATGGCGGAGGGCTCGACGGTCTCATCGACCGCTTCGCGCAGAAGGCCCTTCGCGCCGGTGGATGAGATGGCCGGCGCGACCCCGATCGAGGGCGAGGTCCTGATGATCGCGACCGTGAAGGGGAGCGTCGGCCCGCGAGTCGACGTCCTCGTCGACCGAGTGCAGGCTCATCTGGGGTCGAATATCGACGACTATCGCCGCCAGTACGAGGCCGTTCACGAGACAGCGGAGCGCGTCGTCTTCCTCGCCGAAACCGGCCACTGGGAACGGGTGGGGGACCGGCTCGGCCTCCATGAACGGGAGGTCGACGCCGTCAGGCGGGCGCACACCGAACAGCTCGAGGTTATCGGGCGACGCGAGGGGCGCGAATCCGAGTTCGAGGCCGCGCTGGAGATCCGGGACCCGGTCGTGGTCGCGACGGGGTGATCGGGAAACCGTACATCCGGTCCCGGACAGACACTGTCTCGGAGACGGGGTAAACTGAAAGGCCGGGATTGGACGAGATTATTTGCCATCTAGGTAAGATGTCAGAGACTATTCTGTGAATTTACACGAGATATAGAATCAAAAACGAACATGACTGTCATTTCGGACCATCGGATGTCAAGAATCCAGTTACCCCATATAGTCTTGGTCTTTTCCCTCAATTGATTCCATTCTACATCGTCCCCAAAAACAATCATATTTATAACAATAATGGGAAAGAATAGCCCCCTCCGAGGGAGAGATTGGCACCAACATTTAATTAAATTTTAGAGGATATTTGGGCCCGGGGATACACAGTATAGTTTTAAAATTTATTTTATACTAATTATTTATAAAACTATTAAAGGGGCGCAGAAGTTCTCCCGGTAATGGCGTTCAACAAGAACCAGCTGAAAATCAAAAGGCGGACCCTTCTGAGCGGCGTCGGCGCCGCAATGGGCGGTTCAGCACTGATGACGCAGCTCGGAAGCGCCCATCCCACGCGCTTGACCGAATTCGTCGGGAAGTCATACGATCCACTCTCCGATCAAGAACAGGCAGATGCATCGGCCGAACTCCTCTTTACCCCATTTGGGGCGATTGGGGAACTATCCGTGGCGGGGTTTACAATCCCGATCGGCAAGGAAAAACCCCCTCACTCCGATCGGTTCCAAGGGAGGCATCGACACCTATGCGTTCGTGAAGGACGGGGCCGAATTCACCGTTCGTGACCGAGTCGGCGGGAGAGTTCGCGAACTTCCCCTGATAGGACGTTTCGACGTGGTGAACGGACAGATCGTGGGATCCCTACGACGACCGACGGCCGAGTGGGGCGAAATCAGTTTCACGCTGGTTCCCGAGGACCATGGTATCAGCGGCGAGGAACTCAGTACGGCACTCGGTCTAAAAAAACCGCCGGAAGTCAGCCTCTACGACGATCCCGGAGGGATTCCCGACCGTGGGATTCCGACCTGCAACAGTATCGCCAACGCCCCGGTCACGGACGACATAGAAGCAAGTATGTGGATACCGGCTCCACCGGGTGGTGGAGGAGGTGCAGGTGGGGGAGGCGGTGGTGGCGGTGGGGATCCTCCTGAGGATCCACCCAACGACCCTCCTGAGGATCCACCCGAAGATCCGCCGGACTATAATCCCGAACCGGATCTGAACGTCACCTACGCGGGAAGGAACCCGACTAGTCCCGACGTGTGTGGTACGCTCGAAGTGGTGTTCACGGTGAAGAACGAAGGCGCGGGGACGGCACACGACGAAACCTGCAAGATCAAGGCGGACTGGCTGAAAAGCGACGAGTTCGTGTCGGTGGCCGAGGGAGGATTGGCCCCCGGTGACACGGAAGAACATAGCCGTGAGATCAAGGCGCCGTATCGATCACCGGATGGCAATCGAAACCCGCACGAGATCGTCGTGTCAGTCGCTCGGGACCCGTCCAGCGCAGCCACGACGATCTATCCGCAACTGCCCGCCGACGTTTGCGACGACGGGGATTGTGATAACGAGGCAGCATACCTCGCTGTCGGATCCCAGCCACAGGCGTCCTTTCCGGAAGTAGACTACACGGAGCAGTGCAAGTATTTCCTCGGCACAGCCGCGAAAATCGACTACGCCAGTTCGACCAGCCCCGGACCGAGGGTCTCGACGGAAGCAGGCAACGAGATCGCCAAGGACGCCGAAAAGCGATTCTACCTGGAGGGTGCGTTCGAGACCGTTCCGAAATCACCGATCAGGGACTGCCACATGGTTCCCAGCGGTCAAGAACACGGTGGTTGCTGGGACCCGAAAGACGCAACCGCCTACCAAACGTCGGTCGAATTTTCCGCGAAAGTAGTTGACACAAACGCGCATATCACGCACTATTGGCCAGACGGTACCCAGAACGCCAACGAAGGGAAAACCTGGCGCGAGTATTTGAGCGATGGGCTGGATATTGTCCGTTCATTCGTCAAGCATCCACTGGCAGACGCCGGCCTGAAAGCGATCGGATATGGGATCCAGACGGAGGATCCCGGTTACGAAGTCACCGAGGAAGATAAAACAGACGACGGAGACCTAAAAGAGGTCTCCTGGGAACTCCCTCTCCCGAAAACCAAAGACGAGCGGACGGGTTCGATCCACTTCCCAAACCGCACTGGTGGCGAGGGGAGTGACGAGGGAGACGAAGTGAGCGTGTCGTTCAAAGTCAAGAACAAGGAAAGCGCCAGGGAAACGGGGACGATTCGGACGAAGTCGGCGTTCAATTATACAGTCGGGGTATATGATTGGGAGCAACATAGCAAGGATGAGCCACCGAGTTGTGACAAGGAGTGTGGAAACAGCGAGATTGTAACCTTCGCAAGACCAGTAAAAATAGTGGTTTCTAACGAAGCCAAATATAGATCCGTGGCAGAAAACTCCGACAACCCCTGTATCGACGACGGCTACGATCAATAATCGTGTAACGGCCTTCGGACACTCCTCTCGCTTTTGATCGTCAGTTCGTCACCATCGCCCCTCAGTCCCCCAGAATTGTCGAGAGATCGAACACGTACACCGCTCCGGCGACGAGGCCGCGGACGTTACCGTCGCTCTTTGCCCCGATTACTGCCCGCCGGTTCGTCAGTTCGACCGAGGAGGCGAACAGGTCTACCGCGTCCCCATCAGGCGCAACCAACTTCGCCTGCTCCTGCCATTGCCCGTCACTCCGTTCGAACAGATACGCCGACCCACCGGATCGGCCATATGGATCGTCGTCATATGGAGCCGCGACCAGGGCCAGATCGTCCTCCAGAGCAGTTTCGAGCCCGAAGACGTCCTCCGAGTCACCGTCGGATGCCATCAGTCGTTGGGTGCGCTCCCAGTCGCCGTTCGACCGCTCGAACGCGTACACCGCTCCCTGGTCGTCGTACCAGGAGTCCCCCACGAGAGCGGTGCCCTCCTGAACGGTGATCGACGCGGCGAACGTCGACGAATCGTCAGCTGTCCCGCTCTCGTCGTCACTCTTCGTGAGCGTGACGGTCTGGTGCCAATCCGAACCCGTCCGCTCGAACACAGCCACCGAATGCCGATTCCCTTGGACATTTGAGACGAACGCCATGTCGTCGTCCACTGCGATTTCTCTCCCGACCGCTGCAAATACGTCGTCCTCCGGCGATAGGATGGACTGTCGTCGCCACTCCCCGTCTTCCCGCTCGAAAACGTAGGCGCCGCCGTCTTCGTCGTCGAGTTTCTGTGTCCTATGAACCCATCGACCAGAAACGAGGGCCGTGTCGCCGTCGAGTTCGAGGGCTTCACCGAACACCGGCGTACTCTCGCCTTCCAACGGAAAGGTGGTTTGCCGGTCCCAGTTCTCCCCCTGTCGTTCGAAGACCGACGCCCGCGAGTCGTGGGACGGATCATTGGTCATCCCTCCGATCACTGCCGTCCCATCGTCCAAGGCCACATCGCTTCCGAAATAGTCCCCTTCGTAAGGCGTCACCGACGGATCGAGTTTCGTTCGCTGGTGCCATCCACCCGCCTCCCGCTCGAAGACGTAAACCGCACCGGCACCACCGCGACTCGGTCCACCATCGATGTCGACGCCCGGAGCGAGCACCAGAATGGTATCCCCGCAGGCTGCGACAGACGATCCCAAGCCATCCCATCGCCTCCCGTCCTCGGCCAGGACTTTCGAGACTCCGGCAGGCATGCTGGCGGTCGATTTCGGCGCCGTATTCGTCGGGGTCCCGTCCGACGGTTCGGTCCGCGTCACCGGAGACGAGGTTTCGGTGAGCGTTTTCGGACCGTCCGTTCTCGACTGCGACGCCGGCGCCAGGGTCGTGGTCGGTTCGATCGTCGGCGTCTCGGCGGACGTCGCAGTCCCCGTCGATCGATTCGAACCGCCACAGCCCGCGAGACCGATCGTCCCGGTAATTCCGAGCGACGCAAGCACGCTCCGGCGGGTTATATTATCCATATAGAACAATAGTATGAAGAGTTGAATAATATTTCGAAGAGTAATCGTGAACGCTACTCGCTTCCTCGACTGCTCCGTAGAAAAACCCCAAAAGTGAGCACGGCTGAAAGGTTCAAAAAGGCGGGCCCCACCGACGATATCCCGGAGGCAGAACTACGACAGGGACCGCCGGCTTGCAACCGATGGTCGAAGTACGTCCGCCGGCTCGAGATCACGCAGGCTTCGCCTTGGAGTAACTGACTGGTTTCTCACCTGGCGGTCCCCCTCACAGCCGCCGATCCAGGAAGTCCCCGAGCAACTCGAACGCCCGGATCTTCTGGGAAACGTCGGTCGAACCGTGCCCTTCCTCGGTGAGTTCCTCGTACTCGAAGTCCTCGCCTTCGGTCCAGCCACGCCGCTCCTCGAGGGCGTCCCTGAACTCCCGGGCCTGCGAGATGGGAACCCGCGGGTCGTTCACGCCGTGGATGACGAACACGGGCGCCTCGATGTTCTCGACGTGCGTGATCGCGCTCCGGTTCGCCCACAGGTCACCGTTCGCCTCGGGGTCGCCCAGTTGCTGTTCGAGCATCGCCTGGAAGTGCGGCATCGACTCCTCGTAGAGGGCCGGCAGGTCGGTCATGCCGATCCAGGCGACCCCCGTCGTCCACAGTGACGGGTAGGTGACCAGTTGCATGTACGCCGAGTACCCCCCATAAGACCCGCCGAAGACGGCGATCCGGTCCTCGTCGATCCAGTCACGCTCGCGGAGCCACGTCGCGCCACGGGCGATGTCGGCCTGCTCGCCACCGCCCCAGTCGCCCAGGATGGCCTGCTTGAACTCGCGACCGCGGCCCGTCGAACCGCGGTAATTGGGCTGGAGGACGGAGTACCCCCTGCTCACGAGGAACTGCGCGTAGAGGTCGAACGCCTTGGAGGAGCGCCCGTGCGGGCCGCCGTGGACCATCACGACCGCCGCCGACGGGCGCTCGCCCGAGTCGTACAGCAGGGCCCCGATATCGCGGCCGTCGATCGACTCGTAGGTGACGTACTCGGCCGACGCGAACGCGTCGGGATCGACGTCGCCGTACTCGGCTTCAAGCAGGACCTCGAACGCGTCCGATTCGAGGTCGTACCGGTAGAGTTCCTTCCGCCGGTCGCTGGTGGTGTGCCCGAAGACGATCGTCGTCTCGTCCAGGAAGGTCGCGTCGGGAGTGTGTGGAAGCGCGGCGACGCCCTCGTCCACGTCGAGTTCTCGGGAGTCGCCGCTTTCGACGTCGTAGACGACGGGCATCGTCGCCCCCTCGCGCTGTCGGGTCGCGATGACGCGGCGACCGTCCGGCGAGACGGTTTCGGCCGTCTCCTCGCTTTCGCCGTCGCTCAGCCACTCGATCTCGTCGGCAGCGAGGTCGTAGATCCCGACCCGCGAGAGGTCCTCAGCGTTGTCGTCGACCAGCAGGCGCTCGCCGTCCGGGAACCACGCGTGGACGCCGGCTTCCGAGCCGTCCTCGCCGACGTCCAGGCGGCGCTTGTCGCTCCCGTCGGCGTTCATCACGTACACGTCGCGGTTGTGCAGTTTTGCCGACTCGTTGGCGACGTAGGCGACTCGACCGTCCTCGGGGCCGAACACCCCGCCGTGGAAGGGCTGTTCGTACTCGGTCAACTGCTCCGTCGCCCCGTTCTCGCGGTCGTACCGGTAGCAGTTCATCTGCTCGCCCTCGTCGCTCCCGTACAACAGCCAGCGGCCGTCCTCGCTCACGTCGTAGAGGACCGCCTGGCCGTCGACCTCGACGACGACCTCGTGGTCGCCCTCGCGGGTGAGCGCGTGGAGGTCGTTCTGCTCGTTGCCGCCCTCGTCGGCGTGGAAGTAGATCCGGTCGTCGCTCCCAGCCCAGACGTGCGGCCAGCGGGCGGATCGGGGCACTTCGCCGTCGCTCCATCGTTCGTAGTCCCCGCTTTCGGCGTCGAGGGTGTACAGTTCGTTGCGACCGGTCTCGTCGTAGTAGAGCGCGACCTCGTCCCCACCCGGCGAGACGGCCAGGTGGTAGAACTCGGGCAGGCTGGCGAGTGCTTCGGGGTCGATGCCCTGGAGGGCCGAACGGCTATCGGACATGTCCGTCGAGTCGGTGACCGCCTGTAAAAAGGTTGTCAACCGTTCCTGTGCCGAAGGGCGTCGAACTGCCCGACTCGATCAGTCGTCGGCCGTCGCGCCGCCCTCGCTCGCACTCACGCCGGTCCCGGGACCGACGTCGATGTCGAGTTCGTCGAGTTTCTCGTCGGGCACGACGCCGTCGACCCACCCGCGGGCCGTGTAGTACTCGTCTTTCAGTTCGTCGAGTTCGACCAGTTCGCCCTCGGCGGCACCCTTGCCTGGGACGGCGTCCTCGTGGCCCTTGACGAACCGCGGCGGGAGGGTGTCGTCCTCGCCGTCGAAGCCGGCGAGGTTGTTGTAGTACCGTTCGAGGTTGTAGATCCGTTCGCCCGCCTTCAGGAGGTCGTCCTCGCTCACGTCGAGGCCGGTGATGCCGTTGTACTGGAGGACGTACTCCTCGATGCCCTCGGCGAAGGCGTTGAACTTGCAGATGTCGAACGAGTCCGAGATCGAGTGGGCGTCCTGGAAGGCGATCAGGAGTTCGCCCTTGCCCTTCCACTCGGTCGGGTCGACCTTCTCGGGGAGGCCCAGCACCTCGGCCGACGGCGTGTAGCCGCGGAGGTGGCAGCCGCCGCGGTTGCTGGTGGCGTAGCCGATGCCCATGCCCTTCATGCCGCGCGGGTCGTAGGCGGCGATCGCCTGCTTCTTGACGGTCATGGACATGTCGGGGTCGCCCCACTGCTCGGCGGCGCGGGCCGGGCCCTCGGCGAGCGTGTCGGCGAGGTCGCCGTCCCGCTGACCGATCCTGTCGATCATGTCGATCATCTCGTCGGCGTCGCCCCAATCGATGCCCTCGTCGATGAGGCCCTTCTCGCTGGCCTCCATGGCCGTCGAGAGCGCGTTGCCGGCCTCGATCGTGTCGACCCCGACGTCGTTACATCGGTCGATCATCACGGCGATCTTGTCGCGGTCGTCGTTCATCGCGTGCGGGCCGAGCGCCCACGCCGATTCGTACTCGTAGGACTCCATCCGGACGTTCATCTCCTCACCCTTGTGGGTGACGTCCACCTCGACCTCCTTCTTGCAGGCGACCGGACAGGAGTGACAGGTCGGCTCGTCCACGAGGATGTTCTCGCGGACGTTCTCGCCGGAGACCTTCTCGGAGTCGATGTTCGGTTCCGAGGGGTCGTCCTCGCGTTCGGTCCGGGTGGAGTTGTACGCCGAGTTGCGCGTCGGGAGGGCGTCGATCTCCTCGTTGAGGTTCATCAGGACGTTCGTGCCGTAGACGGAGAGGCCGCCCTCGTTGGGGCCGGTGACGTCGGACTCGCGGATGGCCTGGAGCGCCTGGGTGTGGCCCTCCTGGAACGTCTCGGGGTCGGCCGGCTTGGGCATCTTCGTGCCGGACTTGATGACGATCGCCTTCAGGTTCTTCGAGCCCATGACACAGCCCGTGCCGCCACGGCCCGAGGCGCGGTCGTCCTCGTTCATGATGCAGGCGTACCTGACCTCGTTCTCGCCGGCCTGCCCGATGCCCATGTAGCTCATGTTCTTGCCGTAGGCACCCTCGTGGCGTTCCTCGAGCAGGTCGCGGGTCTCGTGGACGCCCTTGCCCCAGAGGTCCGAGGCGTCGTGGAGTTCGACCTCGCCGTCCTCGACGACGGCGTAGACGGGTTTGTCGGCCTTGCCCTCGAACAGGAGGCCGTCGAACCCGGCCCACTTCAGGCGGGCACCCGACCAGCCGCCGTGGTGGGAGTCGGTCACCGTGCCCGTCAGCGGCGACTTGGTACAGACCGCGATCCGGCCACTCATGGTCGTCTGGGTCCCCGTCAGCGGGCCGTTCATGAACGCCAGCAGGTTCTCCTCGCTCATCGGGTCCACCTCGGGCCCGTTGTCGAAGACGTACTTTACCCCGAGTCCCCGGGCCCCGATGTACTTCTTCGCGTCCTCGTCGTCGATACCTTCGTAGGATATTTCTTCGTTAGAGAGGTCGATACGTGCTACGTGGTCCTGGAAGCCTCCGAGGTCTGTCACTGTAATCCCCAACGATTATATAGGGCCCGATACCTGTTAGACGTTCCCAAAGTTCAGTAACTACATCCAGTTACATTTCAGCGTCACGCGGTGGATGCGCCGGAAGAGCAACGTAACCGCAGAACCCAGATGCCCAATCCCCGACTGGGATGAAGTGGTACCGATTACTTCCGCTTCGATAGGCTCTCGTCGATCGTCTCGACCCCGAGATTCGGCCCCGGCACCTGTGGCTGACCGGCCCCCTCCAAATAGAGCGTTCACTGAAATTGGCCGACGACGCGGCGGCCTACTTCCCCCAGAACGGATCCCGCTTGCGCTGTTTTTCGACGTACATCGACAGCGCCTCGCGCTCGTCGCCGGGGATCTCCTCGAGCAGTTCCTGTTCGAGGATCTTCGCGTGCTTCTCCGGCAGTTCGACCCAGAGTTCGTCGCCCTCCTTGATCTGGCGGCCCACCGTTGGGCCGTCGATGGCGACCGAAACCCGTTCGCCCGAGCGCGCCTCGTCGAGGTCCTCGCCCTGGTCCTGGATGCCCTTGAGTTGGCCGACGCGGTTGGGTTCGTTCCCCTCGAACTTCGCGACCGGGACGTTCCGCCGGATCGTGCCCGAGAGGACCTCGACGCCGACGACGGCCGGATCGTTCTGTCGGAAGACGTGATCCTCCAGGATGCGGAACCGGGCGGGCCGGATCACGTTCTCCAGGACCGTCTCCTGCTGTGCGCGCTCGATTCCCTCGACGTACTCCTCGTAGTCCTCGATCAACTGGTAGATGACGTCGTTCCGGAAGAGCTTCACGCCGTCCTCCTCGGCCCGGCGCTCGGCCTCGTCGAGGACGTCCACGTTGAACCCGAGGATGACCTGCTGGGTTGCCTCGGCGGCCGTGCTGGCGACGCTGACGTCCCGCGGCGCCACGTCGCCGACCTCGGCGCGCATGATCGGCACCTCGGCCTCCTCGAGCGCGCTGGCCATCGCCTCCAGGCTCCCGAGGGTGTCGGCCTTCACGACGACGCCGTCCTCCTCGGTCGCGACCTCGACCTCGGCGAGTTCGGCCTCGACCTCGCGGATGACCTCCTCGACGGGGCGGTCACGAACGACCCGGACCGGCGCGCCCGCCATCGCGTTCTCGAGGTCCGGCGCGGCGATCTTGAGCCCGGCCGCGGCCGACACCTCGTCGACCTGCTCGAAGCGGTCCTCGGTGCGGATCTCGGCCAGCGGGCGGGGCTGGAGCAAGGCGCGGACGTCGGTGACGATCGGTTCGGTCTCGCCGCCGATGACGATCGTGTCGTTCGCCCGAACCATGCCGTCGTAGAGCACGACGTCGAGCGTGGTGCCGAAGCCCTTCTCCTCCTTGACTTCGAGGACGGTCCCGACGCCCGGCCCCTCGACGTCGATCGCCATCGCCTCTTTCATGTAGCGCTGGGCGAGGCCCATCATCACTGCCAGGAGGTCCGGCACGCCCTCGCCCGTGATCGCCGAGACGGGGACGACGCCGACGTTGCGCTGGAAGTTCTGGACCCGCCAGTAGAGGTCCGCAGAGAACCCCTCGTCCGAGAGCGACCCGATGAGTTCGTAGAGGCGTTCGTCGAGGTCGTTGCGGACGCGATCGGACTGGGCCTCGTAGGTGCGCTGGATCGGGGCGCCCTCGTTGGGGTTCCACCCCGGCAGGGAGTCGATCTTGTTCGCGGCGACGATGAAGGGCGTCTCCGTTCTGCGGAGAATGTCGATCGCCTCCAGCGTCTGGGGCTGGAACCCGTCGTTGACGTCCACGACGAGCACGGCGATGTCGGCGAGCGCGCCACCCCGGGAGCGCAACGTGGTGAACGAGTGGTGCCCGGGCGTGTCGATAAAGAGGAGCCCCGGCAGGTCGAAGTCGTCGGGATCGACGAGTTCGCCCGCGATCGAGGACACGATGTCCAGGGGCACCGCCGTGGCACCGATGTGCTGGGTGATCGCGCCGGCCTCGCCTTCGCTGACGGCCGACCCTCGAACCTTGTCGAGGAGACTGGTCTTCCCGTGGTCGACGTGACCGAGGACGGCGACGATGGGCGTGCGCAACGACTCCGGGTCCGGGGCGCGAGTATCTGAATCCGACATGGGTACCACCCGAGAACGTTCTTGGGGTAGACTACGAGAGGCGGCATTTAAAGTCATCGTACTGCGCGTTCGGGCGGGACGGATCGAGAGAGGGGAACGGTCCAGAAGTACCGGTGATTTACGCTTCGGCTCGGTCGTCGAAAACCGCCGTCGCGAGCTTCGATTCGACGGCACTGAGGCGCTGGGAAAGCGCGGACTTCGTGATGTCAAGCTCTTCGGCCAGCTGACCGGCGGAGATCCGTCGTGGCGTTCGATAGTATCCCTTCGAGACGGCCAGGATCGCGGCGTCGCGCTGTTTTTCCGTGAGACTCGAGAGATCGACGGTGATCGGTTCCGCCGAACACTCCGGGCCTCGCTTCGAAAGCCGACGGAGATCCACCGTGTCGCTGATCTCCCTGAGTCCTTCGACGAGTCGATCGAGGTCCGACCGGTCCGACAGGTGCGTCCCGATCACGATGCCGTCCGGGCGATACTCCTCCAGGTGGGGCACACAGCCACAGTCGGTCATCACGTGGCAGACGCATTTCCCGTCACACTCGACGGATACCTGGGCGACATTAGCCGAACCGGACTCGCCCCCGGTGGCCACGTGGACCAGACACCGATCGGCGTCGACGTGGTGGCGGATGACGCGAGCAGGGAGATCGACGTCGCCCAGCGGGAACTCGTCGTGCCGGTCGGTCAATGTGACGTGGAACTCGATCCAGAGAGAACACTCGGATAGCCCCTCCCGAGCGCGTTCAGTATCCGCTTCTGACATACCGCTAGATTACCCCCAGGTAAGTTAAATACTGAACCAGATTCCCAGGCGCTGGCAACGTCTCCGGGGAGATCCCAAAGCTCAACCCGATCGGGATTCGCGTATAGCTCAATTTTCCGAACATTCCTGGCGAACGCAAACCGGTGCCCCGCTCCGTATCGAGTCCGCGACCGAAACTCCCCCGATCGATCCAGCCCCTAATCGCCGGACTTTTCGACAACCCCGATCCGCGAAACCTCCGCCCGGATGGCGTCGCGCTTCAGGAGCAGGAATCCGACGAGGATGAACCCGAACCCGGCCGCCGTGTTCGCCGTCGGCGTCTCGGAGAGGAACAGGAATCCCGTCAACGCGGCCGCGACCGGGGCCGCGTAGGACACCAGGTTGATCTGGATCGGCCCGAGGCGGTCGAGCAGGTCGAAGTAGATCAGGAAGCCGACCGCACTCGCCCCGACGACGAGATAGCCCAGCGCCAGGATCGCCTCGGCCGTCCACTGGACCTCGCGTATCGGCTCCGCAATCGCGAGGCTGGCACCGTGCATCACGACCGCGCCGATCACCATCGACCAGGCTTCCATCGTCTCGATGGGGAGGTCGGCGTCGATCCGCCTCGTGAGGACGCTCCCGAGCGCGAACGACGCCGCGGCAAGGAAGATCAGGAACAGCGAGACGGTGCGGGCCTCCAGCAGGTTGTTCGGATCGGGATTGCTCAGGACGACGACCCCCGCGAAGCCGATCAGCAGCCCGAGGATGCCGACGGCAGTGAGGCGTTCGTCGGGCAGGAAGGCGCGCGCGAACCCCGTCGTGAGGATCGGCGAGAGACTGACGACGATTGCAGCCGCTGCACTGGTCGTGCCCTGCTCGCCGACGAAGAGGAAGGCGTGATAGCCGGCGATCATCAGCGTCCCGCCGACGACGACGAGGAGCCACTCCGACCGGCCGCGCGGGAGCCAGCGCTCGGTGACCAGGGCGGCATACGCCAGGATCAGCAGTCCCGCCGCGTCGTACCGGAACGCGGCGAACAGCACCGGCGGGAAGTACTCCAGGCCGGCCTTGATCGCGGTGAAAGCCGACCCCCAGACGACGGCGAGGACGACGAACAGGATGGCGTTGCGATAGCGCATGCGGTGAGGAGTTACCTGACTCTGGTCGGTCCGGGTACAAAGCGCCCGCGATGTCGCTGCGGATGGGACGAAACCATCCAGCAGATCGCTATCCTCGTGGTCAGGAGCGTTCCCCACAGGTTTTTATCGCCAGCCGATCACGGTACGAACGCCGATAGCGAGACGTGATCACAATGTCCGAGGAGAACCACCCCTGGCGGGAAGGGGTAAAATATAGAAGGATCATTCACGGAGAGTAGCGTATGGCCGACATACTTGCCGAAAACCTCTCGGGCAAGGACGTCATGGGGTCCGACGGCGCCGAGCTCGGGATGCTGTACAACATCACGATGGATCTCAAGACGGGGAAACTCCACGATCTCATCGTCGAACCCGACGAGGAGACGCCGCCGAACGTCGGGTTCGACACCGACGAGGGCGGACGGTTCAAGATCCCCGTCAGCAGGGTACAGGCAGTGAAAGACTACATCGTCGTCGAACGCTAAATGTACGTTCTCGATTCCTCGGCTTTCATCCACGAGTACCACACGTCCGAACAGCAGGCCTCGGTTCCGATGGTCCGCGAGGAGCTGGAGGACGAACACGCCTACCGGTTCGACGCGATGGAGGGCTCCGGGATGCACATCCACATCCCCGACGCCGCGACCATCGAGAAGGTCAAGCGGGCGGCCAAGGAGACCGGCGACGCCGACGAACTCTCCGAGACGGACGTCCGCCTGATCGCCACGGCCTTCGAACTGGACGGGACGCTGGTGACCGACGACTACGCGATGCAGAACGTCGCCGATCGGATGGACGTCGACGTCGAGGTCATCGCCCAGGAGGGCATCAGCGAGCAGCGCGAGTGGCTGTTCCAGTGCTCGGGCTGCGGGCGCACCTTCGAGGAGAACAAGGACCGCTGTCCGATCTGTGGCAGCTCCCTCTCGCGGAAGAACCCCTCGAACGTCTAGTCACTCCGCCCGCCCCGGGCGTTCCCGCTCCGTCTGCTCCAGTCCGCGCTCGATGAGCTGTCGCAGGACGGCCTCCTCCGTGAGGTCGTACTCCCTCGCCAGGTCCTCGACCCGCTCGCCCACGTCGTCGTCGCACACGAGGGAGTATCGGCGAGGCATGGCTAATGGTAACGGCCGGTTGGATATAAAAACCCGTCAGACGATTGTCGGACGTGCGGTCGTTTCAGGCAAGCGCTAGTTAGATCAGGGGAAAGGGAACCCTCTCGTCGATCTACCCGGTCGGGACCTGACCGGTCGCCACGAGCCACTGGATGGAAAACAGGAGCGCGTTGTAGAGCCCGTGCACCGCGATGGGGACGAGGATGTTCTTCGTCCGTTCGTAGACGGCACCGAGCGCGAGCCCGAGTACGGCCGCGACGGCGATGTAGGTCACCTTGCCGCCGCCCGAGAGCGCGATCCAGTGGACCACGCCGAACATGCCGCTGGCGGCGAGAACGGCCACGACGGATCCGTACGCCCGCCGGAACAGTCCCTGGACGACGCCCCGAAAGAGGAATTCCTCGGCCGGAGCGACGAAGAGAATCGTCACGGGGATCATGTACAGGAACAGGACCGGGTTCTGCTGGCCCTCGGTGACGACCGCGTTCTCGGCAGTCTGCTGGCCGAGCAACGTGATAATCACTCCGATAACGTACACGGCGGCGAACAGGCCGACGAAGCCGAGAACGACCCAGGCGACGTCCCTGAGACTCGGCAAGGAGACGTTGATAAGATCCCATTGCGATCGCCACTCCAGATACGCGAGGACGACTAGCCCGAACCCGACGAACTGGAGGATGCTCGTCGTCAGGAAGAAGCCGGTGCTCTCCTGGCCCGACGCCAGCTCCGTGCCGAGCACCAGGGAGCCGCCGAGGATGGCGATGACGATCCCGACGACGAAGGCCGCGACCACGACCAGCACCGAGTGGAGGATCGGGGAGGCCCGGTCCCGCGACAGACGCTCCGGTGAGAGTTCGTCCTTCATGTGGCGCTCCGTAGGGAACGAACGAATAAAGCCGCTATGATCGGACGGGTTTCGATCGGGATGACGGGGGCGGATTCGATCGAGGTGGCGGGGGTGGATTCGATCGAGATGTTCGGGAGGTCCCTCACTCGATCACGAGCGTGGTCTTCTCGGCGACGGCTTCGGCCTCCTCGAAGTCGCCACCGCCCAGTAGCCCCCGGGTCGCGCGCTTGCCCCACTCGACCGCGGGCTGGACGAAAGTGTCGATCCCGTAGAGTTCGCCCGCGAGAATGCAGGCCGCCTCCATGCCGTACAGCAGACGGCCGAGCGATCGGGCGTCGATCCGGTCGATCTCGATCCTGACGTTCGGCCGGCCGGCAGCGGCCAGGCTGGCCTCGGTGGCCTCGAACTCGGCGTCGATGAGGTCGGCCAGGCCCGTCCCGGAGAGATACGAGAGTCCCTCGAGGTCCGTCTCGGGGATCGACAGGTCGGGACGTTCCTCGGGTCGGACGAACGTCACCATCGTGTCACGTGGACCGGCCCGGTAGCGCTGGAGTTGCGAGTGCTGGTCGGTCGCGCCGAGCGCGCGGGCCGGGGCCTGGCCGAGGCCGTCCTTGCCCAGCGATTCGGCCCACAGCTGGGCGAACCATTCGGCGTAGGTGTCCAACGCCTCGGCGTAGGGCAACATTGCGTTGACCGACGCGCCGCGGACGTCGAGCGCGTAGGCTGCGGCCCCGTAGGCGTAGGCCGGGGACTCGAAGAGCGATCCGGCGAGGTTAACGTCCCGCCCGCCGGCCAGCAGGGCGTCGAGGTCGAGGCCCTGGATGGCCGCCGGGACGAGTCCGACCGTCGAGAGCGCGGAGAACCGACCCGGGACTCCGTCAGGCACCTCGATCGCGGGCAGATCGTGTTTTGCGGCCAGGTCCCGGAGGTTGCCTGACTCGCCGGTCGTGACGACGGTGCGCTCGGTCCAGTCCACGCCAGCCCGCGCCATCGCGTCCCGGACGACGAGGAAGTTCGCCAGCGTCTCCGCGGTCGTGCCGGACCGGGAGACCACGTTCAGGACCGCGTTCGAGAGGTCGATCCGGTCGAGCAGGTCCCGGGTGTGGGCGGGATCCACGTTGTCGAGGTAGTACGCGTCCACGTCGCTCTCGAGGGCGGCCGAAAGGGTCGCCGCCCCCAGCGCGCTCCCACCGATGCCCGCCACGAGCAGGGTCTCGGCGTCCTCGAACGGTGCGACGGCCGCCCGGATCGCGTCGGGATCGACGCGCTCGGGGAGGTTCAGCGCGGCGTAGCCGTGTTCGTCGTCGGCGCGGCCGGCAGCGATCCGGTCGTGAGCCCTGGCGACGCGGTCGTCGAGTCGGTCGAGCGCGTCCCGGGAGACCCCCGGCGAGGCGACCGACGCGAGCGCGTTGCCGATGTCGACGTGCATACCGGACGCGCGGCCCCCGGCGGCAAAACCCTTCCCGTCCGTTCGCGATCGGTCGCACGCGAGTCGTGCTATCGACCCGACCTGTATTGGGCCAAATCCGACGACCTGGCCCCGATGGATTACGAAAAAGAAAGAAGAAATTTCATTCGTCTCCGGGGCGAAGAAACGAACCGACATGGATCGGCGAGTCGGGCTGGCCGTCGCTCTCGTCGGACTGGTCGTCCTGGTCGGCGTCGTGGCTGGTGCCGGACCGGCGACAGAGACGGGAGCGTCGGACAGTTCGAATCTCGAATCGAACGCATCGATCGTCTCGGCCGCGGACGGGAACGGATCGGTCTGCGTCGTCCTGTTTTACTCGAAGTCCTGTCCGCACTGTGACGACGTGGAGTCGTACCTCGAAGACGCCCGAAAGACGCACGACCTCCGGGTGAAGAAGTACGTCGATACGTCACATCCGGACCTGTTCAGACAGTACCTCGCGGCCTACGACGTCCCCTCGAAAAGGTGGGGGACGGTCCCGACGGTGTTCGTCGGCGGGCACTACGCCGTCGGTGCGGACGCGTCGATCGACCTGATCCGGACGAAACTCGAAGCGGACCGTCCCATCGAATGCCCGTCCGAGGACGCCATCGCGAGGGGCGAGGCCCCGGACCCGGTCGGCTCCGGGCCGTCATCGGGCGGGACAGGACCGTCCGGTGGCGACCTCGGTCAGTGTGGCGGAAGCGATTCGGGATCGGACGACGCCGGCGGGTGCCAGTCGGACGTCGGGAGCCAAACCGAGCTGACGACGATCGCTGGACTCGCGGGCCTGGCCGCCTCCGACTCGATCAATCCCTGCGCGCTGGCGGTCCTGCTGATCCTCCTGACGACGATCAGCGCCCGGGCCGAGGGGAACGCCCGCCGCGTGCTCGCCGCCGGCCTGGCGTTCGCGTTCGCCATCTTCCTCACGTACTTCGCGATGGGCGTCCTGCTGATCAAGGGCCTCCGGTCGGTCGTCGCCGCGACGACGGGCACGATCGACGGGCTCTACGCAATCGTCGGCGCCATCGCGATCGTCCTCGGACTGCTGAACCTCAAGGACTGGTACGCCCACGGGGCGGGCGGGTTCGTCATCGAGGTGCCGTTCTCCTGGCGCCCCGCGATGCAGCGCTATCTCACCCGGCCGCTGTGGGAACGGGCGAGCGTCGTGGTCGGGGCGTTCGTCGCTGGCGTCGCCGTCAGCGCGTTCCTCCTCCCGTGTACGTCCGGCCCGTACTTCGTGGCCGGCGGCATCCTGGCGGACCTTCCCTGGTCCCGGAGCCTCCCGCTTCTGGCCGCCTACAACCTCGTGTTCGTCCTGCCGATGGTCGGGGTGACGGCCGTCATCGCGGGCGGGTTCGTCTCCGTCGAACGAATCTCGGACTGGCGCGAGGAGAACGTCGAGCGCCTGCACCTCGTGGCCGGCCTGGTCCTCCTCGCACTCGGGGCCGGAATGGTCGCCGGCGTCTTCTGAACCGCCGCTTTCGTCGATCGAGCGCTGCCCACGGTTCGGGATGGTTTCGTTCGTGGTCGTTATCGTGTATTGGGGAACCGTACCATCCGACTATATAAGATGCTCTTGAAGGTTCTGCCCGTTCCCGCCGGTTGCGGACGGCGTCTTCACTCCAGTGGGGCGTTCCCGTACGATAGAACACAGGAGCATGCACCAGTCCCGTTCCGGGGCGACCAGCGGGGTTGCGTCGCCCGGTGCCGCCCGACTTTTCCCCCCGGAGGTCCAAGCGGATCGCATGACCGACGACGACCCGAACCTCCATCCGGAGGTCGAACACACGGCGGAGCAGATCGCCACCATGGAGATCCGCGGCGCCGCCGCCATCGCGGACGCGGCGGCCGCCGCCCTGGCGGTCCAGGCCCGCGAGAGCGACGCCGACACCCCGGCGGCGTTCGAGGACCAGCTCAAGGCCGCCGCCCGACGTCTCCGCGAGACGCGGCCGACGGCGGTCAGCCTGCCCAACGCGCTCCGGAGCGTCCTCACCGGGATGACCGGTGATTCGGTCGAGGAACTCCGCGAACGGACGATCTCCCAGGTCGAATCGTTCCGTGCCGAACTCGACCAGGCCCAGGATCGGCTGGGCCGGGTCGGCGCGAACCGCCTCCGGGACGGCGACGTCGTGATGACCCACTGTCACTCGACGGACGCGCTGGCCTGCATCGAGCACGCGCTGGACCAGGGCAAGCACATCGAGGCCATCGTCAAAGAGACCCGACCACGACGGCAGGGTCACATCACCGCCCGACAGCTCCGGGAGTGGGACGTCCCGGTGACGATGATCGTGGACAACGCGGCCCGGCGCTACCTCCCGGAGGCGGACCAGGTGCTCGTCGGGGCGGACTCGATCGCGGCCGACGGGAGCGTGATCAACAAGATCGGGACCAGCGGCCTCGCCGTCAACGCCCGCGACCGCGGCGTTCCGGTGACGGTTGCCGCCCAGACGATGAAACTCCACCCGGAGACCCTGACCGGACACACGGTCGAGATCGAGACCCGCGACGAGACCGAAGTGCTCCCGGCCGACGAGCGCGCCGAGATCACCGACCCCGACGACGAGGACTTCGTCGTCGACAACCCCGCCTTCGACGTGACGCCGCCCCGCTACGTCGACGCCATCGTTACCGAGCGTGGCCAGTTCCCGCCCGAGAGCATCGTCACCCTGATGCGGGAACTGTTCGGCGACAACATCGGCGAGCCCTGGGAACCGTGAGCGAATTCTGCGAGCGTCATCGCTTCGCGTCTCGGGGCGTGTGACGGGCGTCATGGGACCGTCTGACGGGATCGGAAGGTTTTCGACCGTCCCCCGAGGTACTTTTTTTCATGTACCAGCCAGGGTGGTTCCTCTTCGAGGTCCTTCCGAGTAATTTCTCGCTTCCGGACCCCATCTACCTGATCCCCCTCGTGGTGCTGACGATCGGCGTCGTCGCACTGGCCGTCGTCGTCAACGCACCGGTGACCGACGAAGCAGTCGTCGCTTTCGCCCCGTGGATGGCCCTCGGAGCGATCTTTCACGTCCTCTATCAGCAAGGAGCGTTCCCGGAATCGATCGACCCCCTGTTCGGTGCCCCCTCGGTCTACATGACGACGTTCGTCATCGCCGGACTGGCGTGGTTCCTCTCGACCCTGCTCGCCGAGACGCGAGCAAACGCCTCGGTCGAGAGGCAACTCGGCACCATCGGACTGGGCTTCGCGGTCGTTTTCGCGGGGTTTTCGCTGTACATCGGGGCCGATCGCGGACGGCTCACGCCGGAGTCGGCGTTCTGGCCGCTCATCGGCCTCGTCGTCGCCGGCGTCGTGGCCGTCCTCGCGTGGGTCCTGTTGAGCCTGACGTTCACGGACGCGGCACGCAGAACCGGGATGCCCGGTTCGCTCGTCGTGTTCGCGCACACGCTGGATGGCGTCTCGACAGCGATCGGCGTGGACGTGCTGGGCGTGACCGAGCGCACGCCGCTGTCGAAGGAGATCATGGACTTCGCGGCCTCGCTACCGACGGAGTCCACACTCGGTTCGGGCTGGCTGTTCGTTGCCGTCAAGGTGGCGCTGGCGCTCGTCGTCATCGCCGCGGTCGAGGGACTCTACGAGGACGAACCGTTACAGGCCCGGGTCCTGCTCGGCTTCGTCGCGGCCGTCGGCTTCGGGCCGGGCATCCACAACCTGCTCCTGTTCGCCGTATCGGGATAGCCTTTTACTCGCGGCGTTCGCCAGTACCGACGTGGTCGAAGTCCTGAGCGCGGGCCACGTCAACTGGGACGTGACCCTCCGTGTCGATCGGTTGCCCGTGCCCGACGGCGAGGCGAGCATCCACTCACAGCGCGGGGCCGGCGGCGGGAGTGCCGGCAACGTCGCCGCCGCGCTGGCGAGTCTCGGCGTCGCGAGCGGAGTCGTCGGGAGCGTCGGCGACGACGAGTACGGCATGCTCGCCCGGCGCGAACTCGAGCGCGAGGGGGTGGACTGCGCGGGCCTCCGCGAGGTCGATGGCGACACCTCGACGAAGTACCTGCTCGTCGACGACGACGGCGAGGTGGCCGTGCTGGGCAACGACGGCGTCAACGAGGCCGTCGCCCCCGAGGCGGTCGATCCCGACCGCGTCGAGGCGGCAAACCACCTCCACCTGACCAGCCAGCGCC
>Ga0102925_1000312_pt1 | contig 25657 bp, 20 predicted proteins | sample SalPonR1_A_D1_MG_FD_78216 | JGI IMG/M metagenome (GOLD analysis project Ga0102925, IMG submission 78216) | Salt pond soil microbial communities from South San Francisco under conditions of wetland restoration - Salt Pond MetaG R1_A_D1_MG | ecosystem: Environmental > Aquatic > Marine > Intertidal...
CGCGGATTGCGCTGACGCCGCTTGCGGGATCGGCGTTGAGCGTATCGGTGCTGTCGGGGGTCGGACTGGATGAAAGCATCTATCGGCTGGACGCCACCGGTGCGCTGATTTTTGACGAAGTGGCCTTGCGCAGCGGTGCCTATGTGACCGTGGTGATCGGCGGGCGGCAGTATCAACTGCTGGCGTCAGGGCTTGATGCCTTGCTGGCGCAAGGTGGCAAAATCAGTCTCTATTCCGCCCAAACAGGCCATTATGGTGATCTGCTGTCGCTGGTTCACGCGCCGGTCGGGGCACAGGATTACCTTGTGGCGGCCGCGCCTGACGGCGCCGGAATTTCGGTGCTGCGCGAAACCGCCCAGGGCGGGCTGACCCAGGTCACCTACCGCGCGGATGACGATGACAGCTACATGCTGGCGCCCGTCGCACTGGCAAGCCTCGTCACGGGGTCGGGGCGCTCGATGGTGTTCAACGCCTCTTATGGAGAAATCGGGATCAGCGCGTTTCAGGTGACGTCAACGGGTGGCCTGTCGCTGCGCGCATCGCTGGGGATCGAGGAGGGCGGCACGTTCTTTCGCCCCAGCCATCTGGAGACGCTGCAATTCGGCGGGCGCGACCTGTTGTTGGCGGGCTCCTTCGATGCCGGGGCGATCACGGTGCTGAATGTGGGCGCCGGTGGCGGGCTTTCCGTGTTGGACAGCGCCATTGACGGGCGCATGACCCGTTACGGCGGCCTGAGCGCGATGAAGGCGATCGTGCATGACGGGCAGGCTTATGTGGTGGCCGGGGGCGCGGATGACGGGCTGAGCCTGTTTCAACTGCTGCCCAATGGCCGGTTGGTCCATCTGGACATGATCGCGGACAGTGCGGCGCTTGGCTTGAACAATGTGAATGCGCTGGCGCTGACGGTATTGGACGGTGCGCTGCATGTCTTTGCCACCTCGGAGCGTGAAGCGGGGCTGACGCATTTGAGCGTGCCGATTGCGCCGGGCTGGCAGGCGGTGACCGGCACCAACACTGCAGAGTCGCTGGTCGCGGCCCCCGGTGGGGGTGTCATCTGGGACGGCGGCGGGGACGACACGATGACAGGTGGTGCCGGGCAGGATGTGTTTGTGCTGGTAGAGGATGGCGCCGCAGATGAGATCAGAAATTTCGATTTGGGCCAAGACAGGGTCGATGTTTCGGCTTGGGAGGGGCTTTACACGACGCTTCAGATCGGGATCGAGACGCTGGAGGATGGCGCGCGCATCACCTATGGCGAAGAGGTTCTGACCCTGCACGCATCATCGGGCCAGCCGTTGGCCTATCGGGATTTTCTGGAGACCGACATTCTGGGAATCGTGCCGATCTGGCGGCCCGAGGACCTGTTGGAGCCAACCGGCTGGCATGACCACCTGACAGGGGGCGAAGGCAACAACACCATACGTGCCATGAACGGCAACGACACGGTCATCGCCCTTGGGGGGAATGACCTGATTTATGGCGAGGGTGGGCATGATCTGTTGCAGGGGGGCACCGGGAAGGACACGTTGCGCGGCGGCACCGGGATGGACACGCTGTTTGGTGGCGATGGTGCCGACAGCCTGTTGGGTGATAGCTCTTATGATCTGCTTTATGGCGGGCCGGGCAATGACACGCTGCGCGGAGGAACCGGGGCCGATACGCTGCATGGCGATGCTGGAGAGGACGTTCTCTTCAGCAATACCGGGGTCGATGAGATCCATGGCGGGGCCGGAAATGACTGGATCAGCGTCGGCGAAGGTGCCGATCTGGGATTTGGCGGAGCGGGCGATGACTACCTGATCGGGCGCAGCGGCTATGACACGCTTGCTGGCGGAGAGGGTCAGGACACGCTCTATGGCAGCCAAGGGGAGGATTATCTCCATGGCGGGCCGGGGAACGATTATCTTTCGGGCGGCACCGGAGAGGACTGGCTTTTTGGAGAAGAGGACGAAGATGCGCTTTTCGGCAACCAGGGGTCTGATTTCCTGTCAGGTGGTCCGGGCAAAGACAGCCTTTATGGGGCGACGGGCAACGATACGCTGCTTGGGGGTGACGGTGACGATCTTATTTATGGATCGCAGGGATTGGACGTGATCGAGGGCGGTGCGGGCAATGACACGATCTTTGGCGGCAGCCTGGAGGATCAGTTCATCTTTCGCCCCGGACATGGCGAGGACCGGATTGGTGATTTCGAGGCGGCGCATGATCTGTTGTTGCTGGACCCGGAGCTGGTGGACGGCGAGACCGATCCGCACGCAATCCTTGAGCGCTATGGCACGGTCGAGGACGGCCAGGTGCTGCTCGATTTCGGCAATGGTGACAGCATCGAGATCACTCTTTATCTGGGCATGGGCGACCTGGTGGATAATTTCGCGTTCCTCTGAACGAAGCGGTCTGCCGGCCTGACGATTGACGCCGAGGGCGCGGCCTGTCAGAAGTTATTCCCGTTAAGGTTGTTTCGGTTGCGGATTGCATGGGGCGTTTTGTGTCGGGTTGGATGTCGATTGAAGAAGGATTCCTGTGCGTCGCCCTGTCGACATTGGGAAAGCGGGTACATGGTATCACGTTGCCGCCGCCCACGCCGAGGCTGCGCTTTCTCGTGCTGGTTCAGGAGCCAAGACTTCCGGCTGGCGATCCCTTCGAGGCGCGCGATGATGTCGAGACGCTGTGGCTGAACACGGTCGGCCTGTCCCATAGCCGCAACGCGGCGGTGGCGCATGGCGAGAGTCCGTTCTTGGTCTTTGCGGATGACGACATGAGGTTGGATACCGGCGGGCTGATGCAGTTGGCCGACCATCTCGCGGCGCGTCCCGATCTGGATTTCGTGGCCGGATGGCGCGAGGGGCGGCTGCCGGATAGTGGCGCGCGGGCGGGGCGGCACCGGTTGTCATTGCGAAACAGCGGACGCATCTGTGCGCCCGAGCTGATGATCCGTCGCAGCGCGGTGGCGACGCGCGGTATCTGTTTCGACACCGATTTCGGCAAGGGCGCGGGCCATGCGCTGGGCGAGGAGTACGTGTTCATCGCCGATATGTTGCGCGCCGGTCTGCGCGGTGAGGCGCTGCCAGTGGTGGTGGGCGCGCATGCCGGGCAAAGCAGTGGCGAGATGTGGCACGACCCGGCGGTCCTGAATGCGCGGCTGGCCGTGCAGAGGCGGGTGTTCGGGCCATTCGCGCGGCTGGTGCATCCGCTTTATGCGTTCAAACATCGGCGCGATTTTAGCAGACAAGGCGCGGCGTTGCGCTTTGCTTTGGGGCGCGCAGGATGATCCGGGGGCTCATAGGGCGGCTGAAGCGCAGGCGCGCCAATGGCCTCAATCCGCGCCATGTGATCCTGTTGCCGCGCCACGGGATCGCCTATGTCCGGGTGCCGAAAGCGGCGAATTCATCGGTCAAGGCGGCGCTGGCGCTGGCGTTCGATCTGCGCAGCAAGGCGGATGCGCCGGTGTCGCAGGACCGTTTCTGGAACCATGTGGCCCAAGGCGAGGCGCTGCGCCTGACGCCGGGGCGTTTCATGAGCGGCGGATATGCCACGCGCTGCTGGACGTTCACCTTTGTGCGCCATCCGGTGGCGCGGCTCTATTCGTGCTGGAACAACAAGGTGATCGAGAACAGCGCCCTGAGCCCGGCATTCGAGCGAATGGGCGTGCGCACCGGCATGAGCTTTGCCGATTTCGTGCGCGCGGTGGAGGACACGCCGGACGATCGGGCTGATATTCACGTCTGCTCACAGGCGGCGATTCTGGAATTTCGCGGCAAGCTGGTGGCGGATTTCGTGGGGCGGCTTGAATCCATCCAGGATGACTGGGCGCGGATCAGTCAGGAGATCGAGACCCGTACCGGCGTTGCGCCGGGCCGGATGCGGCGCAAGAACGTGCGCGGCATGACCATGCCGGACGTAGCCGCGACCCTGCCCGATGACGTGCTGGTGCGGATTCGGCGGCGCTATGCGCGTGATTTCGTGCTGTTCTACCCCGAGGCGCGGGGCTGATCCGCCGCCGCGCGGTATTCGCGTAGCGGTTGAATTTCCCGGACGGGTTCGCTAGGCCGTCTGTGTAGCAGGCCTGTTAATGAGTGGCAGCGTTTCGCGAGGTGGCCCATGCAGATAGCGATTGTCCCGGCGCGGGGCGGCAGCAAGCGAATACCGCGAAAGAACATCCGCACATTTGGTGGGCGACCGATGCTTGCATGGCCGATCCGGGCGGCGCGCGCGTCGGGCCTGTTCGACGAGGTCGTCGTTTCGACGGATGACGATGAAATCGCCCGCATTGCAGAGGCCGAAGGGGCGCTGACTCCGTTTCGCAGACCCGCGAGGCTGTCCGACGACATCGCGCGAACCCGCGAGGTCATCAACCACGCGCTGCGTGACGCCGAGGCGCGACACGGGTGCCGGGTTTCGGCGCTTTGCTGTGTCTATGCGACAGCGGCCATGATCACGCCGGACGATCTGGTCATGGCGCGCGCGGCTCTGGATAATTCGGCGGGCACCGATTTCGTATTTGCCGCGGCGCAATATCCGCATCCGGTGCATCGGGCGATGTTGCGGCGGGATGACGGCGGGGTCGAGATGCTGTTTCCTGAACACGCCGCAAGCCGCAGCCAGGATTTGCCCGAGGCACTGCATGATGCAGGTCTGTTTTATTGGGGCAGGCGGGATGCATTTCTGGAAGGGCGGCGGATGTTCTCGGAACGCGCGGTGCCATTCGTGCTGCCGCGATCGCGGGCGCTCGATATCGACACGACCGAGGACTGGGACATCGCCGAGGCGCTGTTCAGCCGCTTTGGTCCGGTGGATGGTGCGGCATGAGCATGGCGGTCGTCTTTCGCTGCGACGTCGGTTCGGGTGTCGGGCTGGGCCATTTGATGCGTTGCCGCGAAATGGCCCGGTTCCTGACCGGTGAGGGCGTTGATTGCGCGATGGTCGGACCTGAGCCTTCTTGGGGCTGCGAGGCTGACGAGGCGCTGTTCGCGATATGGGAGCCGGTCGCGACGCGATCCAGCGCGCAAGAGGATGCACGCCGTGTGACTGACCTGTGCTCGCGCATGGGCGCGCGGCATGCGGTGATTGACGATTATCGTGCTGATCCCGATTTTCAGAAGACTCTGCGCGCGCATGGTCTGCGCTGGCTGCAACAGTTCGATGCCAGCACGGATTGGCGCTTTTGTTGTGATGTTCTGGTGAATGCCAGCCCGTATGAACAGCGCGGGGAATATCTGCACAGATTGGACAATCCGGCAGGAACAGAGACGCTTTTCGGCCCGGCTTTTGCGGTGGTGCGCCCGGCGTTTCGGGATGTTGCGCTGCGCGGTGACGGGCGCCCCGTGCGCCGGATACTGGTGGGGTTCGGCGGTGGTGATGACCGGGGCGCGGTAGCACTGGCAGTCGAGGCGCTGGCCGGGAGTCTCGGTCCTGATGTACGGCTGGTGGTGGTGTCGGGCAAGGACAACCCGCGCCGTTCCGCTATCGAAGCCGCGCTGCATGCGCTGCCCGAGGGCCAGGCGGAGCTGCATGTGGCGCCGGATGACATGGCGGGGCTGATGGCGGGCTGCGATCTGGCGGTGATCGGGGGCGGCACGATGAGCTACGAGGCTGCGATCTGCGGCTTGCCGACGGTGTTGGTGTCGCTGGCCGCCAACCAGGAGAATCCCTGCCGTGGCTGGCAAGCGCTGAGTGGCGCGGCCTGGCTTGGACAGGTGGGCCAGGTGGAAAAGGAAACGCTGTTTCAGGCGGTTTCGTCTCTGGTTTCGGATGGCTCGCGGCGGCGCGACATGGCCGCGCGCGGACGCGCGGCGGTGGATGGCAAGGGGGTCGAGCGGTTGGCGGTCGCGCTTTTGGAGGGGAATTCAGGTTGACGAGGACGATCCTGATCCTTGGCACCAATGCCGGGCAGGCCGACTTGATCCGGCACATGAAGGCGCGCGGCTGGCGGGTGATCGGCTGTTCCGCGCTGGCAGGAGAACCGGGCGAAGCCTTTTGCGATCTGTTCGAGCAGGTCGATGTGGTCGATCTTGATGCGCTGGAAGCGGTGGCGCGGCGGCATCGGGTCGATCTCGTCTACTCGATCTCGTCGGATGTGGCGATCCGGTCCGCGGTGGCTTTGTCAGAGCGCATGGGTTTGCCGCATTTCCATGACAGCGCCCTTGTCGCGATGCTGGATGACAAGGCCGCGATGCGGGCGTTTCTGGCACTGCATGACCTTGGGGCGGTACCCTTTGCGATGTTGCACGCTGCCGAAGATGCGGTGGGCTGGGCGCGGTTTCCCTGTATCGTGAAGCCGGTGGACGCGCAGGGCCAGCGCGGCGTCGAAAAGATCGAACGTGCCCGCGATCTGGCGGAGGCGGCAGAGCGGGCAAAAGCGGAGTCGCGCAGCGGGCGGGCAATCGTCGAGGAGTTTCTGGACGGTGTCGAGCTGTCATGCAACCTGCTGATTTGCGACGGCGAGACGCGCCTGAAGGTGTTGTCCGAGCGGCTGGTGCATCAGGGGCCGGCGATCGGGGTGCCGGTGGGGCATCTCGTGCCGCCGGTCTCGGTCGATGTCGCGGCGCAGGACGCGGCGCTGGCGCTGATCGGGCGGATCATAACGGCGATGGGCATGCCTGACGGGCCGCTTTACATCCAGATGATCGTGACGCCGGATGGCCCGCGGGTTGTCGAGATCGCACCGCGGCTGGACGGGTGCCACATGTGGCGTCTGATCCATGCGGCGCGCGGTGCGGATCTTATCGGAATGACGGTGGATTGCCTTACCGGAGACGCGCCGGTCGCAACCCTCTCTGATTGCGGACAGGGCACGCGGCAGGGGGAGCACCCCTGGGAATTGATGTTCCAGCAGGCGGCGCCCGGGACGGTTTTCGATCCGCAGGATCACCCGGCTCCGCCGGACACGGTTTTTCACGAATACCGTTATGCACGGGGCGAACCCGTGCGCGCGGTGAACGGGGTTCTTGAGGTTGTGGGTTACTTTGTGAGGGCGAGTGCATGAGAACGCAGGCGGGGATTACGGGCGGCAGGATCGCCGTGACCGGGGCATCGGGCTTCATTGGCCGGTACCTTTGCGAGGATTTGGCGGCGGCGGGATACGAGCCGCGGGCGCTGGGCCGCGAAAGCGAAAGTGCCGCAGGCGTAACGCACGGGACGGATTACAGCCGGGACAGTCTTTTGCAGGCATTGGAGGGCGCGCGCGCGGTGGTGCATCTTGCGGGCCGCAGGATGACCCGCGCGGATGACCCGCAGGGGTCCGGCCCGTTCCTTGGCCCGAATGTCGCGATGATCGCCGACCTGGTCGAGGCCGCGCGAATCGCAGGGCTTGAGCGGATCGTGCTGGCGTCGAGCATCGCGATCTATGGCCCCGCCAGTGGCCTGCCTTACCGCGAAAGCGCACCACCTGATCCGGGCGATGCCTATGCGCGCTCCAAGTTGATGGCGGAAGCGAGCCTTGGGATGCGGACCCGCGTCAAGGGTCCGGTCGCGGTGGCGCTGCGGCTTGCGGCGGTCTATGGGCATGGCGAAAAGGGCACGCCCGCGCTGATGCGTTTCGTCAATCAGGCAAAGGCGGGCGAGACGATTACCCTGACAGGCAACCCCGATTACAGGATCGATCAGATCTATGTGCGCGACGCCACCGCCGCGATCATTGCCGCCCTGCGCAGCGACGGGGCCGAAGGGGTCTACAATATCGGCGGTGGCGTGGCATGGCCGGTCCGCCAGATTGCGGAAACCGCAAACGCAGTTTTTGGAAATGCCGGGAACCTGATCGACAAGACCGACAGCGATGCGCCGATGCCGCACAGGGTGATGTCGCTGGACCGCGCGGCGCGCGACCTGGGATGGTCGCCACGATACGATCTGTGGCGGGGCATGGAGGAAATGCAGGCGCGCGCATTGGCCGAGACTGGCAAGGGCGAGCAATGCTGACGCTCCGGCAGAACCTGGCGAAAACACATGGGATTTCCGATGATGGCCGCCCGTTCATCATCGCCGAGATGTCGGGCAATCATAACCAGTCGCTGGATCGGGCGTTGGCGATTGTCGATGCGGCGGCGCAGAGCGGGGCGGATGCGCTCAAGATCCAGAGTTTCACGCCCGACAGCATGACGCTCGACATTGCAGGGGGCGAGTTCGCCATCACCGATCCCAAGTCGCTGTGGTATGGGCGCAAGCTCTATGATCTATACGCCGAGGCGATGACGCCCGAGGCTTGGCACGGGCCGATTTTCGAGCGGGCGAAGGAGAAGGGCATTCTCGCCTTTTCGACGCCCTTTTCGGAAGATGCCGTCGCTCTTCTGGAAAGCCTGGATGCGCCGGCTTACAAGATCGCGTCATTCGAGGCGGTGGATCTGCCGCTGATCCGTTGTGTTGCCGCGACGGGCAAGCCGCTGATAATCTCGACCGGCATGGCGACCATCACCGAGATCGGTGAGGCGGTGGAAACGGCGCTGGGCGCGGGCTGCACAAACCTGACCTTGTTGAAATGCACCTCGAGCTATCCGGCAAGCCCGGAGAATACGAATCTTGTCACCATGCCGGTCATCGCGCGGACCTTCGGGGTGAATGTCGGGCTGTCGGATCACACGCTGGGCACCGGTGTGGCGGTGGCGGCCACGGCGCTGGGCGCAAGCGTGATCGAAAAGCATTTCATCCTGGATCGCTCTGAAGGCGGGGTGGACAGTGCCTTTTCGCTGGAGCCCGACGAGTTCACCGCGCTGGTCGATGAAACGACGCGCGCGGCGCAGGCGATGGGACAGGTGTGGTTCGGCGGCACCGATGCGGAACAGGCCGGGCGGCGCAAACGGCGCTCGCTATATGTTGCCCAAGACATGAAGGCGGGCGACGTGCTGACGCCGCGCAACCTGCGCCGGATCCGTCCGGGTCTGGGCCTTGCGCCGCGGCATTTCGATGCGCTGCTGGGCCGAAGGGTTGGGCGCGACGTGGCCCGTGGCACGCCGATGCGATGGGATATTCTGGACGGGGACACGTAATGCCCGGTTTTGGGTAAATGTTAGATGGTATGATCGACAAAAGGCGCATGGTTGCGCCCATCACTGAACACCGGTTCGGGCGCAAACTGTTGCTGTTGGCGCCGCTGAAACTGGGGAAATATCTGGTCAGGGCGTCCCGGTTCCGGGCGGCGCGCATTCTGCTGTATGTACCGGGGCGGCTTTATCCCGAGGATGTGCGCGTCATGCATCTGCGTGCCATATCCGCCGAAGAAATGGGCGATCACGATACCGCCGCGGTGCTGCGCGCCGCGCGGCTGCGCAAGCTGGTGGTGCCGATGGTCGCGAACAAGGATTTCACCGGCATCTTCATGATCATGGCCGAGTTGGAACGCACGAGGCGGCCCATCCAGTTCAAGGCCGGGCGGATGATCGCGCAGCAGATGGTCAGCCCAAAGGGACGCGCGACCCTGTTGGAGGCGGCCAGGAAGGCCCGCAAAAAGTTCAAGCAAAGCGCGTTTCTGAGCCACATGATATCGCTCTGCGAGGCGATGGACGGCGATTATCGCGGCGCCAGCCAGAGGCTTGTGCGCGAGATCGCGGCGCAGGAGAAGTCCGAGGGACTGCTGAAGCCTGCCCGCCTTCGGATGCTTCAGCAGTCCTGGCGGGTGGTGGACCTGATCGCGCGTGAGCGCATGGACTGGACGGAGGATCTTGGCGAGGGGCAGCGCATGGCTGTTCCGGGCAAGCAGCGCAGCACGCCGCCCGCTGGCGCGACACGTGCGACAGCGGGCGACGCAAGCCCGCCCGTTCCCTTCAAGGAAGCGGCGCTTCAGCAACGCAGGCGCGATGAATACCTGATGCTTTGCGATCGCGATTTCGCCCGTGCGGAGGGCATCACGGGCCAGTTGGCCGCGATCACCGAGATGCTGCGCATGGGCATCCGGCACATGCCGGATTACCATTCAAGCTATGAACTGGCCGGGACAAGGCTGCGGGAGATGGCCGGTGAACTGGAAGAGTTGTTCTCGCCGGAGTCCGTCAGCACCCTGGAGCGCGCGGTCAGGACGGTGGATGATCTTTGCGTCTGGCTGAGGTTGGCCCGTCGCCTTGGCATGACGGATGAAACCGCGCGGATCATCGCGCATCTCGAACTGCTGTCGCAGGATGAAAAGGTCACGCCCGCCTTGTGGCCCGCGCCAGGCGTGACCGCCAAGGATCAGCGATGCGAGGCGACGGCCGCCCGCATCATGGCGCTGGTGGAGCGCAACACCCCCGTTCATAACCGCGATGCCAGGGATTATTTCCGCTGGGCGGCCGAGGCGAACCGCTATGAGGCGGCCGATGCCTTTTACGCCCGCATGCCCGCCCCCCTGCATCGCCGCCACGGGCTGTTGTATTACGCGAACATTCTTCAGCGGCAGGGGCGCTTCAAGGAGGCGCTGAAGGTGGTGACGGATGTGCATGGGCAAATGCTGGCCAGTCCGGGGCGGTTGAACGCGTTTTCCAATCACAGCCTGATCAAACGGCAGGGCGAACTTGCCTTTCTGATCGAGACAGAACGGCTCTATTCCAGCGTAAAACAGCCCAAAAATCCCGAGGCGGTGGTGTTGATCGCGCCGCGCAACATTGATCAGTTGCGCCGCTATCCGCTGCAAGTGCTGCTGGAGTTCAAGCGCCGGGGCTGGGCCGTTGTGCCGCTGGTCGAGGGGCTGTTGCCAAGGGAGCTGACCGGCGACATGGCGATCGACGTGATGAATGGTGCGATCAGCGCGACCCAGCGGCTTTCCCCGAAGGCGAAACTGGTCATGCCTGAGCCTGAGGATTTCGTCGCCGATCCAACCACCGGGAGCATGCGCTGGGGCGACATGAACCTGTCGCATCCGGTTTGGGAGGACGCGGCGATCAACCGGCGGCGCTATAACATCGACTGGGGCTGTCCCGAGCTACAGCATTACCTTGGCGGGTTGATGGAATGGAGCAGGCTGACGGCACGGGTTCTGAGCTATGCCAAGGCGCAGCATGATCTGACCGGGCGCAAGACGGCATGCATGTCACTGTTCAACAGCCGCATTCCGGATGCTGTTTTCCGGTTCTTCTGCGAGCGGGAAGGCAACCCCGAGACCTTCTTTTTCCTGCACGCCGCCAACGGTTATCAGAACTATTTCACCAATTTCGCCACCAATATTTCGCAGCGTTTCGTGCTGCGCAACATGACCAGGACGCCGCATGTGCGTTCGGCCAGCTTTCCGGTGCCGGCCTATTATGAAGCCTATTATCAAGAAAATTCCGCGCGGCTCCCGCAGATCATGGAGCGTTTCGCGGGGATCACCAAGGTCAGGCGATCCACCGCCGGAACCAAATTCCGCCCCGAAGAGGCCATACAGGCCGATGCGCGGATCGCGGAGTGGCGGGCCAGAGGCGGCAAGGTAGCCTGCGCCTTTGGCAAGGTGGTCTGCGACAGTGGCGTGCCTTATGACGGCGGGCCGGCACATGCCAGCATGAAGGACTGGATCAACCACACGATCCGCGCGGTGCAGGGATCGGACACCCTGCTTTTGATCAAGCCGCATCCACATGAGCTGAACAACGAAATCTCGACCTTTCCGACCGAGTTTTTCAAAGACCTGATCGAGGAGCCCGTGAACGAGAACACCCTGTTCATGGGGCATCGCTGGTTTGACATGGACGACATGCGCGAACGCATGGACCTGGGGCTGGTCTATAACGGGACAACGGCGATCGAGCTGGGGTTGATGGGGATTCCGGCTGTGTTGGCGGGGTATTTCGCGCCGGTGGATTATCCGATCGGCCATGCCGTGCCGAAGGATCGCGCCGAATATGCCGCCTATGTCAGGTTCGAAACGCCCGCCAGGGTCGTGCCCGATATCCGCGAGCGGGCGGCGGTCTGGCTGGATTACATGGCAAACGAGGCGTTCACGCAAAGCTACCGGTATCATGCGCGTCCGGTCACCAACAGGGTGCTTTACCCGCCCTATTGGTTCAACGAGGACCTGAAGCGGATGAAGGACAAGGGCGACCCCGCGGTTCACGAGCTGGCGGGCCGGGGCATGAACCAACGCCTGGAGCCCGGCGCGGCGGCGGCGATGAAACAGGAGCGCGCGCGACGACAGGCAGCCGCCGAGACGGTTCACCCCATGCCGGCGGCGCGCGCAAAGATAATGGCCAAGGCGTTCCTGCGACGATGGGCCAGCCTGTTGACAGGAAGGAAAGCTTCATGACCACGGATCTATCGGTGCTGTTTGACCGGCTTTTCCCGATTTGCCGCAGTATCACCGGCCCCGGCTTGCGTGAGAGCCTCGCGATTATGGGCGAACATATGCCGTTGCAGATGCATGGCGTGGCGACCGGCGCAAAGGTGCTGGACTGGACCGTGCCGCGCGAATGGTCAGTCGAGGCGGCCCGCCTGACCGGGCCGGACGGCGAGGTGGTCTGCGACTTCGACGATCACAACCTCCATCTGGTCAATTACTCGGTGCCGTTCTCGGGGCGGATGCCGCTCAAGGATCTGCAGGCGCATCTGCATTCGCTGCCGCACCTGCCCGATGCGATCCCTTATGTGACCAGCTATTACAACGACCGCTGGGGATTTTGCCTTTCGCATCGTCAGCGGGAATGCTTGCCGGAGGGCGATTACACGGTCGATATCCGCACGACGCTAAGCGAAGGCGAGGTGAATTTCGCCACTGCCGATTTGCCGGGTGAGAGCGATGATATCGTGCTGATCTCGTCATATATGTGCCATCCCAGCATGGCCAATAACGAACTGTCCGGGCCGCTTGCCTTGCTGCGGATATATGAGCGGCTGGCGGCACTGCCGCGACGCAGGCTCACCTACCGTTTCCTGCTTTGCCCGGAAACCATTGGATCGATCGCATTTCTGGCGCGGTTCGGGGATGATCTTGGCCCGAAACTGCGGGGTGGGATGGTCCTGACATGCCTGGGCGGGCATCGCGACACGCTGAGCTTCAAGCTGTCGCGGCGCGATTGGCTGGAGCGACCCGGCATGATGGATCGCCTGGCCCGTCACTTCGCCCGCGTCTGTCCCTACGCATTCGAGTTACGCCCCTTCACGCCGGTTTCAGGTTCGGATGAGCGGCAATTCTGCTCTCCGGGTTTCGATTTACCGGTCATTCAGGCGGCGCGGACGGTGTGGTGCCGCCCGGGCGAAGGGCACGGTCTGCGGGTGATCCGGGCGCAAGATATGTTTCGCGCGGTCAGCGATGTGATCGAGGCAGGCGAGGCTGAGGGCGTGCTTTTCAGCTACGCGCGATGATCCATCCCGGCCCGGCTTGCGCGCCGGGCCGGAGTGACCGGATGCGGCTCAGAACGTGTTCAGGAACGTGTAAGCGTATTCGCGTATACCGCCGTGGCGGTTCTCGAGGATGATTTCCCCAAGACCGACGGCGATGGCGCTGCGGCCGTCAGTGCAAGTCGTGCCAGTGAGCGGGGTGGCCCCGAAATCCTCAAGGCTGGCGCCCTTGGCAAGCGTGAGCAGCGACAGCGACGGGCCCGTGTCATAAGAGAACATCCCGGCATGGGGCGTCTGCGGATAGCTGACATCCACCATCGAAACCAACACGATTCCACCCGCGCCCGGCGTGGGGATGCTGGCCGTGTTGTCCTTTGCGATCGAGACCTTTCCGCTCATCAGGCAGGGCACGTGCACGACGCCATCGGCGCGGCGCACCTGCATGGCATCGTGAAATACGCTGCCGTCATCGCTGACCCGGATGCGGAAATCCTCGTCGCCGGTCAGGCCCATCTCGGCCCGACCGGACCAGCCAGACTGAAACAGCAGGCTTGCGGTGTCGGCCTCGGCTGCCTTGTTGATCTTGAGCCTGTGATCCGAGCCCGCGTGACTGAACAGCGAGGCGTCCGATGCGATGGCCAGACGGTTGGTCTGATCCGATGCGGTGCCGATGCCCAGGCCATCGATATTCTGGAGCGGCGGCATCACGGATATCCAAATTCCGCCAGAATAGACTCTCAATTCGGCGTCCAGAATGCTCCAGGCCCGCCACCCTTCCTGCGGGGGGATGAAGCGCCAGCCGTTTTCGGTGAAGAAGGCCAACTGCCCATCCTGGCCCAACCAGTCGCCCTCGGCGCCCGGTCCGACCGCGTGGATCTCGCCGATACCTGGGCTGGCGGGGGACTGGGTGGCATCGAATGTCGCGATGCCAAGCTGAACGAGCGCATCGAGCTGCTGCAAGGCCTCGTTATGGGTGACGTGTTTCTGAGCCTGGGATGGCATCATGTAGGGCAGTGAAAGGCGGGGGGAGGTATTGGACATGACTGGTTCTCGCATGCGATTTCTGCTGCGGGAGAGCCTCCGTCCAATATACTTCCAATCCGTAACCGCGCCGTGCGTTGCGTCATTTCGTGCGCTAAGCGAGGCCCAGTGCCTTCAGCCCATTGCACAGGCTTTCGATGACGCGGGATTGCTCCTGCCTCGTGAGTTGCGGATGCAGTGGAAGCGACAGCGCGCCCTGATAATAGGATTCGGCCTCGGGGCAGTGCCCGTCGCCAAAGCCGAGCGCGCGGTAATAGGGCTGCGTGTGGATCGGGATGTAGTGGACGTTCACGCCGATCCCGTCCTTGCGCAGCATGTCAAAGAGGCGCAGGCGCAGCGAGGCGCGATCAGGCAGCGCCGGATCAAGTTGCACAGGATAGAGATGCAGCGCCGAGCGCTTCGCCGCGTCACGCTGCTGCAGGCGCAGGGGCAGGTGTTCAAGCGCCTCGTCATATCGCCTGGCGCGGTCATGGCGCTGTTTGACGAAGCGGCCCAGACGCTCGATCTGGCTGGCGCCAAGCGCGGCCTGCAGGTCTGTCATGCGATAGTTCAGGCCCAGGTCGAGCTGCTGGTAATACCAGGGGCCGTCGGCGTCACGGGTCATGCGGCCGGCATCGCGGGTGACGCCGTGACTTCGAAGCATCTGAAGGCGGTTCGCCAGCGCATCGTCGCGCGTGGTGACGATGCCGCCTTCTGCGGTGGTGATGATCTTGACCGGGTGAAAGGAAAACACGCAGGCATCCGAATAGCGGCAATCACCCACCGGAGCGCCGTCGTAACTTGCGCCGATCGCGTGCGAGGCGTCTTCGATGACGTGAAAGCCATATTCATCGGCCAGCGCATGGATGGCGCGCATGTCGCAGGATTGCCCGCCGAAATGCACCGGCATGACGATATGGGGCAACGTGCCATCGCGGCGCGCCTGCTCAAGCTTGTCGCTGAGGTGCGTCGCGCAGAGATTGAGGGTCGCCGGGTCGATATCCACGAAATCCACATCCGCGCCGCAAAGCCGGCCTGCATTGGCCGAGGCGACGAAACTGTTGGGTGACGTCCAGAGGCGCTTGCCGGGGCCGAGCCCCAGCCCGAGGCAGGCAATATGCAGCGCCGAGGTGGCGCTGTTGACGGCGATGGCATGGGGTGCCTTGCAGGTGGCGCGCAGAGCTTGTTCAAAGCGCGGTACCGCCGGTCCCTGGGTCAGGAAATCAGAGCGCAGCACATCGACCACCGCGGCGACATCCTCGTCGCTGATCGATTGGCGCCCGTAGGGTATCACCGACCGAAACCCGTTTCGTCCAGAAGCGTGACGATTTCCTTCTGGTTCAGGAAAACAGGGTTGTTGCCGGAGTTGTATTCGAACTCGGACCCGACCGGTGCGCCCGTCTCGCCCAACTGGGTGGTGGCGAAATCAACCCCGGCGTTGTTGAACTTGATGGTCGGGGTGATCGAGAAGAAGTCCTGGAACTGGACTGTCTGGTGCGCGTCCTCTTCGGGGCACATGACCTCGTGCAGTTTTTCACCGGGGCGGATGCCGACGACGCGTTGTTCGATGTCGGGCGCCATTGCCTGTGCGAGGTCGGTGATCCGCATGCTGGGGATGCGGGGCACGAAGATTTCGCCGCCCCACATCCGCTCGAACGCCTTGACCACGAAATCCACGCCCTGATCCAGCGTGATCCAGAAGCGGGTCATGCGGTCATCGGTGATCGGCAGGAAATTGGCCCCCGAATCGATAATCCGGTGAAAGAACGGGATGACCGAGCCGCGCGACCCCACGACATTGCCGTAACGCACCACGGCAAAGCGGGTGCGATGCTCGCCGACCGTATTGTTGGCCGAGACGAACAGCTTGTCCGAAACGAGCTTTGTCGCGCCATAAAGGTTGATCGGCTTCGCGGCCTTGTCGGTGGACAGGGCGACGACCTTTTCGACACCCTGGGCGATGGCGGCGCGGATCACGTTCTCGGCGCCGTTGATGTTGGTGCGGATGCATTCGATCGGGTTGTATTCAGCTGCGGGCACCTGTTTGAGCGCGGCCGCGTGGACGACGAAATCGACGTTCTGCATCGCTTCGGTCATGCGCTGGGCGTCGCGCACGTCGCCGATGAAATAGCGCAGGCGCGGTTCGTTGGGGAAGCGTTGCTGCATCTCGAATTGCTTGAGTTCGTCGCGGCTGTAGACCACGACCGCCGATGGCGAATAGTCGTTGAGCAGGGTCGAAATGAAGCGATTGCCAAAGGAGCCAGTACCGCCGGTCACGAGGATACGTTTGTTATCGAACATGTCTAACCCCGTTTAATCAGTAACTGGGCGCCTCCTACCATTTAAGCAAGAGTAATCCAATATAAAACATGTTAAGGTTGTGTATGCGCCTTGGCCTGTTTGCGTCGCGCAGGGGGCCGTCGGTCAGATGACCCATTGAGCGCTTCGATGACACGCAGCACATCCGCGCCCAGATCCGGAGGGCAGAACATACGCGAGAGCCAATCTGTATCGGGGGACGAAAAGCGCAGGTTCAGCAGATCGTCCAATGGCTTGATCAGGTTGCTGTCATTGAACAGGCGTTGCATCGGCGCAACCAGCGGATCGAGCGCCCGGTCGAGGTAATCGAGATGAATGATCGTCGCCACGCCCTCGCGCAAGAGGTCGATCGCGGCGGTTGAGGTGCAGGTGACCCCCAGAGCCGCGTTGCGCATCGCCTGGTCCATGGTGCAAGCGGTCAGTTTCACGTTTGCGGGCAGGTCGGGAAAACGCTCTGCAAGCGAGGGATAGTCGTGCCTTTCGCGGTGCAGGTGGCGTGTGTTCTCGTTGGGAAGGTGGCGCAGCTTGATCCAGACCGTGCGATCCGGATTGCGCCGCGCGATCGCCGCCATGACCTTGAGCATGTGCATCCGCCCGCGCGCGGTCGAGGGGCTGAGCGCCTGGGTGAAGAAATAGATGTCGCCTTTCTCGGGCAGGGTGGCGACCGGCGTTTTTTGCGGACGCAGGAAAGCGGGGTGGCCGAAGCCGACATGCGGCCATGCAGGGACCTCTTGCGTTGCGGGGCGGACTTCGGTCTTTCGGAACCTGTCGCAGGTGCTGCGCGGAAACAGGTAGACCGCGTCGCAATTGCGCCGGTTCCGCATACCGCGATGCGGAAAGAAATCGAGCCCGCCAAGAAAGGCGATCACTCGTGCGCGACCGGCTTTCTGGCGGTTGAGAGCCTTTGAAAGAAGTGTGTTGAGGTGCCCATAGACGCGGCTTGTCACGATGGCATCGTAATGCCCTGCCATCAGCGCCTCGGTCAGGGCGGGCTTGTCGAGGATCTCATAGCGGCCATCGGGAAGAAACTGGCGCAGCTGCCGATCCGACAGAGCTGTCTCGGGCAGGTAGGCGCCCATGACGATCTCGGATGGTGCGTCGGCCTTTTGCAGAAGGGCGCGCATCCGTGCGGCGAAGATCAGGGTCGAATCGTCGGAAAAAAGAAGCAGGATGCGAGGGGCGCGTCTGGTCATGGCCGTTTGCCTGTTTCCGCCTCAAAGCGGGCAAGAACAGCCCGCTGCGCGCGGTTATGGCGCCGGTTGGTCCGAGACCAATAGGCCGCGTTCGCGCCATCATGGCGCAACAGCCGGACAAGGGCGCGCAAGGGCGCACCGAACAGCGGATTTCGCGAAAGGCGATAGATCCCCTGAACCAGAAAGGATTTCTTAAGGTTCTTGATCATTAATCAACTCAGGCGACACAACTTTAGGGTTGTATAAGTCTATAAGACTCGCTTGTAAATTGATCTTGATTCACCTAAGCCAGTTCAGTGTGTGATCAGGTCTGTTCATCGGTTCGCGGCGGCGCGCTGCTTGGGTAGGGTATCATGAAAACGGGGATTTCCTCCGCTGCGCAACTGGAAACCGCTTGCATCGTGCTGGCGCGTGGCGGGTCTAAAGGGGTTATCGGCAAGAATCTCAGGCGCATCGACGGGATGTCGCTGATTGCGCGTTCAGTGCGGGCTGCGGTTGCGGCGCCTTCGGTCGGGAATGTCTATGTCTCCACCGACGATCCTGCCATCGGCTGCGAGGCGCGCGCGCATGGTGCACGTGTCATCAGGCGTTCCGCCGATCTGGCCGATGACAGCGCCAGTTCCGAATCGGGTTGGCTGCACGCGCTCGCGACCCTGCGCCGCGACATGCCGGGGCTGAAACGTCTGGTCTTTCTGCAATGCACTTCGCCCTTCACCACCGGCGACGATATCGAAACGTGTCTTGCCGCCATGCAAAGCCAGGGCGCGGATTGCGCATTGTCGGTGATCGAGGATCATTCGTTTCTCTGGTATCGCGATGCGCAGGGGTTCGGTATTGGCACCAATCACGCCCATGACCAGCCGCGCCAGCGGCGCCAGGATCTTGCGCCTTCCTTTCGTGAAAGTGGTGCGATCTATTGCGTCGATGCCGCGGCTTTCGAGCAACGCGGCCATCGGTTCTGCGGCAAGGTCGCGCTTTGCCCGCTGAAACATCCCGCGGTCGAGATCGACAGCGAGGAGGATCTGGCGCTATGCGGCGCAATTGCCCGGCAAATGGGCGGCGTGCCGCTCGAAGCCAGCCGGCTCAGGCAAGTGCGCGCCATCGTGATGGATTTCGACGGTGTGCATACCGACAACCTTGCCAGCATGGACGAGAACGGAGTCGAAAGCGTGCGTGTCTCGCGCGGTGACGGGCTGGGCCTTTCGATGCTGCGCGAGGCAGGGTCGTGGCGCATGCTGATCCTGTCCAAGGAACGCAACCCGGTGGTGACGCGCCGCGCCGCCAAGTTGAATCTGCCGGTGCGTCAGGGGGTCGATGACAAGCCAGGCGCACTTCGCGGCTGGCTGGGCGATCAGGGGCTTGAGCAGAGTGCGCTTCTATATGTGGGCAATGATGTGAACGACAAGGCGGCGATGCTGGCGGCGGGCCTGTCAGCCTGCCCCAGTGACAGCCACCCCGAAATCCTGGCCATAGCCGACTGGGTCCTGCCGAAACCGGGCGGCGCGGGCGCGCTGCGGGCGATGGCGGATGCGCTTCTGGCGGCGGAGGCTGCGCCATGAGCGGGCGCATGGCCGTCGTGGGCGGAAACGGCCCGTCGCTGGAAAGGATGGCGCCGGGGCGCGTTCTGGCCGGCGACATGGTGTTTCGGACCAACAATTTCTTTTTCGAGCCCCGGTATTTCCTGGGCCGGCAGGTGGATATGGCGGTGATGGCGGGCGACCCGCGTGTCGCGCCTTTCATGTTCGAAACGCTCTGGAATTGCCGCCATGACTATGACCTGCGCGCCTGGACCAGCCACAACCCGGCGGTGATCCGCGCCGGACGCCGGCGTTTCAAGTCTCTGTTTCGGCCCATGGCCTATCGGGACACGCATATCGAGAAGGTCGTGAACAGCCTTGTCGCGCGCCACGAACGCAAGCCGATGACGGGCACATATGCGGTGCTGATGGCGCATGGCCTGGGGATGGATCGCATCGTTCTGGCGGGCTTTGACATGTATGGCGGGGTGCAGCGGTACATCTATCGCCCCGGACCGCAATGCCGTGCGCTGATGGGGCAGGATCTGGGCCAAAGGGGCGCGGATGAAAGGCTGCACGCGCCGGATCTCGATCGTGCCATCCTCGAGGCGTTGATGCAGCGTGGCGATGTCAGCCTGTCGCGTGCAAGCCATGACACGATGCTTGATGACCTGCTGCCGCTGGCGCCGTCGCGCGAGGGGGCGACTTTTGCGGCAACGCCCCGGCGGGCTCCGGCGGATTGGGTGGCGCGCAGCGGGCTGTACGACATTCGGATGCTGCGCGCATTGCGACAAGTGCGCGGCTGGACACGCAATCAAAAACAAGGGCGGGGTGGGGGATGCTGATCTCGGGGATTGCCGCTGATTACGCCCAGTGGCTTGAGGAGTCGGCCTATCCGCTCTGGTCGCTCCGGGGGGTCGACCCGGCCACCGGCATTGTCTGGGAGGGGCTGGATCATGCCGGGCGGCCGCTTACTGGCAGTGATCGCAGGCTGCGTGTGCTGGCCCGGCAGGCCTATTGCTTTGTCAGCAGCGGCCAGCCCGCGCTTGCTGATCTGGGCGAACGCCAGTTTCGTCATGCGATGGATCACGGGTTCTGCCCGCAAAGCGGACGGCTGGCGGCGCATTTCGACAGACGCCTGAACATCCGCAGTGCGCCGCATGACCTTTACGATCTGGCATTCATGCTTCTGGCGGCTTCGGCGCTTCTGGCGCAGGGCCGCTTGCGCGCGGGTGACATGCCCAGGCTGGAATTCGCGCTTGCCGCGCTCAAGGCGCCCCGTGGCTGGTTCGAAACCGCGCAGCGTATCCTGCCACGTCGCCAGAACCCTCATATGCATCTCTTTGAGGCCGCAACCGAGCTTTACCACGTCACCGGCGCGGCGCGCTTCCTGAAGATTGCCGAGGAATGCGAGGATCTGTTTTCGACCCTGTTCCTGCAAAATGATGGCCGGATACTGGAATATTACGACGCGGACTTCCGGCCCCTGAAAGGAGCGCAGCAATCGGTCGAGCCCGGTCATATGGCCGAATGGATCTATCTTCTGCACCGCTATCAGCACGTGACGGGCAGATCCCCCGGATCTGCTCCCGAGCGCCTCTTTGCCGCGCTGACCCACCGGAAGACAGCAGAGGGTTTCCTGCCTGATCGCGTGGACCCGGCGGTTGCCACCCGCCGCTTTTGGCCGCAGCTCGAGTATCTGCGCGCAGCAGTGGTCATGCGCCAGCGTGGCCACGCTCTTGCCGCGCAGGACGCGCCCGAAAGGATCATGGCGCGCATCGCACATGATTACCTGGACCGCGCCGTGCCAGGTGGCTGGTTCGACACATGCGACGACACCGGCACAGTCCTTTCGTGCACGATGCCCGCGTCAACGCTTTATCATTTGCAGCCAGCGATCCGGTCGCTTGTCGAAACGGTCTGACCCCGCGCCTTAAAGGCCCCGTTTTCAGTGAACTGCGCGGCGTTTCACTTTACCGGGGGCGGCGGTCCTGTCTATAGCTTGACGGATGGCAAAGAGCAGATCGACAAAGACATCGCGCAAGCGCGCATCGGGTTTCCGCCCCCTGCGGAGACTTTGGCGCTGGAGCGTCAGGTTGAGCCTGATCGCGGGGCTGATCGTGGCCGGCACGGTGGCGGCGCACCGCGAAATCGACCCGCCGCGCAGCTTCTACATGGGTCAGGAGGCACGTCGGCTGGGTGGCATAGACCATCTCTGGGTGCCACTTGATGCAATGGCCCCGGAAATGGCGCGCTCGGTCGTGGCGGCGGAGGATGCGAATTTCTGTCTGCACTGGGGCTTTGACATGCAGGCCATTCGCACCGCGATCGAGGCGGGCAGCAATCGTGGCGCATCGACCATCAGCCAGCAAGTGGTGAAGAACGTCTATCTCTGGCATGGGCGCAGCTGGCCGCGAAAGGCGCTCGAGGCCGCGATCACGCCCATTGTCGAAATCATGTGGCCAAAGCGCCGCGTCATCGAGGTGTATCTGAACGTGGTCGAATTCGACGAGGGCGTCTTTGGCGTGGCCGCCGGCGCGCGGCATTACTTCGGTGTCGCCCCATCCGAGCTGAGCGCGGTGCAGGCGGCGCGTCTGGCGGCGGTCTTGCCCGACCCCAAGGGGCGATCGGCATCGCGGCCCAGTGCCTGGCTGCGCAAGCGCGCGAGTGGGATCATGGACGGGGCGGCAACGATCGACCGAGACGGGCGCGCCGATTGTTTCGAGGATTGAAAACCCGACCCATTCACGGCATGGAGGGGTATTGCGAACCCCAACAGGTATGATCGAGCCATGGCCAAACTCTATCACGTTCCTCTTTCGCCGTTCTGCCGCAAGGTGCGGCTGAGCCTGGCGGAGAAGAAGATCGAATGCGAGTTGATCGAGGAACGCTATTGGGAAAAGGATCCCGATTTCCTGCGGCGCAACCCGGCCGGCAAGGTGCCGGTGCTCAAGCTCGATGCCATGACAATGGCCGAAAGCAGCGCGATCTGTGAGTATATCGAAGAGAAATACCCCGAGCCGGTGTTGATGCCCAAGGCCCCCGAAGCGCGGTACGAGGTGCGCCGGCTGGTCTCGTGGTTCGATGACAAGTTCCACTCCGAGGTCACGTCGAAACTGCTTTACGAGCGGGTCAACAAGAAGGTCATGGGGCTCGGCTTTCCCGACAGCACCAATGTCAAGGCGGGTGCCAAGGCGATCAAGTATCACCTCGATTACATGACCTGGCTTCTGGACCGGCGCCGCTGGCTGGCTGGCGATGCGATGACGCTCGCGGATTTCGCCGCCGCCGCGCATTTCAGCGCGCTCGATTATATCAGCGATGTGGACTGGACCCGCAGCGAGACGGTCAAGGATTGGTATGCCAAGATCAAGTCGCGCCCGGCCTTTCGCGGCATTCTGGCTGACCAAGTGCCGGGTTTCCCGCCGCCTGCGCATTATGCCGACCTCGATTTCTGAAGCCGGGGGTATTGGCCCCGCGCCCGGCGCGGTACTGTCATGGACATGCTGAAGGACAAGCTGATTGCTCAGGCGCGGGCCGAAGGGTTCGACATGGCGCGGATCTGCCGCCCATGGGACGTGCGCCATGTGCCGCCCCGCCTGCAGGCGTTTCTGGACAAGGGTTATCACGGGCAGATGGGCTGGCTGGCCGAGCGCAGCCATTGGCGCGGCGATCCGGCGGCCTTGTGGCCCGAGGCGCGCTCGGTGATCGTGCTTGGCGAAAGCTATACGCCTGACAGCGATCCGCGCGCAACACTGGCACAAGGCGACGTCGGAACAGTCTCTGTTTATGCCCGAAACAAGGATTACCACGATATCGTCAAGAAGCGGCTCAAGCGGCTGGCCCGCTGGCTGATCGCCGAGGCGGGTGGCGAAGTGAAGGTGTTTGTCGATACCGCGCCGGTGCCGGAAAAACCGCTGGGACAGGCCGCGGGCCTTGGCTGGCAGGGCAAGCATACCAACCTAGTCAGCCGCGAACTTGGCAGCTGGTTCTTTATCGGTTCGGTGTTTACCACGCTCGATCTTGAAGCCGACATGGCCGAGACCGATCATTGCGGGTCATGCCGGGCCTGCCTCGATGTCTGTCCGACCGATGCCTTTCCCGCGCCCTATCAGCTGGATGCGCGGCGCTGCATTTCCTACCTGACAATTGAGCACAAAGGCCCGGTCGATCCCGAATTGCGCCCGTTGATGGGCAACCGGATCTATGGTTGCGATGATTGCCTTGCCGTCTGCCCATGGAACAAGTTCGCACAAGAGGCAAGCGAGGCAAGGTATCACGCGCGCGCCGATCTTGAGGCCCCCAAGCTGGCCGAACTGGCGGCGCTTGATGATGCCGGATTCCGCGCGATGTTCTCGGGGTCGCCGATCAAGCGGATCGGGCGCGACCGCTTTGTGCGCAATGTCCTTTATGCCATCGGCAATTCCGCCGACCCGTCACTGCGCAATGTGGCGCAGGGTTTGTGTGCCGATCCTGACGAAACCGTCGCCGATGCGGCCCGTTGGGCTGTGATGCGACTGACGCATGACGCAAACGGGATGGATTGAGCGCGAAAACCCGCTAAACCGCCATTGAAGCAGGCAAGGGACAGGCAGATGGCGTTGTTGCTGGGGGTGGATACAGGCGGAACCTATACGGATGCGGTTCTGATCCGGCATGATGAAAGCGAGATCATCGCGCAGGCCAAGGCGCTGACCACCCGCCACGATCTGGCCGAGGGGATCGGCGCGGCGATTGCCGCCGTCCTTGACCAGAGCGGCGCCGCCCCCGAAGAGGTCGGGCTGGCGTCGTTGTCGACCACGTTGGCGACCAACGCCCTTGTCGAAGGTCAGGGCGGGCGCGCCGGGCTGGTCTATATCGGGTTCGCCGAGAATGATCTTGCGGCGCACGGGTTGAACGAGGTGCTTGCGGGTGATCCGGCGGTGGTCCTGGCAGGCGGCCACAGCCATGCCGGAGCCGAGGCCGCACCGCTGGACGAAACCGCACTTTGCGCATGGTTAGAGACGGTTTCGGGCGTTTCGGCTTTTGCCGTGGCGTCGCAATTCGCCACCCGCAACCCGGCGCATGAGCTGCGCGCCGCCGAGATCATCCGCCGCGTGACCGGGCGGCCCGTTTCCTGTTCGCATCACCTTTCGGCGCGGCTCAACGGGCCGAAACGGGCGCTGACGGCGCTGCTCAATGCGCGCCTTATCGGGATGATCGCGCGGCTGATCGACCGGGCCGAAGGCACGTTGCGCCTGCATGGCATCACCGCGCCCATGATGGTCGTGCGCGGCGACGGCGCGCTGATTTCGGCGCAGCAGGCGCGTGAAAAACCTATCGAGACGATTCTCAGCGGCCCCGCCGCCAGTATTGTGGGTGCGCGCTGGCTGACGGGCGCGGATCATGCGCTGGTCTCGGATATCGGCGGCACCACTACCGATGTGGCGGTGCTGCGCGATGGCAAGCCGCTGATTGACCCCGCAGGCGCACGGGTTGGCCCGTGGCGTACGATGGTCGAGGCGGTGGCGATGCGCACCACCGGGCTTGGCGGCGACAGCGAGGTGCATATCCGCGACGAAGGGCTTCAGGGCGGTCTTGTGCTGGGGCCGCAGCGGCTCGTTCCGGTCAGCCTCATGGCGTGGGAGGCACCCGGAATCGTGCATGATGCGCTCGACGATCAGTTGCGCCGCACGGTGCCCGGCGAGCATGACGCGCGGTTCCTGCGCGCGGTGCGCGGCGGTGAGGGCGATGACCTGCCCGCGCGCGAATCCGAGCTGTTGGACAGGATCGGCGCGCAGGTCAGGCCGCTTGGCGCGGTGCTGCGCACGCGGCTGGACGGTCAGGTTTTGCGGCGGCTGGTGGCGCACGGGTTTGTGCAGCTTTCGGGGGTGACGCCTTCGGATGCAAGCCATGTTCTGGGGCAGCTTGACAGCTGGGACGCAGAAGCCGCGCAAAAGGCGCTGGCGCTGATCGGACGCAAGCGTTTGGGGGATGGGAACATGTTATCGCCCAACCCGCTGACCCTTGCGCAGATGATCGTCGATCGCCTGACCTATCAGACAAGTTTCGCCTTGTTAGAGACTGCTTTTGCCGAAGAGCATGTTGATTTCGGCCTACCCCCCGAAGAGCTGGCGCGCCATGTGCTGATGCAGAAGGGGCTGGCCGGGCATCGCGGGCTGGTACGGCTGGAAACCGGGTTGAACGTGCCGGTTGTGGGTTTGGGCGCTTCGGCCGCCAGCTATTACCCCGCCGTGGGTGAGCGGCTGGGATGCAGGATGATCCTGCCCGAACATGCCGGGGTCGCCAATGCCATCGGGGCGGTGGTCGGGCGTGTCACGATCCGGCGCAGCGGCACGGTTACGTCCCCCGAAGAGGGCAAATACCGCGTTCACCTGGACACCGGCCCCGATGATCATC
>Ga0102925_1000316_pt1 | contig 25477 bp, 16 predicted proteins | sample SalPonR1_A_D1_MG_FD_78216 | JGI IMG/M metagenome (GOLD analysis project Ga0102925, IMG submission 78216) | Salt pond soil microbial communities from South San Francisco under conditions of wetland restoration - Salt Pond MetaG R1_A_D1_MG | ecosystem: Environmental > Aquatic > Marine > Intertidal...
ATCCGTTCCGGCATGCTCGAACTGTTCGCGGTCAACGACTACGTGGTGCGCATCCCGGTCGAAGAGGTCCGGCAGGGCGGCGAACTGCTGGCCTACAGGCGCAATGACGAGATCATGACCCTGCGCCAGAAAGGGCCGCTCTGGCTGGTTTATGACTGGGATCACGAACCGGCCTACCGGACGGAAACCCACTACTCCCGAAGTATTTGGCAACTGGACCGGATCGTCGCGACGCGCTAGTCTGACCGCCGTTCCAAGGACGGATCTCAACGTGACAGCGCTCGCAAATCTTCAGAAACGCCTGTTCCATCGCAACGCGCCGCTTGTTTTGTTCGCGATCCTGTCGCTGGCCTGCATGGCTGCGGCCGCGTTTCTGGCCGTCCAAGTCTACTTGCAGCTCGGCCGCTACGGCAGTGCTGCCAACGACAATATCGAATGGTCACTGGCGCAGCTCGAGGTCGACCAGGTCAAGCTGGCCCGCGCGCTTGATCAGCTGGACACCCCCGTTCCCGGACAGATCCGCGAGGTGCGTCTGCGTTTTGACGTCCTTTACAGCCGCGCGGCCACCTTCAAGAGCAGTAACGCCTATCGTGAGACCCTCGATGGCAACAAAGTCGCCTCGACGCAGATCGATGCCATAAACGAAACGCTGCAAGACATGGTGGCGCTGATCGACGCGAGTGACGAACAGTTGATCGCCGGACGCCGGGCACTGCTTCAGGCCACAGAGAGCCTCACGCCCGCAATCCGTCGCGTCTCGAGCGCCGGGATCGCCCTCGACGCCGCGCGCGCCGACGCCGAGCGCGGCGCTCTCACGACGACATTGCGGCAGGTGACGGTGATCAGCCTTGTGATGGTGGCCGCCATGCTGGCGTTGATGTGGGCGCTCTGGCGACTGAACTTGATTAACCAGCGCCGCGCGCATCAGAACAAGATCACGCTCAGCCGCCTTTCGACGATCCTGAACACATCGGGCGATGCGATTCTGGTGGTCAGGCCTGACGACAGCATAGCTGAAACCAACGCGACTGCTCGGCGCGCCTTTGGTCTTGACTGGCCAACCGAACAGCCAGTCAGACTGAGCGACATCCTCATGGCGCGCGGGAAGGATGGCGCACTGACCCCCATCGAAGGCGAACGATTGCAGTCCCTTCCCACCGATCCCGGCAAGGACGCGCCGCAGCTTCTGGCGCGGGGGGCGGATGGCGAACTGGTGCCGGTCGAAGTCTCGGCCAACAAGGCGATGCGGGCCAATGACGTGGTCTGCGTCTGCTTCATCCGCGACATCTCTGATCGGATCGCCGTCGAAGCCGAAATCCAGGCCGCCCGCGACAAGGCGCTTTCCAGCGAGCGTGCAAAGGCCCGTTTCCTGGGTCGCAGCAGCCATGAGATGCGCACTCCGCTGCACGGCATCCTCGGGGCGCTAGACCTGCTGGACGAAACCCGGCTCTCGCGCGAGCAGGAGCGCTATACGGCAATCATGAAAAGCTCCGGTCAGTTGTTGCTCAACCAGATCAACGACGCGCTTGATATCGCGCGGTCAGATGGCCGCCACCTGACCCTGCGCGAAACCATTTTCGACCTCGAGAGCCTGATTGACGGGCTCGTCACCACTCAGCAAGCCGAGGCCGAAACCAATGACACCAGTATCAGTGTCCTTCGCGACGGCGCGCCCGTCGGCGAGGTCCTTGGCGATCGCGACCGCGTTCAGCAGGTGTTGCTGAACCTGCTGTCCAACGCGATCAAGTTCACCCGAGCGGGTCAGATCACCATAGAATGCACCCGCGTCGCCAGCACCGGCACAACCGCTGATCTGATCGAGGTCCAGATTGCAGATACTGGCATCGGGATTCATGAAAAGGACCTTTCGCGCATTTTCGACGATTTCGTACGCCTTGCCCCCGATGCGACCAGTGTCGAGGGTACCGGGCTCGGCCTCGGGATCGCGCGCAACCTCGCCACGCTCATGGGCGGCAAGATCGGCGCCGAAAGCATCCCGGGCGAGGGAAGCCTGTTCTGGGTGCGCCTTCCCCTGCCCGACGCCAAGGGCCGGAGCAGCGACAGCGCCGCAGGCAGCGACGAGACCCTGAAAAGCATTCCCAACCTTGATGTTCTTCTGGTCGAGGACAATGCCGCCAGTCGTTTCGTTCTTGGAACGATGCTGGAACAGGATGGCCATAGCGTCACTCAGACCCAGGACGGTGCCGCCGGGGTCGCGGCCGCCGAGGCCCGTCGCTTCGATTTGATAATCATGGATGTCTCGATGCCCGGAATGGACGGGCTCGAGGCCACAAGGCGCATCCGCGAAGGCCATGGCCCATCATCCGATACGCGTATCGTCGCCCTGACTGCGCATGTAGATCGACACGCCCGCATAGCACTGCATGACGCGGGTATCGACAGCGTCTACACCAAGCCGTTGCGACTGAACGATCTGCGCCGGATGCTCTGCAGCAAGGCGGCTTCCGAGAGCCGCAAAACGATTGAAGCCCTTGATCCTTCCGTGACCGAAGAATTGCGCGCGATCCTTTCGGAGGGGCAGTTCATCCGGCTGATCGAAGGGTTCAAGGAAGAGGGACAAGCCCTGCTTGCAGCACTGTCAGCAGCCCGGAGCGAGCATCTGATGAATATCGCGGTCCGGCTGCATCGGTTTGGTGGGGCTGCGGCGACGGTCGGCGCGCTCGACCTGCGCCGCGCCGCTGCCCGTGCCGAGACTGCCGCGCGCAATGGTGACACCGACGCATTGGAAAAGGCACTCCCCGAACTCGAGACCGCCTGGTGCGAGACGCTTGACTGGCTCGCGGCCACTGATCGCGCCGCCTGACCGCATCACGCCCTTCGTGTGGGCTTGGAACGGTGATTTGTCGGAGACTTGATCGCGAGAACGTTGTCAATTCCTGCGCCTCCTATAAGTTATCTGTGATGAGCTTTCATGCAGGCGTCAGCGAAAGGGTGTTTCAGCGTGCCGATTTGGAAACAATTGCTGTTGATCGGCATTCTCGCCGCCATCGGATATGGCGGCTACGAGGGCTATCAAAGATATCTCGCTCCGGGCGAAAGCGCGACCGCCGCGTCGGGTCGCGGCGACCGCCCCACGCCCGTGGAGATCACCAACGCCGAAGTTCGCACGCTCGCCCGCACTGTCGAGGCCGTCGGCACCACGCGTGCGCGCCAGTCCGTTGACGTCGTCCCCGAGGCCGATGGCCGTGTTGTCGAACTGGCCATCTCGTCGGGCGCAACGGTTGAGAAAGGTGCGGTTCTGGTGCGGCTTGACGACGACATCGCCCGCGCCGATCTTGCCGAGGCCGAGGCACGGCTCAAGGAGCGCCGGCAGGCATTGGAACGTGTTCGGCAGTTGCGCCTTTCTAATGCCGTGGCCGAGGCCACCGTCGAAGAGTCCGAGGCTCGTCTCGCCGAGGCCGAGGCGCAGCTGGATCGCGCCGCGCGTCGCCTGCAGGAGCGCACCATCCGCGCACCCTTCGAGGGTGTCGTCGGGCTGACCAATGTCGATCCAGGCGCCCGCGTCGTTCAGGGCACCCCGATCACCCGTCTGGACGATCTGAGCGAGGTCGAGGTCGAGTTCGGCCTGCCCGAGGCGTTGTTCGCCCAGGTCTCGCGCAATCAGCCACTGACCGCGACCACGGTCGCCTTTCCCGGCGAGGTATTCCGGGGGAAGATCGAGGCGGTGGATAACCGCATCGATCCGGTCAGCCGCTCGTTTCGCACCCGTGCGATCATCCCCAACCCCGAAGGCACCCTGCCCGCGGGCATGTTCATGTCGTTGGAACTGACACTTTCGCAGGCCGATAGGGTCGTCATCCCGGAAGAGGCGCTGGTGTTCCAGGCGGCCGAGACCTACGTTTTCGTCGTCGAAGAAGGCATTGCGCGCCGCGTGGTCGTGCGAACCGGTCAGCGGCGCGATGGGATGGTTGCGATCCTCGACGGGGTCGATGAAGGCACCACAATCGTTTTGCGCGGCCTCCAGCGTCTGCGCGATGGAAGCCCTGTCGCGGTCATCGGCCAGAAGGGCGACAGCGACGACGTCGCAGCCGACGATGCGATCGAGGGCGACAACACATGACCTTGTCGGACCTGTCCGTCCGCCGCCCTGTTCTGGCGGCCGTGGCAAGCTTGCTGCTGATCGTGTTCGGGATCAGCGCCCTGCGCGATGTTCCGATCCGTGAGCTGCCCGATGTGGATAACGCGGTGGTTTCGATCACCACCACATATCGCGGCGCAGCCCCCGAAGTGATCGATACCGACATCACGGAAACCATCGAAGGCGCGGTCGCCTCGATTGCGGGTATCCGCTCGATCAGTTCCGAAAGCCGGCAGGGGCGCTCGCGCGTCACGATCGAGTTCGAACCCGACCGCGATATCGACGTCGCCGCGAATGATGTTCGCGACTCGGTGGGCAGGATTCTTGACAACCTACCCGAGGACGCCGATCAGCCCGAAGTCGAAAAGGCCGATGCCGACGCCGATCCCGTGATGCGCCTGGCCGTCACCTCGGACCGGATGACAACCGCCGAGATCACCGATTATATCGACCGTTTCATCGTCGACCGCCTTGCCACGCAGGACGGGATCGCCAATGTGCGGGTTTACGGCGACCGCTCCTTTGCCGTGCGGATATGGCTGGACCGGCGCGCGCTGGCGGCGCGAAAGCTGACCGTGTCTGATGTGGAGCAGGCGCTGCGACGCAACAATGTGGAACTGCCCGCAGGCGAGGTCGAATCCGAAAACCGGCAATTGTCGGTGCGCCTCAACAGCCGCCTATCCAGCGTCGACGATTTCCGCGACGTGGTGCTTGATCGGGTGGCAGGCTACCCCGTCCGACTGGGCGATGTCGCACGTGTCGAGCCTGGCGTCGAAAGTGATACGACCTTTGCACGCAGCGATGGCAAGGACGCCGTCGGGATGGCCATCCAACGCCAGAGCCAATCCAACACGCTGCAGATTTCCAACGCGGTGCGCGCCGAAGTCGCCCGCCTCACCCCGACCCTGCCCGAGGGGATGGAGATCATCATCGGCTCGGATGACGCATTGTTCGTCGGCGCGTCGATCCGCGAAGTGGTGATCGCGCTGTCGATCTCGCTGGTGCTGGTTGTGCTGGTGATCCTTCTGTTCCTGCGCAGCGTGCGTGCCACGCTGATCCCGGCCATAACCATTCCGGTCTCGTTGCTGGGCTGTTTCATTCTGATCGGGATCTGGGGCTTTTCCATAAACACGCTGACCCTGTTGGCGCTTCTGCTGGCCATCGGGCTGGTGGTGGACGACGCCATCGTCGTGCTCGAAAACATCCAGCGGCGGATCGAGAACGGTGAAAGCCCGCTTGTGGCCAGCCTCAAAGGCGCGCGCCAGGTGACATTCGCGGTTCTGGCCACGTCGATCACGCTGATCGCTGTCTTCGTGCCGCTGTCCTTCATGCCCGGGCAGGTCGGCAAGCTTTTCGTGGAGTTCGGCTGGGTCATGGCCGGCACCGTCGCGATCTCGACCTTTGTGGCACTGACCGCCTGTCCCGCGCTTGCATCCAAGGTTCTCAAAGCGAGCAAGGCCACCGAACCGCGCAGCGGATATGCACCGCGCGGCTGGCTTCAAAAAGGCTACTCGGCGCTCCTGACGCGCGCGATCCGCGCACCGCTGGTGGTGCTGACGCTGGCACTGACAGTGTCGGGCGGCGCGTTCCTGTTCTATGACGGGCTGGCGCGCGAACTGGCCCCGCGCGAGGATCGTGGTGTGGGTTTCATTCCCTTGACCGCGCCACAGGGCAGCACCGTGGCCTATACCGACCGTGCCGCGCGACAGGTCGAAGAGATTCTCGTGCCCCTGCGCGAAGAAGGCGTCATCGAAACGGTCTTTACCTTTACCGGCTGGGGCAACCGCGCATGGCGCAGCTTTGTGGTGTTTCGTCTTGCCCCCTGGGATGAGCGCGAGATGAACGTATCCGAGGTGGTGGGCCGCATCGCGCCGCAGATGGGGCAGATCACCGTCGCGCGCGGTTTTCCGGTGACGCCTGCCGGGCTGGGGCTGCGCGGCAACTCAACGCCGGTCCGCGTGGTGATCGGGGGGCCGGATTTCGATAGCGTGAAGGCCTGGTCACTTGAACTGCTGGAGCGCGCCGAAGAGATCGAGGGGCTGGTCAATCCCGAAATCAATTTCGAACAGAACCTGCCACAGCTCGACGTCACGATCGACCGCGCCCGCGCGGATGACCTTGGCGTGTCGATCGACACCATCGCCAACACCATGCAGACCATGCTGGCATCTCGGCAGATGACGACCTTCGTCAGCCGCGGGCGGGAGTATCCGGTGCTCGCACAGGCAATCGAGGAGGATCGGCGCACGCCCTCGGATATCGACAACATCTTCGTGCGCTCGGGCGACGGCGAGACACTGGTGCCGCTCGGGGCGCTTGTGACCGTCAGCGAGAACGCAGCCGCACCGTCGCTGAGACGCTTCGACCGGCTGCCTTCGATTCAGCTTTCGGGCGCACTGGCGCCGGGCGAAGACCTCGGAACAGTGCTCAGCCGCCTGGAGGCCGCTGCGGCCGAAATCCTGCCCGCCGAAGCCGCGCTTGGCTATGAAGGCCAGTCGCGCACCTTCAAGGATACCTCGGCGGGCGCGGGTCTTGTCTTTGCGCTGTCGCTTCTGATCGTCTTCCTCGTGCTTTCAGCCCAATTCGAAAGTTTCGTGCATCCGATTACCATCCTGCTGACCGTCCCGGCGGGCGTCGCGGGGGCGATCTATGCGATGGCGGTCGGCGGTCTGTCGATCAATGTCTACAGTCAGATCGGAATCATCTTGTTGATAGGACTGGTGGCGAAGAACGGCATCCTGATCGTCGAATTCGCCAATCAGCTGCGTGACGAGGGGCTCGAGGTGCGCGAAGCGGTTATCCGCGCCTCGGTGCTGCGTCTGCGCCCCATCGTGATGACCGTGATCTCGACGGTTCTTGGTGCCCTGCCCCTTGTGCTGGCCAGCGGCGCGGGGGCCGAAAGCCGCAATGCCATCGGCACGGTGATCATCGCGGGTCTGTTGATGGCCACCACCCTGATGCTGATCGTGACACCCGTTCTTTATGATCTTCTCGCCCGATTCACCCGACCTCGCGGCGCCGTAGAAAACGCGCTTGAGAAGGAATTGTCCGACGCCGATCACGCGATTTGATGCTGCGGCGCTTTTGCGCCACAGCCACTTGAAACGGTCGCATCACGGGTCAGTTTCGGTTTACATAAAGGGTGTCAATGGAGCCCAGATTTGTTCGAATCAATTTACCTGATGAAACGCGCTGTCGCTGTTCTGGCGGTCATCACAGCTGTTGGCGGTGCATCTGCCGCTGAACTAAAGCTGAGCGCACCGGGCGCACCGAGTGCGCTGGTCGAAAAGCTTGAGTCTGCATCGCTCACGCTTGGCACGGCCAAGCGGGATGAACCCGTGACGCCACAGGATCTTCTGTCTGCGGCGCGCGCAGATTATGGCCGACTTGAAAGCGTGCTCTATGGTGCTGGTCATTATGGCGGGGTTATCCAGATCATTGTTGATGGGCGCGAAGCCGCCGAGATTCCTCCGCTCTCGCAGAGCCGCCAGATCGATCGGGTTTCGATCCGGGTTCTGGCAGGGCCGCGATTCATCTTCGCCCGCGCCCAAGTCACACCGCTTGCGCCGGGCACGGAACTGCCCGACGGTTTCAAATTCGGCGCTCAGGCCAAAAGCGGCCTCATATCGGATGCCGCGCAGGCCGGGATAGACGGGTGGCGCGACCTTGGGCACGCCAAGGCTGAATTGGACGGCCAAAAGATCGTCGCCAACCACAAGGACAACATCCTGAGCGCAGATATCCGCCTCGCGCCCGGACCGCGCCTGCGTTTCGGCGATCTGGTGGTGCGAAAGACCGGGCGCGTACGCCCCGATCGCTTGCGCGAGATTGCCGGGCTTCCCAGCGGCGAGACCTTTTCGCCCGAAGAGGTGGACGAGGCGGCCAAGCGGCTGCGGCGCACGGGCGCCTTCCGCTCTGTCTCGGTGACCGAGGCCGAGACCCCCTCTCCCGAAGGCACACTGGACATCGAAGCCAGCGTCGTCGACGAAAAGCCCCGCCGCATCGGTTTCGGGGCCGAGATATCCTCGCTCGAGGGGCTGGGCCTGTCAGCCTTTTGGCTGCATCGAAACCTGTTGGGTGGCGCTGAGCGACTGCGCTTTGATGCTTCGATCAGCGGTATTGGTGGCGACACTGGGGGCGAGGATTACAATCTTTCGGCACGTTTCGACCGCCCTGCCACCTTTACGCCCGATACCGGGCTCTATCTCGAGGCACATGTCGCCGAAGAGAGCGAACCAAGCTACCGTGAACGCAGCGCCGGGGTGGGTGGTGGCCTGACGCATATCTTTTCTGACAGCCTGACAGGTGAAGCCGGGATCGCCTATCGCTATTCCGAGGTGGATGACGATCTTGGGTCGCGCACGCTTGAACATGTCCTGCTGCCGCTGAACCTGACCTGGGATACCCGCGACAGTCAGCTTGATGCGCATGAGGGGTATTACGTCGATATCGAAGCAACCCCCTTTGCCGGGCTCGACGGGGGGTCTGCGGGCGCGCGGCTCTACGGGGATGCACGCGCCTATCTGGGCTTTGGCAAGGATGACCGCTTCGTGCTTGCGGGGCGCGCGCAGATCGGGTCGGTCTCGGGCGCCTCTGCTGACGAGGTACCGCCGGGGATGCTGTTCTATTCGGGCGGGGCGGGCACGGTGCGTGGACAGCCCTATCAATCGCTGGCAGTTGATCTGGGCGGTGGGCGCGAGATCGGTGGTCGCTCCTTCATGGCGTTCTCGGGCGAACTGCGCGCGCCGCTTCGTGACGCGCTTTCACTCGTCGCGTTTTACGACGTTGGCTTCGTGGGCGCCGACAGCTGGGGCACGGATAATGGCGACTGGCATAGCGGCGCAGGGCTTGGCCTGCGCTACAATACCGGGATCGGCCCGATCCGGCTGGACGTCGCAACACCCGTCAGCGGTGGCTCAAGTGGCAACGTCGAAATTTACATCGGGATCGGGCAGGCCTTTTGATGCGTATCTTTGTGATCATATCCCTGTTGGCGCTATGGGCGAGCGGCCTGTCGGCGCAGGACGCGGAGACTGATGCGGCGCGCGAGCGTGGCCTCCTTCAGGCCTTCATCGAGGACAATCTGTCAGGGGCCGGGCGCGATGTGCGCATAAGCGGCTTTCAAGGCGCGCTTTCGTCCAAGGCCAGCCTTGAGGAACTGACCATCGCGGATTCCGACGGCATCTGGCTCACGCTGCGCGATGTGACGTTGGAATGGACCCGCAGCGCACTTCTGCGCGGGCGCCTCAATGTGAACCAGCTGACCGCGCAGGAGATCGTTCTGGAGCGCCTGCCCAATACGCAGCCCGGTGAAGGGGCGATTGCACCCGAGGATGCCGAGGCCAGACCTTTCGCCTTGCCCGAATTGCCGGTCTCGGTGAATATCGGTGAGGTCAGGGCCGCGCGGGTCGATCTGGGTGCGCCAGTGCTGGGCGAGGCCGTCGCCCTGTCGCTTGAAGGCAGCCTGTCGCTCGAAGACGGTAACGGCGCCGCCAAGCTTGTGGTCGAGCGCCTTGACGACGAGGGACAGCTGAAGCTGGACGCGGCCTATTCAAACGAGACCCGCGTTCTCGCGCTGGACCTTGACCTGAGAGAAGGTCCGGGCGGTATCGTCTCGGGCCTGTTGAACCTGCCCGACCGCCCTGCCCTCGGATTGACCCTGCGCGGCGAGGATCCGATCGACGATTATGAGGCGCGCCTTGCGCTGAAGCGCAACGACATTCCGCGGCTGACCGGCGTGGTGCGGGTGATCGCCGAAACCGCTGCTCAGGATGACACCACCAGCGGCACCGCCGGCCCGGCGACACCAGAGAGCTTCACGCGTCGTTTCGAAGCGCGCATCGGCGGCGACCTGCGACCGTTCTTCAACAATGAACTGCGCGGTTTCTTCGGTGCCCGCTCGCACATCGCGCTTGATGGGCGGCGCGGCAGCGGTGGCGCGACGGTGATCGACAGGCTGACACTCAGCACCGAGCAGTTGCGCCTTGACGGGTCGCTGGAGCTGGACTCGCAAGGTTGGCCCTTGCGCCTGTCGCTTGATGGCGAGCTTGACGCTGGGGGCGCTCTGATGCGCTTGCCCATGACCGGCCCGCCAACGCGGCTGTCGGGCGCCAGAATTTCGGCGCGTTACGACGCTGAAGAGGGTCAGGGCTGGCAGGCCAATGCAACCATTGACGACCTTCGGCGCGACGGGATGCGCATTTCGCGTGCGCGCTTCGAAGGCAGCGGCCAGATCGTTCTCGACGCCCCCCGCGCGCTCGATGCCGCGCTGATATTCGCGCTTGAGGAGTTCAGCCATGACGACCCGGCATTGGCTCAGGCCGTCGGCCCTGCGCCAGAGGGCCGCGCACAGCTGCGATGGCAAGAGGATGAGCCGCTCAAGATCGAGCGCCTGCGAGCCACCAGCGGGGATGCGACGCTGGACGTGCAAGGCGAGCTGGACGGGCTTGCGGATGGATTTCCGGTCAGCGGCAAGGCCACGGTCAAGGCTGGCGATCTTGCGCGTTTCGGCGCCATAGCGGGGCGTGATCTGGCCGGTGAGGCAAGCGCCAGCCTTTCGGGTGAAGGCACGCTTCTGGGCGGCGCGTTCGATCTGACCCTGGAGGCGGATACCGACGGTCTGGCCATCGGAGAAGCGCGGCTTGATCCGGTCCTGTCACCGCCGACAACCCTGCGTGTCGTCGCGCGGCGCGACGAGGACGGCACGGTCTTGGACCGCTTGCAACTCGACAACGAAGCGGTGAAGGCCGACATTTCGGGGCGGCTCAATGCGCAATCTGGCGCGCTTGACCTTGCGGTGTTGCTTTCGGAAACCTCGCTGGTCGAACCCCGGCTATCGGGGCCTGCCAAAGTCAATGGCGGGTTTGGCTGGACAGCGGGCGGCGCGCTGACGTTTCGCGATATCATCGCTGAACTCGCGGGGGCCGAACTGCGTGCCACTGGCCAGATCGAGCCCGAGAACGAGGCCCTCCCGGTCGAAGGGCGCGTCTCTCTGACGGCCCCGGATCTTTCACGCTTCTCGGCCTTGGCCGGGCGTCCACTTGCCGGTGAGGTCACATTGCGCGCCGAAGGCGACGGTGCGCTGCGCGAGGCCAACGGGCAGTTGGACATCACGCTTGAGGGGCGCGGAGTGCGCAGCGGCATGGCCGAACTCGACAAGCTTATCGCCGGGCGGCTTGATGCCGCCCTCAAGGCGCAGCGTGAGTCCGGCCGGATCGCTCTTGATCTGCTTTCGCTCAAATCCGGGCGTGTGTCGCTGGAGGCGCAGGGCGCGGGTGCCGGCGCACCGATCAACGTGACCGCGCGTCTTGACGATCTGGGGCTGCTGGCACCAGGTGTTTCCGGCCCCGCCGAGGCCACCGGGCAGATTACCCTGCGCGATGACTTGGGCCGGGATATCGGCGTTGATCTTTCGGCAAGCGGCCCCGGCGGCACGGCGGCGCGGATCACCGGCAATATCCTGGATCACGGGCAGCGACTGGCATTGACGGCCAGCGGCGCGGCCCCGCTTGGACTGGCCAACAGCTTCATCGAACCGCGCTCGGTCGCGGGGACGGCCCGCTATGACCTCGCGGTGAATGGCCCACCCGCTCTTTCTTCGGTGAGCGGCAATATCGATCTTTCCAGCACACGGGTGGCCTTGCCCACGCTCTCTGCGGCGCTGACGGATATCGGCGGGCGCATCAGCCTTTCGGGCGCGCAGGCTCAGTTCGATCTGCGGGCTAGAGGTGGCGAGGGCGGAGAAATCCTGCTGCGCGGTCCCATCGGGCTGACTCCACCCTTCCAGGCCGATCTGGCGTTCGTGCTGGCCGCGCTGGTTCATAGTGATCCCGAACTCTATCGCACCGCCGTCGGTGGCAGTCTGACCCTGGCGGGCCCCTTGACCGGTGGTGCGCGCGTGGCGGGCGACCTGGTTCTTGGCCCCACGGAAATCCGTGTTCCCTCCTCGGATATCGCAAATGTCGGGCTGCTTCCGCAAATCCGCCACCGTAACGATGCCGCCGCGGTGATCGAGACCCGCCGCCGCGCCGGATTGATCCGTGAGGAAGATACCGCCGAAGGCCCTGCCCTCGACCTCGACATCACGATTTCGGCACCCAATCGGATCTTCGTGCGTGGCCGGGGGCTTGATGCGGAACTCGGTGGCACCGTCGTGCTGGAGGGCACCACCAACAATGTCGTCCCCAGCGGAACCTTCGCGTTGCAGCGTGGGCGGCTTGACATGTTGGGGCGTCGGCTGGAGCTGACCGAAGGTCTGATCGACTTGCGCGGCGCGTTCGACCCCTATCTGCGGTTTCTTGCGCAGACCGAAGCCGATGACATGACCGTCAATGTCATCATCGAAGGTCTGGCGAGCGCCCCCGAGATCATCTTCACCTCGACCCCGGAGTTGCCACAGGAAGAGGTCGTCTCGCGCCTTCTGTTCGGGCGCAGCATCGACAATATATCACCCTTCCAGGCCGCGCAGCTGGCCGCTGCCGTCGCCACACTGACGGGGCAGCTCGAGGGTGGTTTCATGAGCGGGCTGCGCAATTCACTGGGGCTGAGCAATCTTGACGTGACGACCAATGCCGAAGGAACGACCGAGTTCACCGCCGGGGCCTATATCAGCAAGAACATCTACTCCGAAGTGACCGCGGACAGTGAAGGCGATCAAAGGATCGACCTCAATCTCGATGTCAGTGACAACGTGACTGTGCGTGGCAGCGTGGGCACCGACGGCAATACAGGCGTCGGTGTGTTTTATGAGCGCGATTACTGACGCGATTGGACCGCGCGGTGGCGGCCTCAGACCGGTGTTGCGTGATCCGTAGCGGTTGCCTCGGGCGTCGCTGACTGGCTTGTCGCGTCCTCGATCAAGGCGCGTCCGGCGTCTGCCTCGGCTGTCAGGGTGCGGCTCGCACAGGTCATGCAAAGAGCTGACCATTCGCCGAAATCCTGCGCGATCCTCCCCATGGACCCGACCTGCCACGCCCCCATCACCTTCATCGCCGCCGCCGGATCGCTAAGCGCCACCGCGCCCATTTGCTGCAATGCCTCGGCGCCGGTGCTGGCGGCGGTATGGCGGCGCGCGAACCATGCTTTCGCAAAGCTCTCGGTTTCATCCAGGTTCTGCTCCTGAGCGGCTTTGATATCCTTGACGCGCGGCATCAGGATCGAGGCAAGGGCAATCGACGTTCGCGTTTGGCGCAATGCCTGGCGCGTCAGTGCTGTGCTCGGGGTGGTATCGGGCATAATGCGTCTCCTTCAATTGGTTCATGATACACAATCGGGCTATGATACAATGTTATTGCCCGGGTCTGATGGACGTCGGGGAAAAGACCCTGCATCGGCTGAAGCTCGCCGGTGCCGCAGCGGTCAGTCGCAAAACATCGCTGCTTTCGCCAGTATCGGACAAATGACACATCAGCGTCATTGACCAAGGTCAATACTGCTCTCAGAATTCAAATCAATTTCGACCCGGATCGCGCAGCGCGCTGCGCGAAATGAAGGGAATATTAGATGACCGATTTATCCCAGAACACTCCGCCGCCCTGCATGTGCCAATCGCCCAAGGTCCGGCACGGCGCAATTATCCACAAGCTTGGCCCCCTGCCCGGCGAGGCGCTGAGCGCCATGCGTGGCTATGGCATGAATGACGTCGAGATCGCTGCCTATTACGGGGTGACGCTTTCGACCTTGCGCCGGTTGCGTCGGACCTTGCCGGTCGCAGGGCACTGGCGCAGCTGACCATCCTGCCAATTTGGGCGATGGCTGCGGTCAGCGTGTGGCCCTGCGTGCGAGCGCGTTCCGCATCAGGCGGATCACCTGGTCATCCGGGACCTGATCGAACACGCGGTATGCACCGCCGACAGCACCAAAGCGCAGACGGGGTTCGGGACAGATGATCTCGTCGGCAAGGCTGCGAAGGCTGTCCAGAACCTCAGAGCTGGCTACCGGAACCGCCACGATGATCCGCGCGGGTGCCTGATTGCGCAGCGCCGCCAGCGCGGCGCGCATGGTCGTCCCGGTGGCGATGCCGTCATCCACCACAAGAACCGTGCGCCCTTTCACCGGGACAGGTTCATGATCACCCATATAGGCGTTGCGGCGGCGTTCCAGTTCCGCGCGCTCAGGGGCGGCAAGCGCCTCGATATCAGCGCGCGCAAGATCAAAGGCCCTTGCCGTCGATTCATTCACGACCAGCCCGTCCGCGTCTGGGCCGGTCACGGCGGCAACCGCCAGTTCAGGGTTTCGCGGGGCGCCCACCTTGCGCACAAGGATCAGATCCAGCGGCGCGTCAAGCGCCTCTGCGATCACCGCCCCAATCGGCACACCACCACGAGGCAGCGCCAGAACGACCACGTCCTCCCCTTCCTCAAGAGGCGGCAGCGCCGTCAGCAATTGGCGCGCCGCGTCGCGCCGATCATCATAAACTGTCATGCCATCCTTCCCACGAGGGGCACGACCGTGGTCGTCGGGTGGCCCCGTGCCCTTGGTTTCCAAGTCTCCGTTTCGCCGCAGCGGCCCGTTCGCTACAGGCCGTAAACCCTACAATCCTATCATGTCCCAAATGCAAGAAATGTCATTGATCACCATCAAAACCTGAAACGCCTCAGAACGCGGTATTGATCCGGCGGACTTCGTTCTGCCAAAGTGCGTTGAATGCGGAGGCAAGCGACGAAGACGGTCGATGCGCAGGCGTTAGAACGTGGAAATCCACTGTGATCGCGGGCTCGAAACGGCGAAAAACGATCCCCTGCATGTCAATGCCGCGATAGCGCCGATAGCTTTCGGCGCTCAGCGTGTCGACCACCGCGCAGGCTTGGCCCAGTTCCACGAAATTGAGGAGCGGAATAAAATACTGCGTCTCGTAACGCACATCGAACGCGGCACCGGCTGCATCGAATGCGGCGCGGGTATCGCGGTGAGTGGCGTGGTTTTCATGAAGCATCGCCATGGGTCGGCCATGCAGATCACTCGGCGTCACGACATCTTGCGCAGCCAGCGGGTCGTTCGCGTGGATCGCGCAGATACAGCGGCTCGTGGCAGGCTGGCTGGCGACCAGTTGCGACGAGCCATCAAAACTTGCGCTCATGTCGGCGATGCCAAAATCATAGGACTGGGTGGAGATCAGCTGATGCACCTGTGGCGAGCTGCGGGTGATGATGGTCACGCTGATATCGTCACGCCCCTCTGTCAGCCGGCTGACAAGCCGGGGCACCATAAAGACAGATGGCCCCGGCATGGAAACGATGCGCAACTCGCCGCTATTGAGGGACTTCAGGTTTCTCAGGTTCTGGCGGGCACTGTCCAGGCGCCCGAGGATTCCCGTCGCCTCGGACAGCAGGTAATGCGCCTCGGGCACCGGATGAAGGCGGCGCGCGCGCCGCTCGAAGAGCTGCATCCCAAGTTCGGATTCCAGCGCTGAGATCGCGGTGCTGATCGCTGGCTGCGTGCGCCCCAGATTGCGCGCGGCCTGCGACACCGACCCCGCCAGCATGACTTCCCGAAAGGCAGTGAGTTGAGCAATATTCATGCTCAAAGAAATATAATCGAATTTTATGATAATCAATAAACTTTGAATTTGTGTTTATAGTCAGGAATTGGCACCGTGGAGTCACCGGGCGCGGTGCGCCCAATGCTGACAGGCCGGATCAACCGGCCGCTTGATCAATGACCCACAGGGAGACACACGACACATGAGACATATGAGACATCTGGCAATAGCGACCATCGCTGGCCTTGCCATGGCCCTGCCCGCCACCGCGCAGGACATGAAATTCTTCCGCATCGGCACCGGCAGCGCCGGGGGCACCTATTTCCCTATTGGCGGGATCATCGCCAATGCCATCTCGAACCCGCCCGGATCGCGCCCCTGCGAAGAGGGTGGCAACTGCGGTGTGCCGGGCCTGGTCGCGATTGCTCAATCCACCAATGCATCGGCACATAACGTGAATGCCGTTCAGGCGGGCCAGATGGAGGCCGGCCTTACGGGCGCGGCGACGCTGCATTTCGCCTATAACGGCGTCGGCGTTTTCGAGGGCAACCAGAAGCCTGATCTGCGCGTCGTAGCGAACCTGTTCCCCGAGGATCTACACCTCGTGCTGCCCAAGGGCGCCAAGCTCGACAGCCTCAAGGATCTTGAAGGCAAGCGCGTCGGGATCGCGCAGGCCGGGTCTGGCACGCAGATCGCCGTCGAACTGATCCTGGCGACGCAAGGCATCACGCGCGACAACATCGAGGAAGCCGAGCTCAATAATACTCAAAGCGCCGAGCGCCTCGCCGACGGTCAGCTTGATGCCTATTTCTACGCGGCGGGCACGCCCGTGGCCGCAATGATCCAGCTCGACAATACCAAGGGCATGGAGCTTTACGACTGGTCCGAAGAAGAGCTGAAGGCCGGCAACGAGGCCGTTCCCTATTACATCAAGTCGGAAATCCCGGCGGGGACCTACCCCGGTGTGGATTACGACGTCGACACGCTGGCCGTTTCGGGGATCCTTGTGACGAACGCCAATCAGGATGAAGAGCTGATTTTCGAAATAACCAAGGCGCTGTGGTCGGATACCGCACGCAAGCTGATGGATAACGGCCATCCCAAGGCGAAGGTCATCACCATGGAAAGCGCCCTCGACGGCGTCGACGGAATCGGTGTGCCGCTGCATCCGGGCGCCGAGCGCTTCTACAAAGAAGCAGGTATGCTGGATTGATCCGCTGAAACGAATCGGGCCAGCCCTTTGCGGCTGGCCCATTTCGTTTGATCGCATTTCACCGCATCGCCTGGCGCGCCTGCGCGTCGCGAGCTTTCATATCCCCTTTCGCCAAGGACATGCCCATGGCCAGTGATCGTCTGTCCACGGATTTGGACGCACATCAGCTTGAAGAGCTGGAAAAGAAATACGACAGCGCCCTCAATACCCGCGACAACGGCCCGGCCCTGACCCGCGCGATCTATTGGGCGACCATTCTGTTCGCTGCCTATCATGTCTGGACCGCCGGATTCGGAACGCCTGTCGATCATGTGCATATGGGCATCCACCTTGCGGGGTTGTTTCTGTTCATTTTCATATATTTCCCGTTCCGGCGCACACCAAGCACCCTGTCCTATGATGGAGCGGGGCCGCTCAAGCCCGGGAATGTACCGCTTTATGACTGGGCGATAGCGCTTTCAGGGATGCTTGCGGCCTTGTTCCTCTGGATCAGCTGGCGCGGGTTGGACATCTTTGGTCTTGATATCCCCGAACAGGCTTTGCGACAGGGCAATCCCACCAGCGTGGATGTGATCCTCGGCACGATCCTGATCTTCGCCACGCTCGAGATCGCGCGCCGCACCATCGGCTTCGTGCTGCCTCTGATCATCATGGTGTTCATGGGCTATGCGCTTTTCGGCCCCTCCATGCCGGTACAGATTCTTCAGCATCCGGGGGTCGATTGGCATCAGTTCGTCAACAACATGTATTTCCCTTCCGAAGGGATATTCGGCATCACGCTCTGGGTCGTGTCCACTGTGGTCTTTCATTTCGTTCTCTTCGGTGTGGTGGCGCAGCGGATGGGACTCGGGCAATTCTTCGTCGACAACGCGATGATGCTGGCCGGGCGCTATACCGGCGGCCCCGCCAAGGTATCGGTGGTCTCGTCGGCCTTTTTCGGCACGATTTCGGGCAGTTCCATCGCCAACACGGTCTCGACCGGATCGCTGACCATCCCCAACATGAAGAAGATGGGCTATCCCGGCTATTTCGCGGGCGGGGTCGAGGCCGCGTCCTCTGCGGGCGGCCAGATCACGCCGCCGATCATGGGAGCCGCCAGCTTTCTCATGGCCGAGTATCTGGAGGTGCCCTACACCACCATCGTCATTGCCGCGATCGTGCCCGCTCTCATGCATTACATCGGCGTTCTGTCCATCGTGCATTATACCGCCAAGCGCCTTGGCCTGCATGCTTATCCCAAGGACCAGCTGCCCCGCTTCCTAGAAGTCTGGCGCAAGGGCTGGTACACGATCATACCCCTGATCGCACTGCTGGTGGTGCTGTTCTCGGGCTATTCCCCAAACATGGCGGCGTTCGTGGGGCTGTCACTCTGTATCGTGGTGGGCTTTTGCGGCATTGACAAGCCGCTCACGCTTGCAGTCCCGCTTGCGCTTCTGGCGTTCATCTTCTGGAAGGCGTCTCCGGCCAGCGGCGAGGGGTTCTCGCCAACGCTCGCGGGTATTCTGGCGGCGCTCACAATCCTGGGGTCGATCCATCGCAACGAGCGCAAGGACTTCAAGGATCTGCTCAACAGCTTCCATGTCGGCGTGCAATATGCGCTGGCCGTGGGCGCAGCCTCGGCCGCCGTGGGCATCGTTGTAGGTGTCATCAACACAACCGGCGTGGGCTTTCGCATGGGGTTCATGGTGACCAACGGTGCTGCGGACATGGCGGCCTGGGTGCATCCCTTCCTGGGGTGGATTCCCTCTGAAGCCTTCAGCCTGTCGTCGCTCCAGCAATTCATTTCATTGGTGCTGATCGCCATGGCCTGCATCCTTATGGGCGCGGGGCTGCCGACCACGGCGCTATATATCATGCTTGTGGCCGTTGCCACGCCGGCGCTTACGCAGTTGGGCGTGCCGCCGCTCGCGACGCATATGTTCGTCCTCTATTACGGCGTCATATCCGAGATCACACCACCGGTCTGCGCCTCGGCATATGCCGCCGCTGGGATCGCGGGATCAAATCCGTTCCGCACCGGGCTCAACGCCTTCACGCTGGGCCTTGGCAAACTGCTGGTGCCGATGGTTTTCGTCTACGCGCCCACGATCCTGATCGTTCTGCCCGAGCATTTCACGCTCATGTCTTTCCTTCAGGTGTCGCTCACATGTGCGACTGGGGTATTCCTCATCGGTACATCGGTCGCGGGATACTTCATCACCGCCATGGGAGTGTGGGGCCGGTTTGTTATGATCGTCGGCGGTCTTCTTCTGGTCGCGCCAAGCGGGTCGAGCGACCTTCTGGCGCTTCTCGTCGTGGGGATGGCCGCGCTGCCGCAGCTGATCCGCAAGCGCGCGGAGGGGGCGGCACAAGATGCCACCCGCTGACACTGCCTCGCAGGTCACGGTCCTTGGTGGCGGGGCAGTCGGGCTCTGCACCGCGCTTGAACTGACCGGGCGCGGCATACCGGTTCGCCTGATCGACCGCGACGCACCCGGGCAAGGCGCGTCGATGGGCAATGCCGGGGTGATCTCGCCCTTTTCGGTGGTGCCCCAATCCATGCCGGGAGTCTGGAAAAAGGCGCCCGGCTGGCTTCTTGATCCGCTGGGGCCAGTCACGGTGCATGCGCGCCACCTGCCCCGCTTTCTGCCTTGGGCGCTCGATTTTCTGCGCAGTGGCAGGGTTGACCGGGTCCGCCAAATTTCCTTGGGAATGCATGCGCTCAGCGACGGCAGTGTCGATATCTACCGCCAGCATCTTGCGGGCACCGGCAATGAAGCCCTGTTGCAGGACAGCTGTTATGTTCTGGCGCATCGCAACCCCGATACCGCCTGCGACACCGGGTTCGACAGCGAACTGCGCCGTGCCGCAGGGGCCAAGGTCGAGGTGATCGGCGATGCCGCCCTGCGCGAGATGGAGCCGGATCTGTCCCCCGAGTTTCGCGCCGCGGTCGTCATTCACGGTCAGGCACGCACCACGTCGCCTGGGCGGCTGATGCAGGTCCTGGCCGACAAGCTGCGCGCGACGGGTGGCGAGATCCTGAGCCATGAGGTGAAGGCGCTGCGCCCAGGCACTGATGGCGGCTGGCAGATCGACTGCGAAGGGACGACATTGCAGGCCGCGCGTATCGTTCTATCCGCCGGGGCCTGGTCGGCGCAGCTGCTGAAACCTTTGGGGCTGAAGCTTCCCCTCGAGGCAGAGCGCGGATATCATGTGATGTTCGCCGACCCGGGTGTGCGCCTCAACAATTCGGTGATGGATACCGACCGCAAATTCGTTGCAAGCTCCATGGAGCAAGGTATTCGCGCCGCCGGCACGGCCGAGTTCGGCGGACTCGACAAACCACCTGATCCGCGCCGCGCAGAGGTTATCGCAAAGCTGGCGCGCCAAATGCTGCCCGGTTTGAACACGGCCTCCCGCACAACATGGAGCGGCATCCGTCCATCTTTTGCCGACAGCCTGCCGGTCATCAGCGAAATCCCCGATCATCCCGGCCTTTACGGGGCCTTTGGCCATTCGCATTACGGGCTGATGATGGCACCGCGCACCGGACGGATCGTGGCCGATCTGCTGAATGGCGCACCACCCAATGTAGATCTGTCGCCCTATCGCGTGGATCGCTTCGGTTCGGTTTGAAACCCTTTGAGCGCGATGATATGTTATCGCTAACGATTATCACATGGACCGCAGGATGCCGCTTCACGCCACTATCGCGGATGTCACCGCCCGGATCAGCACGCGTTCGGCCAAAAGCAGGCGCGCATATCTGGACAGGGCGCGCAGGGCCGCACAGGATGGGCCGCGCCGCGCGCATCTGAGTTGCAGCAACGAAGCCCATGCCTATGCCGCGATGGGCAGCGACAAGGATCGGCTGGCCGGACATCGCGCGCCCAACCTCGGCATTGTCACTGCCTATAACGATATGCTCTCGGCGCATCGCCCGTTCGAATCCTTCCCGGACCGGATGCGCGACGCCGCGCGGCGCGCCGGTGGCACCGCGCAGGTCGCAGGCGGCGTGCCCGCCATGTGCGACGGGGTCACACAGGGTCAGCCGGGGATGGAGCTGTCGCTGTTTTCGCGCGACGTGATCGCCATGGCGGCGGGGGTGGCGCTCAGCCACAACACCTTCGATGCGGCGGCCTATCTCGGCGTCTGCGACAAGATCGTCCCTGGTCTTGTGATTGCCGCCGCCAGTTTCGGCCACATTCCTGCGATCTTCGTACCCGCAGGCCCCATGACCTCGGGTCTGCCCAATGACGAAAAGGCAAAGCTGCGCCAGCAATTCGCCGCTGGCGAGATCGACCGCGACGCATTGATGCGCGCCGAAATGGAAAGCTATCACGGACCGGGCACCTGCACATTCTATGGCACGGCCAACAGCAACCAGATGCTGATGGAATTCATGGGGCTGCATTTGCCGGGGGCCAGCTTCGTCAATCCCGGCATGCCGCTACGCGACGCGCTGACCGAGGCCGCAACCGAGCGCGCGCTTGCGATCACCGCGCTTGGGAACGATTACACCCCTGCCGCGTCGGTTCTGGACGAGCGCGCCTTCGTCAACGGAATCGTCGGGCTGATGGCGACCGGGGGATCGACCAATCTTGTGCTGCATCTGCCCGCGATGGCACGCGCCGCCGGGATCGAACTGCGCCCCGAGGATTTCGCGGCGATCTCTTCGGTCACCCCCCAGATGGCCAAGGTATACCCAAACGGCCTTGCCGACGTGAACCATTTTCACGCGGCGGGCGGGCTGCAATACATGATAGGTGATCTTCTGGCCGAGGGGCTATTGCATGAGGATGTCACCACCGTGGCCGGGCCGGGCCTAGCGCGTTACGCGCAGGAACCCCGCCTTGTGGATGGGTGCATCATATGGAGCGACGGCCCGGCGCGATCCCATAATGACAAGATTCTACGCCCGGTGCGCGATCCGTTCCAGCTTACCGGCGGCCTCAGGGAATTGACTGGTAATCTTGGCGCCGGGATCATCAAGGTATCTGCCGTGGCCGATAATCTGCATGTGGTCGAGGCCCCTGCCCGCGTCTTTGACGATCAGCAACAGGTCAAGGCGGCCTTTCGCGCCGGGGGCCTGGACGGGGATTGCGTCGTCGTGGTCCGCTTTCAGGGACCGCGCGCCAATGGAATGCCGGAACTGCATGGGTTGACGCCGGTCCTGTCGGTGCTGCTCGACCGCGGTCACCGGGTCGCGTTGGTCACTGATGGGCGCATGTCGGGCGCGTCCGGCAAAGTGCCCGCAGCTTTGCATGTCAGCCCCGAAGCCGCGCTCGATGGTCCGCTTGCGCGGTTGCGCGATGGCGATATCCTGCGGGTCGATGCACAAGCCGGGCGGCTTGACGTGCTGAGCGAAGGCGCGCTTGATCGCGCGCCGGTCGTTCCTGACCTTGACGCCAACGCCCATGGCATGGGGCGCGAACTGTTCGGGCTGTTCCGACAGAACGCCGGACCCGCCACGCTTGGCGCTTCGGCGATCCAATCGCCGGAGAGCATGGAATGACTCCACAAGAGAGCAGCGCCAGGACTCGCCAGTTTTGCGCCATGACCCCGGTGATCCCAGTGCTGGTGATCGAGAGTCCCCAGCAGGCCGCGCCGCTTGCGAGTGCGCTGGTGGCCGGTGGATTGCCGGTGCTCGAAGTCACGTTACGCACCCCGGCGGCCCTTGAAGCGATCGCGGCGATATGCGCCGTTCAGGGCGCAATCGTGGGAGCAGGCACGGTGCTGACCTCTCAGGATGCGCAGGCGGCGCGCGAAGCGGGCGCGCAGTTCGCGGTGTCCCCCGGCAGCACCCCGCGCCTTGTTGAGGCCTGCGAGGCACTTGATCTGCCGCTGCTGCCGGGCGCGGTCACGGCCACCGAAGCGATGCTGTTGCTGGAGCGTGGTTACGACATGCTGAAGTTCTTCCCCGCTGAAGCCTCGGGCGGGGTTGCCGCGCTCAAGGCGTTGGCCGGCCCCCTGCCTCAGCTTGCCTTCTGTCCGACCGGGGGCGTGACGCCCGAGAATGCAGGTGCTTATCTGTCTTTGCCCAACACGCTTTGCGTGGGGGGCAGTTGGGTGGCGCCAGCAGATGCGATGCGGGATGGTGACTGGGCGAGGATCACAAGCCTCGCCCGCGCAGCCAGCCAACTGGGCTGAGCGCGGGCGCCGCCGCTCAGCCGATCCTGTCGCCCACGCCTTCCAATCTGCGGAAATGGCCGACCACGGTTTCGCGCGCGACACCTATATGATAATCCATCGCCGCGCGCGCTGCGTCCTCGTCGCCTGAATCCAATGCCTCGACAATCAGCAGGTGATTGCGCGCGACCTTCCCCGGTTCGTCAAACACCCGTTCTATCAGGGCCGTGCAGGCCTGGATTTCCGAGGCCAGCTTGTCGAACACCGCAAGGAAGCGAAGATTGCCGCTTGTTTCGACGATCAGCCGGTGAAACTGAAGATCCCCACCGATCTGGTGGATCAGTTGGTTGTCCTCGGACATCACCACCATGTCCTTGATCTGTGCAAGGAGCCGGTCGCGAATCTGGGCGACGCGACCGTCGCGCACCGTGCGCGCCGCGGCCTCGCGCTCGATGCAGAGCCGCAGTTCATAAAGCGAGTCAAGATCGTCGGCATCGATGGTCCGCACGAAGAAGCCGCGATTGGCCATGGACACCAGTAAACCGGCGCTTTCCAGAAGGCGCCCCGCCTCGCGTACCGGCGCGCGACTGACACCCAATTCACGCGCGATCACGGATTCCGCCACGCGGTCTCCCGGTTTGAGCTTTCCCGAGACGATTGCATCCGTGAGTATCCGCGCGATCCTCTGGGTCAAGGCATCGCGGTTCAGCGGCTTGAAGATTGGCTCGGAATCCATCGTCATACACGCACGGTAGCGGCTGAACTGTCGTCTGTCGACAATTTCTCTTGACTCGAGACGGGCCTGCCGATGAACTGTCCCCATACGATCCGCTCCGAACACAGTGGGTCGTGACATCAACGTGCGCCAGAACCGGATAACCGGCAAGGCACGAGCGAAGATTATGGCGGGGGCTGCCCGGCTTGCGATGGATCGCGGGCTTGGCCATGTTCCCCGCGAATTGCCAACAGGGAGCCACTAGATGAAGAATATTTTTACCGCGTCACTCCTGACAGTGGGGCTGGCCATGCCTGCCCTTGCACAGGATTCCGGCGGGCGCCTCGACATCGTCGTTCAACCGGAACCCCCCAGCCTGATGCTGGGCCTCGTGCAGAACGGACCGACGCAACTTGTGGCGGGCGATATCTATGAGAGTCTGCTGCGCTACGATACCGATCTGAACCCGCAGCCGTCGCTCGCGAAATCTTGGGAAGTGTCGGACGACGCGTTGACCTACACCTTCAAACTGCATGAAGACGTGACCTGGCATGACGGCGAGCCATTCACTGCCGAGGATGTGGTGTTTTCGGTCGACAAGTTCCTGCGCGAAAAGCACGCGCGCCTTCGGGTCAGTCTCGAACATGTGGAGTCGATCACTGCGCCTGACGATCACACCGTCGTCTTCAAGCTGAAGAACCCCTTCGGCCCCTTCATCGGCGTGTTCGAGGCCGGCACGATGCCGATGGTTCCCAAACACATCTATGAGGGCACCGATTATGCCGACAACCCGGCCAACAATACCCCGATCGGGACCGGCCCGTTCAAGTTCGAGGCCTGGGAAAAGGGCAACTACATCCACCTCGTCAAGAACGAGGATTACTACCTTGATGGGCAGCCTTATCTGGACGAGGTCTATTACCGGGTGATCCCGGACGCCGCCTCGCGCGCCGTCGCCTTCGAGAACGGTGAAGTTGATGTACTGCCCGGCGGTTCTGTCGAGAACTGGGATGTCAAGCGTCTGACCGAGATGGATAATGTATGCTCCACCGGGAAGGGCTGGGAATACTTCGCGCCCCATGCCATGGCGTGGATGAACAACCGTGAAGGTCCGACCTCGAACAAGCTGTTCCGCAAGGCGGTCATGTATGCCATGGACCGGGAATTCGTTAAGGATGTGATCTGGAACGGCTTTGGCACAGTCGCCACAAGCCCGGTTTCGTCGAAGACGAATTTCTATACCGACGACACGATCAAGTATGACACCAACCCGGAAAAGGCCAAGGAACTGCTGGCCGAAATGGGTTATGACGGCACGCCCGTGCGCATCCTGCCCCTGCCCTACGGCGAGACATGGCAGCGCTGGGCCGAGGCGATGAAGCAGAACCTCGAAGAGGTCGGGATCAATGTCGAAGTCGTCGCGACCGATGTGGCCGGCTGGAACCAGAAACAGGCCGAATGGGATTTCGACATCGCCTTCACCTATCTCTACCAGTATGGCGACCCGGCGCTCGGCGTGGCGCGCAGCTATCTTTCGTCCAACATCGCCAAGGGTAGCCCCTGGAACAACGTCGCGGGCTATGAGAACCCCGAGGTGGACGAAATGTTCGCCGAGGCGGCTGTCGCCCCGACCAGCGAGGCCCGTCAGGAGATCTATACCGAGATCCAGCAGCAACTGGTGGACGACGTGCCGGTTGCCTGGCTTCTGGAGATCGAGTTCCCGACGATCTATCGCTGCGAGGTCAAGGACTTGGTGACAACCGCAATCGGTGTGAATGACGGTCTGCGCGACGCGTGGATCGAACAATAAGCCAAAGCGAAACATGGCACCCGGCGGGGGATGTTTCCTGCCGGGTGTTTCGC
>Ga0102925_1000317_pt1 | contig 25330 bp, 24 predicted proteins | sample SalPonR1_A_D1_MG_FD_78216 | JGI IMG/M metagenome (GOLD analysis project Ga0102925, IMG submission 78216) | Salt pond soil microbial communities from South San Francisco under conditions of wetland restoration - Salt Pond MetaG R1_A_D1_MG | ecosystem: Environmental > Aquatic > Marine > Intertidal...
AGACCGCGCCGCGATGGCCTGCGCAATGCGCGCACCTGCATCATGTTGTCTTGGCGGATATATTCGAACAGGCGCGCGTGTCGCTGTTCAGGTGCGTCTGGCATGATCCGATCTCCCGCTGGCAACAATGGCCCTGAGTTGTCAGCCTGACAGGCAATTGCGGCATGAGCAGCGCGTGAAGCGCACGAAATCAGGGAGATTCCGTGGTGGGGGTGTTGGAAGATTGGATAAGGAATATCGTTTAATATATTGATAATATGTTGTTATGTTGAGTTTCGTCTGTGGTTTGGTGTTTGCAAATATTAACATAATACTGATTATGCGCTTAATTGATCTGATCGAGCGGCAGCACCGGTCACGCCAGGAAACGCCCCCTAACGCCACATCAGGTGGACCATGCGGGCTCCTGTCTCGAAGAAGGCTGTCTTGAGGCGCGTGAGGCGTTCGCCATGGGCATCGACCGGATCGAGCGGCAGCGCGCTTTTGTCGCCGCTCAGCAAGGCGCGCGCGGCGGATTGGCCAAAGGCCGTGCCCGGCGCGATGCCACGGCCGGAATAGCCGAAGATCGACAGACCGCTTGCGCCAATGCGCAGGATGCGCGGCAGATGGTCGGAGGTCATCGAGATCCGGCCCGCCCATGCATGGGTGATCGCCGTATCGGCCAGTTGCGGGTAAAGCTGCGCCAGCTTGCGGCGCGCCCAACCGGCCTGAATGCCGACATCGTCGCCCATGCCACCCAGGATCACGCGCCCGGCCGCATCGCGCCTGAGCGCGGACATGATCATCGCCGTGTCCCAGCAGCCTTCGCCGCCCGGCAGGATATCGCGCGCGATATTGTCGCCCAGAGGCGCGGTGGCGAGCTGAAAGAAATTGACCTGGGGCACCTTGGGGATCGCCATGTCGCCGACGGGCCGGTGATAGGCGTTGGTCGCCACCAGAAGCGCCTTGCTGCGCAGCTTGCCGCCCGAGGTGCGCACGACCCAGTGGCCGCCATGCCGGATCGCCGAAAGCGCCGGGCTGTTTTCGAATATGCGCGCACCCTGCCCCTGTGCGGCGCGCGCCAGGCCACGCGCATAGGCCAGCGGCTGAATCGTCCCGGCGCGGGCATCATGCAAGGCGCCGTGAAAGGCGCCCGAGCCGGTGCGCGCACGGGTTTCTTCGGCATCGAGAAGCGTGACCGGTGCGCTGCGCCGGGCCTGCTGGGCATGGCGTTTTTCAAGCTGCGCAAAGCCACGCGGCGCATGGGCCAGGTGCAAGGTGCCGTTGCGCCGCGCGTTGCAGGCGATGCCGAAACGCTCGATCAGGCCGAATACGCGGTCGGGCGCGGTGGCGAGCGTGCTGTTGAGCCGCTCGCCCGCCTGTGCGCCAAGCGTGTTGCAGACCGCATCGGGCGGCAGCCAGAGCCCGGCATTGACCAGCCCGACATTGCGCCCAGACCCGCCGTGACCGATGGTTTCGGCCTCGATCAGTACCACCGCGGCGCCCTGCCCCGCGGCCTCCAGGGCGGCGGCGCAGCCGGTGAATCCGCCGCCCAGGATCACCAGGTCGACGCTGAATTCGCCTTGCAGCGTGGGGGCCGAGAAAGCCTCCTCGCTGCTGTCGGCCCAGAGGGAGCCGAGGTCGCTCATATGGCGGCGCCGTCAGGGCGGCGTCTGGTCAGATCGTGGGTCATGGGGCTGTGCTTTCGTTGATCCCACGCACGTTACCTGTGGGCGCGCCGAAGGCAACCGCTGCGATCATCCCGGCATCAGAAGAACGCCTGAAGCCCGGTCTGCGCACGCCCCAGGATGAGTGCGTGAACGTCATGGGTGCCCTCGTAGGTATTCACGGTTTCAAGGTTCATCATGTGGCGAATGACTTGAAATTCCTCGGAAATTCCGTTGCCGCCATGCATGTCGCGGGACATGCGCGCAATATCCAGCGCCTTGCCGCAATTGTTGCGCTTGATGAGGCTGATCATCTCTGGCGCGGCGCGGGCGTCGTCCATCAGGCGACCGACGCGCAGGGCCGCCTGAAGGCCGAGCGTGATCTCGGTCATCATGTCGGCCAGTTTCTTCTGGAAAAGCTGGGTCTGTGCCAGCGGGCGGCGGAACTGCTGGCGGTCCAGCCCGTACTGGCGCGCGCCGTGCCAGCAGGCCTCGGCGGCGCCCATCACGCCCCAGGCGATGCCATAGCGCGCCCGGTTGAGGCAGCCGAACGGGCCTTTCAGCCCTTCGACATGGGGCAACAGCGCGTCTTCGCCCACCTCGACGCCATCAAGCACGATTTCCCCCGTGATCGAGGCGCGAAGGCTTTGTTTTCCCTGGATTTTGGGCGCGCTCAGGCCCTTCGTGCCCTTGTCCAGAACAAAGCCCTTGATCTTGCCGTCATGGGCGTCGGACTTAGCCCAGACGACGAAGACATCGGCAATGGGCGAGTTGGATATCCACATCTTCGAGCCGGTGATTCGATAGCCGCCGTCGATCTTCTGGGCGCGGGTCTTCATGCCGGCGGGGTCCGATCCGGCATCGGGTTCGGTCAGGCCGAAACAGCCGATGAGGTCGCCTTTTGCCAATCCGGGCAGATACTTACGGCGTTGGTCTTCGGTGCCGTAGGCGTAGATGGGATACATGACGAGGGAGGATTGAACGGACATCATCGAGCGGTAGCCGGAATCGACGCGCTCGATTTCGCGCGCGACAAGGCCGTAGCTGACGTAACCCGCTGACAAACCGCCATATTCTTCGGGGATCGTGGTGCCCAGAAGGCCCATCGCGCCCATCTCGCGGAAGATCTCGGGGTCGGTTTCCTCGTTGGCATAGGCCTTGATCACACGCGGCTGGAGATGTTCCTGCGCGAAGGACCGCGCGCTTTGCGCGATCATGCGCTCTTCTTCAAGCATTTGATCTTCAAGGTTAAATGGGTCTTCCCAATTGAAATTGCCAAGGTTGGGACGGTCTTTTTCGCGGATTTCCGGGGCGTTGTCGGTCATGACTCTCTCTTCTTATGCGCTTTATGCAGGTTTCTTGCAGGCTATATTAACTTTGCGGTAAGAAATATCGAGAATTATGCATTCACACATGAGGAAAGCGCATAGATGGCCACTGACACAGAACCGCCCCCTGCCCGGCCCGTCACCGCGCCGCCGCCGCGCCGTTTCCTGCCGTCGACCGCCAGCCTGCGCGCACTTGAAACGCTGGACAGGCTCGGCAGCGCCACGGCGGCCGCGAATGAGCTGAATCTGAGCCAGAGCGCGGTCAGCCGCCAGTTGCAAACGCTGGAGGCGCAGTTGGGTGTGGCGCTGATCTTGCGCCGGGGGCGGCGCATGGTGCTGACGCCCGAGGCCGCGGGCTATGCCGCCGAGATCCGCACGGCGCTGCAGAAGATCACCCAGGCGACGCTGAAACTGACGGTGAACCCGGCCGGCGGAAGCCTGGACCTGGCGATCCTGCCGACCTTCGGGATGCGCTGGCTGGTGCCGCGCCTTGCGGATTTCGCCCGCCGCCATCCGGAGGTGACGATCAACCTGTCCACCCGGATAAAACCGTTCAACTTTGGCGCAGAACCCTTTGATGCAGCGATACATTTCGGCCACCGGGACTGGCCCGGAACAGGCGCGGTCACGCTCAAGACCGAGGCGGTGGTTGCGGTCTGCGCGCCGGAGTTGCTGGAGGGGCGCGCACCGCGCGCGGCGCGCGATCTGCTGGATCTGCCGCTCCTTCATATCGAAACACGGCCCGAAGCCTGGCGCGCCTGGTTCGCGGCGCATGACATCACCGCCGAGATCGTCACCGGCACGATCTACGATCAGTTTTCCACCATCACGCAGGCGGCGCTGCACGGGCTGGGTGTGGCCTTGCTGCCGGATTACCTGGCGGAGCAGGATCTGGCGACCGGGCGGCTGGTGATGGCCTGGGGCGGGCCGACGCGGATGCCCGGGGCCTATCAACTGGTCTGGCCGCTGGAAAAGGCGCATGACCCGGCGCTGATGAAGTTTCGCGACTGGCTGGCGACACAGGCCGAGGACGAAGACCCCCTGCCCCGTTGACCCATGACATTCGCGCATGAGGCCGAAATGCGCGCGGCGCATGAGGGCGCGCGTACGCGGGGTTGTACGAAACGTCCGTTTTGTACGCGGGTCTTGTACCGAAGCAGGGACACGCGGCGTGCGGTTGGTACAAAATGCGGCCATGGGGCCAGACAGCCGCCAAGAGGATGCAGCGTCAATCGCCGCCGCCGTCCCCGCAATCCCCCCAGTCGCCGCCCGAGAACCCACCGTCGCCGCGCGCGGTTTTCAGGCCCGGATGGGACCGCGCGGTGCGCAGAGCGCCAAGCGGGGTTTTCCAGGTGTAGATCGGCGCACCAAGGGGGGTGCGCGTCTTGCGCAGGGTCCTGTTGCGCACGGCACGTGCAAGAAGCTGCCAGACGATGCCGCCGAAGAGACATGCGGTCATCACCCAGACCAGCCAGTCGAGGTTCATCTTGTCCATCCTGTACCGCCTTCTGTGTCGAGCGCCAAGAAAGCTACGGAAGAAATGGGGCAAGAAGACGGCCATCCCGGAGTCTCGATAGTATCTTGTGACGGCGTCGGTGTGCAAACAGCGCATCCGACCTTCGCTGCGCGCTGCAAGACGGTCGGATGCGCGGGAGAAGTGGAAATTGCAACAGACGCGCGTCGGCGGGCCACGGCCCGGCGATGCGCGGCGGCCTTCGGCCTTGAGTCCGCGCAGGAACTTCAGGATCGAATGTCGAGGGCTCAAAGCCCACGTTCGCTGGGCGCGGCATGAAGGTCTGATGTGCGGACGAAGTGGGCGTTTCTCCCGCGCGAGCGCAAGCCGCCATTCGCCGACGGAGATTCGAGACCCCGGCCTGCCCGCCTCAGCCGAGCGCGTAACCCGCGCCGCGCACGGTGCGCAGCGGATCGCCGCCGCCATGCTGGCAAAGCGCCTTGCGCAGCCGCCCGATATGGACATCGACCGTGCGGGTATCGACATAGATGTCGCGCCCCCAGACCCGGTCGAGCAATTGTTCGCGCGACCAGACCCGGCCCGGTTTTTCCATGAAGGTCGAGAGCAGCCGGAATTCCGTCGGCCCCAGCTTGAGCGGTTTGTCGTCTCGGGTGACGCGGTGGGTTTCGGAATCGAGCATGATGTCCTCGTATTCCAGCCGCTGGCCCACGGCCGACGGCCGGGTGCGGCGCAAAAGAGCGCGCACGCGGGCCATCAGTTCGATCACCGAATAGGGTTTGACCACGTAGTCGTCAGCGCCGGTTTCCAGCCCGCGCACGCGGTCCACCTCTTCGGAGCGGGCCGATAGCATCAGGATCGGCACGCCCCGCGTTTCGGGGCGTGTCTTGAGCTGGCGGCAGACCTCGATGCCCGAGACGTTGGGCAGCATCCAGTCGAGCACGATCAGGTCCGGCGCTTCCTCGTCGACCAGCATCAGCGCCTCTTCGCCGTTTTCGGCGGTGGTGACGCGGAAGCCGTCGGCCTCGAGGTTGTAGCTGAGAACCTCGCGTTGGGCGGGTTCGTCTTCGACCAGAAGAACGGTGGGTTGATCGGTCGACATGGGGTTCTGGCCTTTTCGTTCAGTTGGGTGCGACGTTGGGGTCGGTCGAGGTGCGGTCCTGCTTGGGGCGCGGATCATCGGGCATATCGCCGGTGACAAGATAGATCACCTGCTCGGCGATGGATGTCACGTGGTCGCCCATGCGTTCGGTGTTCTTGGCGATGAAATGCAGGTGCATGCAGGGCGTGATGTTGCGCGGGTCTTCCATCATGAAGGTCAGGAATTCGCGGAACAGCGCGTTATACATCTGATCCACGTCGTGATCGCGCAGGACCACATCATGCGCCAGATCCGCATCGCGCTGGATGTAGGCATCAAGTGCCGAGCGCAGCATGCGTTCCACCTCGCGCGCCATGCGGCGCAGCGCGGCGGAGGAGCCGTTGATCGGTGTCATCTGCGACAGGACCGTGGTGCGCTTGGCCATGTTCTTGGCATAGTCACCGATCCGTTCGAGATTGCCGGCGATCTTCATCACGGTGAGGATCACCCGCAGGTCGATGGCGGTGGGCGCGCGCAGGGCGATGACGCGGGCCGCCTCTTCGTTGATCTGTTCCTCGAGCTTGTCGATGGCCTGATCGCCCGAGCGGACCTGCTCGGCCAATTCTTCGTCGCGGGTTTCCATCGAGGTGGCGGCATCGAGGATCGCTTTCTCGACCAGCCCGCCCATCTTCATGATCAGGGCCTGGATGGTTTCGAGATCGCGATCGAAGGCCGAGGCGATATGGGTGTCGGACATTTAGGGTGCTCCTTAGCCGATACGGCCGGTGATGTAGCTTTCGGTGCGCTCATCCTCGGGGTTGGTGAAGATGTGCCCGGTTTCGCCGAATTCGACGAGTTCGCCGAGATGGAAAAAGGCGGTTTTCTGGCTGACGCGGGCGGCCTGCTGCATCGAGTGGGTGACGATGATGACCGAGAAATTGGCGCGCAATTCGTCGATCAGTTCCTCGACCTGGGCGGTGGCGATCGGGTCGAGCGCCGAGCAGGGTTCGTCCATCAGCAGGACTTCGGGTTGGGTGGCGACGGCGCGGGCGATGCACAGGCGCTGTTGCTGGCCGCCCGAAAGGCCGGTGCCGGGGGCGTCGAGCCGGTCCTTGACCTCGTCCCAGATGGCGCCGCGGCGCAGGGCGTTCTCGACGATCTCGTCGAGCTCCGCCTTGGAGCGGGCGAGCCCGTGGATGCGCGGCCCGTAGGCGATGTTGTCATAGATCGATTTGGGGAACGGGTTGGGCTTTTGAAAGACCATGCCGACCTTGGCGCGCAGTTGCACGGGATCGACCTTCTTGTCGTAGATATCCTCGCCATCGAGCCGGATGTCGCCTTCGACGCGGCAGACGTCGATGGTGTCGTTCATCCGGTTGAGGCAGCGCAGGAAGGTGGACTTGCCGCAGCCCGAAGGGCCGATGAAGGCGGTCACGGTCTTGTCTTCGATATCGACATCCACGTCCTTGATGGCATGGGTGTCGCCATACCAGACCTGCACGTTGCGGGCGGAGAACTTTGTTGTTGCTTGTGTCACGTCTCTCTCCAGGGTTGGCGCGTCATACATGGGTCGGTCCCCTTGGTCTTACCAGCGGCGCTCGAAGCGGCGGCGCAGGATGATGGCGATGATATTCATGGTCATGAGGAAGACCAGAAGGATGATGATGCCGCCCCAGGCGCGTTCGTAATAGGCCGGGTCGGCGCGTTTGGCCCATTCGAATATCTGCGCGGGCATGGCCGAGTTCGGATCGAGGAAACCCGAGGCGAGGCCTTCGGGCGGGTTGGTGGCGATATAGCCCACCATCCCGATCAGCAGAAGCGGGGCGGTTTCCCCAAGCGCCTGAGCGAGGCCGATGATCGTGCCGGTCAGGATGCCGGGCATGGCCATGGGCAGCACGTGATGGAACACCGCCTGCATCTTGGAGGCCCCCACCCCGAGCGCCGCGTCTCGGATCGAGGGCGGCACGGATTTGAGGCTGGCACGGGTCGAGATGACAATCGTGGGCAGGGTCATCAGCGTCAGGGTCAGCCCCCCCACCAGCGGCGCGGATTGCGGCAGGTGGGCAAACTGGATGAAGGCGGCAAGGCCCAGGATGCCGAACACGATCGAGGGCACCGCGGCGAGGTTCGAGATATTCACCTCGATCAGGTCGGTGAAGCGGTTCTGGGGGGCGAATTCCTCGAGATAGATCGAGGCGGCGACGCCGATCGGCAGGGACAGCCCCAGCACCACCAGCATCATGAAGAACGAGCCCAGCATCGACACGCCCAGACCGGCCTGTTCGGGGCGCGATTCCGAGGCGTCGGCCCCGGTGATGAAGGCCATGTTGAAGCCCTTGGTGATGATCCCCGCATCATGCAGCTCGTCGGTGAGGTCAAGGTGGGTCACGTCGATATTCTTGTCGCGGGTCACGTCCTCGCGCTGCACCCGCCCCTTGAGGTAGCCATCGACGCGCGAGGCGGCGAGCAGGCGGAAATCGACCGTCTGTCCGATCAGTTCCGGGTTGGCGATCACCGTGTCGCGGATCTGCGCGGCGGCCGAGGCCGAGAGCAGTTTCTTCATGTCGGCGGCGCTGTCGAGCTCGGTTTTGGCGCCGGATTCCTGCACCGCGTCGAGCAGGGCCTGTTCGATCAGGGGGTTATAGCCGAAGGTCGAGACCTTCTTGATGTCCTCGATGTTGCGCTCGCCGTTCTTGTCGAGCTTGGCGGGGTCGAGATACACCGGCACGTTGATGAAGGTCTGCTGAAAGGCGCCGACCCCGTTGAACAGGATCGCACCCAGGAGCACCAGCAGGAACACAAGGCCGGTGGCCACGGCGGCGATGCCATAGGCGCGAAAGCGGGTTTCGGCGCGGTTGCGTTGGTTGGTGCGCGCGTCGACCTCTTTGAGCGAGCGGGCGTGGCGCGGTTCGGGAAGGCTCGCGTCGGTCATTCGTATTGCTCCCGGTATTTACGGACAATGTAGAGGGCGAAGACATTGAGCCCCAGGGTGATCACAAAGAGCGTCATGCCCAGTGCGAAGGCCACCAGCGCCTCGGGGCTGGCGAAATCGGCGTCACCCGTCAGCTGGCTGACGATTTTGGCGGTCACCGTGGTCATGGCGTCGAAGGGGTTCATCGAGAGCCGCGCGGCGGCCCCTGCCCCGAGCACGACGATCATCGTCTCGCCGATGGCGCGGCTGGCGGCCAGCAGGATGGCGCCGACGATACCGGGCAGAGCGGCGGGCAGGATCACCTGCCGGACCGTCTCGGACTGAGTGGCGCCCAGCCCGTAGGAGCCGTCGCGCATGGATTGCGGCACGGCGTTGATGATGTCATCCGAAAGCGAGCTGACGAAGGGGATCAGCATGATCCCCATCACGAGGCCCGCGGTCATGACGGCGGTGCCCGCCTGCATCCAGCCCAGACCATCGTCACCGAATACCTTGAGCAACAGAGGCCCCACCGTCAGCAGCGCGAAAAGGCCGTAGACGATGGTGGGAATGCCGGCCAGCACCTCGATCAGGGGCTTGGCGAAGGCGCGGACGCGCCGGGGCGCGTATTCCGACAGATACACCGCCGAGAAAAGCCCGATCGGCACCGCCACCGCCAGCGCGATGAGCGAGATATAGAACGTGCCCCAGAGCAGCGGCAGGATACCGAGTTCGGACCCGCCGCCGAAGCTGGGCGCCCAGGTGGTGCCGAAGAAGAAATCCCAGGCCGGGTAGAGCTTGAAGAATTCGAGCGTGTTGAAGATCAGCGACAGCACGATCCCCAGCGTTGTCAGGATCGCGATGCTTGCCGCGGCCACAAGAAGCGTCTTGATGCCTGACTCGACCACGTTGCGGGCGCGAAATTCGCCGTTGGTGCGCGACAGCGCGTAGACAAAGCCCAGCAGAGCGATCCCCAGCACCGCGACCGTCATCAAGAGGCCCGCGGTCGAGGAGACCCGGCGGTAATCCTGCGCGGCCTTGAGCACGGGGGCGCTGACATCCGAGCCGAGCGCCACGCCGATTTCGCCAAGGCGGTCGCGGATATTGGTGAGTTCCGGGCGCATCGAGGCGGCGTCTTCGGCGCTCATCACGCCTTCGCTTACCGCAAGGTCGAGCCCGTCAGCGACACGGCGCACATCCGACATGACAAGCCCGCGGGTCGAAGCCTCGGGAATGGCGCTGTCAGGCAGGTCGGCGGAAATCGCGTTGTCCACGATCAGCGGCTGGGCAATCAGCCAGAGCGCCAGAGCGCCCATGGCCGGAACCAGTGTCATCAGCATCACATGCGCCCCGTAGTAGCGGGGCAGCGAATGCAGGTTGCGGCTGTCGCCTCCGGCGCTTTTCATGGCGCGGGAACGACCCAGGACATAGCCGGTGAAGGCCAGGGCCAGGACGAGCAGAACAATCCAGGTTGCGGGCATGGGGGCCTCGGATCAGGACAAGGGAAAACTGAAAGTGGGGCGGCGCGCGGCGCACCGCCCCTGTTTGCCGGAGGGCAGGCTTACATGCCTTCGCCCATGGTCTTTTCTTCGGCGATCTTGGCCTGGGTGTCGGCCAGTTCCGGATCCGAGACGAGACCATAGTTGGCCAGCGGGCCGGAGGGGCCTGCGATTTCGTCGGACACGAAGAACTCGGCAAAGTCCTTGAGGCCGGGGATCACGCCGATATGGGCTTTCTTCACGTAGAAGAACAGCGGGCGCGACACCGGGTAGTCGCCTGCGGCGATGGTTTCGGTGGTCGGCTCGACACCCGACATGGTCGCCACTTTCAGCTTGTCGGTGTTGTTCTCGTAGAACGCCAGGCCAAAGACGCCGATGCCGTTCGAGTTCGAGTCGATCCGCGCCAGGGTCTCGGTGTAGTCGCCGTCGATATCGACCGACTTGCCATCGGTGCGAACGGCCATGCAGGCGTCTTCGGTCGCATCTTCGTCCATGCCGGCCTCTTCCATGGCCTTCATGGCGCCGGTGTCTTCGCAGCCCTGCAGCAGGACTTTTTCTTCGAAGACTTCACGGGTGCCGTGCTTGGTGCCGGGGATGAAGGCGGCGATTTCGACTGCCGGCAGGTCGCCATTGAAGTCGGCCCACTGGTTGTGGGGGTTGTCGACCAGTTCGCCGTCCTTAAGCACCTTGGGCGCCAGGGCGTTATACCAGTCGGCGGGCTCGAAGGCGGTGAAGGCCGGGCCGTCGATCTGGCTGGCGAAGACGATCCCGTCATAGCCGATGCGCACTTCGATGATGTCGTTGACGCCGTTTTCGCCGCAGGCCTTGATTTCCTTTTCACGGATGGCGCGCGATGCGTTGGCGATGTCGATGGTGTTCTCGCCGACGCCTTCGCAGAAACGCTTGAGACCAGCCGAAGAGCCGCCCGATTCGACGACCGGGGTCGGGTAGTCGAAGTTTTCGCCGAAGGCTTCGGCGACGATCGAGGCGTAGGGCAGCACGGTCGAGGATCCGGCGACCTGCACGTTGTCGCGTGCGGCAGCGGCACTGGCCGCGGCTGCGGCGATCGCCAGCGTCGAAGCGGTGATCTTGAGTTTGAACATATCGTAAAGCTCCTGCTTGGTTTTGGTCGGGTTCCCCCCGGGGCAACCCTCAAGGGCGTGCTAGAGACCAGCGACGACGCTTTTGTTACGGTTTTGTAACAGTTTCATGACAGCGCGGAAATCAGTGGCGACAGGCTGCGATTCATTGCCGGAATCCGCGCGCAAGGCCGAAAAATCCCCCCGGCGCGCCCTAACCGGGGCGACCGGCGGGCAGGATGACCTGAAACTGTGCCCCCTCGCCGGGCTGCGATTCGATCCGCAGCCGCCCGCGGTGGCGGTTCACGATATGCTTGACGATCGCCAGCCCCAGCCCGGTGCCGCCCATCTCGCGCGAGCGGTGAGTGTCGACGCGGTAGAATCGCTCGGTCAGGCGCGGGATATGCAGCGGATCGAATCCCGGTCCCTCGTCGCGCACCGTCAGGATCGCGGCCGGGCCGCGCAATTCTGTGGCGTGATCCGAGGTTTCCAGCGTGACATGCACCACCTTGCCCTGCGCGCCATATTTGATGGCGTTCTCGATCAGATTGGTGGCGACCTGCGTCAGAAGGTCGAAATCGCCGGTGACGATCACCGGGTTCTCGGGCTGTTGCAGGTCAATGCTGACACCGCTGCTTTCGGCCACCGAACGCAGGCTGTGCAGCACCGAGCCCACGCATTTCCCCAGATCGACGCGATCCATGGGACGCACGCGTTCCTCGGCCTCGACGCGGCTGAGCGACAGAAGATCGCGCACCAGCCGTTCCATCCGTTTGGCCTCGGATTGCATGAAGGTCAGGAAGCGTTCGGTCGCCGCCACATCGCCCTTGGCGGGGCCTTGCAGGGTCTCGATGAACCCCATGAGGGCGGTGAGGGGCGTGCGCAGCTCGTGGCTGACATTGGCGACGAAGTCGCGCCGCATCTGCCCGGCCTGCTCAAGATGGGTCACATCCTCGAAACACAAAAGCGCGCCTGCACCAAGGTCCGTCTCGACCTTCGAGACGGTGACGACGAAGCTCGTATCCTGGCTGCCCTCGCTGCCCAGATAGCGCGTGGTGCGCCGGGTGCCGTCGCGCAGCGTGCCTTCGATCGCGTCCAGCATGGTGGGCTGGCGCAGGGCGGTGATGAAATGACGCCCGACGATCTGCGGCCCCAGCAGCGTCAGCGCCAGTTCGTTGGCGCCAAGGATGCGCTCGTCATGCGCGATCAAAAGCGCGGGCAGCGGGATCGCCCGCAGCAGCGACGAGATACCGGCTTCGGTCATTGCCCCGACTGCACCACGAGCCCGGCACGAAAGCGGCGCATGTTCTGCTGGTAATGCAGGGCCGAGCGGCGCAGCCCCTCGATCGCCGCCACGTCAAGCTGGCGGATCACCTTGCCAGGGGCGCCCACGACCAGCGAGCCGTCGGGGATCTCCTTGCCCTCGGTCACCAGCGCCCCTGCACCGATCAGGCAGTTCCTGCCGATCACCGCGCCGTTCAGCACGGTGGCGCCCATGCCGATCAGGCTGTTCTCGCCGATGGTGCAGCCATGCAGCATCGCCTTGTGGCCGATGGTGCAGCCCGCCCCGATGCTGAGCGGGCAGCCCGGATCGGTATGCATGACGGTGTTTTCCTGCACATTGCTGCCGGCGCCGATCACGATCGGCTCGTTGTCGCCGCGCAGCGTGCAGCCGAACCAGATCGAGCCCCCCTCCTCCAGCGTGACATTGCCGATCACATTGGCATCGGGCGCGATCCAGCTGTCCTCGGCGATGCTGGGCGCGATGCCGTCAAGTCCGTAGATGGTCATGACATATCCTCGAATTCCTGGTGCAGCGTCTTCACATGCCCGTTCAGCCCGGGCTGCTGGATGCGCTTGAGGCGCGCGGCCTCGACGATGGTCTTGAGCCGCTCTTCGGTGGCATCCAGATCGTCATTGACCAGGACGTAATCATATTCGGCCCAATGGCTGATCTCGTCCCAGCTCTTGCGCATCCGCTTGGCGATCACCTCGGCGCTGTCCTGGGCGCGCTCCTCAAGGCGGCGGTGCAACTCGCGGATTGACGGCGGCAAGAGGAAGATCGACAGCGTATGCGGCCCAAGCACCGAATTCTGGATCTGCTGCGCGCCCTGCCAGTCGATGTCAAAAAGCACATCGCGCCCGGCATCTATCGCCGCCTGCACCGGCCCCTTGGGCGAGCCGTAGAAATTGCCGAACACATGCGCATGTTCCAGCATGCCGCCATCGGCCACTTCGCCCTGAAAGGCGCTCTCGCTCAGGAAATGATAATCCTCCCCGTCCACCTCGCCTGCGCGCGGCGTGCGGGTGGTGGCCGAGACCGAAAACGATATGGTCGGATCCCAGTCGCGCAGCCGCCCCGACAAGGTCGATTTGCCCGCCCCCGAGGGCGAGCTCAGAATGATCAGAAGCCCGCGCCGTTCGCTCATGTTTCGCTCCCGCGTTTCATCGTTCCGCAAATACTCTCGGGGGTCCGGGGGTGAAACCCCCGGCCGCCCACCAAGGGCGCGCGTTCATTCGACATTCTGCACCTGTTCGCGCATCTGGTCGATCACCGCCTTCAGATCGAGCCCCACCGCGGTCAGCCCGGCATATTGCGCCTTGGAACACAGCGTGTTGGCCTCGCGGTTGAATTCCTGGGCCAGAAAATCGAGCTTGCGCCCGATCGCCGCGCCCTGCGACAGCAGCGCGCGCGCGGCGGCGACATGGGCGCGCAGGCGGTCGATTTCCTCGGTCACGTCGGATTTGACGGCAATGAGCGCCAGTTCCTGCGCGATCCGCGCGGGGTCGGCGGAATCGGCATTGTCCATGACCCGCGACAGTTGCTTTTGCAGCGTGGCGGCCATGTCGGCGCGGCGTGCCTCGGCGATCTCGGCGGCGTCGTTTGTCAGCTCTTCGATGCGGTCGATCTGCGCATTGAGCACCGCGCAAAGGGCCGCGCCTTCGCTGGCGCGCATGTCCAGGAATGCCGCGAGCAGCGGTTCGAAATCGGCAAGGATCGCAGCGCAGAGCGGCGCGGTATCGGTTTCGACTGAAACGGTTTCCAGCACGCCGCGCAGCGCAAGAAGATCGGCCGGGCGCGAGGGCGCGAGGGTCACGCCACTTTCGAGCGCGCGGGCCTCGACTTGGGCCAGGGCGGCGAGGATATCGTCAAGCTGCGCGCCATTCAGCGCCAACCGCCCGCCCTGTTCGCCCGATTGCACCCGAAGATTGAGATTCAGATTGCCCCGCGCCAGCGCCTCGGACAGGCGCGCGCGCAGCGCCGGTTCCAGCCCTTCGATCCAATCCGGCAGGCGCAGGCGCAGATCCAGCCCCTTGCCGTTCACACTGCGCAGCTCCCATGTCCATTCATGGGCGCCATGCGCCCCCTTGGCCGAGGCGAAAGCCGTCATCGAATTCAGCACATTGTTCCTCCGGACGCTTGCGACCTTGTCCTAGCCAGTCCGGCGCGGGCTGGCAAGCGCCGCACGGAACCTTAACCATTTGTGCGGATTTTTAGACAAAACCGGATCGAAATATGCCAAAAGCCTTCCAGGTAAAGCAGGTGAGTCTTTTGCGGGGTGCATGATGGCCCTGCGCTGTAATCAGTTCAGACAGGTATGGTCACGATGCCCGACAGTTTCTTCAGCCAATCCGCCAGCAAGGGCAATATCGTTCACCTGCCCGGTGCCGGCCCCGCGCGCCGTTTGCGCGATCAGGATCTTGCCGCATTCCTTGAATACTGGGAAACCATGCGAAAAGGGGCGGATGTGCCGCGTCGGGCCGATATCGACCCGCGCGGGATGAGTGCGCTTTTGTCCGAAGCCTTCATCGCCGAGCGGATCGCGCCCGGACTGGCGCGGCTGCGCATCGCGGGGATGAATCTGAGCGACCTGATGGGCATGGAGGTGCGGGGCATGCCGCTGAGCGCGCTGATCGAACCCCAGGACCGCGACCGCCTTGCCGAATTGCTGGTCGATCTTTTCGAGGGGCCGGCACGGCTGGAAATCGGCTTGGCCTCGGTCGGGGCGTTCGGGCGCCCGTCATTGACGGGGCGGTTGGTGATTCTGCCGCTGCGCAGCGATCTTGGCGATATTTCGCGGGCGGTGGGCTGTCTGGTCAGCGACGGACCTGCCGGGCGCACGCCGCGCCGCTTCACGATCACCGGCTGCGACGTGGTGCGTATCGGCGATAAGGCTGATCACGACGCAAAAGAGGCGGCGGGCGTGCCGGTCGGACTTGATGCCTATCGCGCGGATCAGCGGCTTGATCCGGTGGTGCCCGCGCGCGTACGCGGCAGCGGCGAGCGCCCCTATCTGCGCCTGATCGAGACCGACTAACCGGGATCGCCGCCCAGAGCCTCCCAGAAATCGGCACGCAGATTGTGATGCGGAAAGGGCGCGTCGGGTGCCTCCACTCCCAGAAAATCGCAAAGCGGCATCCAGCCGTCGGCCACGTCGAACAGCAGCAGGCGTTCGGGCGGCAGCGATTGGCGCACCGCTTTCGTATGGGCGTGATAAGCCGCGATCGCGGCGTCGCGATCGGTGAGATCGCCGCCAAAGACCCCCTGCCCGACCATGATATCCCAAGCCTCGAGCATGTCGCGCATATGCGGCGGCAGGTCGAGATCGGCGCGCCGCTGCATCAGCGTGGCGATGGTGCGCTGGAAGCTGGCCCACCAGACATCATCGGGGCGCAGTGTGTGGACGACGCGCGCATGGGGAAAGGCCCGCGCGGTATCGCGCCAGACATGCGCGCCGGGCCAGTCGACCTGCGCTCGGTAGCCTGCGAAGACCACGCTCCAGTCCACGGTGCCGCCGGCCGCGACGGTTTGCCAATGGGCGACCTGTCCGGGGTCGGCGATGATTTCGTGCATGTGGTGGCAGGGTCCGAAACCCAGCCGCTCCAGCGCGGCCTTGAGCGATTTGGTGCCGGTGCGCCCAAAGCCCGATCCAATGACCTGTAGCGCCATGACGCGTCCTCCTGCCGGATGTCCGCGCGCGCCAAATGGCGGCGGGTGAACCAAGCGTGAGGCCGGGGGCATCGGCCTGTCCAGATGAAACGCCCGGACGCAAGGACCGCTTAGCGGGTGGGTTTGCTTTATTTTGTCTTATTTGAATTGGTTACAGAGAGAACTTCGCGCGAATTACAAGCTACGAAAGACGTGCGCTCCAGCGCGCCAAGCGCGCTTGGCGGCCCTTTCAGGCCGCCGCGCAGACCCGCGCCGAGCACAGGTATCAGGCCGATTGCGCCTCTTGCTGGCGGCTTTCGCGCAGGCTCGAGAGCTCCTCGGCCACGAGGAAGGCCAGTTCCAGCGATTGGCTGGCATTGAGGCGCGGGTCACATGCGGTGTGATAGCGCGCCGAGAGGTTCTCGTCGCCAAGCGCGCGCATCCCGCCGGTGCATTCGGTCACGTCCTGGCCGGTCATCTCGAAATGCACGCCGCCGGGGATGGTGCCCTCGGCGCGGTGAACGGCGAAGAATTCCTGCACTTCGCGCAGGATCGCATCGAAGGGCCGGGTCTTGTAGCCGGTCGAGGACTTGATCACGTTGCCATGCATCGGATCGCAGACCCAGACCACCTTGGCGCCCTCGGATTCCACCGTGCGGATCAGGCGCGACAGGTGATCGCCCACCTTGCCCGCCCCGAAACGCGCGATCAGCGTCAGGCGCCCGGCCTCGTTTTCAGGGTTGAGCCGCGCCATCAGGCGCTTGAGGTCGTCAGGCTCCATCGAGGGGCCGCATTTGAGACCGATCGGATTGAGCACGCCACGGGCGTATTCCACATGCGCGCCGTCGGGCTGGCGGGTGCGATCCCCGATCCAGATCATGTGGCCCGAGCCCGCCAGCCATTTGCCGGAGGTGGAATCGAGCCGCGTCAGGGCCTCTTCGTATTCCAGCAGCAGGGCTTCGTGGCTGGTGTAGAATTCCACCGTGCCCAGTTCGTGCTGGGTTTCCGCCGTCATCCCGGCGGCGGCCATGAAATCGAGCGTATCCTGGATGCGATTGGCCATTTCGCGATATTTCGCGGCCTTTTCATCATCGGTGAAGCCCAGCGTCCAGGCATGCACGCGGTGCACATCCGCGAAACCGCCCGTTGAAAAGGCGCGCAGCAGGTTCAGCGTCGCGGCGGCCTGGGTATAGGCCTGCAACATGCGCCTGGGGTCGGGAATCCGGGCCTCGGGGGTGAAGGCGAGTTCGTTGATGATGTCGCCACGGTAGCTGGGCAGCTCGGTGCCGTCGATCACCTCGGTCGGGGCACTGCGGGGCTTGGCGAACTGGCCCGCGATGCGGCCCACCTTGAGCACGGGCACCTTGGCGCCATAGGTCAGCACCATGGCCATTTGCAGCATGACCTTGAACGTGTCGCGGATCGCGTCGGCCGAGAACTGGTCGAAGGCCTCGGCGCAATCGCCGCCCTGCAGCAGGAAGGCCTCGCCGCGCGAAGCGGCACCGAGATGCTGCCTGAGTCGGCGGGCCTCGCCGGCGAAAACCAGCGGCGGATATTGCGACAGGCGGGTCTCGACCTCGGCCAGGGCGGCAGGGTCGGTATAATCGGGCATCTGGACGCGCGGCTTGGCGCGCCAGTCTGATTTGTGCCACTCGCTCATCGTGTTTCTCCGCTTGCAGGCTTTCGGAACCATTCCTATACAAAACCACTGGTCTGGATACCATATATGATTTGTGCCTCTTGACGCAAAACCGCGGGTCTGCGTTTTGTCGAAGATGATCTCGCGGCGGGTGGCTTTGACACCGCGCCGCCCTGGCAAGGAGCCTCAGCATGATGCAGGCAGGACCACAAACCGTCCCCGTTGACGCGCCGAAAGCTCCGCGCCGGTTCGTATTCGTTCTGCTGGAGAATTTCACGCTGCTCAGTTTTGCCGCCGCGGTGGACAGTCTGCGGATTGCCAATCGCATGTCGGGCTCCGAGCTTTATACTTGGAAGCTGGCCTGCGAGTCGGCGGATGCGCGGGTCAGTTGTTCGGCGGGTGCCGTCTTCGAGACGGATATCGGTCTTGACGAGCTGGGGCGCGACGACACGATCGTGATCTGTGGCGGGGCGGATGTGCAGCATGCGACCACCAAGCGGATTCTGAGCTGGCTGCGCCGCGAGGCGCGGCGCGGGCTCAAGATCGCGGGGCTGTGCACGGCTGCCTATGTGATGGCGCGCGCGGGCCTTCTGGAGGGCAAGCGGGCCACGACCCACTGGGAAAATCATGACAGTTTCACCGAGGAGTTCGACGAGGTCGAACTGACCAAGTCGGTTTTCGTGGTGGATGGCAACCGGATGACAACCGCCGGGGGAACCTCGTCGATTGACCTGTTCCTGAAGCTGATTGCCGATGAGCATGGCGAGAAGCTGGCCAATGCTGTGGCCGACCAGCTGATCTATTCCTCGATCCGCACCGATCAGGACACGCAGCGCCTGTCGGTGCCCACAAGGATCGGCGTGCGCCATCCCAAGCTGAGCCAGGTGATCCAGATGATGGAGGCCAATATTGAGGAGCCGATCAGCCCTTCGATCCTGGCCAAGGAAGTCGGCATGTCGACCCGCCAGCTGGAACGGCTGTTTCGCCGCTATCTCAACCGCAGCCCCAAGCGCTATTACATGGAGCTGCGCCTGCAAAAGGCGCGCAACCTGTTGATGCAGACCGACATGACGGTGATCAACGTCGCGCTGGCCTGCGGTTTCGCAAGCCCGTCGCATTTTTCGAAATGCTACCGCGCGCATTACAATACCACGCCCTATCGCGAGCGCGGCGCGCAATCGGCGCGCCTGTCGGTCTGATGGTGTCAGAGGGGGCGCTGCCCCCGCCGCGCCGGAGGCGCGACTCCCCCGGAGTATTTCGAGAACAGTGAAAGGCGCGGGGCGGGCTTAGTCCGGGGTCATGCGGTAAAGCGCGCCCTGCCCGACCGAGAGGAACCAGATCGCGCCGTCGGGGCCTTGGCGGATATCACGCACGCGCGCTGTCTCGGGGGTGCTGATGTCCTGAACCTCGCGCAGCGGGTCACCCGAGAGCCGCGCGATATGGTCGAATTTCAGGCTGCCGATCAGGAAATCGCCCTGCCAGTCGGGGAAAAGCGCGCCGGTATAGATTGTCATGCCCGAGGGGGCGATCGAGGGGTCCCAGTAGAATGCGGGCTGTTTCATGCCCGGTTTCGAAGTGCCCTCGCCGATCTTGGCGCCGGAGTAATGCGTGCCGTAGGAAATCACCGGCCAGCCGTAATTGGCGCCTTTCTCGATGAGGTTCACCTCGTCGCCGCCGCGCGCGCCATGTTCCACCACCCAGAGCCGCCCCTGGGAGTCGAGCGCCGCCCCTTGCGGGTTGCGATGACCATAGGACCAGATGCCGGGCTGCGCGCCGTCCCGGCCCTGGAAGGGATTGTCGGCGGGCGGGGTGCCGTCGCGAGATATGCGGATGACCGAGCCGTTCTGGCGCGAGAGATCCTGTGCCGAGGGGCGGTCGCCGCGCTCGCCGATGGTGACGAAAAGATGCCCGTCTGGGGCCTCGACGATGCGGGAGCCGAAATGACGCCCGCCCGAACTGCCCGGTGCCATTTCCCAGATCACCTGCCAGCCGGTCAGGTGGCGCGCGTCCTGGGACAGCGTGGCGCGCGCCACCGCCGTGCCCGAACCCACGCCTTGCGGTTTGGCGTAGGTGAAAAAGAGCGCGCGGGTCTGCGCGAAATCGCGCGGCACCAGCACATCGAGCAGACCGCCCTGCCCGGTGACCGCGATCTCGCCGAGGCCGGTGATCTCGTGGCGCGCGCCTTGCGCGAGCCGCCAGAGCCGCCCGCCGCGTTCGGTGAGCAGGATGCTGTCATCGGGCAGGAAGCCGATGGCCCAGGGCGCGTCGAACCCGTCGGCGACCGGGGTGATCGACAGCCCGGTTTGCGCAGACGCGCCGATGGGTGACGCGAAAAGGCCAAGGGCGAGAAGGCAGGCGGCGGCGTGACGGATCATCGTGGCTCCTTGTCAGGTGGCGGGGTCGGGTTACGGACGATCATTTATCATGTTGGGGCGCGTTGCCCTTGGGTCAATGGTATCATGCGCCCTCTTGCGCGCTAATCCTCTTGCTTTTCGGCGTGGGCGGGATACGGTCCGGATCGGACCGAAATTCTGACTGGGAGAGATGGAATGAAAAAACTTCTGATGGCGACCGCCACCGCCGCATTGAGCGTGGGCGCAACTGCTGCAAGTGCCGAAGATGTCACGCTGGGCATCATCCTGGGCTTTACCGGCCCGATTGAATCCCTCACCCCGCATATGGCTGGCGGTGCGGAACTGGCGATCGGCGAGGTCAGCGAAAGCGGCATGTTGCTGGATGGCATGAGCGTGACGCAGGAGCGCGCCGATTCGACCTGCATCGATGCGGGCGCCGCCAGTGCCGCCGCAGAGCGTCTGATTACCTCGGTCGGGGTCAAGGGTATCATGGGCGCGGATTGTTCGGGTGTGACCGGCGCGATCCTGTCCAATGTCGCCGTGCCCAACGGGATGGTGATGATTTCGCCGTCTGCCACGTCGCCGGCGCTGTCGGATGCGGCCGACGAGGGGCTGTTTTTCCGCACCGCGCCTTCGGATGCGCGCCAGGGCGAGGTTCTGGCCAATGTGCTGATGGATCGTGGCATCGGATCGGTTGCGGTGACCTATACCAACAACGACTATGGCAAGGGGCTGGCCGACAGTTTCACCGCCGCCTATGAGGCCGCGGGCGGCGAGGTCACGACCACTGCCGCGCATGAGGACGGCAAGGCCGATTATTCGGCGGAAGTGGGCGCGCTGGCGGCGGCTGGCGGCGATGCGCTGGTCGTTGCGGGCTATGTCGATCAGGGCGGTCCGGGCGTCATCCGCGCCGCGCTCGATGCCGGGGCGTTCGACAGGTTCGTGCTGCCTGACGGGATGATCGGCACCGCGCTCGAGGACAGGTTCGGCGCGGAGATCGACGGGTCGGTCGGCACCGTGCCGGGCACCGAGAGCGAAGGCGCCGACAGGATGCTGGAAATGGCCGAGGCCGCAGGGATCGACGGCACCAGCCCCTATGTGGGCGAAAGCTATGATGCGGCGGCGCTGATCCTGCTGGCGATGCAGGCGGCCGGATCGGTCGAGCCGGGCGATTACAAGGGCGAGATCATGGATGTCGCCAATGCGCCCGGCGAGCAGATCTTTCCCGGTGAATTGGCCAAGGGCTTGGAGATTCTCGCGGGGGGCGGCGATATCGACTATGTCGGCGCCACCGATGTCGAGCTGATCGGCGGCGGCGAAAGTGCGGGATCCTACCGCGAAATCGTGATCGAGGGCGGCAAGATGACCACTGCCGGTTATCGCTGATCGCGCCGTCATGGCATGAAAAAGAGCGGCCCGGGGATGGACTCCCCGGGCTGTTTCAATAAAAGGCCGTCGCGGTAACGGGCGGCGCTGCCGAGAGGGGAACGGAGACACGATGATCAGGGTCGACAACCTGCACCGGCATTTCGGCGGTTTCCACGCGGTGGATGGCGCGAGCCTGAGCGTGCGCGAGGGTACGATCACCGGGTTGATCGGCCCAAATGGCGCCGGAAAAACCACGCTTTTCAACGTGATCGCGGGCGTTCTTAAACCAACCTCGGGGCGCGTCACCATGGCGGGAGAGGATATCACCGGCCTTGCACCGCATGACCTGTTCGCCAAGGGGCTGCTGCGCACCTTTCAGATCGCGCATGAGTTTTCCTCGATGAGTTGCCGCGAGAACCTGATGATGGTGCCCGGCGGGCAATCGGGCGAGCGGCTCTGGAACACATGGTTCGGGCGCAGGCGCATCGCCGAGGAGGAGCGCGCGCTCAGGGCCAAGGCCGACGAGGTGCTGGAGTTCCTGACCATCGAGCATCTGGCCGATCAGCGCGCGGGGGAAATCTCGGGCGGGCAGAAGAAGCTGCTGGAGCTGGGACGCACCATGATGGTGGATGCGCGCATCGTCTTTCTGGACGAGGTCGGCGCGGGGGTGAACCGCACCCTGCTCAATACCATTGCCGATGCTATCCTCAAGCTCAACCGCGAGCGGGGCTATACGTTCGTGGTGATCGAGCATGACATGGATTTCATCGGCCGGATCTGCGAGCCGGTGATCTGCATGGCCGAGGGCAAGGTGCTGGCCGAGGGCAGTCTGGACGCGATCAAGGCCAATGAGCAGGTGATCGAGGCCTATCTGGGCACTGGCCTCAAGAACCGCGACATGGTGGGCGCATGAGGCCGGGCGTGCCTGCGATCAAGAGTTTCGCCCGTGCCGGGCGACCGGCTGGGGGCGCTGCCCCCAGACCCCCGGGATATTTGAGAACAGAAGAAGACAGGAGCCATGCGCATGGCTGAGGCGTTCCTGATCGGTGAGGCCATGACCGGGGGTTACGGGAAATCGGGGCCCGATATCCTGCATGATTGCACGGTGGCGGTGGAGCCCGGAGAGATCGCGGTGATCGTCGGCCCGAATGGCGCGGGCAAGTCCACGGCGATGAAGGCGGTGTTCGGGATGCTGAACCTGCGCCGCGGCGCGGTCAGGCTGGATGGTGAGGATATCACCGCGCTCAGCCCTCAGGACAGGGTGCGCAGGGGCATGGGGTTCGTCCCGCAGAACCAGAACATATTCGCCTCGATGACCGTCGAGGAGAATCTGGAAATGGGGGCCTTCATCCGCGAGGATGATATCGGCGAGACCATGGAACAGGTTTATGATCTGTTCCCGATCCTGCGCGACAAGCGCCGTCAGGCGGCGGGCGAGTTGAGCGGGGGGCAGCGTCAGCAGGTCGCCGTGGGGCGCGCGCTGATGACGAAGCCCAAGGTGCTGATGCTGGACGAGCCGACGGCGGGGGTGAGCCCGATCGTGATGGATGAATTGTTCGACCGGATCATCGAGATCGCGCGCACCGGTCTGCCGGTGCTGATGGTCGAGCAGAACGCCCGCCAGGCGCTGGCCATCGCCGACAAGGGCTATGTGCTGGTGCAGGGGCGCAATGCCCATACAGGCACCGGAAAGGAGCTGCTGGCCGATCCCGAGGTTCGGCGCAGTTTCCTGGGAGGATGAAGCGGATGAGGATCACAGAGCCAGGCGCGCCGCGCTGCGGGGGGGACAGCTGATGGATGCGCTCAACGCAATCGTGGCGCTTGCGAATTTCGTTCTGGTGCCGGCGATCGCCTATGGCAGCCAGCTGGCGCTTGGCGCGCTGGGGGTGACGCTGATCTACGGAATCCTGAGATTCTCGAATTTCGCGCATGGTGACACGATGGCCTTTGGCACGATGGTGACGGTGCTGACGACATGGGGGCTGCAGGCGATGGGTGTGTCGCTGGGGCCGCTGCCGACGGCGCTCCTGGCATTGCCGGTGGGGATTCTGGGCTGCATGGCGCTGGTGCTGGTGACGGACCGGGCGGTCTATCGGTTCTACCGCGCGCAGAAGGCGAAGCCGGTGATCCTGGTGATCGTGTCGATCGGCGTGATGTTCATCCTGAACGGGCTTGTGCGTTTCATCATCGGCCCCGGCGATCAGCGTTTCGCCGATGGCGAACGGTTCATTGTCTCGGCCCGCGGCTTCAAGGAGATGACCGGCCTCGACGAGGGGTTGGCGATCAAGACCACGCAGGGGATCACCGTGGTCACGGCGGTGATCGTTGTCGCGCTGCTGTTCTGGTTCCTCAACCGCACCCGCAGCGGCAAATCCATGCGCGCCTATTCCGACAACGAGGATCTGGCGCTCTTGTCGGGGATCAACCCGGACCGGGTGGTCATGATCACCTGGTTGATCGTGGCGGCGCTGGCGACGGTGGCGGGGGTGCTTTACGGGCTCGACAAGAGCTTCAAGCCCTTCACCTATTTCCAACTGCTTTTGCCGGTCTTTGCCAGCGCCATCGTCGGGGGGCTGGGCAACCCGCTGGGCGCCATTGCGGGTGGTTTCATCATCGCGTTCAGCGAGGTGACGATCACCTATGCCTGGAAGAAGGTGCTGGGCCATGCCCTGCCCGAGAGCCTCGAGCCTGAAGGGTTGGTGCAGCTGCTGAGTACTGATTACAAATTCGCGGTCAGCTTCGTGATCCTGCTGATCGTGCTGTTGTTCCGCCCAACGGGCCTTTTCCGGGGGAAAGCGGTATGAGCGAGACGATGAGGAAAATTGCCCTGTTTGCCCTGGTCGCGGGGCTGATCGTGATCACGGGGATGTTCCAGAGCTGGAACACGGCGCTCTTGATCCTCAACATGGGGCTGATTTCGGCGATCATGTCGCTGGGGGTGAACCTGCAATGGGGCTTTGCGGGGCTGTTCAATGTCGGCGTGATGGGGTTCGTGGCGCTTGGTGGGCTGGCGACGGTGCTGGTGGCGATGCCGCCGGTGGGCGAGGCCTGGGCCGCGGGCGGCGCGCGGGTGCTGGCAGGTCTTGCCACGGGCGCCGCGCTGCTGGTGGCGACGATTCTTGCGCGGCGCGCGATGCACCCGGGGCGGGCGCGTGCGCTGGTGACGCTGGGCATTCTGGTGGGCGGGTTCTTCCTTTATCGCGCGGTCTTTGATCCTGGCGTCGAGGCGGTGGAGTCGGTGAACCCGGCGGGCACGGGATATCTGGGCGGGCTTGGCCTGCCGGTGCTGCTGGCCTGGCCTGTGGGCGGCGTGCTGGCGGCGGGTGCGGCCTGGATCATCGGCAAGGCGGCGCTCGGACTGCGCAGCGATTACCTGGCGATCGCCACGCTGGGCATCGCCGAGATCATTCTGGCGGTGCTCAAGAACGAGGACTGGCTGAGCCGGGGCGTGAAGAACGTGAACGGCATTCCGCGCCCCCTGCCCTATGAGATCGACCTGCAGAACGATCCGGGTTTTGTCGACAGGGTACAGGGGCTGGGGCTTGATCCGGTCACCGCCTCGTCGCTGGCCATCAAGCTGGGTTATGCGGGGTTCTTCGCGGTGGTGCTGCTGGTGATCCTGCTGGCGGCGCAGCTGGCGCTCAACAGCCCCTGGGGGCGGATGATGCGGGCGATCCGCGACAATGAAACGGCCGCCGAGGCGATGGGCAAGGACGTGACAAGACGCCACTTGCAGGTTTTCGTGCTGGGCAGCGCGGTCTGCGGCGTCGCGGGGGCGATGATGACCACGCTTGACGGGCAGCTGGTGCCAACCTCCTACCAGCCGCTGCGCTTCACCTTCCTCATATGGGTCATGGTGATCGTTGGCGGATCGGGCAATAACTTCGGCGCCGTGCTGGGCGGGTTCCTGATCTGGTTCCTCTGGGTGCAGGTCGAGCCGATGGGCTATTGGCTGATGCAGATGATCACCGCGCCGCTGGCCGAAGGCAGCGCGTTGAAGGCGCATCTTCTGGACAGTGCGGCC
>Ga0102925_1000321_pt1 | contig 25127 bp, 22 predicted proteins | sample SalPonR1_A_D1_MG_FD_78216 | JGI IMG/M metagenome (GOLD analysis project Ga0102925, IMG submission 78216) | Salt pond soil microbial communities from South San Francisco under conditions of wetland restoration - Salt Pond MetaG R1_A_D1_MG | ecosystem: Environmental > Aquatic > Marine > Intertidal...
CCCCTCGTCGCTCTTCTGCGGCGCCGGGAGCTGGAAGACGCGATGGCGGCCGAATTCCCCGGCAAACCGGGTGCAGACCAGGGCGTTGTAGGCGTCATTGTCCGTGGCGGCCAGGAGGTAGCCCGCCTCGTTGAACTCCAGCGTGTGCTCGGCGTGCTCCGAGAGGACCTCGCCGTGGAAGACCGGGATCTCGGCGTTGCGCACCGGCCGCAGGCGGGACCACGAGGGGTCGGCGATCAGGACCGGCACCCGCGCCTCGCGCAGCGCCTCGGCCAGCCCCACGGTCCACGGGGAGGCCCCCACAATGAGCACACCGTTGGTACGCGAGACCGAGAGCCCCAGGTAGCGCGCCAGGCCGCTCAGGGTGAAGCCGTGGAGGACCACGGTGGTCAGGATCAGGGCGAAGACCAGCGGCAGCAGGAGTTCGCCGCCGGCATAGCCCTGCTCCGCCATACGCGGGCCGAAGACGCCGGCCACGGCGGCGGCCACGATGCCGCGCGGGGCGATCCAGCCCACCAGCGTCCGCTCGCGCCAGCTCATGTCGGTGCCCAGGGTGGCGAGGAAGACACTGGCCGGCCGCACCAGGAAGATCATGGCGGCCAGGAGGATCACCGTCTGCCAGTCCAGGGCCAGGAGCGTCGCCGGATTCAGGTCCGCGGTGAGGAGGATGAAGACCGCGGAGACCAGGATCACCGCGATGTACTCCTTGAAACGCCGCAGCTCACTGATACTTGCCAGCTTCCGGTTGCCCAGTACCAGGCCGAAGATGGTCACCGCCATGAGCCCCAGCTCCTCCATGTAGAGGTTGGCGGCGATGTAGACCGCGATGGCCCCGGCCAGGGCGATGGGCCCCTTGAGGTATTCCGGCATGTGGCCACGGCGCAGCCCCTCGGCCATGAGCCAGGCCCCGGCCACGCCCAGCGCCAGCGCCAGCGCCAGACCCAGGGCAAGATGGACGGCCATCTCCTCCCATCCGCCGCCAGTGCCGGCGTAGGTAAAGTACTCGAACAGCGCCACGGCCAGCAGGGCGCCGATGGGGTCGTTGATGATCCCCTCCCACTTCAGGAAGGAGGCCGGGCGCTTGCGCAGCCGCGCGTGGCGGAGAAGCGGAAGGATGACCGTGGGTCCGGTGACCACGCCGATGGCGCCGAAGACCATGGCCACCGGCAGCGACAGCCCGCCCAGATAGTAGGCGGCCGCGCTACCCAGCAGGAACATGAACAGCACATTGAGGCTGACCAGCCGGCGCACACCGGCGGCGGCCTGACGGAGTTCGTGCCACTGCAGCGAGAGGCCGCCCTCGAAGAGGATGATGGCGACTCCCAGCTTGATCAGCGGCTCCAGGAGGCCGCCGAGGTCCGCCGAGGGATCCATGATCCCGAAGACCGGTCCCACCAGGATCCCGGCGGTGGCCAGGAGGACGATAGCCGGGATCTGCGCCGCCCACGCCAGCCACTGCGCCGCCATCCCGAGGATGAGAACCAGTCCGAACAGCAGTGTAAGTTCGTGTCCCATGGACCCCCCGCGCGAGCAAGCGCGCCAATGTAACACCGAAGGGGGGCACGACAAACCGACGCCTTCCGCCCTACCGCCCCCTGTGCGAACATGCGATGCGTAGTTCACCCATGAGGAGTCTGACCGTGTATCGACTGAAGATCCTGCTCCCCGCGGGCCTGGTGGCCCTCGCCGGCTGCAATGGCGGCGGTAGCGAACCCAGTCTGGAGAGCGATGAAGCCCGCTACGCCTACGCCGTGGGCTGGCAGGTGGGCCAGAACATCCAGCGTAGCGGCATGGAGCTGGACGGTGATGCCGTGGCCGCTGCCATCCGGGACGCGCTGGCCGGCAAGGATCCGGCGCTGGACCAGGAGGCCATGCAGGCCGCCATGCAGGCCGCCCAGGAGCGGCGCGTGGAGGAGCAGCGCCAGGAGGCCGAGTCGAACCGCGAGGCCGGCAGCCAGTATCTCGAGGAGTTCAAGGCCCAGGACGGCGTCCAGGTGAACGAGAACGGGGTCGCCTGGAAGGTCCTGGAGGCCGGTGACGGGGCCAGCCCCGAGGCCGGCAACACCGTCCGGGTCCACTACCACGGCGAGACCGTGGACGGCGAGGTCTTCGACAGCTCCCGGGAGCGCGGCGAGCCGGTAACCTTCCCCACGGATTCCGTCATCAAGGGCTGGCAGCAGGTCCTGCCGAAGATGAAGGAAGGCGGCAAGTGGAAGGTGGTCATCCCGCCGGAGATGGCCTACGGCGAGCAGGGGGCCGGCCCCTCCATCGGCCCCGGCGAGACCCTGGTCTTCGAGATCGAACTCCTGAAGGCCAGCGTCGAGTAGCCCTTCCCCACCGCGCCCCGTACCCTCCCGGGTTCGGGGCGTGGCTCAGAGCATGGTCGAACCGGGGTTCTCCCCGTCTCCGGCGTCGATCTTGTGGATGGCGCGGCGATTGCCCCACTTGGCCAGGTCGTCCACCCGGACCCCGAGCCACCAGAGGGTGCCGAGATCGTCCTCGCAGTGGCCCGCCACCAGTTCCTCCCCCGGCTCGAGCATTACCGACCGCGCAAAGGACGGGACATCCTCCCGCCGCCGGAAGACGTGCCAGTAGACCACTCGGGTCTGATCGGGATCCTTGTTGGGAACCGGCTGGTGGGTATCCAGCGACCCTTCCATGATGCGCAGCTCTTCGCTGTTGGCGAAATGTCCCATGGGGAATCCTCCTCCTCGTCGACGTTGGGGCGCCTCTATCCAAATCTTGCATCGGGTCGGCCCCTTTGCAAGGCACTTCCGGCATTTCTCGTGGTCGTAATCCGTTCGGGTAGCGCCGGGCAGGGCTCGACGAACGTGCTAGTCTTCAGCGCTCCCGACCGAATCCATCCCCGCACCCAATTGCAAGGAGTCCGTGATGACCCGTATCCGCACCCTCCTCCTCGCCCTGACCGCCCTGCTGGCCATCGGTCTTGCCGGGCCGGCCGCCGCCGAGGCCGATCGCAAGGTGGTCTTCCACGTCGATTTCGCCGAGCCGGGCCGCTTCAATCTGACGCTCATCAACGTGCGCAACATGGTCAAGCACTACAAGGAGGAGCTGCTGGACTACGACGTGCGCATGGTCTTCATCTCCCAGGCGGTGCGCTACGTCACCGACGAGGAGATGGCCGGCACCCCCTTCGAGACCCCGGCAGCCTTCGAGAGCCGGCGCGCCGAGTTCCGGGACCGTTTGCAGACTTTGGCCGAGGTCCACGACGTGAAGCTGGAACTCTGCGACATCACCCGGACCATCGGCGAGCTGGAAGAAGACGACCTCTACGCCAACGTGGACGTGGTCCCCTCCGGCGTGGTCCGCGTGGCCGAGCTGCAGCGCGAGGGCTTCCAGTACATCAAGGTCCAGTAAACAGACCGCCGAGCCACCGCCACAGGTGGCTCTCCGGCATCGCCCGACCGCGCAGGAGATAGGCCAGCACATTGCGGTTGTCCAGGATCCAGCGCTGCCGGGCGCGGACGCCGTGCCGGCCGGCGAAGAGGAGTCGGTCGCCGGCGGCCAGCGGCGTCTCCGGATCGGGCAGCAGTTCCTCGTCACCATCGGGCCCCTGCCGCAGCAGGGGCAGCGCCCGCAGGTCATGACTGGAATCCCGCGGGTCCCGGAGGAGTGTCCCCAGACCGACCTCGGCCCCCTCCCCCAGCCAGCCGGTAATCGCTGGCGCATCGTACTCATCCAGGCGTACACCCCAGACCTCCGGGGCCTCTCCCTCCGCTAGCAGGCCGGCCAGCCGGCTCACCAGCAGATTCGCCCAGTCCGCCTCCTGATGTCGCGCATGGCGCAGGAAGTCGGTGAGAAGCGGCGTGGTCACCAGGCTGAGAATGCGGCTGGCCATGATGGTGCCGGGCTGCATGACCATGTCCAGTTCGGCGGCGTCGAACAGGTCGTCGTTCCGGCGCTGGGTCTGGCGAGCGATGGTGAAGAGCCCGGGATTGAGCTCCCGCGCAGTCATGATCACGGAGAGGTTATCGGCATCATCGTCCGTGGCCGCCACCACGCCGATGGCGGACTCGATCCCGGCGGCACGCAGGGTCACGGCCTCGGTCCCGCGCCCGGTCACCATGTCCACCGCCTGATCCGGCGGCGGAGCGGGATCGATGGCGCGGTAGGGCTGGCCGTGGAATTCCAGGTAGCGCGCCACGGCGCGGCCGAAGCGCCCGTAGCCGGCGATTACCCAGGTGCCGGCGGGGGGCAGGACCGGCTCGGCCAGCCGCCCCTCGTCGGTGGTAGCGAGCCACTCGTAGAGGAGGTACATCCCCGGCGAGCGCAGGGCCGTGGTAAAGCGATCGGCGAAGGTCTCGAAGGGATTGACCACGTGATCGGTGCCGAAGGAGCGCATGTTCTCCTCGGTCTCGCCCCGCTCCGCCCGCCCCACCGTCATCAGGCCGGAGCGCAGCACCCGGGCGCTGACACAGACGGCCAGGTTGGCCCGATCGTCATTGGTCACGGCCAGCACCCCCTGGCAATGGGGCTCGGAGAGGCCGGCCAGCTCCAGGGCCCGCGGGTCGGAGGCATCCCCGGCCAGGCCGGGGACGTTGCGGGTCAGTGGATCGGTGGCCAGTTCGTCCCGGCGCTCGCCGTTGATATCCACTACCACACTCTGAAGACCCCGTTCATCCAGACCGCGTACCAGGGCGGAGCCGGTGTCGCCGTAGCCGCAGACCACGTAGAACGGGTCCGCCAGGCGCCGGACGTCACGGCGGAAAGAGGACTCCTGCACCATGCGCCGCATGGCGGGATCCTGCAGATGGGCCAGGAGCGAGCCGATGGTATAGAGCCAGGTAAAGACGGTGGCGTAGAGCGAGACCGTCGCCCACAGGCGCTGCGCCGGCGTGAAGGGATACGGGATCTCGCCGAAGCCGATGGTCGAGCCCATGTAGCTGACGAAGTAGAAAGCGTGGAAGAAGTCCATGCGCCACGGCTCACCGGCCTCGTTCTCTCCCGGGATGAGGACGAAACCCAGGATAGCGACGGCGTAGACCGCCACCAGGGCCACCAGCGGCGTCCGCAGCCGCAGGAGCAGGATGGGCAGGAGCCGGCGGACCATGGTCGCCTCTCAGCGGCGGACGGTGACGGTCTCGATGACCAGCAGGATCACCGACATCAGGTTGGCCAGCAGCGCCCCGCCGGCGATGGAGACCACGTGGGCCATGACCGTGGGCGTGGTACCAGTCCCGGTGATGTGCTCGGCCACGGCCCAGACCACCGCCGCGGCGATGAGCTGGAGGTCTGCTACCAGGCTGGTGGCCAGCATGACGGCGCCGATGTGGGTGCGATCCCCGAACTTGAGGATGGTCGCGATGAGGCTGACCACCAGGGCGGCGTAGAGTTCGTAGACGCTGTGGTGGGCAGGGACGTCCACCTCTCCCCAGACGAAACCGAAGTTCACGGTGAGGGCGAAGACGATGAAGAAGGCAAAGGTGACCTTTTCCAGATTCATGGGGCGGTTCTCCGGCGCTTTTGGGACCACTGTAACCGCCGCCGTGCCCCGACGGCCACGGCGGCGAGGACTAGCCCTCCTCCACCCGCGGCAGGACGCCGTAGTAGCGCAGCCCCTCGAGGATCCCGCGGGCGTGGTGGCCCGCCGCCATGTAGATGCCCTCGCGCCGGTCGGGCAGGCGCTCCAGGCCGGGGGCGTGGCTGCCGACGACGATGGCCAGGGTGTCGCCCAGCAGCATCTCCTCGTCGTCCTCCGCCCCGCCGGCGACCAGCACCCGGTCCATGTCGAGCCCCCATTTGAAGGCGACCCAGCGCACGGCCTGCGCCTTGGAGGCGCGGATGGGGAGGATGTCCACGTAGCTGCCGTAGGCGGCATTCACGGTGGCCGGGATGCCCTGCTGGCGCAGGTGTTTGCGGATGGTGTCCAGGTCCGGCGCCCGCTCGGCGTCCAGGAAATAGCTCACCTTGAAGGGGTGCTGCTCCCGCCGCGGCTGCAGTTTCAGTCCGGGCAGAGTGGCCAGCGCCTCCCGCACGGCGCGGGGGTTCCAGCGATAGTCGATATGGCTGCGCCAGCTCCGGTCGGGCACGCAACGCCCGCCGCGATGGGTGTAGTGGATCTCGGCCCCGGCCGCGGTTATCAGGACATCGGGGATGGGGATCCCGTGTTCGGCCAGCGTCTCGCGGGTGGCCTTCAGGGTCCGCCCGGTGACCACCCCCAGCCCGGTATTCTCCCCCTGCGCCCGGAGGGCGGCCACCAGTTCGTCGGCCGCCTCATCGTCGCCCAGCAGGGTATTGTCCAGCTCGGTCACCGCCAGTCGCTGAATGGTCGGGAGACGGCTGCGGTCCGCCGGAGCCGGGCTCGCCTGGGGACCGGCGAAGCGCTGCAGCACCCGATCCACCGCACGCAGGTACTTCTCGGCGTGGCCGGGCCAGGAGTAGTGGTCGTGGGCCCCTCTCACGCCGTTCTGCGACCAGCGGCGCCAGCGCCGGCGGTTGTCCAGCGCCTGGCGCAGGCCATCGGCGATGGAGTCGATATCGTAGGGATCGATCAGGGCGCCGTTGCGGCAGTTGGCGATGATATCCCGCGGACCGCCGTCCCGGGTGGCCACGATGGGCAGCCCGCTGGCCGCCGCCTCGATGAGTGTGAGACCGAAGGGCTCGGTGAGTGCCGGATTCACGAAAACGCCGCGCGTCCGGGCCGCCATGCGGTAGATGTGCGGCACATCGGAGGAACGGTGCTGCTTGGGATAGGCCACCCGGCCATAGAGGTCGTAGCGGTCGATGGCCAGCAGGAGTTCGGTGAGGACCTTGCGCGGGCCCTTGTCCATGGCCTCGACCTCCTCCCGGGTACCGGCCACCAGGACCAGGTTCGCCCTCTCCTGGAGGTCCGCGTTCTCGCCGTACGCCTTCACCAGCGAGACCATGTTCTTGCGCTCATCGGCCCGGGACATGGCCAGGATCATCGGCTTGCCCGGCTCGCGGAGAAAGCGATTCATGGTCCGGCGGATGGTCGGCTCGGGATCGTCGGGAACCGGCGGGCGGAAGCGGGAGAGGTCCACCCCTGGCGGGATCACCTCCATGCGCCGGGGCTCGTAGTGGTCGTAGGCGGCGTACTGCTCGTCCACCTCCTGTCGGGTGGAGGCGATGACCAGCGAGGCCCGGTCCAGGGTCGCCTCCTCCGCCTCGATCCGCCGGCCCATGTTGTAGACCTCCTCCAGCCGGGACTCCTTGACCCCGCGCTGGAGCAGGCGGGCCCGCTTGTCCCGGCCCAGGGAGTGGCCGGTATGGACCAGGGGGACGCCGAGCAGGTCGGCCAGCCGGCCGCCGACAAAGCCGGCATCGGCGTAGTGGCTGTGGACGACATCCGGCAGCCGCCCCACCTGCCGGATGTGCTGCAGGGCGCGGTCGGCGAACTGGCCCAGGTAGGGCCACAGGACCTCCTTGCGCAGGTAGCGCCGCGGCCCGCAGGGCAGCCGGACGATCCGCGCCCCGTCGCTCAGGGGCTCCTCCGGCTCGGCGTAGTCGTCGTCCACCTTGGCGTCGATGACCTGCCGGGTGAGGAGGTCCACCCGCTCCACCCGGGGATGCTCGGCCAGCGCCCGGGCCAGTTCCACCACGTAGAGGGTCTGGCCGCCGGTGTCCGCATCGCGGCCCAGCTCCAGGTTCTGCCCGCGGATCAGTCCGTGCACGCTGATGAGCTGGATATAGAGGCCCTGGCCGTCGCCGGTGGGCTCCTCCTGGTCGTCGCTACTCATGCCAGCCACTGCTCGCGAAAGGGTTGGTAGAAACCGGGGTCATCACTGACCGCTCCGCGCAGGCCGCAGACGGCGGCGGCCAGCTCCACGCCGCGCCGCAGCCGGGTTTCGCCCTCCCAGCCGGCCAACTCCCCCAGGAGAAAGACCGCAGCCAGGGCATCCCCCGCCCCCACGGCGTCCTGAAAGTGTTCCACCGGTGCGGGGGCCGACCGCTCCACTCCGGCCCCGGTATGGAGTTCGGCGCCCTCCGCTCCCCGGGTAACCAGCACCCCGGTGGCACCGTGGCGCTGGCGCAGGGTCTCGGCCGCCCCGGCATCGTCCCCGCCGGTCAGTTCCGCCAGTTCATCGCTGTTGAGCTTGATCCAGCGGGCACCGTCCAGCAGCGCCGTCAGCCGGTCCGCCTCCCACCAGGGCGGGCGCAGGTTCACGTCGACGAAGATCCCCTCGGCGCGGGCCCGCAGGGTCTCCAGGGCGGAACGGGAGCGGGGATCCCGGGCCGCCAGGGTACCGTGATAGAGCAGCGCGGGGCTTCCGGCCGCGGCCACCGCTGCCTCGACATCGATGGCATCCCAGGCGACATCGGTGACGATCTCGTAGGTGGGTTCCCCGGCGGAGAGTTCAACCCGGACCCGACCCGTGGGGTGGTCGGGATCGCGCTGCAGACCGGCGCCATCGAGTTCCCAACGGGCCATGGCCTCGCGGATGCGCCGGCCGTAGTCGTCTTCACCGACGCGGCTCACCAGGCGGACCGGCCAACCCAGTCCGCGCAGATGCCAGGCGACGTTGAACGGCGCGCCGCCGAGGACGGCGTAGTCATCGAACTCGTCAAAGAGGACCTCGCCGAAGATGATCGGGGCCGTGCGGACGTCTTCCATCGCCGTCGTTCACTGCCTTTTGCGAGAACCTGAATCCAGCATAGCTTACCCCCGGGCCGGAATGCCCGTGTTGTTTTGTCGTGTGCTCTGCGCGAGACTGAATCGTTGCCGCCCGCAAGCCACCATCAGGAGCCACCCATGTCCGAGGAGCGCCTGGCCTCCGCCTATCGCCTGCTCGAGGATTCGATCCTCCACTACCGGGGCAAGCCGGTGGGCACGCGCGCGGCGATGGATCCCAAGGCGCCGGCGGCGGAGAACTACGAGGAATGCTTCGTCCGGGACTTCGTCCCATCGGCGCTGGTCTTCCTGCACAACGGCCGCACGGAGATCGTGCGCAACTTCCTCGAGGTGGTGGAGAGCCTGCGCACGCGGGAGCGCAGCCGCGCCGGCCACGAGATCCAGCCGGGCGTCATGCCGGCAAGCTTCCGCATCGATACCGACGAGAACGGCGAGGAGCACCTGCTGGCCGATTTCGGGGAACGCGCCATCGGGCGCGTGGCCCCGGTGGACTCCATGATGTGGTGGATGGTGCTGCTCTACATCTACACCCGCCATACCGGCGACCGCGAACTGGCCCAGCGGCCGGACGTCCAGAGTTCCATGCGCCAGATCCTCCACCTCTGCCTCAAGGACACCTTCGAGGTGAGCCCCGGCCTGCTGGTCCCCGACGGCTGCTCCATGATCGACCGGCGGCTGGGGATCTACGGCCATCCGCTGGAGATCCAGGCGCTCTTCTACGGCGTCCTGCGCAGCGTGCACGAGCTCATCGAGCCGCGCGGGCCGGAGGACGAGGCGCTGCTGGAATCGGCGACGACCCGTGAACAGGCCCTGCGCAACTATGTCCGCCTCTTCTACTGGCTGGACCTGCGCCGTCTCAACGAGATCCACCGCTACTCCACCGAGGAATTCGGCAGCGAGAGCGTCAACATGCTCAATATCTACCCCGAGTCCATTCCGGACTGGGTGGTGGACTGGCTGCCGGAGGAGGCCGGCTACCTGGTGGGCAATACCGGGCCGTCCCGCATGGATTTCCGCTTCTTCAGCCTGGGGAACCTTCTGGCCATCCTGTTCGGGCTGGCCACGGACGAGCAGGCCGAGCGGACGGTGCGGCTGTTCGAGGCGCGCTGGGAGGATCTGGTGGGGGCAGTGCCGTTGAAGATCTGCTTCCCCGCCATGGAGGGGCTGGAGTGGCAGGTGCAGACCGGCTCCGACCCCAAGAACGTCGCCTGGTCCTACCAGAACGGGGGCAACTGGCCGGCGCTGCTCTGGGCCTTCGTCGCCGCCACCCTCAAGAGCGGGCGCGGCGACCTTGCCGAACGTGCCTATCAGCAGGCGGCGGACAAGCTGGAGGACGACCACTGGGCGGAGTACTACGACGGCCGGGCCGGGCGGCTCATCGGCCGGCGGGCCAATTTCAATCAGGTGTGGACCGCCACCGCCCTCATCGTCTCCCACCAGTTCCTGGAGGGGAGCGAACTCCTCTACCTGTTCCCTCGCTGAGGCAGGGAGCCTATCGGGCCCGGAGCCGCCGGGCGAAGTCCTCGCCCGCCATGGGCCGGGCGTGGAGGAAGCCCTGGTAGGCCTCGCAGCCGCGTTCCGCGACGAAGTCCCGCTCCGCCGGCGTCTCCACCCCCTCGGCGATAGCGTACAACTCCATGTTCCGGGCCATGTCGAGGATGGTCCCCACCAGGGCGGCACTACGCGGCTGCTCGTTCACCCCGCGAATGAAGGCGCGATCCACCTTCAGGGCATCCAGGGGCAGCTGACGGAGCTGACTCAGGGAGGAATAGCCGGTCCCGAAATCGTCCATGGCGAAGGTGACCCCCAGCTCCCGCAGGGCGTTCATCTTGGCGATGGTGTCCCCCAGGTCGCGGACCACGGCCCCCTCGGTGATCTCCAGGGTGAGTGCCCGAGGGGGCACGCCGTGCCGCTCCAGGGCCGCCTCTACCCGGTCGACGAAGTCGGCCAGGCGGAACTGGTGGGGACTGACATTCACCGCGATGCCGTGCTCGGGACAGACGCAGCCACCATCCAGCCAGCCGCGCAACTCTCCCAGAGCAAGGTCGAGAACCCGCTCCCCCAGCGGAAGGACCAGCCCGCTCTCCTCGGCCACCGGGATGAACTCCCCGGGCGATATGGCCTCTTCCCCCGGCGGCTGCCACCTCACCAGGGCCTCGCCACCGATCAGGCTCTCATCGCGCAGATCCACCTGCGGCTGGTAGTGAAGAAAGAGTTCGTCCGCTTCCAGGGCATGGCGGAGCCGGCTCTCCAGGCGATGGCGACGATGCACACGGTCCAGCATCCAGGGCTCGAACACCCGCGCGCCACCCCCCTCGCCCTTGGCCTCGTACATGGCAACATCCGCCCGCGTAAGCAGCCCCTCGGCTCCCTCGTCTTCCCGGCCCGCGAAACAGGTTACGCCGATACTGGCCTCCACGAAGACCCCATGGCCGGCAACGCGATGAACCCGGGCTATGCCCTCATGGAGTCGCCGGGCCAATTCGAGGCCCTCTTCCGCGGCCTCGTGGGGATCGGGCCACTCCCATTCGGGGAGGATTACGAACTCGTCGGCCGCCAGTCGCGCCACCGTGGCCTCGCGCCCGGCCAGACGCTGAAGGCGGCGCGCGATGGTGCGCAGCAGGCGGTCACCGGTGCCGTGGCCGAGGGCATCGTTCACATCCTTGAAGCGGTCCAGATCCATGACCAGCAGACATCCCGCGGTACCCCGCTGACGCGTGCTGGCCAGTCGCCCCTCGAGGCGCTGCCGCAGGAGCTGACGATTGGCCAACCCGGTGACGGGGTCGAAATGGGCCTGGCGTTCGATCTCCGCATAGGCCGACTTGAGGTCGCGGATATCCCGGGCAACGGTAGAGAGGTGACGCACCTCGCCCTTGCTGTCCCGGTGGGCGATGATGACCTGCGAGACCGGGATCTCCTGCGCCTGTTCGTCCAGGAAGGCGGTCTCCCCCTGCCAGAGGCCGTGGCGGCGGGCCGCTGGCAGGGCGATGTCCCTGACGCGCTCCCAGGCCCACTCCGGATGCGCATCCCGAATGCTGCGGCTCACCTCGCCGGAGAGCTGACTCCACTCCCGCGCCGTGGCATTGCGGTAGACCTCGTTGCCGTCGGTATCGGTGATCCCGATATAGTCCGGGGTGTACTCCACGACCTCGGACAGCAGATCGCGCTCGGCGCGGGCGGCATCGAAGGCGCGGTCCCGTTCCATCTGGCTCAGGGCGTACCCGACATCCCCCACCAGCTCCCGGAGCAGGCCCACGACCACGTCGTCGAAAAAGTCCGGCTCCCGGGCATAGACGCTCAGGCTCAGGGGGCCGAATACCACCCCGGACACCGGGATCGGGAAGGCCGCCGCCGCGTTTATACCCGCCTGGACCGCGAGGCCACCCCAGGGGCCGAGAGCCGGCGCATTCTGGAAGCGATTGACGATGACCGGCTCCCCGGTTCGCAGGGCCTGGCCAGTGGGGCTCTGTCCCTCCGGCCGGTCGGCCTCCATGCGGATGCGCAATTCGGCCAGGTAGTCCTGGAGTTCTCCGTGGACGGCGAGCTGGCCCACGGCACCATCCGGCTGCCCCTCGCCGACCCAGGCGACACAAAGACCGGCATGCTCCACCGCGACCCGGCAGAGTTCGCCCAGTAGCGCCCGCGGGTCATCGTTGTGGTCCCCGCGGATGACTGCCTGGTTGATGGTCGAGAGCGCATGGTAGAGATTCCGCTGGCGCTCCAGCGCGGCCGCCGTTCGCCGACGCTCGGTGACATCGCGGATCTGCCAGAGGTGGCCGGCGAAACCGGCTTCCCCCTCGACGGGCAGGTGGTCGATCTCGAGTTCTGTCCCGTCGAGCAGGGTCAGCGGCGTCTCGCGCTCCACCGCCCGTCGGTCGATGACCGCGCGGGCCCAGTCCACCAGCCCCTCCCCCTGTTCGCTGCGCTCGGCCACCACCTCAACCACGTCGCAGCAGTGCATGCCTACCGGCTCGGTTATACCGGCCTGCCGCAGGAAATCCCGGCCAGCGGCGTTGACGTAGACCACCCGCGGCTCCGTGTCCTCCATGATCACGACATCGGTCATGGCGGCCGTGAGCGCCTCCAGCTGCGAGACGGTGATGGCCAGCTGCTCCTCCGTGCGCGCGTGGCGCTCCTCCTGCAGCAGCCCGGCGACGAGCTCGGCGGCGACCGTCAGCAGGCGCCGCTCGGAGTCACGCCACGCCCGTCCCTCCTCGGTGGTCTCGGCACAGAGGACACCGCCGATGGTGCCTTCCTGAACCACCGGGGCGTCCATGAGGGCGTTGACCCCGGTTGCAGCCGTATACGAGGGGGGGAGGTCGGCGCCGAGACCGGCTTCCAGCGAGGAGGCGACGATGGAGCCGTCGTGCTGGAGGGCCTCTTCGTAGTGGGGGCACTCGTCCCGGGCAAGGGTGTCGGGACCGGGTTCGCCGACATGATCGGCGGCCATCACCAGGTGACGGCGACAGAGGCCCTGGTCGCAATGGAGCCACAACGACACCCGGGACACATCCAGCGCCCCACGCAGTGTGTCCAGCATGGCACCCAGCCGCTCCTCCACGGAGCGGTCACTGCGCAGCTCGGACGAGATCCGCTCCAGCGCCTTGTCCACGGCACCCGCCCGCGGATCAGGACCCGATTCCAGCTCCATCGACACTCCAGGTTCGCTCATCCCGAGCGAGAACCAATCAAGGGGAAACGATTGTGCCAAAACCGAACGCCAGCGGCTACAGAAATGCAGCACCGGCGACCGGGTCTTCGGGCAAGGGGCCGGAACGGCGCCCGGCTACGCGGGCCGGATGGCCCGGCAGGCAGGAAAATGGCGTCCCCAAGGGGATTTGAACCCCTGTCGCCGCCGTGAAAGGGCGGTGTCCTAGGCCTCTAGACGATGGGGACGAGGACGGGTCTTCGAGGCTACCGCCGCCGGGAGAGCTGGGCCATGGCGGTTCCCGTCATCAGGAGCAGGAACCCCCAGGGCACCAGCACGATGAGCTGCATCAGCTCTTCTCCCGCGCCGGCAAGCATCCCCCCGAAACCGACAAGCATCCCCACCGCGATGAGGAGGATGCTCAACCAGACCAGAACGGTTCCAGCGAGGTGCATGCCCCGAATCTACCTCAAGGGGCCGGAGCCCCTTACAAACCGAGCCGGTCATGAGAAACCGGCTCGGCAGAAAAATGGTGGAGCCAGGCGGGATCGAACCGCCGACCTCCTGCATGCCATGCAGGCGCTCTCCCAGCTGAGCTATGGCCCCGAATTGAAGTGCGCATTATAGCAGCGCTGACGTCCCTGACAACCCCTCTTTTCAGTCGTTCGCCGCATCGATGTGGGCGATTGCGCGGTCCAGCCGCGCGAGGGTGGCGTCCTGCCCAAGAAGTTCCAAGGTAGCATCGATGGGGGGCGAAACGGTACCCCCCGAAACCGCCACCCGGACCGGCTGGGCCACCTTGCCCAGCTTGAGGTCGTGGGCCTCGGCCACGGCGAGGATCTCGCCGTGGATGGCCTCGGACTCCCAGTTGCTCAGGGCCGCCAGGCGCTCCCGCAGATCGGCCAGGGGTACGCGGGTCTCGCCCGTCAGGTTCTTGCGTGCCGCCTTCTCGTCGAACTCGTCGAATTCGCGATAGAAGAAGGTGCTCTTGTCCGCCATCTCCACCAGGCTCTTGCAGCGCTCGCGCTGGGCCTCGACCACGGCCATGACTTCCGGCCCGCTGGCGGCCGGATCGATGTCCCGCTCCCCCAGATGGTGAGTGAGATGGTTGGCGACATGAGCCGTCTCGCTGTGCATGATCCAGTGGTGGTTGAGCCAGACCAGCTTGTCCGGGTTGAAGGCCGATGCCGCCTTGTGGACGGCATCGATATCGAAGAGCTGCGTCATCTCGTCCAGCGAGAAGATCTCCTGATCGCCGTGGGACCAGCCCAGCCGGACCAGGTAGTTGAGCAGCGCCTCGGGTAGATAGCCCTCCTCCCGGTACTGCATCACCGAGACCGCCCCGTGGCGTTTGGAGAGGCGCTTGCCATCAGAACCCAGGATCATGGGCACATGGGCATAGCGCGGCGGCTCTGCCCCCAGGGCGCGCAGGATATTGACCTGACGCGGGGTATTGTTCAGGTGATCGTCGCCGCGCACCACGTGGGTGATCCCCATGTCCAGGTCGTCCACGACCACGGTCAGGTTATAGGTGGGGCTCCCGTCGGAGCGGGCGATGATGAGGTCGTCCAGCTCCCGGTTGGCAAAGAGCGTCTTGCCGTGGACGGCATCGTCCACCAGCACCTCCCCCTCCACGGGGTTGCGGAAACGCACCACCGGCTCGACGCCCTCCCGCGGTTCGGTGCGGTGGCGGCAGCGGCCGTCATAGCGGGGCTTCTCCCCGCGGGCACGCTGCTCCTCGCGCATGGTCTCCAGCTCTTCGGGGGTGCAGTAGCAGTGGTAGGCGTGGCCGGAATCCAGCAGCCGCTGGATGACCTCCCGATACCGCGGGAAGCGCTCGGTCTGGTAGAAGGGACCCTCATCATAATCCAGGCCCAGCCACGCCATGCCCTCGAGAATGGCGTTCACCGACTCCCGGGTGGAACGCTCCCGGTCGGTGTCCTCTACCCGGAGGATGAAGCTGCCGCCGTGCTTGCGGGCGTACAGCCAGGAGAAGAGCGCGGTGCGCGCACCACCGATGTGGAGATAGCCGGTGGGGCTGGGGGCGAATCGGGTACGAATGGTCATGGCTCGGTTCCGGCGCTGTCGGGAATCCGCCGATTCTACCAAGCCCGGCCACCGTGGAGCTACGGCCGGATCTCCTCCAGGTCCAGGGCGTGATGGTGCCGGGCGTACTCGACCAGCGCCGACATCAGCTCGGACTCCTCGTTGCCGTCCTCCGGCCAGGTGGCAGCTACCTCGTTCACGTTGCGGTCGAAGGCCTCGGCCATCATGCCGCCCACGTGCAGCCCTCCTTCCTTGTCCGTGCCCGGGAGGACGAGGAAAAAGTCCCCCTGGCGATGGAAGATGGCATCACACTCCCGCAGGGCACCCTCGAGCTCGGCATGGATGGCTTCGGTGTCCCGATCGAGGTGGAAGTAGAGGATGGTCAGCTGCCGTTGCTCTTCATAGTAGCGCTGGATCTCGCCGATCTCGTGACGGATGAAGGCCGGGAGGTACTCAAAGGGGAAGATGTGCCCGGACATGGTTGCGAACCTCCTGTGGTTATGGCCCGAGCCTACCAGAGCCCGGCGGACACGTTGAGGGTTTGACGACCGCGGGCGGCCTCCCTAGAATACGTCACTTCCCGAGCGGGCGGTTAGCTCAGGGGGAGAGCACTGCCTTCACACGGCAGGGGTCGCTGGTTCGATCCCAGCACCGCCCACCATATTCTCCCGCTTCGACGGGAATCGAGAAGGGCCCCACCATTCCGGCGGGGCCCTTCTTTTTTTGTCTGTCCAAACCGCTGTCTGGCTCCATTCCCCGGTTTCCCGTCTCGCATTAAAACCACCCTTCCGATCCCCCTCTCCGAGCGGGAGGTTGCCAATCAGCGGATCGTCCCCTACGCATTCATGGAGGCAACCGGATTGCCCTTTTCGATTCAGATGCCTTTTTTCTGCCCGTTTGAGCAGGGGGTTTATCACGGGTTTTTGAATTGGCCACCGATTTGTATAATAATCGGTGCCGGAAACGAAGGCCGTGTGTAATTCTGGACGAATGAAACACGGGAAGGCAAACGAAAACGAGACGTTCAGGAGAAGTACCATGAGTGATTCCAGCCAGGCCCTGAAGACCATTGAAGAGGCCATCCAGCAGCTGCCGCTGGACGAGATCCGTGAGGCGGCGCGCATGATCGAGCGCGAAGGCAAGCGGCGCGAACGGGAGACCCGCAAGGAGGCGCAGCAGGAACTGAAGCAGGTGGCCCAGCGCTACGGCTTTGAACTGGAGGCCCTGGTCGAGGGGGGCGGCAACAAGGGCCGTCGCCAGAACAAGGTCGCACCCAAGTACCGTGATCCGGATAGCGGCAAGACCTGGACCGGCCGCGGCCGCAAGCCCAAGTGGGTGGAAGCCTGGCTCGCCGCCGGTAACGACCTGGAAGATACCCGTATCAAGGACTGAAACGGCGGGCCGTCGATTCTCCTACTGGATCCGGCGGCACTCCACGGCCTCGGCAGCACAGAGTGCCTCCGGGGCCGCATGGACATCCGTCCGATTGCCGGCGTCGCCGGCCCCTTCCAGCAGGAACAGCAGCGCAGCGGCCTCCCGGGCCGCTGCCGCCTCCTCCCGAAACGGAATCTCCACGACCCGCCGGCCGGGTGTAGTCCCTCCAAGGCTCAGTAGCCGGCACAGCCCGGTATCGGTCAGCGTGCATTCCCAGATCGGTACAGCCATGCGCCCATTCTGCCGGCTCAGTGCCATTCAGGACAGGGACTGGGCCATATCCACCCGATCACGTCCGCCCTGCTTGGCCCGGTAGAGCGCCTCGTCCGCCCGCTTCACCAGGGCCTCGATGGTCTCGCCGGGAGCCAGTTCGGCGACGCCGAGGCTCACGCTGATTCGCCCTACTCCCTCGTAGGCCTCCTCGCCCACGGTCCTGCGCACGCGCTCGGCCAGCCGCGCCGCCGCCTCGGCGTCGGTCTCGGGCAGGACCAGCAGAAACTCCTCGCCACCCCAGCGCCCCACCAGGTCGGTCTCCCGGACCGTCTCGAGCGTCCGCCGGATCACCCCCTTCAGAACCCGGTCGCCAACATCGTGGCCGTGGCGGTCATTGACCTCCTTGAACAGGTCCACATCGAGCATGGCCAGGCTCATGGCGTGGTCGTGGCGGCGGCTCCGTTCCAGCTCCCGCTCCAGATAGGATTCGGTACCCTGACGATTGTAGGCGCCGGTGAGGCGATCGAAGGTCGCCTGGTATTCCAGCTCCGCCTCCAGCCGCTTCTGCTCACTGATATCCCGGAACAGGGCGATGTAGTGCTGGGTCACCTGCCCCGAATCATCCTGAACCCGGCTGATGGTCTGCCAGACGGGAAAGATTTCGCCATTGGCACGCCGGTTCCAGACCTCCCCTTCCCAATGGCCCTCCTGCCGCAGGGCCTGAAAGATCCCCGCGTAGAAGGCCGACCCATGGCGGCCCGATTTCAGGATGCGGGGTGTCCGGCCGATGGCCTGTTCGGGGGAATAGCCTGTAATACGCGTAAAGGCGGGATTGACCCGTTCGATGATCTCGTTGGCATCGGTGATCATGATGGCCTGGGAGGACTCGAATACCCGCGCGAGGAGGCGCTGGTCCGCCTCGAGACGCTCGTAATCGGAGATATCCTGAATGACCCAGATGAATCCCTCGGAGAGTGCCTCGGGATTGACCGCGCGACCGAAGAGCGCCGCGGTGAATTCGGTGCCATCGGCACGCTTGAGGGTCACGCTGGTCGCAAAGTCACCGCCCCGGCGAAGGTCGGGATAGGCGGCCTCCCCCAACCGCTGATACTCCTCCGCATGGGCATAGAGCGCGGCCGTGGACAATCCCTGCAGCTCGCTGGCCGAATAGCCCGAGAGCTTCTGAAAGGCCGGATTGAATCGCTCGATACACCGGTCCCCATTCAGAAAGACGATCCCCACGGGCGAATTATCGAGGATCGACTGGAGATAATCGTGGGCACGTGCCGCTTCTTCCTCGGTCCGTTTGCGGGCATCGATATCCCGCCAGACGGTATGGATCACCGGGCGGCCGGCCAGCACGATGCGCGTGAGCAGGACCTCCACCCAGACCGCATGGCCATTCGCCCGCAGATGCTGCCACTCGAAGCGATTGGTCCCTCCGGCCAGGGCGATCCGGATCATGGCCTCGGCCTTCTCCCTCGAGGAACGCCCGTCCGGCTGATAGACGGGGGAGAGGGAGCGCGGTTCGAGCCCGATGACCTCGCTCTTGTCGGCATAGCCGAGCAGTCGGACCGCGGCGGCATTGCAGTCGATGAACAGGCCGTCGGCCAGGAGCAGGATGCCGTCCGCACTCTCTTCGAACAGCAGCCGGTAGGGATCATTCTCGGGAACGGACGCGAGCAGGGCGGTCACGCCCCGGTGGTCCCCGGTTTCCGGATGGGCCTGATGGAATTGCCGGAGCAGGAATAACATGCCCAGCGCCAGCGTCCCGGCGGCGGCAAAGCCGGACAGCGGCCGCAGGAAAAGGAGCACGACGAAGGCCGCGCCGATCCCGCAGAAAAGCAGATATTCCCGGACCCCGTTCATCCGTGCCACCCAGTGCACCCCATCCCCTACATCCCTTGTAAGGTATAACAGATGTGTGTCTTTTGGGGCAGGCAGGCAAGGAGCATGGCCCGGGAAGGACCACCTACCGAGGGATCACGACTCGCCTTCAAGGACCACGAAGGCGCTCACGTGGGTCCGCTCGTCGGAGAGGGAGAGGTGGCTGCGCCGGATCCGGCGCAGCGTCAGCCGCTGAAGGGCCGCATCGTGGAAGACCAGCCGGGGCGCCCCGCCGGGATGGTGCTCCACGGCGATGTCGCAGGGGCCGATCCCGCCGGTGAACCCGGTTCCCAGGGCCTTCACGGTCGCCTCCTTGGCGGCGAAGCGCTTGGCCAGGAACCGGGCGGACGGCGCCTGCCCTCCGTCCTCGGGAAGTTCGGAGGGATGGAGGATCCGTTCGGCCAGGCGGCGCCCCCAGCGCTCGAGGCCCCGCTCCAGCCGCGCGATCTCCACCAGATCGGTGCCGACGCCGAAGATCACGGCCGCGCCGCGCGCATGAGGTGTTTCATCTCCGCCACCGCCGTCTCCAGGCCGGTGAAGATCGCCCGGGCGATGATGGCATGGCCGATGTTGAGCTCCCGAATCGGCCCCAGCGCGGCGATGGGTTCCACATTGTGGTAGTTGAGGCCATGGCCGGCATGGACGGCGAGCCCGGCCGCGGCCCCGGCCTCCACGGCGCGCTCCACTCGCTGGAATTCCCGCCGCCCCGCCTCGGCATCCGGGGCATCCGCCCAGGCACCGGTATGGATCTCCACCGCCGGCGCGCCGGCCGCGGCCGCGGCGGCCACCTGGTCCGGCTCCGGGTCGATGAAGAGGGAGACCCGGATGCCGGCGGCCGCGAGTCGGCGGCAGGCATCCGCCATCCGTTCCGGCTGCCCGGCTACGTCCAGCCCGCCCTCGGTGGTGAGCTCCTGGCGGCGTTCCGGGACCAGGCAGCAATCGGCCGGCCGGATCCGCTCGGCGATGGCAATCATCTCGTCCGTCACCGCCATTTCCAGGTTCATCCGGGTCGCCAGGGTCGAGGCGAGGATCTCCACGTCCCGCTCCTGGATATGGCGACGATCCTCGCGCAGGTGGACGGTGATGCTGTCGGCGCCGGCCTGCTCGGCGGCGAAGGCGGCCTGCACCGGATCCGGGAAGCGCGTCCCCCGGGACTGGCGCAGGGTGGCCACGTGGTCGATGTTCACGCCCAGGTGGATGTCGGTCTCCATTACTCCCCTTCTCCCGTTTGCGGTCGGCGACGAAAGAGTTCCCGGCTGGCCAGCGGCCGATCCCCGAGATGCTCGGCGAGCAGCGCCCGCATGAGCGGCTTGAGCGCCCGCAGGTGATCCGGGTTGTCGAGCTCATCAGCGGCCAGCGCTCGCAGGGCCGCCCCGGGAACCGGGGGCCCGCCACTAGCGATCCGTCGTGGCCCCTGGCCGGGATGGTACCAGTAGTCGGCCTCGGGCCGGACCTCGGCGCCCGTATCCGCTTCCGTTGTGAGCGGCGGGGCGTAGCCCAGGTGGGTCAGGAGGCGATACTCGTATCGACGCAGCACCGCCTCCCCCGGCCCCTCGGCGAGCCCGGCCAGTGCGGCCAGGTAGTCATCAAAGAGCGCCTCGTGGGGGTCGTGGCGATGAGTCAGCCGGACGGTGAGCTCGTTGAGGTAGAGCCCCATCAGGCTCGCCTCCCCGGCCAGGCCGAGACCGCGGCCCGCTGCCTCCACCGTTCCCAGCGTGGCGAGATCGCCTCGCCCCGACCAGCTCGCCAGGAGGGGATGAAAGGGCTGCAGGAGGGCCGCCTTCGGGCTCCGCCCGCGGCGGGCACCGCGCACAACGGCGCCGAGGCGGCCGTGATGGCGGCTGAAGAGTTCGGCGATGAGGCTGGTATTGCCCCAGGGGCGGCGATGGAGGACGAAGACCGGCTCCAGCGCCGCCCGGTCAGTCATCGTCGCGGTAGCCGAGGCTCTTCAGGGCCCGCTCATCATCGGACCAGCCCTCGCGCACCTTGACCCACAGCTCCAGGTGGACGCGGTGGTCGAAGAGCCGCTCCATGTCCTTGCGTGCCCGCTGCCCCACCTCCTTGAGGACCGTGCCGCCGCGGCCGATGACGATGCCCTTGTGGCTCTCCCGCTCCACCCAGATGGTGGCGGAGATGTTCAGGCGCTCTTCCTCCTCGCGGAACTCGTCGATGGCCACGGTGAGGACATAGGGCAGCTCCTGCTCCAGGCGCCGGGTGAGCTTCTCCCGGATCAGCTCGGCCGCGAGGAAGCGCTCGGTGGCGTCGGTGAGCTGGTCGGTGGGGAAGAGCGGCGGCCCTTCCGGCAGGCGGGCGGCGATCTCCGCCTCCAGGGCGTCGACATTTTCACCGCTCTCCGCCGAAAGCGGCACCACGGTAGCGAATTCCCGGCGAGCGGCCAGCTCCTCCATGAAGGGGAGAAGACGGGCCTTGTCACGGACGCGATCGACCTTGTTCACCGCGAGGAGCACGGGGACGTCGGCCGTCTTCAACGCCTCCAGCACCGCCTCGTCCTCCTCGGTGAGCCGCAGCGCCTCCACCACCCAGACCACGATATCCACGTCGCGCACGGCGTTGCGGGCCACCCGGTTCATGTAGCGGTTCACCGCCTTCTTGCCACCGCTGTGCATCCCCGGGGTATCGACGTAGAGCAGCTGCGCGTCGTCGATGCTCTTCACCCCGGTGAGGCGGTGGCGCGTGGTCTGGGCCCGCGAAGAGGTGATGCTGATCTTCTCGCCGATGAGCTGATTGAGCAGCGTGGACTTGCCGGTATTGGGCCGGCCCACCAGGGCCACGAAACCGGTACGGAATGTCTCTTCGCTCATGCCTCCAGCCTCTCCAGGGCCGCCTCGGCCGCTGCCTGTTCCGCCTTGCGCCGGCTGGCACCGGTCCCCTTCACCGGTTCTTCCAGTGGCGCCACGATACAGGCGACCTCGAAATTCTGGTCGTGATGGCTGCCGTTGGTCCGGACCACCTCGTACGTGGGACGTTCCTGCCCCCGGGCCTGCAGGTATTCCTGCAGCCGTGTCTTGGGGTCCTTGAGCCGGGAGAGCGGCGGGAGTTCATCCAGTTCCCCGTCGTACAGGGCATGGATGACCTGGCTGGCCCGTTCCAGGCCAGCGTCGAGATAGATGGCGCCGATGATGGCCTCCACGGTGTCGGCAAGAATGGAATTGCGCCGCTGGCCCCCGCTCTTGCGCTCGCCGGAGCCCAGGCGGAGGTACTCGCCCAGCTCCAGGCCGTGGGCGAGCCGGGCCAGGGTATCGCCCTTGACCAGCAGGGCGCGCAGGCGCGAGAGCTCGCCCTCGTTGGCCTCGGGAAAGCGCTCGTAGAGCTCGCAGCTCATGACGAAATTGAGCACCGAGTCGCCCAGGAATTCCAGGCGCTCGTTATTGGCACTGCCGCTGCTGCGGTGGGTCAGGGCCCGTTCCAGGAGCGCCGGGTCGGCGAAGTCGTGACCCAGCCGCGCGGCCAGGGAGGCGACATCCGCGGCCATCTACTGGATCCCTCCCCCGATCCGCTCCAGCCGGACCGAGCCGTCCACCGAGTCCCAGTTCATCCAGATCAGGAAGGCTCTTCCCACCACGTGGTCATCGGGGACGAACCCCCAGTAACGGCTGTCCCGGCTATTGTCCCGATTGTCGCCCAGGACGAAGTAGTGGCCCTCGGGGACCCGGGTGCGGACCTCGCGGTTGTTGCCGATCTCTTCCAGCAGCAGTTCGTGATCCAGCCCTTCGCCGTACTGCTCCCGGTAGACCCGGGCGCCGGTCATGGCACTGCCCGCCCCGCCCGCGTCGTAGCGTCCCTGATAGTCCATCTCCACCGCATCGCCGTTGATGTAGAGACGGCGGTCCCGGTATTCGATGGTGTCGCCCGGCACGCCTACCACCCGCTTGATGTAGTCCACCGACGGGTTCTCGGGGTAGCGGAAGACCATGACGTCTCCCCGCCCGGGGTCGCCGAGGTCCGCGATCTCGGTGTGCAGGACCGGCAGGCGCAGCCCGTAGGTGTACTTGTTCACCAGGATGAAATCGCCGGTGACCAGCGTCGGCATCATGGAGCCGGAGGGGATGCGGAAGGGTTCCACCACGAAGGAGCGCAGGACCAGCACCGCCAGGATCACGGGGAAGAAGGAGCGGGCGTATTCCACCACCGTGGGCTGTCGTCGCAGCCGCTCCACCGTCCCGGCATCGCCGCCGGCCATGGCCGCCTCCTCGGCACGGGCCCGGCGCGCGGGGGCCCACCAGGCCGCATCCGCGGCCCAGATGGCCCCGGTGACGGCGGTAGCCACCACCAGCAGGGTCGGGAAATCGAGGCTCATGAGTCCTTGGAACCCCCGGTATCGAGGACGGCCAGGAAGGCCTCCTGGGGGATGTCCACACTGCCGACGCTCTTCATCCGCTTCTTGCCCTCCTTCTGCTTCTCCAGGAGCTTGCGCTTGCGGCTGACGTCCCCGCCGTAGCACTTGGCGGTGACGTTCTTGCGCATGGCCTTCACCGTCGTCCGTGCGATGACCTTGCTGCCGATGGCCGCCTGGATCGGGATCTCGAACATCTGCCGCGGGATCAGCTCCTTCATGCGCTCGGCCACCGCCCGCCCCCGGGTCTCGGCCTGGTCGCGGTGGACGATGGTGGACAGGGCATCCACCCGCTCGTTGTTGATAAGGATGTCCGTCTTCACCAGGTCGGCGGCCTGGAAGCGGCGGAAGTCGTATTCGAAGGAGGCGTAGCCCTTGCTGGCCGATTTCAGGCGGTCGAAGAAGTCCAGCACCACCTCGTTGAGCGGCATCTCGTAGGTGAGCTGCACCTGGTTGCCCAGGTAGAGCATGTTCTTCTGCACCCCGCGCTTCTCCACGCAGAGGGTGATCACCGATCCCACGTGCTCCTGAGGCACCAGGATGGTCGCCTCGATGATGGGTTCCCGGATCTCCGCGATCTGGTTCACCGGCGGCAGGTCGGAGGGGTTGGAGATGTAGAGGATCTCCTCCTCCATCGTCTCCACCTCGAAGACCACGGTGGGTGCGGTGGTGATGAGGTCGATGTCGTACTCGCGCTCCAGCCGCGCCTGGATGATCTCCATGTGGAGCATGCCCAGGAAGCCGCAGCGGAAGCCGAAGCCCAGGGCGTCGGAGACCTCCGGCTCATAGAAGAGCGCGGCGTCGTTGAGCCGCAGCTTGCCCAGGGCATCGCGCAGCTCCTCGTACTGGTCGGTGGTCACCGGGAACAGGCCGGCAAAGACCCGCGGCTTCACCTCCTGGAAGCCGGGGATGCGCTCCTCCGCCGGACGTGCCGTATGGGTGATGGTATCGCCCACCGGAGCGCCGTCGATGTCCTTGATCCCGGCGATGACAAAGCCGGCATCCCCCGCCTCGAGGACCTCAGTATCCTTCATGCGCGGGGCGAAGATCCCGATCCGGTCCGCCTGGTGGCTGCGACCGGTGGACATCACGGTGATCTTGTCGCCCTTGCGCAGCCGGCCCTCCTTGACCCGGACCAGGGAGACGACGCCCAGATAGTTGTCGAACCAGGAGTCCACGATGAGCGCCTTCAGGGGCGCCTCACGGTCACCGGTCGGCGGCGGGATGTCGCGCACCAGCCGCTCCATGAGCTCTTCCATGCCGATGCCGGTCTTGGCCGAGACCTGGGGGGCATCCGCCGCCTCGATCCCGATGACCTCCTCGATCTCGTGGGCCACCCGGTCCGCATCCGCCGCCGGGAGGTCGATCTTGTTGAGTACCGGGATGACCTCCAGGTCGAGGTCGATGGCGGTATAGCAGTTGGCCACGCTCTGGGCCTCGACGCCCTGGGAGGCATCTACCACCAGCAGCGCGCCCTCGCAGGCGTAGAGCGACCGGCTGACCTCGTAGGAGAAGTCCACGTGGCCCGGGGTATCGATGAAGTTGAGGCGGTAGGTCTCGCCGTCGGCGGCGGTGTAGTCCAGCGTGACGCTCTGCGCCTTGATGGTGATACCGCGCTCGCGCTCCAGGTCCATGGAGTCGAGGACCTGTTCGCGCATCTCCCGCTCGGTGAGCCCCTCGCAGAGCTGGATGATGCGATCCGAGAGGGTCGACTTGCCGTGGTCGATATGGGCGATGATGGAGAAGTTGCGGATGTGCGACTGTGCGGTCATGGGACTACCGGATTGCGTCCGCCGGCCGGCGGAATGGAAACGATCATTCTAACCCAACGGCCGTCGCCAGATAATCCCGCACCCGGGCCGGCTCCACCCGGCCCTCGTCCACCACGGTCGCCCCGTGGAGCACCACCGGCACACGCACCCCGAACTGCTCCA
>Ga0102925_1000328_pt1 | contig 25048 bp, 30 predicted proteins | sample SalPonR1_A_D1_MG_FD_78216 | JGI IMG/M metagenome (GOLD analysis project Ga0102925, IMG submission 78216) | Salt pond soil microbial communities from South San Francisco under conditions of wetland restoration - Salt Pond MetaG R1_A_D1_MG | ecosystem: Environmental > Aquatic > Marine > Intertidal...
AGTGGGACGGTGATGATGTACACGGGAACGTACACGAGGATGAACGTACTCCAGACGGGTTTTTGGACGATTCCGGCGTCCAGAACGATCTTCCCTCCATTGTCGTTCAACGCGACGTTCGAACTGCTACACGCGACCTGGGCAGCGTTTTTCCCGGCACAGGTCCCGTCCCAGGCCAGCGGAACGGCATTGGTGACCATTGCTGTGACCACGACTACCAGCGCGGCGGGGACCGTGAGTGCAAGCGTGTACAGCGGGTTGTCTCTGAAGAAGATATGCGGTGCCTTGAGTACCTGAATGGTTTCGTACGTCCCTTCCCGGCTCTTGATCCGATCGAAGACGTCGAAGTCGCCAGTGAACGACTCGATGAGCCCCAGATCGAGGACTCCACCTTTCCCTGCTTCGAGTCGCTCGCTCGCATTCGCCGGGTGGAGGTACCCGTCACCGGGTTCGTCCTGTTTGACCGTGGAAATGAGGACCAGAAACCCGAGTCCGGTGAGCGGAACTAGCCCATAAACGACGCCGAACAACATTCTGGTGGAGGCCTCCCCGAGCATCTGCATGATGACGAGGATGATGATGAGCAACAGCGGGAACAGCGAGAGCGTCATGTACATCTCGCCGAACAGCTCGAGGGTTTCGAGCGTCAGTTCCTGTTGCTGTTTGGCGGTGCGCATGTGCTTGTCCTTCTTGTCACTCAGGAAGTCCTCCATGTCACCCCCGCTGTTGATGATCGAGAGCATGTCCGTGAGGAACTGGCTCAGTTCGGCACTGGGGGTTTCCATCGCCTGGTTCCGGATCGCCGTCCGGTAGTCCGTGTCGAAGTACTCGGTTTCCTGGACGATGCTCTGGAATTCCCGGGCCACCTCGCCATAGGTGTCGTCCGCGTTGGCCATCGCCTCCAGGATCTCCAGTTGGTTCAGGCCCCCGACCGACAGCGCGTACATGAACGAGACGGAATCGGTCAGGAGCATGTTGATCTCTCGCTTTCTGGAGGAGGCTCTGGAGTACGGAACGGCGACCAGCGCGCCGAATCCAAGTGCGAACCCGATACTGCCGAGCACGAGACCAGTGACGAAGATGAGAAACGGCACGCGGAGCGCTTCGATGATCGCGATCAGGGTTTCGTTGTGAAAGGTCGCCCCCACGAGGTCGTTGACGACGATGATCCCGGTAGCGAAGAGGAAATACCCCAGTAACGTCCCGAGAATCCACAGGACCAGGCCGCTGATGACCCCGATGCCCAGGGACCGAGAGAGGTACATCTCGACTGTGTCGGTCATCCGGGCCTGGGCGAGTTTCTTGTCGACGTCGGCGACGAAGTCGCTATCCTCGCTGAACAGCCGCTCGTATAGCGGGAAAAACGCGTCGCCGAGGCTGTCGCTGGAACCGCCCGGGGCACCCGATCCGTCGATCGTATCCAGACTCATTTGTCACCCTCGTCTTCGGAGTCGTCCCCGCCCTCGAACGGATCGTCGTCGCTAAAGATCGATCCGCCATCGAACTTGTCTTCCCCGTCGTCGTCTACGTCGCTAAATATGCCGCCACCTCCGTCGTCGTCGGTGCTGGCCGACGCGAACGGACGTCCCTCTGCATGTTCCGTCCCACCGAAGAGGTCATCTGTGCTGTCTTCCTGCTCGGTATCGGCATCCGCTGTGCTGTCTTCCTGCTCGGTATCGGCATCCGCTTCGGTGTCCCTTTCGCTCTCGAAGAGTCCTCCTTGGTCGTCACCGAACAGTCCTTGGTCATCCGGCGTTCCGAAAATCGGCTCGTCGTCCGTCTCGCCGTTGCTTTCATCCGCCGCCGACCTCGGTTCGCCGGACGTGTCCCGCTTCGAACTGGCCTCCGTCCCAGTGGATTCCGCGGCTGCCTCGGCTTTCGCCGTTTCGTCCGGTGCGGACTCCGATGACTCCGCCAGGAGATCCGTTTCGCCGAAGTCGAATCCGCCCTCGTCGCTCAACCAGTCGGGACCCGACGATGCAACCTCGTCTTCCCCGGTAACGGCCGCACCGCCACCGAGGTTCGTTTCGCCGCTGGTGCCGAAGTCGACGCTTCCCGTGTCGGCGGTTTCCTCCTCGGACCCCTCGCCGAAATCGAATCCCGTCCCGGCTTCGTCGGCCGGAACAGTTTCGGGCGGTTGCGCATCGGCCTCGGCCTCGCCCCCCGCCAGTGCGGAACCCAGGCCGCTCGGGATCTGTCCACGGTAGTCGTCGAACAACCGTTCTTCGGCCCGTTCGAGGATGTCCGTCGCGGTGTTGTACGTTTCGTCGCCCGGTTCGGGTCGTGGCACGAGGGCTTCCTTCTCGGGGTCGACGTCGATCAGGACGCTTTCCATCTCCCGGAGGTCCTCGAGCGCCGCCTGCAGTTGCCCGTTCGCGATGAGCGTCAGGACGGTCGCCGGATCGTTGATGAACGCCTGGATCGTCGCGGCGACCTTCGTGTACTCGCTCAGGCCGTTCTTGATGAGATACGCGAGAATGGCCCGCCGCTTGAACAGTTCCTCGTCGAGTCGTTCCTGGTTCCATCCGCGGTCGAACTTGATCTCGTCCAGCGTGTTCGACTCGGACATCTTCAGGAACTCGTCGGTCTCGGCCTGCCACTGGTAGACGTCCTGGACGTTGATCTCGTCGTTCTCCGCGTCGTAGTGGTTGACCTCGGTGAGGTTCTTGTTCCGGCGGACCTTCGTGCCCTGCACCCGGGTCTGGGTCTGGATCGATACCAGATCCAGGGCGGTGAACATCGTCTTCGAGACGTTGATCGGGTCGGTGGTGAACCGCTTGAGTACCTCGCCGACCGTGTCGGCGTGGAACGTGGAGTAGGCAGTGTGTCCCGTCGACATCACCTGGAACAGGTCACGACCCTCCTCACCGCGGACCTCCCCCATCACGATGTAGTCGGGACGTTGACGTAGTGCGGCTTCCAGCAGATCGAACTCGTCGACGTCGCCGGTGTCGTCCTCGCCGAACGAGGGGCGAGTGACGCTCGCGACCCAGTTGCGCTGGGGGAGTTCGACCTCGCGGGTGTCCTCGATGGATACCACCTTCGTGTTGCTCGGGATGAACAGCGAGACGGCGTTCAGGCTGGTGGTCTTCCCGGACGCCGTCCCACCGGCGAAGATGAGCGACTTGTTGTTCTCGATACACAGCCAGAGGAAGGCCATCTCGTCCAGCGAGAACGTCTTCCAGTTGATGAGGTCGATCGGCGTGAACGGGACGTCCTTGAACTGACGGATGGTGTAGTTGGTCCCGTGGTCGGACACTTCCCGCCCGAGCGTCAACTGGGCACGAGATCCGTCCGGGAGCGTCGCGTCCACCTGCGGTCGTCGTTTCGAGATGCCCTTCCCGGATCGCTGGGCGAGTTTGACGACGAAATCGTTCAGTTCGTCTTTACCGTGATAGATATTCGAGATGATCTGTTCGTAGTCGGTATGATAGACGAAGACGGGGGAGTTCCAGCCGTCACACGAGATGTCCTCGACGTTGATGTCGTGCTTGATCGGGTCGATGCGTTCGTACCCGACGAAATCCCGTTTGAGGTGGTAGAGGAGCTTCTCGACTTGGTATTCGGAAAGCGTTTCGGGGTTTTCCTCCAGTACCACGGGTTCGGGGCGCGTTTTGATCCCCTCGAGTCCCCCCGGGGTTTCCGTCTTCTCCGGCAGTTCCTGCCCCACCATCGACTTTATCTGGTCGAGGATCCCCCCATCCGAACTGCTAGCGCTCTTTTCGAAGAGGTCGTACCGTTCCAGCAGGCGACGGGTTTCCCGTGCGATGACTGCCGGTCGATCCTCTTCGTCGTCAGCCCCAGCGATCGTATCGTCGGAATACTTGATCGCGTTGCGGAGTTTTCCGGTCAGGAACTCCTTGAGCTCCGTCTCGATTTCGTTGAGGTACGGTTCGATGGCGTAGTATTTTTTCTCGTTCTCCTTTTCGGAGTGGAACAGGACGACGAACGAGTAGGGCTTGTTGACCCAGTACCGATCCTCCTCGCGGAAGTAGGGTTTCTTCTCCATCGGGACTGCCTTCTCCAGGTCGTACCGATTCACAACCGTGGTGTTGCCCTCGGCGGTCGAGAAGAATTCGTCCTCATCGAGTTCTTCTTCGACAGACACCGTGCGTTCCTCGACGATATCGTGGAGTTCGGTCGCGAAGTCTTCCGCTTTGCTCAGGCGTTGTTCGGTCTGCTCCGGGTTGAACCCCAGATATTCTTCGGGCCGGAACGGGATTACGGATCCATCGTCCCGACGTGGTGGATTGCCATCCTCGTCGTAGTAATATTCCTGCTTGAAGTGTTCCCACATCCAACGGCCTTTCGTAACGGGGGTCGTTTCGGCGTCCGTGTGTCGAGCGACGACTCGTTGCAGGGCTTTGCCCTGGGGTGCTGCCGTTTCGGAGATCAGGTGGAATACGTCGTCCGGGTGGAACCCGAGATACGCTTCCGGTTCGAAGTCGACTGCGTCCCAGTCTTCTCCATAGGGGACCGACGACGTGAGATCGTCGCTACTTTCGAGGCCCAGACTATCGCCACTTTCGCTCGGCGGTCGGCCAGAAGGGTTTTCATAGAGGTGAGATATTTCGGCTTCGTGACCGTGTTCTTCCATGAAGTCGTCCCACGTGTACTCGCCGACGCGGACGTCTGATCCCTGGACGGGACCGCCGTCGCCATCGTCGCGACCGTCTCCCGGTGATGGCTCCGACTTCTCCATGCCCTCTATTTGCCCGGATTCGGATCCGTCGGCGTCGTTGATAGCCATTGGCCCCCTCTACTCACGGTTGGTCAAAAAAGCTTTTACTGAATCTCAGATTTGATAATCGGTTTCTAAACTCGATTATTATTAGATATATCTTGTCTAAGGGGCCTCAATAGCAAAAATTCTGCATATAAAGAGATAGGAACAATAGTTTAGGATGAAAATGTATTAAGCTAATTATTGTAGTTAATCCCTCAAAGTATATAAATACAATCCAGGACCCGGTCACGACCCTCTTTCCTGCAGGCTACGGGAGTGTTTGTCAATGGCACGCGTAGAATCTATGGACGTGTTGGCAGTGGATAATATATACCAATATTATACTTCTATCCACGTCGAACCAAATTTCTTTCCTTTAATACTCAAAATGAAATCTCGTTCCCGTAGATCACCTCTATTCGTTTGTCCACAGTCGGTGCCGTACGATAGTCATTGCTCGTCTCCGCCGACCGAGTGTGAAGGAAGATGCCCCTTTGGTTTGCCGACGGACGCGCAACTCCGGGAGCGCGTGGATTCGCGCGGTGAATTCCGGTTCACTCGGCGCTCCGCGCCTCGTTGCACGGGCGTGCCGGGAGTGAGCAAACGCTTGCGTTTGCGAACTACGGGACGCCCGCGAGACGAACGGGGTGAGTCGAGCGGGCGTGCCGGGATTCGAACCCGATGGCGAACCCTCGCTACCACTCGGGTTCGCGTGGTTCGAATCACGGTTCCGGTTCACTCGGCGCTCCGCGCCTCGTTGCACGGGCGTGCCGGGATTCGAACCCGGGATCGAGAGGTTAGGAACCTCTCGCCCTGTCCACTAGGCCACACGCCCGGGAGAAAACGGTTGAATTATTCCTGCGTCTCCGCGTCGGTGTCGGTTTCAGTCTGCGTTTCCTGATCGGACGGGGTCTGCGCCGTTTCCGTGCTGGACTCGGTTTCGCGCGTCGACGTCCCGGTCTCGGTCCCTGTGGTGGGGCTCTTCGTGGCGCCGTCCCGGATTTCTTCCAGTTCCTGTTCGACTTCTTCACGACCCTTCTGGAACTCGCCGATAGCCTCACCGGTCGATCGCGCCAGTTTCGGGATCTTGTTCGCCCCGAAGAGCAGGATTGCAATGAGGAGGATCAGGCCGATCTCGAGCGGCCCGCCCGTCCCCGGCATGAACAGCGGTACAGTTTCAAGTGCCATCTCTGGCCGTACCTTACCCGCTGGCAATTATAGGCTTTTTGCTCGTTCCGGAGCGGTGGATATGAACCGAGTGCGAAACTGTCAATGTGGTAGGGGATTTTTATTGGGGGTGAATGATCGAAACTGGAGACCGTGCACCGAATTTCACTGCACCGCTCGCTAACGGCGACGTGGAGACGATCACGCTTTCCGACGGCCTCGACGAGGCTCCGATCGTCCTGGCGTTTTTCCCGGGAGCGTTCACGAGCGTCTGTACGGACGAGATGTGCACCTTCCGGGATCAGCTGTCGGCGTTCGAGGACGTGGGAGCGACGGTCTATGGCGTCAGCGTCGACTCGCCGTTCGCTCTCAACGAGTTCCGCGACAAGCACGACCTTTCGTTCGGTCTGATCAGCGATTTCGACCGCGAGATCGTCGACGCGTACGGCGTCCGGATGGATTTCGAGGATCTGGGCCTCCACGGCCTCGCGAAACGGTCCGTGTTCGTTATCGACCGAGACGGTAACGTGACCTGGACCTGGGTCAGCGACGATCCCGGCGTGGAACCCGATTACGACGCTGTCCGTGCGGCGGCCGCTGAAGCGGCCGAGTGACGACGATCTCCCTCCCCAACGGACTTTTTCCGCACGCGCCCGAGAACCAGCTATGAGCGACGCCATCGACGACGAAGATGGGCGGTACGATCCGACGGCCGAACACGCCTTTCCCGATGAACGACTCAACGAGGTTCTGGCGTTCGTTTCGGACGATCCCGAGATCCAGACGTTTCTACAGGCCCAGAACGTCAATCCCGTCGCGCGAAAGGGATACAACGACCACGGCGAGGAGCACATTCGGATCGTCCGCGATCGAGCACTCTGCCTGTACGAACTCCTGAAGCAGGCCGACGTCAGGTTCAACGGTGCGGGCGATCATTCGGAACTCGACCCCGCCGACGAGTCGGTCATCATCGCGCTCGCGGCCACCCTTCATGACGTCGGTCACGTGGTCCACCGGGACGAGCACGTCTACTACTCGATCCCGCTCGCGTCGGACGTGCTCGACCGGGTTCTCCCCGAGTTCTACGACACCGCCGCGGCCGTCCGAATGAAAGGCGAGGTCCTCCACGCGATTCTCTGCCATCACACGCCGGAGGACCCCCTCACGACCGAGGCGGGCGTCATCCGCGTCGCCGACGCGCTCGACATGGAACGTGGTCGGTCGCGAATGCCCTACGAGAAGGGTGGCCGCGGGATCGACACGATTTCGAGCCAGGCCATTCGCGAGGTCACCGTCATGGAGGGGAACGGCAAACCCGTCCTGGTCGAAATCGAGATGACCAACGCCGCGGGCGTCTACCAGGTCGACAACCTGCTCAAGGCCAAATTGCAGAGCTCGGGACTGGAAGACCTCGTTCGTATCGTCGCCGTTAACCGAAAGGAGGACCGCGAGGACGACAAGCTCGTCGAACGGATCGAACTCTAATGAGCAATTCGAGACGGGATGCTCGGTCGGGGATTTGAACTCGCCCGAACGTGCTCGCTTCGCTACGCGCGTTCGGTCTGCTCAACTTCCGCTCCAAACAATCCTGTCGCTCACGAACTTGATCGCGACAGGATAGGCGGTCGGGGATTTGAACCACGCGAAGACGGTCCGCTCGCTTCGCTCGCGGCTGCGACTTCTCTACTTCAAATCCCGCTCCCTGCGCTCCTCTCTCACTCACTACGTTCGTTCGAGAAGTGCTCGGTCGGGGATTTGAACCCCGGTCATCGGCTCGAAAGGCCGAAATGATTGGCCGGACTACACCAACCGAGCGCGCCGCGCTCTCACCTTCCGGGCAAAGTCGTTTAACGCTTTCGTTCCTGTCGCACTCGTGTCGGGCGATTCATGCCCACACGTCTCGGGGCCCCCGTTTCGGGGCGGTTTCGACCGTCATACCTGCTTCGGTCGGTGACCGCCGCGAGCGCCCGCACGTTTATCTCGATAGCGGGAGACGCTCCAGGATATGAAGCAGGTACGATTCCGCGATCCTGCCGGTGCAGTTCGAACGGGCGAGTGGCACGGCGACGCCGTCTCGTTCGGCGGCGATCGGTACGACCTCGACGAAGTCGACGTTCTGCCGCCCGCTGACCCGGAGAAGGTCGTCTGTATCGGTCGCAACTACGCCGATCACGCCGCGGAACGGGATAGCGAGGTCCCAGACCGGCCCTTGCTCTTTCTCAAACCGCCGAACGCCCTCGCCGGGCACGGCGACACCATCGTCCCGCCGACGGGCAAGGACCTGATCGAGCACGAGGCCGAACTCGCGGTCGTGATCGGCAAGCAGTGTCGCCACGTTCTTGCGGCGGACGCGATGGACGTCGTGGCCGGGTTCACCGTCATGAACGACGTCTCGAACCGCGACGACCAGCGCCGGGAGCAGAACTGGGTTCGCGGGAAAGCCTTCGACGGGTCAGCTCCGATGGGGCCGGTGCTGGCGACTCCCGACGAAGTGCCCGACGACGCCGAACTCGAACTCAGGGTCAACGGTGAGGTTCGCCAGAAGGGAAGTCGGGCGGACATGGTGTTTTCCGTCCCGGACCTGATCGCCGAGATCACTGCCTACGTCACGCTCGAGCCCGGCGACGTCATCGCGACGGGAACGCCGGCCGGCGTCGGCCCGCTGACGGACGGCGATCACGTCGAGATCGAAATCGAGGGGGTCGGGACGCTGGAACACGACGTCAGGATCGCCTGACGGTCCGGGCGGCGACCGGCGTCCAGGCGAGCGGTTTCGAAATCGAAATACCAACCGGGTAGCGACCCGGAAGTGATTAAACCGCGCCCGTCGAATTTTTAGACAAGATGATTCTGATACTGGACAATTCGATGGAGGGCGGCTACATGGCGGACGAAATCGCCAAGCGTCTTCCCGAGTCGGAGCTGTTCAACTACCCGAACGAGGACGGCGATCCGAGCCTCGACGGCGTGGATGCGATCGTCATCGGGGGGAGCGAAGCCGGTGTGTACGACGAACCTGACGAACCCTGGATCACGGCCGAAAAGGAGTTCGTCCAGGAAGCGATCGATCGAGAAATCCCAATCCTGGGCATCTGCTTCGGGCACCAGTTGCTCCACGAAATGCTTGGGGGGACCGTCGTCGATAGCGGCGTCGGGCGATACCACCTGGTCACGGCGTCGTTCGATGACGACGAATTGCTCGAGGGCGTCGACCCCGTCGTCCCGGTGCTGCATTCGGACCTCGTCACGGAACCCGGTGAGGGACTGGAAACCATCGGCCGGACGGACTACAACGAGTACTTCGCGTCCCGCCATCGCGACCGGCCGATCTGGACAGTCCAGTACCACCCGGAGTTCACGACGGACATCGTCGACGAGTACCGCGACCACTGGGAGGACAACGACCTCTCGTTCGAGGACTCGACGGCCCCGAAAACCCTCGAGAACTTCTCCCGGATCGTCTCCGAGTGACGGCGAGCCCCGTCAGAGCCGCCGTAAAAACGTTCGAAGTTCCGTTACGGCCGCGTCGTATCGATCCCGGAAGACGGTGTGACCGGCACCCGGAACGTGGACGAGGCGGCCGTCGACGAGCGCCTCGGCGGCCTCCAAGTCTTCCACGCGCTTTTCTGGATCGGCGTCGGATTTCAACACGAGGGTCGAGCAATCGATTTCGCCGAAGGCGTCCGGAAGATCGGGGTACCCCTCGCGGGCGATTTCGGCGATTTGGGGCGAGCACTCGGTGCGGGCTCTCGCGATCCGTCGAGCGAGTTCCGGATCGAGGTCGTCGTGTTCGGCAGCAAGGTCGTCGATCGACGCGTTCGACCACTCGTCGAGCCTATCGTGGACGATTTCGACCCGCTCTTCGGGACCGATGTCGGGTTCGCCGTACATCCCCGCCGGATCCTCGAGAACGATCGCTTTCGGGAGCCTCGAGCGTTTCGCGGCGGTCCAGGCCACGGTCGATCCACCCATCGAGTGTCCCAGAAGGATCGGATCGTCGAGGGCGAGTGCGTCGAGGAGTCCCACCAGGTCCGCCACTCGATCGTCGATGCCGTAGCCAGTCTCCGGTGCAGCGGAGTTCCCGTGCCCGCGAGCGTCGTAGGTCACGACGGTGTACTCGTCGGTGAGGTCGGAGGCCAGGGGGTCCCAGCAGCGCCCGTTCTCGTAGAAGCCGTGGGCCATGACGAGGGGTGGGCCGTCCCCGGTTCGGTAGTACTGCAGGTCGACGCCGTTCGCGTGGACGGTGTCCGTCGACCAGTCGTCCGGGAGCTCCATGTTCGTTCGACCGTGGTGGCAACGAGAAAAAACCTGTGACGTGTCGTGAATGACATTCGCTGACATGCTAGGAGTAACGTTAAGTGGTGACCGACCAACCATTTCGACAGTCGACCGATGACCACCTCGTCTCTGTTCTGATCGGTCTCCGCCCGTCCGCCGAGTCCCTCGGAGGGGCCTCGACGTATCGATTGGCGGAGCCGATTTCGATCGTTCGCCAGTAGCGATCGCTCCCGTCACGTCGCCCGCCCCGTCGGAACGCCGTCGCTGTCGCCGAAGCGGTTCTCGGGAGCCACGATCACGACCACCACGGACGACAGTCGATCGGATTTCGACACATGACAGCAAGTAACGGAACCCAACGTGCCGTCATCGCGGCACGACGCGACGAATCGCCCGTCGACACCGAGGAGATCCGCGGTCTCGCCGAGGCCGCGGGCTACGCGGTCGTCGACGATTTCACACAGACGCGCCCGGAGGATCCGGGGACGAACCTGGGGGCTGGAAAGGTCCAGGAGATCACGACCCGCGTGGCCGAGAGCGGTGCCGACGCGCTCGTCATCGACGACGAACTGACGCCACAGCAGACGGTGAACCTCCGGGAGGCGATGCCCGACGAAACAGCAGTGTTGGACCGGTATCGCCTCGTTCTCGACGTCTTCGCCGACGGAGCGGAGACTCGTCGGGCCCAACTCCAGATGGAACTGGCTCGACTCCAGTATCGACTGCCGCGAATCCGCGCGGCCAGCGACGAGGGGCTGTTGAACCGGGTCACGGAGTCGGGGACGCCGCTGTACGACGTGCGCGACCGCATCGACGAACTGGAGCGAAAACTGGACGCGCTGCCGGACCCCGGCGAGCGACATCGCGAGGCCCGCCGCGAGCAGGGGTTCGACCTCGTCGCCATCGCCGGCTACACGAACGCCGGCAAGTCGACCCTCCTGCACCGGATCGCCGACGACCTCTCGCTGGGGGACGCGGAACCGGATCATCCGGATCGGGAAGCGACGGCCCCGATAGAGGATCGCCTGTTCAAGACGCTTCGGACGACCACCCGTCGTGGGACGATCGACGGGCGACCGGTGCTGTTCACCGACACGGTCGGGTTCGTCTCGGACCTGCCCCACTGGCTGGTCGAGTCGTTCTCCTCGACCCTCATGGAGGTCGAGGGTGCCGACTGCGTCCTCCTGGTCGCCGACGCCACCGACGGAGCAGCGGAACTCCGGTCGAAACTCGAGACGGCCCTGTCCGTGCTCGACGCGCAGGGGGTCGACGAGGTGATCACCGTCCTGAACAAGATCGATGCGATCGACGAGGCGACCCTCGCCGAGCGTCGCGAAACGATCGAGGACCTGGCTCCGGACGCGATCCCGGTGAGCGTCAGGGAGGGAACGAACGTCGAACACCTCACGGACCGCCTCCGTGATCGACTCCCGACCGAGACGGCGACCCTGGAGATGCCCAATTGCGACGAGGCGATGGGCGTGATATCGTGGGCGCACGACCACGGCGACGTCCGGGACGTCGAGTACGGGGCCGAACGGGTCCGGATCGATCTCAGCGGGCGACCCGACGTCGTCTCGCGTGCGCAGGCGAAGGCGGATGGCGTCGGTCGCTGATCGAGTCGCCTACCGCGTTGGGCATCCTTAAGGCTCGCCGACCACTGTTCCCGATCATGCACACACGGGACCTGTCGGACCACCCCCGGTACGAGGCCGGGGGCGGCATCGAGGAGGTCGCCCGGGAACTCGGCCGCGATCCCGAGGAGTTCCTGGCCCTGGCCTCCAACGAGAACCCGCTCGGACCGAGCCTGGCGGCCGTCGAGGCGATCCGCGACGGGGCGGAGGGCGTCCACGCCTACCCGAAGGCCATTCACACCGACCTCACCCGCGCCATCGCCGACGGCTGGCAGGTGGACAACGAACAAGTCTGGCTCGCCAACGGCGGGGATGGCGCCCTCGATTATCTCGCTCGCGCCACCATCGATCCGGGCGACACCGTCCTCGTGCCCGACCCGGGATTCGCCTACTACGGAATGAGCGCCCGGTTCCATCACGGCGAGGTCGCGACCTACGAACTCTCGAAGGACGAGGACTTCGCCCAGACGCCCGAGACCGTCCTGTCGTCCTACGACGGCGAACGGATCGTCCACGTGACGACGCCGCACAACCCGACTGGCTCCGAGATGAGCCTCGAAGACATAGAAACCCTGGCCGAGGCGACGGACGAGGAAACGCTGATCGTCGTCGACGAGGCCTACGGCGAGTTCACCGACGAACCGAGCGCGCGAAACCTGCTCGACGAGCGCGACGACGTCGCGGTGGTTCGGACCTTCTCCAAGGCGTACGGCCTGGCGGGGCTCCGTCTCGGGTACGCCCTCGTGCCCGAGGAGTGGGCGGACGCGTACGGCACGGTGACGACGCCGTTCTCGGTCGGGGCGCTCGCCTGTCGGGCCGGCCTCGCCGCGCTTGGCGACCAGGACCACGTCGATCGAGCCGTCGAGGCCGCCCGACAGGGCCGGGAATACATCCACGAAAACGTCCGGGCACCGACCTACGAGAGCGGCGGCAACTTCGTGCTGATCGAGGTCGGCGACGGCACCGCGGTGGCCGAGGCGCTGAAACGGCGGGGCATCCTGGTCAGGGACACGACCAGTTTCGGCCTGCCCTCGTGCATTCGAATGACGGTCGGGTCCGAATCGGAGACCCAACTTGCCGTCCGCGAACTCAACGAGGTGCTCGCGAAGTGAGGGTGGTCGTCACGGGCACGCCGGGGACCGGGAAGACGAGCGCGACGGACGCCCTGGCGGACGAATCCGGCCACGGCCCCGATCTCGATGTCATTCATCTCAACGAGGCGATTCGCGACGAGGAACTGTTCGGGGACGTCGACGAGGAGCGCGACAGCGTGATCGCGGACCTGGACGCGATTCGCGAGTGGATCGGCGACCGAGACGATTGCGTGATCGAATCCCACCTCGCGCACCACCTCGACGCCGACCGGGTCGTCGTTCTCCGGTGTCGGCCGGACGTCCTTCGCGAACGTCTCGAGGGGCGCGACGAGAGCGAGGCGTCCATCGACGAGAACGCCGAGAGCGAGGCGCTTGACGTGATCCTGGCCGAGGCGGTCGAGCGCCACGGCATGGACGCCGTCTACGAGATCGACACGACGGATCGATCGCCGTCGGCGGTAGCGGCGGAAATCGACGCCGTGATCCGGGGGGAGCGAGAACCCAGTGCCGGAACCGTCGATTTCACCGAGTACCTGTGACGCCCGAACCCCCTTCCAACGCATGACGCTCGATCAGTTGCGACCCGTGGCGAACCGGACGCTCGAACCCTGGGTGGACGTCTCCGAACGCCTGGGCCTGACGCCCAACGGCGTCAGCGCCATCGCGTTCCTGACCGCGATCGGTGCCGCCGTCGCGTACTTCCTCGGCGGGACGCGGCCGATCTGGTACCTCCTCGCCTCGACGCTGGTGGCGCTGAACGGCTGGCTGGACCTGCTCGACGGCGCTCTCGCGCGGCGACAGGGGGTCGACTCGCGGGCCGGGGACCTCCTGGATCACGTCCTCGATCGGTACGCCGACATCGTCGTCGTCGCCGGCCTCGCGGCCGGAATCGACCGCTACGGTCTCGGTCTGGCTGCGGTGACGGGCGTCCTCATGACCTCCTACCTTGGAACCCAGAGCCAGGCCGTCGGCCTGGATCGCGCCTACGGCGGTCTCGTCGGCCGCGCGGATCGACTGGCGATCATCGGAATCGTCGGGTACGTTGCGGTCGTCGTTCGAGACACCCTTTTCGGCCTCGACCTGATCGGCTGGGTGCTCGTGTTCCTCGCGGTGGTCGGCCACCTGACGGCCGTCCAACGCTTCCTCGGGGCCTGGCGTCGCCTCGACTGACAGGGCGGGCCGTCGTCGGACCGGGCGCGGCGTATCATTTATACATCGCCGCGGCGAACGTCAGTACATGGTTCAGTGTGAGATGTGTGGCGCCGAGACGTCGTCACCGAGGACCATCAAGGTCGAAGGGGCCGAACTCGAGGTGTGCGAAAGCTGCGTCGACTTCGGGACCGAGGTCCAGACCCAGGAGTCGAGTACGACCTCGACGAAGTACTCGACCGGATCGGGGGGCGGGTCCAGTTCGTCGGGGCGGTCGAGCGACTCGTCGAGTGGCTCCAGCAGTTCCGGGGGTTCGCGAAGCGGCGGGAGCAGTGGGGGCCGCCGCGACCCGTTCGACGACATGGACGAACTGGCCCAGGACTACGACGAACGAATCCGCAGCGCGCGTGAAAGCGAGGGGCTATCCCAGGCCGACCTCGCCAACGAACTCAACGAGAAGGCCAGCCTCATCCGCAAACTGGAGCGGGGCGAAACCCTCCCGAGTGACGAGGTCCAGCGCGAACTCGAGCGCTTCCTCGGAATCTCGTTGAGTGCCGAAGCCGGGGCGGATGAGGAGAGCGATTGGGAGAGCGACTCCGCGACGGAGGGCACCACGCTCGGCGACGTCGTGAAGCGCAAGGACTGATCGGCGCATCGTTTCGACCGACCGTCGAATCGTCCCGTCCGTTCTCGCAAGCTATTAGTCGCGGCCCGGAGGCCGATTCGGTATGTTCGTTCTCGTCAACTGCAAGGCGTACGACTGCGATCCGGTCGCCATCGCGACGGCGGCAAAGGACGTCGGTGCCGACTCGTCGGCCGAAGTCGCCGTCGCTCCGCAGGCGGCCCGAATCGACGCCGTCGCCGAAACGGGCGTCGAAACCTGGGCACAGCACGTCAGTCCGGTCGAACACGGTAGCCACACCGGTAGCACCCTCGCCGGAGCGGTCCGGGACGCCGGTGCGGTCGGGACGCTGCTCAACCACTCCGAGCGACGGCTGACCCTCGCGAACATCGACGACGGGCTGGCGGCGGCCGACCGTGCCGGTCTCGAAACGATCGTCTGTGCGAACACGCCCGAACAGATCGCCGCGGCCGCCGAACTCGGTCCGGACGCGGTCGCGATCGAACCGCCGGAACTCATCGGGACGGGAACGCCCGTCAGCCAGGCAGATCCCGACGTGGTTCGTGACGCGGTCGACGCCGCCGCCAAGGTGGACGAGGACGTGGACGTCCTCTGCGGTGCCGGCATCTCGACTGGCGAGGACGTCGCCGCGGCGGCGGACCTCGGCGCGGACGGCGTTCTCCTGGCGAGCGGCGTGGCCAAGGCCGACGACCCGCGAGCCGTCCTTCGGGACCTCGTTTCGTCCGTCTGACCCGGATTTGGTTTCACCCCGTCGACGGGCGCAAGACCTTAGGTGGTTCCCGAAGACGTTCCCGTATGACCGCGGAGCAGGTCTTCGTCTCGCACGCTCCGGCTGACCTCGAGACGGTCCAGGAACTGTTCACGTCGATCCGCAACATGCCGTTCGGGGTTTACATCGCGATGGAGGAGGTGGAACCCGGCCGGAGTCGCCACAATCTGGAGGGACGAATCCGGAACAGCGACGTCCTCGTCGCCGTCCTCACGGAACGAGCGGCCACGAACCAGTGGGTCAACCAGGAGATCGGCTACGCCATCGCCAAGGGCATCCCGGTCGTGCCACTCTACGAGGATCCGTCCTCCCGTGGCGGCTACGTGGATCGCGTCGACGGGGTGGCGATCGATCACGACAACCCGCAGGCGACGGTTTTCAACCTTCTCAGCCGTCTTCGGGCGGAACTCGCTCCCCTGGGCGCGCTGTCGGTGCCCAACTGGTTCGTCCGGTTCCCGTGTAACTACGAGGGCTGTGGGGAGAGCGTCACGCTCGACGTCGAGTCGAGCCAGAAGGACCTCTGGCGAATGCACGAGCACAAGGAACTCCTCCGGACGACCTGTTCCGAGTGCGGATCGACCTACTGCTTCGAGCCCGCGACCCTGGCGTTCGTCCGTCGCGACGACGGGTCGGTGGCCTGATAGCCAACGGACTGCCTACAGCCAGCCCGCCCGCCGGAAGTAGGCGATCATCACGACTGCAACCCCGAGCATGCCCAGCATCGTCGCCGGATAGCCGAACCGCCAGCCGAGTTCGGGCATGTTGTACGGACCGCCGGCGAAGTTCATCCCGAACACGCCGACGACGAGGGTGAGCGGGAGGACGATCGTCGCCACGACGGTGAGCGTCTTCATCACCTCGTTCGTCGAGGCCGAGAGTGCGTTCAGGTAGACCTCGCGAGCGCCAGCCGCCAGGTCTCGATAGGTTTCGGTGAGTTCGACGAGTTCGACCAGGTGGTCGTACACGTCCCGGTAGTACTTCTCGGTCGCCTCGCCGATCTGGTCGGGATCGCCCCGGGCGAGGACGCTGGCGGCGTCGCGAGTCGGCCAGAGCAGGCGTCGGATCGACAGCAACTCGCGCCGGATGCCCGTGATGATCCCGAGCGTCTCCTCGTCCGGGGATTCGATCACGAGGTCCTCGACGGCCTCGATGTCGGTCGCGATCTCGTCGAGCACGTCGTAGTACCCGTCCACGATACCGTCCAGGATGCGGTAGGCGGCGAAGTCCGCCCCGCGCGACCGGAGACGCCCCTCGCCGCGGTCGATAGCGTCCCAGAGCCGCCGCACCGGGTCGACGACGGTCGTCGAGAGCGTCACGATCCAGCCCTCGCCGACGAACAGGCCGACCGTGTCGACCTGGAGTTCCTCCTCGAAGGTCGTTTCGCCACGCCGGAGCGTCGCCGCCGCCGCAAGGACGAACGTGTGGTTCGGGTACTCCTCGACCTTGGGCCGGCCGTCCGTCCGGACGTCCTCGAGTTCCAGTTGGTGAATATCGAATGCCTCGGCGACGGATTCGAGTTCGTCCGCCGTGGCGTTCCAGGCACGGACCCAGGTCGGGCCCTGCTCGTCGCGGGCAGCGGCCAGGTCCTCGCTCGTTTCCGTTTCCCGGAGGACCACCCCGGTCTCGTCGTAGACGACGGTTTCGACGGTCACGCTGACCCACCCCCGTCGCCGTAGCCGACGGCCAGCATCGCAACGCCGACCATCACGGCCGTGACCGAGAACGCTCGCCCCGGATAGTCGATGGCGATGCCGAGGCCGTAACCGGCGATTCCCAGCCCCGTGAGTGCCGCCCCGAGCGCGAAGATCCGGTTCATGCGCGGTGGATGCGCCGGGGGACGGCAAAAGCGTTCCCCGGAACGCTGTGGCTCCGGGGCAGTAGCTCAGGGGCTTGTTTCGATAAAACCGAATCGTGTGTCAGTGTCGCCGATCGGCGACAGCGTTGCAGGAATTAGGCGCGGACGACGTTCGTCGCGCGCGGGCCCTTGGGGGCCTGTTCGATGTCGAACTCGAGCTCCTGTCCTTCTTCGAGGTCCGCGCCGCCAACGTCCTCCATGTGGAAGAAAACGTCCTCGTCCGCGTCCTCAGTCGTGATGAATCCGTAACCGCCCGTGTCGTTGAAGAAATCAACAGTACCGTTTGCCATTACAAACACCCCTAACCCCGGGTGACGTATAAGACTTCTGAGAGTGTTGGTACCACGACCGCCGGGGCCTTCAGCCGAAGTATCATCAGCCATGGTTTCGTTTCGCGACACCGGCCGATATCCGGGTCAATCCGGTCCCTGAAGTGTCTCGGGCCGTTCCGGGTGGGCATGAGCCGACACGGGGACGTCCTCCCGTTCGACTGGCTGGCGAGGCCGTACGACCTCGTGATGCCGGCCGCGGACGGCGAGGCGATCGCGGCGGGACTCGACCGGGCCGAGCGACCGGTGCAACAGGGGCTCGACGTCGGTGGCGGCGGTGGCCGGGCCGCCCGGTCCGTATCCGGGGTCGACTGGACGGTGGTGGACGCTGCCCGCGGAATGCTCGGCGTCGCCCGACGGCACGGGCTTCCGGTCGTCGAGGGCGACGCCGCGACCCTCCCGATCCGGGAGGAGAGCGTCGACGCCGTTGTCTTCCTCGATTCGTGGCACCACGTCGGCCGACAGCGAGTGGCCATCGAGGAGGCCGCCAGGGTGCTTCGTCCCGGCGGCGTCCTCGTGGTCCGGGAGTTCGATCCCTCGACGATCCGCGGTCGGGGGCTGGTCCTGGGGGAACACCTGATCGGGTTCGACTCGTCGTTCCTGACGCCGGACTCGCTGGCGCGTCTCGCCGAGGAATCCGGCCTGCGCGCCGAAATCCCCGATCGCGGGTTCGTCTACACCGTCGCCGCGACGAAACCTGACGGGACCTGACCCGGTTTTGCAGGTATCGAATGGCGTTTAGGGACGGGATCCCAGGCGTCTCCCATGTCCCCCGGTTCGACCTCTCGTCGGGTTCTGGACCCCGGAAACGGCACCCTGGCGGCGCTCGACACCCTGGTTGTGATCGCCGTCCTGATCGCCGGCGAGTTGCAGCACGGTTTCGACCCGATCGGTGATCCCGGTCGCGTGGTCGGGACCCTGGCCCCGTTCCTGGCTGGGTGGTTCGTCTTCGCCGGCGTGGCCGGACTCTACGCCCGGACCGACCGGCCCCTCGTCGCCGACCTCCGGCTGCTCGTCGTGACCTGGTTCGCCGGCGCGAACGTCGGACTGGTGCTTCGGTCCTCGCCCTGGCTCCACGGGGGCGTAAGCTGGCCCTTCGGCGTCGTCGTGACGGGAACCGTGCTCGTCGTCCTGCTCGTCTGGCGAATGGCGTACGCGGCGTTCACTCGCGGGTGAGGAGGACGAGCCCCAGCGTCGAGGCGACGGCCGCGACGCCGGCGAGAAAGAGGAACAGGCCCCACTCGTTCGCGTACGTGAGCAACACGCCGGCGATGGCGCCGCCGGCCGCCCCGATCCCGAACGTGCCGAAGTAGACGAACCCGTAGGAGAGCCCGCGCGTTCCGGCGGGCGTCAGTTCGGCGACGGCCGCCTGGTAGATCGGCTGGACCATGAAGAGGAAAAAGCCCAGGAGTGCCGCGAGTACGAGCAACGGGACGAGTCCGACGTTCGCGATCGGGACGAAGACGATGGCCAGGAGAGCGAGAACGCCGTAGGCACCGAGGATGCCCCGACCCGGACGAACCCGATCGCTGAGCGTGCCCCCGACGTACTGCCCGGCCGTGCCAACCATCAGGAGTCCGACGTAGACGTACCGGCTCGGCTCCATCGTTACCCCCGCGACCGACGTCGCCGACATCGCATCGAACCCCGCAATGACGTCCGGCAGGAACGTCAGGACGCCCCGGTAGTAGAGGCCGGACATCATCACGACGCCGAAGACGAGGACGAACCCCCCGACGAACAGGCCCCTGGCGTCGACGAGAAAGTCGGACAGCGACGTCACCGCTTCTGCCTGGGGCGTGCCGCCGTCGGTAACCTCGACTGCGGCCGTCTCGTCCACGTCGATCCGAAGGGCAACAGCGGCGCCAACCAGGGCCGGAACGACCAGCAGGGCAGCCGTCGTCCCCCAGTCGAAGACCAGCAACAGGAGAATGGTCACCAGGGGACCGAGGGCCGTCCCGAGGTTGCCCGCGATGCCGTGGTAGGCCAGACCGTCCCCGCGCTCGGTGACGCCCTTGCTGATCAGGGTGAGTCCCGAGGGATGGTACACGCTGCCCGCGATTCCCCAGAGCATCAGGGCGATGGCCAGGACGATCACGGAAGGGGCGACGCTCACCAAGAGGAAGGCGGCGGCCATGCCGCCAAGGGAGAACGCGATCAGGCGACGCGATCCGACGGCGTCCGCGAGGATGCCTCCCGGGAGCGCGCCGATCCCGAACAGGGCATACCCAGCCCCTACGATGATCCCGAGCGTCGCCTTCGTGACCGGGAACGCGTCCAGCCACTCGATCATGAGGATCGGGATCGAGAGTTCGAAGGTGTGGACCATCGCGTGCGCGAGGGTCACCAGTCCCACGATGGCCCGGTCGTTACTGTTCACAATCGATGGACTCGTTTCCCGGCACGTCAAGACTCCGAATTCGGCGTCTCTGGGGGTTCACGTGTCACATGCTGCCAACCAGCGAGAGTTGGGTTTCCCCCGAAGCGGCCCAGTTGTCAAAAGCTCGACTCGACTCGTCCGGTGTCGATCACTCTCGCGTCCCACGATTCGACGGTCTATAACTTATGCATAACCACTACAATGAAATCACAGTGGCTACCTGTGTTTAACATAGTGAATACGTGCTGGCTACAGGAGTAACAACTATATGTTTTGAGGACGTTGTTCTAATCGAATTATGACCGAGTACTACGACGCCGTTCTGGGACTGATCCCGCTTGCACTCGTCGGGATCGCGGGAGCGCTCACGATCGCCGGTTTCGATCTGACCACTGCCGTCCCTCTCGGAGCGCTCGTCTCGGTCGGCGTCATCGGGCACGCGATGTTCGTCAACGCGCCCGTGGACTCGGTCGAACCGGACGTCACGACCCACGTCGACGCTACGACCGCGTCGATCAGCGTCGAGGACGGCGCCAACTAGATTTTTCGGGCCGATAGCGTTCTCCGGCAGGCGGAGGCTTTTGTTTCGAGCACTCCAACGGGCGTGGGATGACAGCCGTACGATTTCTCTCGAGCGACGAGGTATCGGGACTGGCCACGCCCAGGGAATTCGTCGACGCGGTCGGGGAGGGCTATCGCCAGCGCGGCGAGGGCGCACCCGCCGAGCCGCGGACGACCCTGGTGAACGACGACCCGGCGGGGAAACTGACCGGGTACATGGCGATCCTCCCGGACACGGGTGTCATGGGTGGCTACATGTACGACGGCGGGTTCGGTGCGGGTGACGCGTGGTTCGTCACGCCACTGTTCGACGTCGAGACCGGCGAACCCCTCGCTATCGTGGACGGCGCAAGCATGAATCCGTTCAAGACCGGCGCGACCGGTGCAGTCGGGATCGACGCGCTGGCCCGCCAGGACGCTACCTCGCTCGCGGTAATCGGGTCCGGCGCGCAGGCTCGCGGCCAACTCCGCGCGGCAGCCACGGTCCGTGACTTCGAGACGGTCGACGTCTACTCCCCGACCAAGGAGCACCGCGAGGCGTTCGCGGGCGAGATGAACGAGCGTCTCGACGCCGCCGTCGCCGCCGTCGCCAGTTCCTCGGCCGCCCTCGACGGGGCCGACGTGGTGATCACGGCGACGACCGCGAGCGAACCGGTCTTCGACGGCGACGACCTCGAACCGGGCACCCACGTCACCGCCATGGGCCAGTACCACCCGAAGAAACGCGAGATCGACGCGACGACCCTCAGGCGGGCGACCTACGTTCCGGACCTTCGCAAGCGGGCGACCATGGACGCCGGGGCGTTCATGCTGGCGATGGAGGAAGGCGTCGTGACGGAGGAGGACATCCACGCCGAACTGGGCGAGGTCGTTGCCGGCGTCGAACCGGGCCGGACGGCCGAGGACGAGATCACGCTGTTCGACAGCGGCGGGACCGGGATCGAGACCGTCGCCGGGGCCGCCCTGCTGTACGAGCGTGCCGTCGAAGATGACCTGGGAACCACGATCGACATCGCGCCAGCGAGCGAGGCCCTGACCGGCACGGAGTAGCGGAACCCGGGCAGTCCGACTCGTAAACTACAAACGCGCCCGTCTTCGAACCGACACTATGGAACTGCGGGTCATCGAGCACGAGGACGACGAGCTGTCGATCGAGATCGGCGGCGAGGATCACACCTTCATGAACGTGTTGAAGGGAGCGCTGCTCGAAATCGACGGCGTCGCCGCTGCGACCTACGACATGAATCCCGAGCAGTCGGGCGGACAGACCGAGCCGATCCTGACGGTCAAGACCGAGGACGGCACCGAACCCCTGGACGCGATCGAGGCGGCGGCCGGCGTCGTCAAAGAGAAGGTCGACGACTTCACAGAGGCGTACGAGAGCGCAGCCTGAACCGGCCGAACGGATCGAGAGCGTGGCGTTTCAGAGCCGAACGGGAACGTCCCGTTCGTCGAGATACTCCTTCACCTCGCGGATCGAGTAGGTTTCGTCGTGGAAGATCGACGCCGCCAGCGCCGCGTCGGCCCCGGCTTCGGTGAACACCTCGTACATGTCTTCGGGACCGCCACAGCCAGACGAGGCGATCACGGGCGTGTCGACGACGTCGACGACCGCTTTCGTGAGCGGAACGTCGTAGCCGTCAAGGGTGCCGTCGCGGTCGATCGAGTTGACGAACAGTTCGCCGGCGCCGCGCGCCTCGGCCTCCTGGACCCACTCGATCACGTCGATGCCGGTTCCCTCGCGGCCGCCCTTGACCGTCGCCTCGAACCAGATTGACTCGCCGTCGGCCTGGACGTAGTGTTCCCCCTGTTCGTCGTATCGGCGGCGGGCGTCGACCGAGATGACGATGCACTGGTTGCCGAAGGCGGCGGCACCCGCCTCGATGAGTTCGGGCCGGTCGAGCGCACCGGTGTTGATCGAGACCTTGTCCGCGCCCGCCCGGAGGGTCTCCTTCACGTCGTCCGTGGTGCGGATGCCACCGCCCACGGTCAGCGGGATGAACACCTCGTCGGCGACGTCCTCGACGACCTCCAGCATCGTTTCGCGACCCTCGGCGGAGGCGGTGATGTCGAGGAAGACGAACTCGTCGGCACCCGCCTCGTTGTACCGTTTGGCCATCTCGACGGGGTCGCCGGTGTATCGCAGGTTCTCGAAGTTGACGCCGGTGTAGACCGCGGGGTCGCCGTCATCGTCCAGATCCACGTCGATGCAGGGAATGATCCGCTTCGTCAGAGGCATGGGTCGAACATCTCCCCTTCCGGGACCGGGAACCAAAAGGGGTCGGGAAGCCGGGGGTCTCGTCCGGGGGCTCGGCTTCTGGGCGCCCCTCGGTTGCACGAAGGGCTACGATTAAGTGGAATCAAGCGGAACGATCGTCTATGACCGAGGATTCGGAAGACGCTGGGGAAGACGAACCCACGGAACACGGGACCGAACGGCGGACCTGGGAACGCATGACGGCCCCACAGCAGGCCTACTCGGCCCGAGACATCGGGATCGGTGTCGTGGTGGCGGCGATATCGCTCGCGATCACGTTCGGCGTCCCCCTCGCGTTCACGCTGTAGGCGGTTTTTCGATCAGGCGACGAGCGCTGCCAGGGCAACCGCGCCGAGTGCCCCGGCGAGGTTCACCGAGGCGTTCAGGATCGCTTTCGTTCGGTTGCCGCGTTCCAGTAGCTGGAACGTCTCGAAGGAGAACGAGGAGAACGTCGTGAAGGCACCGCAAGCGCCGGTTCCGAGGAAGGTCACGACCTCGCCCCCGAGACTGGAGAAGGTGAGCCACCCCAGGACGAAACTCCCGACGACGTTCACGGTCAGCGTGCCGCGAGGGACGTCCGCCCCGCGTTTGAGCGCCAGGTAGACGGCGTGGCGAGCGACGGCACCCAGCGCGCCCCCGAGGCCGACGAGATAGGCGGGATTCACGCCGTCGCACCCCCCGGAATTCGCCGGGCGATGGCTCGCCCGATCAGCACGCCGGTCAGGCCCAGCGCGTAGTTCGCGACGACGTTCCCGAGCGCCCAGGCCGGCTCCGGGACCGCTCCGGCGGTCTGGACGGCGAACGTGCTGTAGGTCGTCAGCGAGGAGAGGAACCCGGTCCCCAGCGCGATCCGGGTGGGTTCTGAGAACTCGCCCACGTACGTTCGCTCGTAGAGGACGAACCCCAGCGCGAGGCTCCCGATGGCGTTCACCGCGAGCGTGGCCGGGAGCGACGGCAGGACCAGTCCGGCGGCGTAGCGGGCGTTCGCCCCGGCGAACCCGCCGAGGGCGACGAGCGCGAGGGACTCGAAGATCGCGATCGGATGGCCGTCCGGCATTTCGTCTGGACGTTCGTTACGGTCCGATCAAATACGCGTCGTCTCGCGTCCGACACGGCCGCCGTCTCCGATCGAAAATCCGAAATCAGAAGACGTACTCGTCCTCGTGGCCCATCATGCCGTCTTCCTCGAGCGCACCGGGTTCGTCCTCGTCCTCCATCGGCCCGCTCGTCTTGTACGCCTTGAGACCCGTCGACAGGAGTTCCTCGACGGCTTCCTCGCGGTTGAGGAACTCGTCCTGATCGACCAGTTGAGCGATCTGCATCTCGAGATGCTCCGGGATAGTGATTGCTACTTTCGGCATCGAACGTTCGGGCGTTCGGTAGAGGGGCATTTAAGCCTGACGGGGACTCCGAGACCCCGGGACTGACCGGGATTTCGGGCCGCAAACCGGCGTTTCTTCGCGAAATCCGCTTCGATCGATCCGAACGTTTCGGCGAGGTCGATCCACGCGACGGTTCGTCGCTCGACCGCGATCGATGGAATGCCCTCACCGTCAGACCTACGGCGATCCGATCCTCAGGCGGTCGTATGCCCACCGACGTCACGGACCTCTACGAGGAGTTCGGCGAGGACCGACTCCCGCCCGGACAGCGCGAGACCAGCAAGTTCCCGGTACTCTCGAAGGGCGGAACGCCCGACTGGGACCCGGACACCTGGTCGTTCGACGTCACCGGGGCCGTGGACGAGGAGCTTCACCTTTCCTGGGAGGGGTTTCAGGACCTCCCGAGCGAGACCCAGCACCAGGACTTCCACTGCGTGACCGGGTGGAGCAAGCTGGATTGCGAATTCCACGGCGTTTCGTTCACCACCATTGCCGAGCGTGCCGGCGTCCGTCCCGAGGCCGAACACGTCATGTTCTACGGTCTCGACGGCTACACGACCGATCTCCCGCTGGCGGACTGTCTCCGCGACGAGGTGCTGTTCGTCTGGGAGTACGACGGCGAACCGCTTCCGCGGGACCACGGCGGCCCGCTCCGGGTCGTGGTGCCCCACCGGTACGCCTACAAAGGGGCCAAGTGGGTGGACGGCGTCGAGTTCCTCACCGAACCCGAACTGGGCTACTGGGAGAAACGGGGCTACTCCGAGACCGCCGACCCGTGGAAGGAAGAGCGCTATAGTTGAAGCCGGATCTCAGGAACGGGACGG
>Ga0102925_1000329_pt1 | contig 24996 bp, 19 predicted proteins | sample SalPonR1_A_D1_MG_FD_78216 | JGI IMG/M metagenome (GOLD analysis project Ga0102925, IMG submission 78216) | Salt pond soil microbial communities from South San Francisco under conditions of wetland restoration - Salt Pond MetaG R1_A_D1_MG | ecosystem: Environmental > Aquatic > Marine > Intertidal...
AAACGGAGCCATTGCGGTTATTCGTTTAAGTGGCGATGAATCGATAGCCCTTACCGATAAGGTGTTCCAATCAGCAAGCGGTAAAAAGCTGATTGACCAGCAGCCCAATACCCTTCATTTTGGGGTACTAAAAGAGGGTGATAAAATTATTGATGAGGTGGTTGTTTCGCTGTATAAAGCACCCCGATCATACACCGGCGAAGATGTAGTAGAGATTTCGTGTCACGGTTCGGTATATATTCAACAACAAATTCTTCAGTTGTTAACCCGAAAAGGAGCAAGGCTGGCTCAACCCGGTGAATATACTCTTCGTGCTTTTGTGAACGGCAAGATGGATTTATCGCAGGCCGAAGGGGTTGCTGATCTTATCGCTTCATCCTCTGCTACCTCGCACAAAGTAGCTATTCAGCAAATGCGAGGGGGCTTTTCGAGTGAAATTGCTAACCTGCGTGACAGGCTGCTTCATTTTATTTCGTTGCTTGAGCTGGAGCTTGATTTTAGCGAGGAAGATGTGGAGTTTGCCGACCGCGATCAGCTAAACGAGCTATTGAACAACATCCAACAACTAATTCAAAAACTGCTGAAATCGTTCGATTTAGGGAATGTAATTAAAAACGGTGTTCCTGTTGCTATTGTAGGACATACCAACGTGGGAAAGTCAACCCTGCTGAATAAAATACTGAACGAAGAAAAAGCCATCGTTTCGGAAATTGCCGGTACTACCCGCGATGTAATCGAAGATGTGATCAATATTGAAGGGGTTACTTTCCGTTTTATCGATACAGCCGGTATCCGTGAAACAACCGACACCATTGAAACCCTTGGAATTGAACGTACCTACGACCGGATAACTAAATCATCGATCGTGTTGCTACTGGTGGATGCTACCGAAAAAGTTACTAATATTGTGCAGGCGGTAAAAAAAGTAAAAGAAAAAATCGGCGTGACCGATAAAAAGCTGATTGTAATTGTAAATAAAATAGACCGTTTAAACGATTCATCGATAGAGCAAGAGATTAATCAGTCACTCCAAAATCTACTTGATGAACAGGATGTACGTATAAAAATATCGGCTAAAACCGGAGAAAATGTTGAAAAGTTGATTGATGAACTGTTATCGGTGGTTAACCTTTCTGCTTTAAATCAAAACGAAGTAATTGTAACCAATGTGCGCCATTATGAAGCACTGGAAAAAGCATCGGTAGCGCTGCAACGCGCCATTGATGGATTAAACACAGGAATTACCGGCGACTTTCTGGCCATGGACATCCGCGAAACACTCCATTATCTCGGCGAAATCACAGGCGAAATAACTACAGATGAAGTGCTTGGGAATATTTTTAAGAATTTCTGTATAGGAAAGTAGTAAAAATAATTAGTAGCAGTCATGCTGAACTCGTTTCAGTATCTGTTTAATCAACCAACTATCATAAAACAAGGATACGTTTTATAATGTCTAACAAAAACAGTACAATACCTTATATTGTTTTTACCAATAATTTGGAACGCCGGGTGCTCGAACATAAAGCAGCTTGTGGTTCGTTTTTACATCAAAATATAATCTTTTTGATTTAGTATATTGGGAGAAAATAGATGTAATGTAGAGGGAAAAGCAACTAAACAACTGGCTGGTTATTTCGGTTTGACTATGTCACCCGTTTCGGTCAAATGTGCTGTAAGCTTCCCTTTTTAGGACAGTATTTAAGTAGACTTTTTTAAAGATATTTATATTAAAAAAATGTCTGGTTTATTCCGGTATAAACCAGACATTTTTATATATTTGTATCAAAATATTTTATAATGAAAGTTTCTGAATACGTATTAGATAGAGTTAATAGGTTTCAGGTTGGATATGTCTTTACCTATACTGATTTTGATTTACCAGCAAAAGATGCTGATGCAGTGATGAAAGCATTGAATAGAATGGTAAAATCCGGAAAAATCAAGAAACTTTCAAAAGGAAAATTCTATAAACCAAAAAACTCACAATTCGGAGAGTTAAAACCGGATATCTACCAGTTTGTAAAAGACCTACTGGAAAAAGATGGTAAAATTATAGGCTATATTACCGGTTATTCAATATACTCGCAGTTAGGCTTAACTACACAGGTGTATAACACTATTCAAATTGGTGTTAATCGTGAGAAAAAGGCGACTAAAAGAGGAATGTATAAAATCAAGTTTATTAAACAACCCAATAAGATTACCAAAGAAAATATTCCGTTACTAAGGATTTTAGATAGTATTAGAAATATTAAAAAGATTCCTGATACAACAGTTGAAAATTCTTGTATTCGATTAAAAGCTATAATTAATGAATTAGAAATAAGTGACCAGGAAATGTTAATAAAGTTGGTTCTTAAATATAATCCGGCAACCAGGGCACTGTTGGGGGCAATACTAGAAACTGTAAATAACGAGTTGGACACTGACATCATTTATAAAACATTAAATCCGGCAACAAGTTATAGTTTTAAAATTTCAGAAAAGATATTACCTAATCAACTAAGATGGTTCATTAAATGATATTACACGAAAATAAAAAAGAGTTTACAGAAGCAATTCAAGCAGCAAGCGACTATTTAGATATATCACCTGTATTTATTGAGAAAGATTATTGGATAACCAAGGTTTTAAAGGAGTTGTCGCAAAGTAAACATGTAAATAATGTTGTTTTTAAAGGTGGAACTTCATTAACTAAAGCGCATAAATTAATACAAAGGTTTTCAGAAGATGTGGATATTGCTGTTTTAGGTGTGTCTAAGCTGTCAGGTAATCAAGTCAAGGCATTAATTAGAACTGTTGAGAAGGACATATCTCAGGATCTAACAGAAATGGAAGTTCCTGGCGTTACAAGTAAGTTTTCTAAATATAGAAAGAGTGTATTTACTTATCCTCTCACGGGTAACTTTAAAATTAGTGCAGGAGTCTCTAATAATCTGATAATAGAAGTTAATTCATTTGCTAATCCATTCCCTTATGAAACATTGGAAATTAAGAGTTTTATTACAGAATTCTTAGGGGCAACTAAATCTGGTGACCTTATTAAGAAATTTAAACTAGACCCATTTAACTTAAAAGTTTTAGACAAGAAGCAGACATTGCTTGAAAAAATTGTATCACTGATTCGATTCTCTTTTGAAGAAGATGTAAATAAGAGTATTGCTAGTAAAATAAGGCATTTTTATGACATTTATTTTCTTTTATCAAATAAAGAGAGTTCAGATTACATTGAATCTGCTAACTTTATAAAAGATCTAAAAGAATTAATAGATCACGATAAAATGGTTTTTGATGAGCCAAAAGGTTGGAAAGAAAAGGATTTTAAGAAATCTACCCTGATTACTGAATTTGAAAAGATTTGGGAAGGAGTGAAGTCTACTTATGTAAAGGAGTTAACAGACTTATCTTATGCTAAAATACCCGATGAGAAAGAAGTGAAGAAATCATTTGATAAGATTATTGGAATAATTAAAAACACTTAAAATAGCGTACAATCTTTACAACAATATTACAATTTCTGATAATTTACAAGCTTTATAAAGGACTAATATTAAGCGTAATAATGAAATAAAATAAAATTACTTTCTGTATCGGTAAATAGATTAAATAACAGTAAATCAACACGATAGATTGATTATTTTATTTTATATAACATATCTGCAGGAAAGTCGTCTTGTTATTTCAATCAGAATCTATTTGTGATATAAATATGGTTGAGATAATTATTTATTTGTAAAAATTCAGTAAACGCAATCATTATTTAATATATACTAGTCACACCTTGATTTCTAGGATATTATAATCAAATATTTTAAAGCTGTAATCTTAAATTAGAATAAAAATTTATCGATAACTTAACAGTGTTAAGTAATAATTGTTATATTTGTACAAACCAATTTGGAACTGTTATATGTTAGTAAAGGAGAAAATAAAACAAGCGATATCAATCCTAAAAGTGAGAAATATAGATTGTTGGATAACGTTTGTACGTGAAAGTGCAATTAATCATGATCCCATGCTTGATTTTTTAGTAGAAACTGATTTAACATGGCATTCTGCATTAATTATCACATCAAAAGGGGATGCAATTGCTATTGTTGGTCAGGGTGATGTTGCTAATGTTCAGGACCTGGGTGTATATAATGAGATTCATAGTTATGTAGAAGGAATACAGGAGCATTTTAAGGATGTGCTAAAAAAACTAAATCCTTCGAAAATAGCTTTGAATTATTCAATTGATAGTGAAATAAGTGATGGTTTAACACATGGCATGTATAAAATCATTTACAGTATGTTAAAAGATATTAAACTACACAACAATATAATTTCGGCAGAGGACATTATTTCTTCATTAAGAGGAAGAAAATCACTTACTGAAACCGCTAATATAAAAGAAGCTATAAGACATACTTTAGAAATATTTGACTTAGCAACAGATTTTATTAAGCCAGGCTTAACAGAAAAGCAAATAGCAAGTTTTATGAAGCAAAAGGCGAAAGAAAGAGGCTTAGAATTAAGTTGGGATGAAAAATATTGTCCGGGCGTTTTTACCGGACCTAATACAAATGTTGCTCATTACTCACCAACGGATAGAAAGGTTGAGAAGGGGCACATTTTAAATATGGATTTTGGAGTAAAAGTAAATGGTTATTGTTCTGACCTTCAGAGAACATGGTATATATTAAAAGATAACGAAAGTGTTCCACCGGATGATGTGGTTAGGGGTTTTAACACTGTTAAGCAGTCAATTGAGCTGGCAAAAGAAGTTATATGTCCTGGCATACAAGGAAAGAATGTTGATTTTGTTGCTAGGTGGCATGTTATTATTAATGGTTATGAGGAGTTTAAACATGGTGTTGGACACCAGGTAGGAATTTTTCCGCATGATGGATATGCATTACTTGGTCCGGAATGGGAAAAGTATGGTAGTAAAGTTTTAGTTCCTTTGGAAAAAGATATGGTATTTACTATCGAGCCTAAATTATATGTAGAAGGTAAGGGCATTGCCACTATTGAGGAGATGGTTGTTGTGACAGAAAATGGAGCAGAATATTTATCTAAACCTCAAGAAGAATTATTTCTTATAAAGTAAAATATTAATCCTATGTCAGAATATCGAATAGAACGAGATTTGTTAGGAGAGTTAGAAGTACCTTATAATGCATACTATGGTATACAAACTTTTAGGGCTATACAAAACTTTCCTTTAAATGGTTTTAGGCCAATTGCCGATTATCCTGAGTTAATAGAAAGCTTGATGCAAATTAAAAAGGCGGCAGCAATTGCTAATTATAAAGTTGGTAAAATTGATCAGCATAAAGAAAGATTAATAACTCAGGCATGTGATTATGTCTTAAGTAAAAAAATGTTTGATCAGTTCCCAATTCATTCTTTACATGGTGGTGGCGGAACTTCTGCAAATATGAATGCCAATGAAGTAATTGCAAATATTGCTAATGAAATTGGTGGAGAGAACTTAGGTGCCTATAAGCTGGTTCATCCCAATGAGGATGTAAATATAAACCAGTCAACCAACGATGTTTATCCTAGTGCTTGTCACTTAGCGGTTGTTAAAAGATGGCCAAAGTTAAAAGAGAAACTGGAAGAATTAATACATACAATACACAATAAGCAGGATGAGTTTAAAAATAATAAGAAGATATCAAGAACCTGTCTTCAAGATGCTGTTGTTATAGATTATAATGAGTTTTTTAGTGGCTATTCAGAAATGATTAAACGTTCTGTGGAAAGATTAGAAAATGCAGTAAATGCTTTAAAAAAGTTAAATATCGGGGGTACAATTGTTGGTGATCGTAAAACAGTAACAGATGGTTATATTCAAAACTTTATAAAGGAAATTAGGGAAATAACCGGCTTGAATAATTTGAGTATTACAGACAATATGTTTGATGCTGCGCAAAATTCGGATGATATGGCTAATGTTTCTGCGCAATTGAATTTATTAGCAAGAGGCTTGGTAAAAATATCAAAGGATATTAGATTAATGTCATCTGGCCCACAGACTGGATTTGGTGAAATAACTATTCCAGATGTACAACCAGGATCTTCCATTATGCCAGGTAAAGTTAATCCTGTTATTCCTGAGTTTTTAATTCAATTATGTTTTCAGGTAATAGGCAAGAATGCCACCATTCAAATGCTAATAGATCATGGTGAGTTAGAATTAAATATTTATGAGAGCTCATTAGTTTTTAATATTCTCGATCAGATCGATTTATTAATAAGTGGGGTTAGCGTATTTAATAAAAAGTGTTTTTCAGGTATTCAAATAAACAAAGGAGTAAATCTTAAAAATACAGATACTATTATTCCTTTGATTACTGAATTAATGCATAAACGAGGATATAAGTTTGCCAACAAAATATTCAAAGAGTCAAAAGGCGATTTGGGAAAAATTAAGTATTATTTAAAAGAGAATATGTAAAAAAAATGACAAACTTGGAAGGAGAAGGTACAGTATTGTAAAACTAAAAGATAAAAGATATGAAATTAAAATTAAACTTAACAATTATTTTGCTTATTGGATTTTCTACGTTTTTATTTTCACAGTCAAAACATCCGGGAAAGTATATAGAATGGGAAGGAGATAAAAATAATAATAAAATTATTGAAGTGCGCCAGGAATCGGAAAACATCAAACTAAAAGAAACACAAGAAATTATTCAGAATATTAGAGAGCAGAAAGCCAACAAACCGGCTTATTCGTTTAAAGCCGATATTTCTAATATTAGTATTCCGGAATCAATTGAAGAGTTTAATACAGCTTTTCACTTTCCACCCGCACCGCAGGATTTAGCTCAATGTTGCTGGAGCTATACCACTACATCTATGTTTGAATCTGAGCTATATAGAATGTCAGGTGAAAAAATCAAGCTATCAGAAATGTATTCGGTGTATTATGAGCATTTGGAAAGGGTAGAGCGACTAATTGATACTCGTGGAGAATCTTTTTATGGTGAAGGAAGTCAGGTGAATGCTTTAATAAGACTGTATAAGAAATATGGGATAGTTCCATTTGATGCTTATCAAGGTAAGTTTTGTTGCAATGTGGAAGGCTTAAATCGAAGAGATTATGTTCCAATGTACGAAGAAATTAAATCTTACATTAATTGGGTTAAAGAAAACAACCTATGGGACAAAAAAACAAATCTGGATTATGTAAAAACTATTTTGAATAAGCATATGGGGACTCCACCTGAAACTGTTATTGTTAATGGTAAAGAGCTTACTCCGAAAGAATTTTACGAAACATTAAATCTTCAGGTAGATAATTATATAAGTCTTATGTCCACACTAAAATATCCTTTTTATGAATACCATGTTTTTCCCTATAATGATAACTGGTGGGAAAATGCAGATTATTTAAATGTTCCAATTAATGAATATTACAATGCGCTAAAAGAAGCCGTAAAAAATGGTTATACTGTTGGTATCGCTGGCGATTTATCGCAAGAGCCCGGATTGTATTATTACGATAAAGGAGTAGGTATTATTCCCGAATTTGATATACCGGAAGAATACATTAATCAGGATTCAAGAGAATTTAGAATGTATAATAGAACTACAGTAGACGATCATGCTGTCCAGATAGTTGGATATACCCAAAAGGATGGATATGATTGGTTTATTATAAAGGAGACTGGTGATCCGGGGAGGGAAAGTAACCACCGTGGGTACATTTATTATAGAGGTGATTACATTAAGTTGAAAGTACTCTATTACTTTGTTCATAAAGATGCAGTTAAGGATTTATTGAATGAGGCTAAATAAGATTTTACTATGGAAAATGTTGTGACAGATTATAATTCGATTTTGCCTTCAAGTGTTGAAGTAATAGGTTCTACTCCACTAATTAGGTTAGATCGCATAACCTCAGATGTTGAAGGTACTTTGCTAGCTAAACTGGAGTATTTAAATCCGGGTTTTTCAAAAAAGGACAGAATAGCAAGACAAATGATCGAAGAAGCTGAAGAAAAAGGATTGTTAAAACCAGGTCAAACAGTAGTTGAATTAACCAGTGGAAATACCGGAACGGGTTTATCCATAGTTTGTGGTGTTAAAGGGCATAAATTTGTGGCGGTAATGTCGAAGGGGAATTCAGTTGAGCGAGCACGAATGATGGCAGCTTTGGGAGCTGAAGTTGTTCTTGTTGATCAGTTGCCCGAATCAAAAAAAGGGCAGGTTTCTGGTGGAGATTTGGAACAGGTTAGGTTAAAAACTCTGGAGATTGTAAAAGAAAGGAATGCTTTTTGGGCTGATCAGTTTTTATTGGAAGGTAGCTATAATGCTCATTATTTGCATACAGGTCCCGAAATATTAAGTCAAACAAACGGTAAAATTGATGCCTTTTGTGATTTTTTAGGATCAGGTGGGACATTTGCAGGATGTGCTCGTGCTTTTAAAGAATATAATAACTCAATAAAATGTTATGCCATTGAACCATCTAGTGCTGCAGTTTATAGCGGACATAAAATAACTAATCCCAATCATAGAATTCAAGGTGGTGGATATTCTATGCCAGAATTAAAATTTGTTAATAAAAATGATATTGATGGATTTTTTCAAGTTACGGACCTGGAAGCAATGGATACCTGCCGATTGCTAGCATCAAAGGAAGGAGTGTTTGCAGGATTTTCTTCCGGAGCCAATGTGGCTGTTGCTTTAAAACTGCTTAAGGAAGAGTTAAACGGCAAAACTATTGTGGTTACGTTAAATGATTCGGGGTTAAAATACTTGAGTACTGATCTGTGGGAGAATAATTTTTAAATATAAATTCGACTTTTCTGCTTATGAAAACAAAAATTAATAGAGTAGATGCAATAGGATTATGGAATAAATACCTTAAAACAGAATATCTTAAATTACATACAAGAGAATCTGAAGCTATCATGCGAAAATTAGCGCAACATTTGGGTGAAGATGAAGAGTTTTGGGGTGTAACAGGTTTATTGCATGATTTAGATATGGATATCATTGGTAATGATTATAAAGAGCATGGTTATAAAACCGTCGAGATACTCAAAAAGGAAGGATATGATATTCCCGAAATGTTTGATGCAATAATTGCACATACCGAAGGAGTTAGTGGTTATGATGCTAAAAGAAAAACTAGATTTGATTTTATTTTGGCTGCCGCAGAAAATATTACAGGAATTATTTCTGCTTATGTTGCTATAAAACCTGACAAAAAGATTGCGGGAGCAAAAGTAAGTTCGTTGAAGAAAAAGTTAAAATCAAAAGCTTTTGCGGCTTCGGTAAACAGACCGTTTATTTACGATATAGAAAATCAAGGAATTGAGCTTTCTTTATTTCTAAGTATAGCAATTGATGCATTAACCGAAATTGCTGACGAAATAGGAATGTAACCAGTTAATAAAAAAATAAATGAGGCTAAGAATAATATTTTAGCCTCATTTTTATATCTACTTAGTAAAGTTTGTCACTTTTCCAATCCAAGCTTTCCTTTTGTCATAATTAAAATTGTTATAGCAACTAAGATAACAAAAATGGTTCTAATATCAATTCCGATGGTTTGGTAAAGTGGACTAGATAAGGCTTTACTCCAAACATTAGTACCTCCATGAATTAAAATGGCCGGAATAACACTTCCACCTGTTTTAAAGACAGCATAGCTAATTACGATAGATAATGCCATGCACAATATTAAAAATAAAGCTTGCTGACTTACAAATTGAAGTGTGAATCCTGTAGATAGCACTCCAACAATATCTCTAGGAATATGCCACAACCACCAAAAGAATCCTAAAAGAATTGTTGCTACAAATGGATTTTTATACTTATTAACTAGATATATTAAACCAAACCCTCGCCAGCCAAGCTCTTCTAAAAGGCCTCCTTCGTCAATAAATATTCCAATAATTAAGGTAATAATGATTAATAAGAAATTACCGCCTAATACATCAAAAGTAGATTTCATACCTTCCATACCGACTAAAGCTATTCCTGCTAGAATATATGCAATAGATACGATCGCATAAATAGAAAAAATCCATATATAAATCTTTTTTGCATCTGTAGCATCAAATAAATTTCCAATGGGTTTAAATCTGCTAAACAGGTTTTTTAATCCGTTTTTTCCTTCAATGATCCATTTTAATATAATTGCACTGAGGGATGGAGCAGCTGCAAAAAGTAAAATCAAGAAACCAACCGGTTCTTTGACTGAAAAGCGGCCAATGGAAATTACATTAGGATACAGCTGTTTCTCTTTAAAAAAGCCCCATAGATCCTGCATAAGTGTTGCTGATTTAACAGGAAAAATGAAAAAAGATGAAGCCATAATTAATATGACTATTATTAAAGATATTACGTAATATTGAATAAAATTAACTGATTTTTTAGCTTTCATAATTTATATGTTTTACAATGCATTTATTTTTCCTTTAATTCAAAATTCTTTGTGTAAGATTTATTATTATAAGAAACAGTTATCTTATAATTATCTTCGGGAAATACCCAATCGTAGAATTTGTTAAAATCCATTTCAAACTGATTAATTCCTTTTACGCAGCATTTAGTTTCAGAATAGATTTTATAACCGTTACTTTCAAATACCTCTATTTTTACATCCAGATTGTTTGTATGAGCATTTACATAAATATAAGGATTATAATCAAGATATTTTTCATCATTGATTTGGCTTGTTTTAATTTTTGCATTTATGGGTAATTGAATCAAAACATCTTCGTTATTTAATATCTCTTTGTTAATTCCATTCTCAAGAATATATGCTGAGCGCCCATGTGTTCCTACAATTAAATCTCCTAATACTGGATGTATTTTAATGTCAAATACGGGAACATCTGGCATGTTTGCATGGAGCGAATGCCATTCTTTTCCTTGATTATAGGATATATATATACCCCCATTGGTGCCTAAGTAAAGAATGTTCGGATCAAATGGCGATTCTTTAATTACATTGACTGGTTCGTAATTTGGAAGATTGTTAACTAATAACTTTATTGTTTCGCCAAAATCGTTGGTAACAAATAAATAGGTACTGTAGTCGTTCATTTTATCACCATTTATTGTAAAATAGGCACGCCCTTCGGTATCTGCTGAAGCACATATGCTTGTAACAAACCGATGATTAGGTATATTTAATTGTAATGGCTTCCAATTTCTGCCATCATCTTTCGTTATCCATAGTTTTCCATCATCTGTACCAACGTATATTATTCCTTTTTTTAACGGTGATTCCGATAAAGCAGTAATAGTGCCATAAGGATAGTTACCTTGAATTTCTGGATTTGTGGTTAAATCCGGACTTATAGGATACCAACTATCTCCTCGGTTTTCAGATTTTAACAGTTTGTTTCCTCCCATATAAAGAGTAGAAGGATTATATTTTGAAATAAAGAAAGGCGGGTAATAGAAAAATCGAAAAGCTTTTTCGTTTTCTTCAGCCTTGGGCATAATAAACTTCCGGGTATTATCTTTTAAGTTAAGTCGATAAAGCAATCCAAAATTAGTGCCTGCATATACTATGCTATCATTATTTGAAGGAAAATCAACATCCGCACCATCTCCTGTAAAAAGAAGGGTTCTTGTTGGCTTATATGAATCCATTCGATCTTTACTTGAAAAAGATACAATTCCATGATCTTGAAAACCACCATATATGTTGTAAGGGATTTGATTGTCGTATTCAATTTTATAATACTGACCCAGAGGTAAAGGTTCACTTAAATCCCAGTTTTTACCACTATCATAACTTATATAAACACCTCCATCAGTACCTAATATTATATTATTCGGATTAACAGGGTTTATCCACATAGCATGATGATCTACATGCACGTTGTTATTACAGGTTCTAAAAACTGTTTTTCCTCCATCTACTGATTTATACAAACGTACGCCAAGAAGGTATATTTCATCCGAATCATTAGGATTTATTCTAATCTGACCAAAATTATATCCATATGAGTAATAAATTTCTTTAGGTAAAAAATTACTATGGGTCTTATTCCATGAGTTACCGCTATTATTTGATCTGTATATTTCAGCACCTTTTACATCAGCTAAAATAAGTTCCATGGAAGGGTCAATGTTTTGATCTTCATTTCCTCTTGGGTTTTGATTATCTATAAAAGCATATAAAATATCCGGATCCTTTTTGGAGATATCAATTCCAACTCGTCCAATTAAATGGTTTTTGGGTAAGCCATTTAATAATCTCTTCCATGTCTTGCCACCATCAATAGATTTGTACACTCCGCTATTTTCTCCACCTTTTGTTAAGTTCCAAGGTCGTCTGTCTTTTTCGGTAAAGGCAGCATAAAGAATATTGCTATTCTTAGGATGTATTACAAGATCTGTTGCACTTGATGTTTCATTAATATAAAATATCTTCTCCCAGGTTTTTCCTCCGTTTTCTGTTTTGTAAATTCCCTTATCTGAAGTTTGAGTAAATAAAGGACCCATTGCAGCAACATAAACAATTGATGAATTATTAGGATCAATAATAATTCTACTAATTTGTTGGGTATTTCCCAATCCAATATATTCCCATGTTATACCTCCGTTTACGGTCTTATAAACTCCGGATCCATTTGCAGTGCTGCGTGCTATATTTGATTCTCCCGTCCCAATATATATAATATTATTATCGTTTTTATCAATAGCAATATCACCAATGGATAGGGTTGGAGCTGAATCAAATATGCTTTCCCAGGTTGATCCATTATTGATTGTTTTAAATACTCCTCCAGATGCGCCTGCAGCATAAAACGTATGTGAATCTTTAGGATCAACTTCAATGTCAGAAATTCTACCACTTATATCAAACGGGCCTGATTGTATCCAATGTAATCCTTTAAAAATAGAGTTTTCTTTAAGCGACTTACGAATTTCATAACTTTCATATATTTTTTCAGATGTTGTAGGAGAGTTGTTCATTGTTTTCATTAATTCCCCTTCAACCTGAGCATTTACGGAAATAGCAGCTAATAAGGAAACTATTACCGGAATACATAGGTTTATAAATTTAACATTATGTCTCATGATGTTTATTTTATGATGAATTTTTCAGATTTGTCAAGATATTCTTGTTTAAAATCGGCACCTATGCCAATTTTATCACTTGGTAAACTCCAGTAATAATCATCAATAAACACAATACCACCATCTACTGGATCTTCTTTTAAAGCAAAGTTGGAATCCATATCATAATGCTTAATGATATTATTAGCCATAACAAAGTGAGCAAGGGCTGTTAAACCGAAGCGAGTTTCTTGCATGCATCCAACCATACAATCAATATCTGCACTTTCAGCTATTGCTGCAATTTTTTGAGCGTTGTATATACCTCCTGACTTTGCTAATTTGATATTCATTAGGTCGCACCCATTTAAAATTAAAAGTCTGGCAGCATCGCGATAATTCCACACGGTTTCATCTGCCATAATAGGAATATTACTTTTTGATTTTAATCTTGCCATTCCTTCGAAGTTATCCTTAGCAATAGGTTGTTCTATATATTCTATATTGTATTTCTCCAGTTCTCTGATAACTTGAATTGCTTCAACTTCATTCCAACCCTGATTTGCATCAACTTTTATTGGAATATCAATACCAATTTTATTTCTAATAGCTTTTATTCTGTCAATATCTGTATGTACTCCATCTCCTAATTTAACTTTTAGCATTTTGATACCATTATTAACGAGTAATTCTGCTCTATCAGCCATTTTTTCTGGTGTATCAATAAATATGGTACGATCAATAATCAGGTTTTTATTTGATCCGCCTAAAAATTGGTATAAAGGTAATCCGGCATGTTTAGCTGCTATATCGTATAAAGCCATATCAAATGCACTTTTGATTCCACTATTCCCTGGGATAAGATTATCCATTTCATGTACTAGCCTGTTAATTTCTAAAGAGTTTTTACCTAAAATCTGATTTCCTAGTTCTTTAGCCATTTCAAAACATGATTCTTGAGTTTCACCCATTAATATAGTTAAAGGAGTAACTTCGCCGGTTCCATATATCCCAGATTGTGTAAATACTTTAATTACTAATATTTTGGCATGAGTGAGAACTCCCTGGGATAATCTTTGATGTTCTTTGAGCTCTAAGTTTACTTTATAAATCTCGATTTTTGATATAGTCAAGTCACTCTTGGTATTACTTCGAGCCATTGAAGTGTTATTTACAAATAAGATGATTAGAGTTGTTAAAATCAGGTTTAACATTAGTTTATTTTTCATATCTAATAATTTTTAATGGTGTATATAATTAATTATAGCTAAATATATAAATATAACTTAACACTGTAAGGCAAATATATGAATATTTCTACATATAATACATCATAAAATGATTAAAAACAGCATAAAAACTTAAAATAAATTAGTTTTAAATAAAAAATATATTATATTTGCTTAACACTGTAAAGTAAAATACTAACTAATATTATAATTATGAAAAACTACAATTATTTAAAATCAATTATTATTCTACTTTTTCTTATTTTTCCACTTATTGGTTTTTCCCAAGAGATAAGTGGTATTGTAAAAGATGCGAATAACTCACCTCTTATTGGTGCTACGGTTGTTATCGAAAACACTTATATCGGAACAACAACAGATGCTAATGGTAAATTCATTGTAAATGCCAATAAAATAGATGACGGGGTTTTATTGGTAAGTTTTATTGGATATAAACCTCAGAAATTAAAAATTGCTAGTTTAAATGATGTATCGAATGTTGAAGTTACTCTTGAAGAAGATTTATTTGGACTAAGCGAAATTGTTGTTACATCTCGAAGACGCGAAGAAGATATTCGTGAGGTTCCTTTATCAGTGAGTACCTTATCAGTAAAAGAAATAGAAAGAACAATTTCTACATCAACTGGCGATTTACTAGGAGTTGTACCTAACGTAAATGTTACTGGAGATCAGTATAGTCAGTCTATTAACATTAGAGGAATTATGGGTGGAAATGGTGGAAACCCTGGTTCTGGTACCGCCGAAGGAGTTTATTTGAATGAAGTATATCAAGGTCCTGATGAGTTTCAGAATAACTTTGTTGTGGATCTTGCCAGAATAGAAGTTTTAAGAGGACCACAAGGAACTCAGTTTGGGAAAAATTCTATTTCCGGCGCAGTTAATATGACGACCATTAAACCAACATCTAAAAACTATGCAACCTTAAATATAGATTATGGTGAACGAAATTTTATGAGAATTAGACCCGTTGTGAATGCAAAACTTACTAAAAGTATAAATGTAAGAGCTTCTGTTTTACATTATCGCTATGATGGTTATATAAAAAATATTGCAGATGGCAAAAACTCCGACTCAAAGGTTACTGCTGGTAGAATAGATTTAAATTTTCGACCGAACGAAAATTTTGTAGCTAACCTGGGTTTTGATTTTACAGATGAAGATTATATTGAACAACAGCCAAATACAGTTAGTTGGGAAAATGCTCCATTTACACAAACACCACTTGATGTTGCATTTAATGCAGCGTATGGTATCAACTTAAATGATCAAGGTAGAGGGACTTTTAATCATAATGTCTCTCCTTTTTATAAAAAGAATCTGTGGGGTACTTCTTTAAATATGGGATATTATATTGGGAAAAGTGCGGTTGTAAAATCAATTACTTCGTATAGAGATGCAACCAGAGAATGGAAGCGAGATTTAGATTTCTCTATAGCAGATGCGATATATGAAGACAGAGAAGACAGAGGTAAACAGTTTAGTCAAGAACTTAAAATTTCTTCTTCATCAAATAATAAATTGAATTGGGTTGGAGGATTATTTTATTATAATATGAATTCCGATTTTTCTCAGAATATTACTTTTGGTTCGTTTATGGACGTATTGTATGGAACTCCTGCTGGCACATTGGAAGGTTCATCTATTTTTCCGAGAGCAGATATTGCCCAGAATAATATAGGGGTTTATGCTTCAGCTGATTATAGGTTTCTTGATATTTTTACTATAAATGCAGGAATCAGATATACAATTGATAAAAAGGAAATTAGTTTTCAACAGGATGGAGTGCCTGCTGTAGGTTATCAGGCTTTTCCTGATGCCAATCTAGATGGAATAGCAGATGAAGGTGAATATTTAAAAGCAGATCATTCTGAAAATATTATAACTCCTACAGTTAGTTTGAAAGCAAAACCTTTTGAGTGGGCAAATGCTTATATTAGTTATGCAAGAGGATACAAATCTGGAGGTTTTAATGTTAGGTTCATAAGCTCTGCTCAAGAATTAGAAACTCCTTTTGATTCAGAAATAATGGATAATTATGAAGTTGGTATTAAACTAAGCAATACGAATAATACCTTTTTTGCCAATTTAGCAGCCTTTTTAATGGATTATGATAACTTACAAGTGCCTGTTACTACCGAAGATGGAACAGGTATAGCAATTAACAACGCAGCAAAGGCACAAGTAAAGGGTTTTGAAGCTGATATTACATATCTAATTACAAAGAATATTGCTTTTTCGGGAGGCTTTGGATATAATCAATCGGAATATACGGATTATGTTGCAGAACTTCCTGACGGTTCTACTATTGATCGAGCAGGAGAGAGATTAAATAACATCCCTGATATGAATGCAAATGCAGCGATTGACTTAAATTTTCCTATTGGGAAAGTAAAATTAGTTGGACGTATACAATATAAATATAGGGGAGAACTGGATCAGCCTACTTACATTGATGCCACTGATGCTAATACGATAGATGCACTAGGATTATGGAGCAGCCGAATTGGTGTAGAAGGTAAAAAATGGGGAGCGTATTTATGGGGACGAAATTTAGCTGATAAAGAATATATTATAGGTAAAGGTACTACAGGAATTTCTCCATTTATAAGAACTTTTGAGCAAATAGGTGAACCTAGATTGATTGGTGTGAATGTGGTTTACACTTTTGGAAACAAATAATTTTGGATAGAAAAATATAGATAGATTTTAGGTTATTACATCAAATCCAATAAATAAAGACCATATCGATATACTTGATGTGGTCTTTTTATTGATTATAATCTAAAAAACCACCGTCTTTGACGGTGGTAATGTTTGTTAGGCTTTGCCGTTCTTGTCATTCCCGCAAAAGCGGGAATCTATTTTTCGTAATGTTTTCAAAGTTCATTAGAACTTGTTCGTAGTATTATAAACTCTATCAGAGTTAATCTTGCCGAAGGCAAGAAACAAAAGCCACCACCTATGGTGGTGGTAGTTTACTATAATATTTTAAAGAATTGGTTTAGAAAAGTCTAGTGGGAATATGATTTTTTGTGGAATGTTAAATAAAAGAAATGTTAATAATTTTTATTTTATCGATTGTGCTATAAAACTTAACTAATAATTAACTTCAATATCTTATTGTTTGAAATTATAGAATTTACAAATTAGATTTAGATGGTTTATTTTACTTAAATTATATGAAATATATTTTATCAATAATGTATTAGTAATGTTTCATAGATTAGAACACAAAATGAATAGTTTTTTCTATTTTTTTGAATCTATAGTTACTACAGAAGTTAATTCTTAAGATATGATTTCATCCATTTATAGGCTAAAATTAAACCTATTGGAGTTATCATTGCAATTAATCCGTGAATTGTCCACATGGTTTCGGTATTTAGTTGTTCAATAGGCACATTTTCCGGACAATAACGCATTAAAAACCATCCTGAATAAGATGCAGTTATAGCTTTTGTTAGCATATATGGTAAATCAGCAAGGCTTATATACAAACCTTTACGTCCTTCTGGTGCCATTTCTGTAATTGCCTGGTAAAAACGTGGTTGAAATATTGCCTCTCCAAATGTTCTAATAATCAAAAATAGAATCAGTAGGCTAATTGATGGCCCGGCAGATAAAAGGAACATGGGTAATGCCATCAATAAACTACCTGTAATGAGCATTTTATATGTGTTTTTCTTAGCAGTAATTAATGCAACCATAGGAGCTATTAAAAAAACTAATAGTGGATTTATGTTTTCAAATACTTCAAAATAATCTTTAACCATACCTGTAAATGCCCTGGTTAAATACTGAGGTAAGGTTAACCACTGATGAGCATATAGTGTTTGAATAGGCATGATTGCAATAATTAAAAAAAGGAAGTGAAAATCTTTTATCGGGATAGCTTTTATTTGATCTTTTAGTGAAGATAAAAAACTCTGTTTGGCTTTATTATTATTTTGAGTTACGCATTTATGTTTGTTTAGGACTTCTCTCTCTGTTGATCTATTTAAAATGATTGTAATGAACAGGGCACCTAAAATTCCAAGAATTCCGTAAAATAAAAATACACCAGGCATGCCATATGTATGCCTTATAATAGGAGAAAAGACTGCAGGTAAAAAAGCTCCAAATTGTTGAACTCCGTATAACATAGCGTAATCAACGGCGCTAACCTTTCCACCAGTTAACATATTTAATGAAGCATAAACACCTGGCTTATTAATCCCCATTCCAATTATAATGGAAAGCAATCCTAACATAGCAATGAAATGTGATATACTCCAAATGCCTTTAGTCCTAAAAACTGGAGCTAATGCAAAAAATAAAGCTCCCAATCCCATAAAGAATAAAATGAGAAAAAGAGCTTTTTTAGGTCCAATTCTTTCTGCTGTACCCCCTAAAATAAACATGAACAGAGTTATCCCTGAGGTAAGTATCCCAACCATAGCTCCAGATTGGATATCGTTTAGGCCTATGTATTTATTAAAGTATAATCCGAGCAAAGCCAGGATTCCAAAATAAATAACACCCGATAAAAAAAAAGTTAGATTAACAGCCTTTATGGATCTCTGAGATTTAAATAATTGAATAAATGGAGCTAATAGTTGTTTCATTCCTTTTTAGTTGCTTATGGAAATAGTTGTAGTAATTATTTATCTCTATTTTGTGATAATCTATTTATTTATAATATCGATTGCAATTTTTGTAAGATCTGCAACAATCTGTGTTAAATCACCATTATTATAATCTCTATTTATTTGAACAGCTATTGCTATATTATATTCTGGGAAATAACCCATAATGGAATTATATCCTGTATAGTAACCTGTATGACCGTAAAGCACGCCCAGTTCCGTTTGCCATATTTCTGTACCAAATCCATAACCTTCAATTCCAAATTTTGGTTCTGATCCATATTTAGTGGTAAGTTCTTGTACAGAATTTTTATTAAGAAACTCAGCATTCCATAAAATTTTTGCCCAGCGAGCTAAATCTGCAGGATTACTTGCCAAACCACCGCCAGTAAATTCAATACTTGGATTAAATACCAAAGCTCCGTTTTGCATGGATGTAGGCGACATAGATGCCATTGGATCTTCGGGATTTATATAACCATTAACTAAACCTTCCAATTCTCTTTTATTTGCAGGTATTATATTTCTTAGTTCAAATGGTGTTAATATACTTTCCTGAAGTATATCATAATAGTTTTTACCAGTTTCTTTTTCAATAATATTACCCAAAGCAATATAATTCATATCTGAATAATGAAATAAAGAGTCAGCAGGAAATAGTGCTTGATCATATGTGACATAATTTAATATTTCTTCAGGGGAAAAATAATTATCGGGGTTGACAGATAGTTTAGCGAACAGATCGTTAATAAAATTCTGTGATTCAAAGAAATGTTGAACCCAACCTGTTCTGTGACTTAGCAACATGCGAATTGTAATGTCATCAGCATTGGGAATTTGGGAATAAATTTCAGTGTTTCCAAACCATTTTGATATTTTATCGTCAAGACTTATTTCTTTTGCTTCTACCATTTTTAAAATAATTGCGGCTACAAAAGATTTTCCAATACTACCTGCCATTAAACGATCAGATGGTAAAAGTTTAGTTTCAGATAAAGTATCACTGTAACCAGAAGTAAATGCTAATGTATTATTGTCTGGTAAGGTTATAGCTGCAGAAATACCAGGCATATGTTTTTCAGTTTTAATTTCTTCTAGTTTTGCTTGAAGATTTTCTTTTAGGATTTCGGTCTTAGGCTGACAGGCCGAAAATGTAAGTAAGAATATACTTACTACAATTTTAAACGGATTCAAATTTTTCATAATAATAATAAATTTATACTTAACAGTGTTAGGCAAATATATAAAAAATTTTTATACGAAATGGTTTTCAATATTTTAATTAGATAAATTATTCATAATTACTTGTTATTGTTTTATTAACAATTTCTATTAGCTGCATGTATACTTTATTTTTATCAAAAATTATGTCTTCACGAGATGAAACAAATACAGAAACATAGCCATGAACCATAAGCCAAAGTGAATGAGCTACATGTTTAGAAACTTCTTTTAAGTTTGAATTAACTTCAACAATCATTTTGGATATTTCTGTTATACTTGGCTCAGTTTTGTCAGCTACATTCTCCTTAAGTTTACTGGAAACGTTAGAAGGATATGGAAGCATAAACATTATTTTGTATTCTTCAGGATTTTCTATTCCATAATCAATGTAACTCTTAAATCCTTCTAATATAATTTGAACAGGATCATTAATATTTCGAAGTCTGTTAGAAATATAAGAAGATAATCTTAATCTAGATTCTTTAACTAGTTCTGCAATAATTTCTTCTTTATTCTTGTAATGATAATAAATACTCGTTGCTGTCAGACCTAATTTATTTGCAATCTTGCGCATTGAAATTTTTTCGACACCATCTTTTTGTATTAATTCTCTTGCAATTATTAATATATCTGATTTTGTATTTGATGGATTTTGTTGTATTTGCTGCATTATATAAAAGATATTTCTACTGTATAAAGTAGTTAAGTTGATTACCATACGGATGAACTTAACACCGTTAAGCAAAGTTAATGTTTTTTGCTTAATGCTCAAGAAAAAGCAGAATTATTTTTTATTAAAAGGTGAAGTAATAACTAGTTTGATTATTTTAAGAATGTACTTATACACCGATTCTTGATTATACACAATATCTTCTCTTGAAGTTATTATTGTTGAAATGTATCCATGTGACATCATCCAAAGTGCATGTGCCAAATCAACTGAATTATTTTTGTGTTCTGGATTAATCTCTTCTATTCTTTTAGCCAAATCTAAAATACCAGGCTCAATTTTATCTGTAACAATTGCTTTTAGTCGATCAGAGAGAATACCAGGGTAGGGAAGCATAAACATTATTTTGTAATCTTCAGGGTTCTGTAATCCATAGTCGATATAACTAACAAAACTTTCTATTACGATTTCTATCGGATTCGACAACTTCTTTAACCTGTTATTTATAAACTGAGCCATCCGAAGTCTCGATTCATGAACTAATTCTAATACCAATTCTTCTTTATTCTTAAAATGATAATATAGGCTAGTTGCGGTAAAACCTAGCCTTGATGCAATTTTTCGCATTGAGAGTTTTTCATAACCATCTTTATACATTATCTCTCGCGCAATAATTAAAATATCCGATTTGGTGTTATTTGTAAAATTGCCTGATGTTTTATTCATTTTAATAATACTTTAATTTCAAAGTAAATAAAATTTTATAAAATAAAGTAATGCCTGATAATATTTGTTCATATATTTAATAATCTGATCAAAAAGTGTATCTATTTTAAATAAAACATAACTATTATTTACCACTTTTTTACACTTATTCAGATTTTTAAAATTACATAAAGGACAATAAATCAGATGATAACATAATTAAAATTACTTTCTGTATCGGTAAATAAGACGTAAGTTACAATAAATCAACAGAATATACCAAAGAAACCATCTAAAATTTCATGTTTGTAGGAAAGTCGTCATTTAAATATTAATCCGATTTAAATAAATCTTATTTCTAAAAGTAAGAAGTGTCACGTTTATACCCGTAAAAACGTGACTTTTATTTTCTAAATATTTTTTATAGATCAAGTAGTTGAATTCTTTTTTCTAGTAACTCCTTATAATCATCTTTAAGATCTTGATTTAAAAATGAATTATGAATTAGCTTAAACCATGAAGGTTTTGCGCCTTGTAATTCTTTAAGTGTTTTATCAATCACTGTTTGATTGAGTTTTAATCTTTCTAAACCCAAATAATCTATAAGAATATTTTTAGTCATGTTTTTTTTTTTACCTTTCAATGTTAAAGCAGTTTCTTCAACATCTTTTCCAAGAACGATACTTGAATTTAAAAAATCATACGCCGGGCATAATTCTATCTTATCATTTTGAGATATAATAGAATAATTTTTAAGATGCATATCTTCATTTCCAACTAAAAAATTAAATAAAAAGCGTTTAAAGAATTTAATCTTTTCTATTTGAGGGAAAGTACAGTTATCATCAATTAGCTTAATTAATCTTTCAACAGAATAATTATATTTAGTTTCTCGCGTTTCTCCTGCTAGTTGAGCAAAATCTTCAACATGTAACTTACTATTCTTGCCAGTTCTATCATATCTTTTAATAAAATAGGATAGGGTACCATCTTTAGAATATACCATTCCATGGATTGGTGTATTAATTCCACATGTGGATGCCATTTTCATCGTTAGATCTTCGTTCTCCGGCAATTGCGGGTATATGTGATGCTGTGGTTTAATGATATATTTCCCTTTAACATCTACAATTTCAAATTTGGATTGCTGAATATTTAAGATCGCACTCAACTTAGGTTGTACACCTTGTATTGACATTCTAATTGCCCGTTTAGCAGCTTCGTGTCGTTGCTCTTGTGCAGAATAGTTTAAATCTTTTAAGTTTGCAAGGTTACGTGAGATGTATTTTAATCCGTTTTTAGAGTATTTACCTTCACAGTTTTCATATGTAACAGGACATTTGTTCATGGCATTTCCTCCACACTTACAGCACCAACTAAATCTGCCCCTGCTGCAATTAATTGGCTGAAATAATCATCTTTATCTATTTTATTAAATCTCAATAGACCATCCAGCTGTATACCTTCAGGCAATAGACCATCAAAAAATGGTGGAAAGGAATTAAAATTAAATTCTTTAAACTCAACTGGCATAGTTAATGAGATAGGTTCACCTTTATAATTATCATCATAGGAGAACTTATATTTATTGTTTCTTTCAATCTCAGTTAGATAACCGGCCAACTTATTATGCATATATACTTTAGCTGTTCTCATGTTCTGTATTATATTTATCCATTAATGGACTATTAAGTTCTATACTAACATTTAATGCATTTAGCACATGAATAATTGATTTAAACTGGACGGTTTCTTTTCCTTTTTCAATATCAAATACAACGGTTTTACCAACACCAGCCACATCAGCTAAAGATTTTTGACTTAGTCCGGCTTTTTTTCTATGATATTTAATAATATCACCTAGATGTTGTATATAATCCATCTTAAATTACTGTTTAGACAGTAAAAATATGTGTTTTTATTCAATTATCCAATTAAATTATGTTAAAAATAACAAAAACTACTGTTTAGGCAGTAAAAATGTATGTTTTTAATTAAAACTTGGAAGAAATCAGATAATTATTACGTATATTTACTGCCTAGGCAGTAAATAATCTTTTTATAAGGTGAAGAAAATCTCAAATTATTTACATCGTTTTTACACTTTTTCGAATTTTTATAATGGCATAAAATCAAATAAATCAGCCATTAACAAAAAAAAGTTGCTTTCTGTATCGGCAAATAGGCTTAGGTTTATAAAATCAATCAGCTACGAATTTTATTGTAATAATGATATAGGTATTTAATTAAAAATAGAACTACTTTCAAATTCTAAATGATAATTCTGTTTTAAATTAAATATTTTATTGAAGGTATTTATTAATTTATTAAAATTTAGTAACTTACTTCAAATCCTAAATTACAAGAAAATGGCAAACCTTAATGAGAATTTAATTCGATCATTATTCTATGAAATGGTCAAATACAAACCTTCCCTTGAAAAACATCTTGTAGGAGATGAAGATGATGAAGATGATGAAATTGATTATAGAGTACTTGGTGATTTAGTAATTAAGAACTTTCCATGGCCTATTGGTGTTGAGCTACGACGTCTTTTCTCCGGATCTATGCGACAACTGGATCGTTTAAGACTGGATCAGATATTCAAAACTATTGAGCGTACAATGCAATTCATTAGTTTTGTAATGATTAGCCAGCTATGGAAAGAAAAAGTAGTTCATGACATCAAAATCCCCGAATCTTTATCCAATGATTTCCCCAAACGATTTGAAGTGTTGAGTATGGGAAATTATGCCTGGTTGATACGGACCATAGGAAATATTTTTCAGTCGGATAATATTGAGCTTTTTATGCCTGAAATGAGTGAGAACTTTGATAGGAAATTCTATGCTGCCTTGGACTTTTGGGTCCCTGAGCGAAATGAAATAGGACATTATCAAATTAATCTCAACCAAGAAGAAATTGAAAAACGCTGCGTTGAATACGAGGAAAAATTATCTGTAATCCTTCAGAGAATTGTTTTTTTTATAAAATACAAGCTCATCTCGGTTAAAGAAATAAAAGTAAATAAACCACGAAATGGAGAAGCCGTTTTTCACCATGTAATAGACTTGCTGAACAGCTCTGATTCTGATTTTAAAGCCAAAGAAATTGATGAAAATAAGTATTCTGAAAGCCGGTCAGTACTTTTAATGAAATCCATCAAATACATTGATGAATACCTGAATTTATCTCCTTTGATTATTGATACAAACTCTGAAGTATTAGATACGAAAGATAAGTTTGATATCAAAAAAGATATTTTTATGTACACAAAATTTCGCAACGACCAGCTTTTTTACTTGGGGACAGAGGTAACTGAAAAATGCGATTTAAGGTCATTAAGCAATTATGACAGCCTGGTTTCCGAATACAAGGATTTAGTAGATACTTTAAAATAGATGGTATGGCCTTACAAAAATCTCCTTTCAAATTCCTAGATAGTTACACCAGAGAAGATAAAAATATTTTTTTTGGTCGTAAACAAGAAACC
>Ga0102925_1000334_pt1 | contig 24892 bp, 26 predicted proteins | sample SalPonR1_A_D1_MG_FD_78216 | JGI IMG/M metagenome (GOLD analysis project Ga0102925, IMG submission 78216) | Salt pond soil microbial communities from South San Francisco under conditions of wetland restoration - Salt Pond MetaG R1_A_D1_MG | ecosystem: Environmental > Aquatic > Marine > Intertidal...
ATGTTGCCCCCCTGTTTTGGCGTTGCCTGCGTTGGCGTTTCAAGGGTGGATCAGGAAAATCGGGAATCGGTCATTCTACCCCAGAGCGGGGGCGACGTCTCTCATGCGCCGTCCTCGTCGCGCTTGCCGGCGAGCTCGCCGGCGCGGTCCATGAGCTCGTGGATCGGCGGCGGGGTCTGGCGGTAGTAGCCCTTCTCTTCCAGGGCCTCGGCCACCGCCCCCGGGTCGGCGCGAGCCAGCCGCTCGCGCCCGGCGAGGTCCAGCTCCGGCAGGGCGGTCTCCAGCCGGCCGAGGTGTTCGGTCAGCGCGGCAGGCACCTGCTCCATGTCCGGCTCGCCCTCGGCATCCAGGGGGACGTAGAGGTAGGTCTCCTGGCGGCGCTCGCTGCGCAGTACGGCGCACTTCATGGCATCTTCTCCGTTCTTCGGACCCGCTCCGGCGGGGTCAGGGCTGCCGGATCAGGTCCTGCCCGCGATTGGCGATCTCGGTGATGGCGTCGAGGACGGCACGGTGGACCTCGGCGTAGCGCCCCAGGGTCTCGTCGGAGACCTGGCGGGTGTTGCGCTTTTCGGTGACGCCCTCGTCCACCCACTCCTCGAACTCGTCCACCGCGCGGGCGAGCTTGCGGACCTCGGGGCGCAGCTCCGGGACGTGGAGCTGGGCGATGGTCCGCACGTGCTTCATGGGGTTGGGGGATTCCAGCGGCGGGCCGTTGAGCAGCCGCGCCGAGCGGAGCTGGCGCAGCCAGTACTCCACCTCGTAGGCCTGGGCCACCAGGTCGGAGACCTGGGCCCGCAGGTAGCGCTGCCGCTCCCGCCGCGCCTGGAGCCGGTGGTAGAAGAGCGCCCCCACCACCACGCCGCCGAGGGCGACGATGGCCCCGACCACGAAGGGCAGCAGCATCAGCAGGAGCTGGACGAGATCATCGGGAAACATGGGGGCAGTGTACCGGTGCTGTCGGCTCGGGGCGAGTCGATGGCCGATCACCGCCACCGGGGGCGCCACCGGGGTCGGGAGGCCTCCCGACCCCGGTAGCTAGCGACCGCCTGACCTAGTCCACCCGCCGGTAGAGCAGGTCGAAGACCTCGTGGCCCAGCCGCTCGCCGCGCTGCTCGAAGCGGGTGAGCGGCCGGTCGCCGGGGCGCTCGGCGAAGGCACCGGGGCCGGTCTCGTTGGTGAAGGCGGGCTCGGCCTCCATCACCTCCACCATCCATTCGGCGTAGGGCGCCCAGTCGGTGGCCAGATGCAGGCGGCCGCCGGGGCGTAACGCCCGGGCGACCTTCTCCGGGAAGGGCGGCTGCACCAGCCGGCGCTTGTGGTGGCGCTTCTTGGGCCAGGGGTCGGGGAAGTAGACGTGGACGTGGTCGAGGCTCGCCGGCGCCAGGGCCCGATCCAGGACCTCCATGACGTCCTCGTTGAACAGCCGGACGTTGGTGAGCGCTTGCTCCTCGACAGACTGCAGCATGCGCCCCACGCCGGGGGGATAGACCTCCACCCCCAGGTAGTCGCGCTCGGGGTGGGCCGCCGCCTGCTCCGCCAGCGCCTCGCCCATGCCGAAACCGATATCCAGCACCCGGGGCGCCTGGCGGCCGAAGAGTTCATCCAGGTCCAGCGGGGACTCGGGCAGCGGCAGCACCCAGTCGGGGCCGAGCCGGTCCAGGGCGCGGCGCTGACCGCGGGTCAGCCGCCCCTGTCGGCGGACAAAGCTGCGCACCGGGCGATGGTTGCCGCCCTGCTCCTCACCGGCCACGGGCTAGAAGAAGGTGCCGTCGATGGGCGAGGAGGCGGAACCGTAGGCCTTGCGCGGGATCCGCCCGGCGCGGAAGGCGTCGCGCCCGGCCTCCACCGCCTTGCGCATGGCCGAGGCCATGAGGACCGGGTCGCTGGCGCCGGCGATGGCCGAGTTCATGAGCACGCCGTCACAGCCGAGCTCCATGGCAACGGCGGCATCGGAGGCGGTGCCGACCCCGGCGTCCACCAGCACCGGGACGCCGGCGCCCTCGACGATGGCGTGGATGTTGTACCGGTTCTGGATCCCCAGGCCGGAGCCGATGGGGGCGGCCAGCGGCATCACCGCTACGCAGCCCATCTCCTCGAAGCGGCGGGCCATCACCGGGTCGTCGGTGGTGTAGACCATGACCTCGAAGCCCTCGTCCACCAGCTGCTCGGCGGCGCGGATGGTCTCGGGGATGTCGGGGTAGAGGGTCCGCTCGTCGCCCAGCACCTCCAGCTTGACCAGGGTGTGGCCATCCAGCAGCTCCCGCGCCAGGCGGCAGGTGCGCACGGCATCCTCGGCGGAGTAGCAGCCGGCGGTGTTGGGCAGCAGGGTGTAGCGGTCCGGCGGCAGGACCTCGAGCAGGCTCGGCTCGTCGGGCTTCTGGCCGATATTGGAACGCCGGATGGCGACGGTGACGATCTCCGCCCCCGCCGCCTCGGTGGCCCGGCGGGTCTGCTCCAGGTCGGCGTACTTGCCGGTACCGGTGAGCAGGCGCGAGGTGTATTCCCGGCCGGCGATGGTCAGGGGGTGGTCGGCGCGATCTGCGATCATGCGGGCTCTCCGGGGCGGGCGGCACCGCCGCCGATGGCGTGGACGATCTCCACCCGGTCGCCGGCCTCCAGCTCGTGGCCGCCGCAGGCCGAGCGCGGCACGATCTCGCGGTTGACCTCCACCGCCAGCCGCCGCTCCGCCAGCCCCATCGCCTCGATGAGCTGGCCGACGGTGGTGCCGGGCTCGACCTCGCGTGCCTCGCCGTTGACGGTGATTTCCATGGCTCTCGTCCACCGGGTGGGATGATTCCCCGATTCTACACCAGGGCCGGCAGGGCCGGGAAACCGACCGACAACCGGGGAATGGCGACGTATCGCCCGGCAGCCGGCAACTCTGGTCATTTCTCGACCAGTCGCCAGCTATCCCGGCCCGGGCCGATCCTGCTATAAAGGGGCTCCGCGCAGGAGGCAGGGTGGAGCATGGCAAAGAAGAAGGTCGAGGCCTCGCCAGGCGAAGAGGAGTCGGTCGTCGTCAAGGCGGAGGCCACCCGCACCCTGGATGGCCTCTTCTTCAACCGGGTCAAGCAGGCGCCCTCGGATGTCGCTTTCAAGGAGTATGACCGCGAGATCCGCCAGTGGCGCAGCTTCTCCTGGGCCGGGCTGGGCCTGGAGGTCACCCGCTGGAAGTCGGGCTTCAGCCGCGAGGGGCTGGATCCGGGGGATCGCGTCGCCATCATGGCGCGCAACTGCAAGGAGTGGATCATCGCCGAGCAGGCCGCCATGGCCCTGGAGCTGGTGGTGGTCCCCATCTATCTCCACGATACCGCGGAGAATGTCGCCTTCATCCTGCGCGACGCCCAGGTCCGCCTGGCCATCCTCGACGAGGAGGCCATCTGGGACATGCTGGAGCCGGTCCGGGACCGGCTCAACGACCTGGAACGGGTCCTCATCCTCCATCCCCGGGAGAGCGAGAGCGGCGAGGGAATCATCGACTCCGGCGACCGCCGCCTGTTCGCCGCCCGCTACTGGCTACCGGCCGAGGCCGGCCCGCTGGTGGAGCGCTGGGGCGACCCCCGGTCGCCGGCAACCATCGTCTACACACCGGGCACCAGCGGGCAGCCCAAGGGGGTGGTCCTCAACCACGTAAGCCTGCTGAGCAACGCCCGGGATGCCGCGCGCAAGATGGCGGTGCGCCGCTCCGACCAGTTCCTCTCCCACCTGCCCCTGGCGAGCCTGCTGGAACGGATCTGCGGGGTCTACGTGCCCATGCTGGCCGGGGCCATCGTCGCCTTCTCCCGCGGGATCCGGAGCCTCCCGCGGGACGTGACCCGGGTGGTGCCGACCATGATGGTCAGCGAGCCCCAGGTGCTGAACATGCTCAACCGGGAGCTGGAGCGGGCCATCCGGGAGGCCTCGCACATGGACCGCTTCCTCTACCGGGCCGGGATCATGGCCGGCTGGGCCAACTTCGAGGTGGAGAACAAGCGCCGCCCCTTCAGCATCCTGGCCCTGCTCTCCCCCTTCTTCAAGAAGATGGCCCTGCGCAATCTGCGGCCGAAGATCTTCGGCCGGCGGCTCCGCCGCGTCCTGGTCAGCGGCACTCCGCTACCCCAGCCCCTGGCCCGGCAGTTCGTCGGGATCGGCATCCACCCGCTGCAGGGCTACCACATCACCGAGGCCGGCGGCCTCGTGGCGGTGAACGAGGTGGGCGACAACGACCCCGACTCCGTGGGCCGCGGGCTGTTCACCTACCATCTCAAGCTCGCCTCCAGCGGGGAGCTGCTGACGTACGGGGACGCGGTGATGGACGGCTACACCGGGGCCGCCGCCGAGCTCGACCCGTGGAGCGCGGACTGGCTGGAGACCGGGGACATCTTCGAGTACCGCGGCCACCACCTCTACATGCGCCACCGGCGCGACAATCCGCTGCAGCTCCTGGATGGCCGCGAGGGCTTTCCGGAACTCATGGAGATGGCCATCGTCACCGACCCGGTCTTCCTGCACGCCGTGGTATTTGGCCACGGCATGGACCACGCCATGGTGGTGGTAGTAGTGGACACCCACCTCTACGGCAGCGTCTCCCAGGCGGAGATGCAGGGCGAGGGCGAGGAGGCCCGCCGCGAGTGGACGCTCCGCCGGGTCAACGGCCACCTCGTCGGGATGAAGAATACCGTCCCCATCGAGGAGGTGGTGGTGCTCACCGAGGACGAGTGGACAGTGGAAAACGGCATGCTCACACCGACCTTCAAGGTCCGTCGGCATGCGGTCCTGGACGCCTATGGTCCCCGCATCGCCGCCTGCTTCGGCGGCAGCCTGCCCCGCGCCGCCGACACGGAGGCGCCCCAGGACGACCGGGACGAAACCGACGAGGAGCTGCAGGACCTGCCCGGCAACGACGAGCCGCTTTGACACCGCACGCGGCTAGCGGGAGAATACCGGCTCTACGCGGGTGTAGCTCAATGGTAGAGCTCCAGATTCCCATTCTGGCGACGTGGGTTCGATTCCCATCACCCGCTCCAGATTTCCCCCCGCGCTACGGGACCTGATAGTCCGCCTGGGTCATCAGGTCCACACCGCACTCCAGCTCCTCGAACCAGTCCAGGAAGCGGTTGACCATCTTCCGCCCCCGGAAGTGCGGCCCGTGCTGCGGCACGATGGCCTCCACCTCCAGCCCCCGCACCATGTTCACCCAGAAGCGGCAGGCCCGGTTGCTGTTCATGTAGCGCCGGTGGAAGGGCTCCATGTGCTTTCGATGGGCCTCGAAGTCGGCCACCGGCTCGGCCAGGTCTTCCGGGTCCACCATGGCCGCGCCCACGTCGCCCGAGAACAGGATCCGGCTGACCGGGTCGTAGAAGTGGAAGTTCCCCTCGCTGTGGAGGAAGTGCGCCGGCAGCGCCTTCAGGACCGTCTCCCCCAGCCGGATGTCCATGCCGGCGTCCGGGATCGGGATGAGCCGCCCCTCGGTCCGGCCGGGATTGGCGAAATGGGGAATGAAGCGCGCCCAGATGGCGGGGACGATGACCTGAGCATCGGTGGCCACCATCCACTTGTTCAGGGAGGCGACGATGTCCGGGTCCTGGTGAGAGGCGATAACGTAGTCCAGGTGCTTCACGGAGAAGTGCTGGCTCACCTCCATGAACAGGCGGTTATAGGTGAGATTCCCGCCGGGGTCGATGAGGGCCGCCCGGCCATGGTCCACCACCAGGAACTGGTTGGCCTGGACGGAATCGCAGGCCTCGACGGGGCCGCTGATCCGGTCGTCGCAGCGGACCAGGTCCTCGAAGGCAATACAGCGGTGCTCGCCCGCTTCGAACAGCTTGACGGTCATGGACATCCTTGTCGCTTGATTGTGGGGGGCGGATCATGACGATCCGGGCCGTAGGGCCTATTCTACGAATCCCGAACCGCGAATCCAAAACACCAACAGGATTGCCCCATGCGCAAGCTCCTCCGCTACCTCCTCGTCGGCCTCGCCGCCCTCGTCGCCCTGCTCGTAGCCGCGGCGGTCATCCTGCCGCTGGTCATCGACCCCGACGACTATCGCGAGCAGATCGAGACAGCGGTGGGTGAGGCCACCGGACGGGATCTGACCATCGAGGGGAGCATCGGGCTCTCCTACTTCCCCTGGCTGGGGGTGGAGATCGGCGCCGTGGAGCTGGGCAACGCCGAGGGCTTCGGCCCCGCCCCCTTCGCCCGCATCCAGCGGGCCGAGGTCCGCGTCCGCGTCCTGCCGCTCTTCCGCGGCCGGGCCGAGGTGGACACCCTGGTCCTGGACGGGTTGCGGCTGAACCTGGCCCGGGCGGCGGACGGTTCCTCCAACTGGGATGACCTCGCCGGCGGCCCGACGGCCGAGGGGGCGGAGCCCGCGCCGGAGGAGCAACCGGCCCCGGAGGCATCCGGGGAACCGAGACCGGCTCCCGAGACCGCCACCGAAGAGGCCCCGCCCGGGGCCACCCAGGATCCCCTCGCCGCCCTGGCGCTGGGCGGGCTGGAGGTCAGCGACGCCGCGGTGACCTTCGAGGACCGGGCGGCGGGCACCGAGTACCGCCTGCGGGAGGCCAACATCCGCCTCGGTTCGCTGGCGGGCGGACAGCCGGTCCCCCTGGCCCTGCGCGCGGTGGTCAGCGCCAACCAGCCCGAGGTCATCGCCGACGTCCGCCTGGACGCCACCGTGACGCCGGAGCTGGCGATTCCCCGGGTGGGCGTGCGCGACCTCACCCTCCACCTGGATGCCCGGGGGGCGGTCGTACCCGGCGAGGAGCAGAGCGCCAAGCTGGAGCTGCGGCGCCTGCGCGCCGACCTCGCGGAGGACCTGCTCCAGACCCGCGGCCTGGTCCTCCACGCCGCCGGCTCCCGGATCGGGCTGGATGCGGATGTTCAGAATCTGACCAGTCAGCCGCGGGGTGAAGGTCGGCTCGACTACGAGCTGCGCAACCCGGCCGACCTCTTCGGCCTCCTGCCGACGAAGCCCGGCATCGATCCGGCGGCCCTGGCCGGCGCCGCCCTGGGCACCGACTTCGGCTTCGACCTCGGCCAGCAGACCGCCAGCCTGGGCGACCTCCGGGTCACGACGCTGGGGGCCGAACTCCTCGGGAACGTGCGCGCCGAGTCCCTGCTGGGCGAGCCGGCCTACGGCGGCCGCCTGGAGCTGAAGGGGGCCAGCCCGCGGGCCATGGCCCGGCAGCTGGGCATCGCCCTGCCGGAGACCGCCGATGAAGAGGTCCTCGAGCGCCTCGCCCTGGAGCTGGATTTCCGCGGCGGCCTGGACCGCTTCTTCGCCGAGGACCTGGCGCTCACGGTGGATGACACCGTGCTGAGCGGTTCCGCCGGACTGGCGGCCCTGGAGCCCCGCCCCGATATCCGCTTCGACCTCCGCGTGGACCGCATCGACCTGGACCGCTACCTGCCGCCCACCCCGGAGGGCGAGGCCCCGGCCGCCGAGACTAACGAAGCCGGAGGCACGGGAGCGGTGGCCGACGGCCCGCCGCCGCGGATCATCCCCGACTTCCCCCTGCCGGTGGAACCGCTGCGGCTGGTGGATGCCGAGGGCGCCCTCCAGGTGGGCGAACTGCGGGCCGCGGGCCTGCTGGTGGAGGCCATCGAGCTGGGGGTCACCGCCGACGCCGGCCGGGTCACCGTCGACCCCCTGACCGCCCGGCTCTATCGCGGCCAGCTGGCCACACGGGCCACCCTGGACGGCCGCGGCGAGGCCCTGGGCGTGGAGCTGACCACCCGGCTGGAGGGCTTCCAGGCCGGGCCGCTGCTGGAGGACCTCATGGATGAATCCCGGGTGAGCGGACGCACCGACCTCGCCCTGGATCTGGCTGGCCGGGGCACGACCTTCCGCGAGCTGCGCCGCGACCTGGACGGCGATATCGACCTCCGCTTTCAGGACGGCGCCATCGAGGGCGTGAACCTCGCCGAGTGGCTGGGCCGTGCCTTCGCCCGCCTCCAGGAGCGGGAGCCGCCGGAACACCGCCCCAGCCAGACCGATTTCACCGCGCTCACCGCCACCGTCCAGGTGGATCAGGGGGTGGCGCGCAACGAGGACCTGTCGCTCCAGTCGCCCGGCCTGCGGGTGAGCGGGGCCGGCAGCCTCGATCTGGTCTCCGAGGCGCTGGATTACCGCATCCGCGCCGCCGTGGTGAAGACCCTGGAGGGCCAGGACGGCAAGCCACTGGACGACCTCACCGACCTCGCGGTCCCGGTCCATCTGGGCGGCTACCTGGGTGCACCCGAGGTGGACGTCGAGTTGGCGGCCGCCCTGCGACAGAAGGCCGCCGAAGAGGCGCAGAAGGCCCTGGAACGGGAGAAGGAACGGGCCGAACAGCGGCTGCAGGAGGAGCGCGAACGCGCCGAACAGCGGGTCGAAGAGGCCGAGAAGAGACTGGAGGAGCAGGGCGACCAGCGCATGGAAGAGGCAGAGAAGCGCCTGGACGAGCGCAAGCAGGAGGCCGAGGACCGGGCCCGGGAACAGCTCGAGGAACGGGCGAAGGAGCTGTTCGACTTCTGATGGGCGATGCTCGTGACCAGTCGGGGCCGCTGGCCCCGCGTTTCGCGGACCGGCTCCTGACGTGGTTCGACCACCACGGCCGCCACGACCTGCCGTGGCAGCACCCGCGCACCGCCTACCGGGTCTGGGTGGCGGAGGTGATGCTGCAGCAGACCCGGGTGGCCACCGTGATCCCCTACTTCGAGGCCTTCATGGCCGCCTTCCCGGATGTGACGGCCCTCGCCGATGCCGACCAGGAGACGGTGCTGGCGCGCTGGGCCGGCCTGGGCTACTACGCCCGCGCCCGCAACCTCCACGCCGCCGCCCGGGTCATCCGCGATCAGCACGGCGGCGAGTTCCCCGCGGAGCCGGAACAGCTCGCCGCCCTCCCGGGAATCGGCCCCTCCACCGCCAGTGCCATCGCCGCCCAGGCCTTCGACCGGCCGGCGGCGATCCTGGATGGCAATGTCAAACGGGTGCTGGCCCGTCTCCACGGGGTGGAGGGCTGGCCCAGCGCCACGGCGACGGCGCGACGGCTCTGGCAGCTGGCGGAGGCCTACACCCCCGGCTACCGGGCGGCGGACTACACCCAGGCCATCATGGACCTGGGGGCCACCCTCTGCACCCGCGCCCGGCCCGCCTGCGAGTCCTGCCCCTTCGACCGCGACTGCGTCGCCCGGGCCGAGGGGCGCACCGCCGAGCTACCCCACGGCCGCCCCCGCAAGGGGGGCGAGCAACGGCGCCGGCGGGAGACGGCCATGCTCCTCATCCGCGACGAGGCCGGCCGGATCCTGCTCACCCGGCGGCCGCCCACCGGGATCTGGGGCGGCCTCTGGTCCCTGCCGGAGGCCGAGCCAGGGGCCGAGCGCGAAGCGGCCCGCGCGCTGGGGCTGACCATCGAGCCGGAGACGCCCTGGGAGCCGCTGGAACACACCTTTTCGCACTTCGATCTCGCCATTACGCCGGTGCCCGCTCGGCTGCGGAACCCGGCGGGGTTGAATTCCCCCGCTGCCGGCGTCATGGATGGGGAGGAAGGCATCTGGTATAACGTCGCCACCATGGAGCGCCCCGGCGTACCTGCGCCGGTGGCCACGCTGCTGGCGCGAATCGAGACCGACAACGAGGTACAGACATGACCCGAATGGTGCACTGTGTGCGGCTGGGCCGCGAGGCCGAGGGGCTGGACCGGCCGCCCTATCCCGGCGAGATGGGCCAGCGGCTCTACGAGAACGTCTCCAAGGAGGCGTGGCAGGAGTGGCTGCAGCACCAGACCATGCTCATCAACGAGAACCGGCTCTCGCCGGTGGACCCCAAGCACCGCCAGTTCCTGGAGAAGGAGATGGAGAAGTTCTTCTTCGGCGAGGGCTCGGCCACGCCGGAGGGGTACGTCCCGCCGGAACAGTAGGCGTCAGGCCGGTTCGGGGCGGGGCCGGGTCGCCCTCGGGGCCCCGCGGGGATTGACGCAAACGCCCCGAGCCGGTTAAATACTCGCCTTCATGGCCGGGTAGCTCAGCTGGTAGAGCACGCGACTGAAAATCGCGGTGTCGGCAGTTCGACTCTGTCCCCGGCCACCAGCCTTTTCGGCGGCGCGGATGCACATCATCCAGCGCCGCCGCCCCCTGCGGGTTCCTTCCGCCCTTCAGCCAGAACCGTACGCAGCCAGGACGGTTCCGTTCAAGCCGTTACGTGCCAGCCCCCGGGTCTCAGTAGAGATAGTCCGGAAGGTGGGAGCGGACATCGGCCCCCCGATTGGCCCGGGTAAGGTCCTTGGTCACCTCCAGCGAGACCCGCTGGCGGACACCGTTGTCCAGCTTGTCCCGCAGTTCCCCCATGAAGGCGGGCGGGGCGCACAGGACCACGTGCTCGAATTTCCCCTGGCCGGCGGCCTCGGTCAGCATCCCCGCCAGCTCCCGCGCGAAGACCGTCGCCTCCTGATCCTTGGGTCCACCCTCCTCCTCCACGGCGCTGCGGGCGACGCTGCCGCGATCCGAGACGCGGCCCGGGCGGTCGCTGACCAGGTCGCGGTTGTGCAGCCGCGATTCGGGGTGGAGCCGATCGGTGACCTCCTCCAGGTCGTTGCCGACGCGATTATCGGCGGCGAAGACGCGGGCGCGGGATGCATCGGCGACGAGAACCCAGACCATCGACATGGAGTGCCTCCTTCCTTTTCCACGGGATCCGGCGGCCGCACAACGCGACCACTCTGATCCAAGAATGCGGGCAGCCCGCCGGCGCTTCAAGCACCTTCGTCATATGCTGGTAACTCCTCGGTCATGCCAGCGTCACGGCAGGGCCCGACACTGGCGCCATGAGCGAAGCCGCGCACGACCTCCGGGTCGACTTCATCACCGAGACCTGGCCGCCCGAGATCAACGGCGTCGCCCGGACGCTGGAGGCCCTGGCGACCGGCCTGCGCCAGCGGGGCTTCCAGCGGCTGGCCCTGCTCGGCCGCGGGGTGGATACCGAACTCTTCCGGCCCGATCGGCGCAGCGACAAGCTGCGGGCGGAGTGGGGAGCCGTGGCCACGGAATTCGAGGATCGCCTCCGGGCAGTCACCAACCGCACCGACGGGAGGGCAGCATGAGCGAACTGAAGGTCCACCCCTGGTTCCGACGCATGGATGCCCGTGAGGAATGGCTCTGCGCGAACATCAACCGCGCCTGCTCGGCGGATGCCGTACGGCGCTTCTTTGCGGGGATCAGCCGCGCCGGGAATGGCGTGGCCTGGTATACCCTCATGGCGGCCCTGCCGCTGGCCGGCCGGAGCGGGATCGTCGCCAGCCTGCACATGGTGGCGGTGGCCGTGGTCTGCCTGCTGGTCTACAAGGCGGTAAAGCCGCGCCTGGTCCGGGTCCGGCCCTGCCACCGCCATCCGCAGATCCGCCTGGGGACGGCGCCGCTGGATCGCTTCAGCTTCCCCTCCGGCCACACCCTTCACGCGGTCGCCTTCGCGTGGACAGCGAGCGCTCACTTCCCGGAACTGGCGTGGGTGGTCTGGCCCTTCGCCGGGCTCGTTGCCGCTTCCCGGGTCATCCTGGGGCTGCACTACCCCAGTGACGTCCTCGCCGGGGCGACCATCGGCGCCGGGATCGCCGCTGGCCTCCTGGCGGTCCTCCCGGCCTGACCCTGCGGACGACCCCTTAGTGGGTACCGCCGAGCAGGCGGCTCACCCGCTTCACCTCCGGGTCGTCGGTATTGCGCACCGTAAAGCCGAGGTTGCGGGCGAGGCCGAGCATGCCGGAGTTGGCGGACAGGACCTCCCCCTCCAGGGCGCGCAGTCCGCGGACCCGGGCGGTCTGCATCAGGATCGTGACCAGCCGGGCCCCGAGCCCCCGCCGGCGCCACTCGTCCGCCACCACCACGGCGAACTCCCCGGTGTCGCCGTCCGGCCCCAGGGCGTAGCGGGTGACGCCCAGCTCGAGTTCGCCCCCCTGGCCGTCGTCGGTGACGGCGACGAAGGCCATCTCCCGGTCGTAATCGATCTGGGTGAAGCGCACCAGCATCTCCGGGGAGAGCTCCTGCAGGGTCTCCATGAAGCGGAAGTAGCGCGACTGCTCCGAGAGGTTGTGGACAAACACCTGTTCCATCTCCGCATCCTCGGGCCGGATGGGGCGGATGGTGACATTGGTGCCGTCGGGCAGCTGCCACTGTTCGGCGAGTTCGCCGGGATAGGGGTGGATGGCCATGTGGCCGTACGGGGTCAGCGCCGGGGCCGGGTGTTCCACCACGATCCGCGCATCCACGGCGATGACGCCGTCCTCGTCGGCGATGAGGGGGTTGATGTCCATCTCCCGGACCCACGGGAGTTCGCAGACCAGCTCGGAGATCCGGCCCAGGGCATGCTCCAGTGCGGCGCGATCCACCGGCGGCCGATCGCGGAACTCGTCCAGCATCCGCCGGGCGCGGGTGCGCTCGATGAGGTCCCGGATGATGTAACCGTTGAGCGGCGGCAGGGCCACGGCCCGATCCCGGTGGATCTCCACGGCCGTGCCGCCGGCCCCGAAACTGATCACGGGGCCGAAGACCGGGTCCCGGATCACGCCGACCATGAGCTCGCGGCCGTTGCGGCGGGCGAACATGGGCTCGATGGTGACGCCATCGATGCGGGCCTGCGGTGCCCTTCGGCCCGCTTCGGTGGTCATCTCGTTATAGGCACTGCGCACCGCGGCGGCGCTGTCGATGTTCAGGCGAACCCCGCCGACATCCGACTTGTGGGTGATATCGGCAGAGGCGATCTTCATGGCCACCGGGAAGCCCACACCCTCGGCGGTAATGAGCGCCTCGTTGGCGCTGCGCGCCAGGGTGGTCGCCTGCACCGGGATGCCGAAGGCGCGCAGGATGGCCTTGGATTCCGTGATCCCCAGGGTCCGTCGGCCCTCGGCCAGCGCCCCCTCGATAATCAGCCGGGCGCCCTCCGCATCGGGGGCATCCTCTCGGCTAGCCGGCTCCGGCACCTGGAGGAGCAGCTCCTGGTTGCGGTGGTAGTGGGCCAGGTAGGCGAAGCCCTGGACCGAGGCCTCCGGGGTGGGGAAATAGGGGATCTGGCGCTCGGCGAAGTGGTTCCACGCCGTCTGCACGTGGGCCTCGCCCATCCAGCAGGCGAGCACCGGTTTCCGGCGATTGGCCTCGGCGGCGGCGGTCACGGCCTCCGCCGAGGCCAGCGGCTCGGTCATGGCCTGGGGGGTCAGCATCACCAGCAGGCCGTCGATGTCGGGATCGGCGAGGTAGCTCTCCACGGCCGCGGCATAGCGTTCGCCGCTGGCATCACCGAGGATGTCCACCGGATTGCCGTGGGACCAGTGGCCCGGGAGCTGCTCGTCCAGCGCGGCGGCCGTCTTTTCCGCCGGCGGCGGCAGCTCCAGCCCGAGTTCCGAGGCGCGGTCGGTGGCCATGACTCCGGGCCCGCCGCCGTTGGTGAGGATCCCCAGTCGCGTCCCGCGGGCGCGGTAGCCGCTGGACAGGATCTGGGCGGCGGAGAAGAGTTCGTCGATGGTCTCGGCGCGCACGGCGCCGGCCCGGCGCAGGGCGGCGTCGAAGACGTCATCGCCCCCCACGAGCGCCCCGGTGTGGGAGACCGCCGCACGCGAACCGGCCTCGTGCCGGCCGGCCTTGACCACGATCACCGGCTTCATGCGGGCGGCCGCGCGCAGCCCCGAGAGGAAGCGCCGGGCGTCCTGCACACCCTCGACGTAGAGGAGGATACTGCGGGTCTTCGGGTCCAGGGCGAGGAAGTCCAGCAGGTCGCCGAAACCGACGTCCACGGCATCGCCCACCGAGACCATGGCGGAGAAGCCCACGCCGCGTGCCTCGGCCCAATCGAGGATGGCGGTGCACAGGGCCCCGGACTGGGAGACCAGAGCGAGGTCGCCCTCCAGCCCGATATTCATGGAGAAGGTGGCATTCAGCCCCAGGCAGGGGCGCATCACGCCCAGGCAGTTGGGGCCGACGATGCGCACGCCGTAGCGCCGCGCCTCCTCCTCCAGGTCCTCCTGGAGATCGCGCCCGCGCCCGTCCCCCTCGCCGAAGCCGGCGGAGAGGACCACGGCCACGCGGACCCCGTTCTCGCCGCAGTGGCGGATGATCGCCGGGACCGTGGCCGCCGGGGTGGCCACCACCGCCATCTCCACCGTCTCGTGGATGCCATCGAGGTCGGGATAGGCGGTGCGCTCCTGCACCGTCTCGCGCTTGGGATTGATGGGGTAGAGGTCGCCCTCGAAGCCGCCCTCGACCAGGTTGCGGAAGACCCGCTCCCCCAGGGAGCCGGGTCGCTCACTGGCGCCGAAGACGGCGATGGCGTTGGGCTTGAAGAGGCGGTCGAGGTAGTGGGGTCCCATGGGGCTTCCGGTCCTTGGCTGACTGAGGAGGTCAGTCTAGACCGGTCCGGCCATCGCTGCGAACCCCGCGCGGAGAAGCGGGGCGGACTCTCAGGGGCGCTGGAGGGTGGCCTCGACGCGCTCGCGGATGTCGCGCCCCTCCAGCCGTTCCAGCAGGGTCAGGGCAAAGTCCATGGCGGTACCCGGGCCCCGGGAGGTGATCACCGGTCCGGTGCCGTCGACCCCGGTCACCGGGCCATCGGTGACCACCGGCTCCTCGACGTATTCCATGCCGGGCTGGTCCACCCCGTCCAGGGCGCCGGGGAAGCTGGTGACCCGCCGGTCGGCCAGCAGGCCGGCGGCGGCGAGCGCCTTGGGGCCGGCGCAGACGGCGGCCACGGCGCGACCCGCGGCGGCCTGCTCGCGCAGCAGGCGCTGGACCCGGTCGTCGTCGCGCAGGTGATCGGCCCCCGGGAGGCCGCCGGGCAGGGCGATGAGGTCGAAGGTCGACCCCAGGACCTCGTCCAGCTCGGCGTCGGGGATGACGATGGTGCCGCGGCTGGCGGTAACCGGACCGGGCTCGACGCCGGCGGTGGTCACCTCCACCTGGCCGCGACGGAGGATGTCGACGATGGTGATGGCCTCGAGCTCTTCGAAGCCCTCGGCCAGGGGAACGAGAACGCTACTCATGTCCGGCCTCCCTCGACGTGGTTTGGTGTCCCGGGGCCCGGACCGGGCGGGTTCAGTTCCCGCCCTGGAGCAGCCGGACCCCCTTGAGCAGATTCAGGGCCTCGAAGATGGCGTAGTCGCGCTCGCCGTTGGGTCCGTCGGCGGCCTCGCTCCCCTCGCCGGACTCCTGCTCGTCGGCACCGTCCTCGGGCTTGTTGCCGTTCTGCAGGTGGCCGGACAGGTCGGCCTCGCGCAGGCGCCGACCGCGCTCCTCCGCCGTGGTGAGGCGGAGGTTCTCCAGGCTGACGTCGGGCTTGATGCCCTCGGCCTGGATGGAGCGGCCGTTGGGGGTGTAGTAGCGCGCCGTGGTGAGCTTCACGGCAGTGGAGCCGCCCAGAGGCAGCACGGTCTGCACCGAGCCCTTGCCGAAGCTCTGCTGCCCCATGATGAGCGCCCGGCGATGGTCCTGGAGCGCACCGGCCACGATCTCGGAGGCCGAGGCGGAGCCGCCGTTGGTCAGCACCACCATGGGCGCACCGTCGAGGACGTCGCCCTGCTCGGCCGAGAAGCTCATCCGGGCATCCTCCACCCGGCCCTTGGTGTAGACGATCCGCCCGTCGTTGAGGAAGGCATCGGAGACCTCGACCGCGGCGTTGAGGACGCCGCCGGGGTTGTTGCGCAGATCCAGGACCAGGCCGTCGAGGGCGCCGCCGTTCTCCTTACGCAGCGTCTCCACGGCGTTGACGACATCGTCACCGGTGCGCGACTGGAAATTGGTGATGCGGACGTAGCCGTAGCCCTCTTCCAGGAGGCGCGACTTCACGCTCTCCACCTGAATGATGGCGCGCTCGATGGTCACCGTCAGGGGCTGGTCGCGGCCCTCGCGGAGGATGGTCAGCTCGATCTCGCTGCCGGGCTCCCCGCGCATCTTGTCCACGGCCTCGCCCAGGCTCATGTCCTTCACCGGGGCGGAGTCGATGCGCACGATGAGGTCACCGGCCCGCACCCCGGCGCGCTCGGCGGGGGTGTCGTCGATGGGGGCGATGACCTTGACCAGGCCGTCCTCCATGGTCACCTCGATACCGAGGCCACCGAACTCGCCCTGGGTCCCTTCCTGGAGCTTCTGGAAGTCATCGGCGTCGAGGTAGGCGGAGTGCGGATCGAGACCCGAGAGCATGCCGCGGACGGCGTTCTCCAGCAGCTCGTCGTCGCCGATCTCCTCGACATAGCTGCCCTTCACCCGGGCGAAGACCTCGGAGAAGGTCCGGAGCTGCTCCAGGGGAAGTTGTGAGTCCTTGCTAACCGCCTGGGCAGGTCCGCGCTGGGCGAGGACGCCGTGGCCGAGGCTGATGGCGATGCCAAGGGCAACGCCCAGGCTCAGGATGAGTGAAGTCTTTTTCGCGGCCATGGGGGCTCTTTTCCGCAATCGCGTACGCAGGATCCTTTGGCCTACAAGGGTACAGGATGGTTCCCGCTCCGGCTACCGCGCCGGGTCCCATCGCGGTAGCCGGCGCTAGCGCGGGCCGAGCCAGGCGATGGGGTCCCGGGGGCGGCCCTCGCGGCGGAGTTCGAAGTAGAGGCCGCTCTCCTCGTAGGGGCCGCTCTCCCCGACCCGGGCCAGGGTCTCGCCGGCCTCCACCCAGTCGCCCAGCCCCGCCAGCAGGGCCCGGTTGTGGCCGTAGAGGCTCATGAAGCCGTGGCCGTGGTCGACGATGAGGAGCTGGCCGTAACCGCGCATCCATTCGGCGAAGACCACGCGGCCGGGGGCGATGGCGCTTACCGGCGTCCCGGCGCCCCGGGCGATGAAGATCCCCTTCCAGGTCAGCCCCGAACGTCGTTCGGAGCCGAAGGCCGCGCGCAGGGGGCCCCGGGCCGGCCAGGGGAGATCGCCGCGCCGCGGGGCAAGGTCCCGGGTCTCGCCGGGGCGTTCGGGGTCGTCGAGCTGGCCCAGGAGCTCTTCCAGCCGGGCCTCGCGGGCCTCGAGGTCGGCGACCCGATCCTGTCGGTCCGCCAGGCGCCGGTCCAGGCGGGCCACCATCTGCCGGTAGTCGGCCTGGCGGGCCGCGAGTGCATCCCGCCGCTCGCGCACGTCGGCCCGACGGCGCTCCAGCTCGCGTTCGCGCTCGGCGATCCGCCGGGCCAGGTCATCCAGCTCTGCCAGGCTGTCACCGTAGTCATCGATTCGGGACTGGCGGGCGCGGGCCAGATAATCGCCCCAGACCAGGGTCCGGCCGACGGCACGGGGATCGCCCTGGCTGAGGAGCAGCCGCAGAGCCGAGTTGCCGCCGGCCATGTAGAGGGTCCGCACCTCGGCGGCCAGGGCGGCCCGCTCGTCGCCGAGATCCGCACGGGTGGCGTCGCGGCGCGCGCGCAGGGCCGCTAGCCGCTCCCGGGTCTCCTTGAGGGCGGTGGCGGTGCGGTTGAGGTCCCGGGCGGCGGTGGCCAGCGCCTGCTCGGCCTCGGCCAGCTCCGACTCCGCCGACTCCTTGCGACCGGCCACGGCCTCCGCCCGCTCCCGGGCGGTCTCGATCCGCTCGCGCAGGTCCTGCAGATCGGCCCGGGAGAGGTCCTCCTCCGCCACCACCGGGGCGGCGAGCAGGGCGAGGCCGGCGAGTGCCCAGCGCACCGGGGTCAGACCGCGTCTTCGGCCAGGGTCACCAGGGGCCGGCCGGTCATCTCCTCGGGCTGTTCCAGGCCCATGAGGGCCAGCATGGTCGGGGCCACGTCGGACAGGGCGCCGCCGCTCTCCATGGTGACCGCGCGCGGCCCGATGTAGAGGAAGGGGACCGGATTGGAGGTGTGGGCGGTGTGGGCCTGGCCGGTCTCGGGATTGCGCATGACCTCGGCATTACCGTGGTCGGCGGTGACCAGCAGCTCGCCGCCGACGCCACGGACGGCCGTCTCCAGCTCGCCCAGGCAGCCGTCCAGCGCCTCGATGGCAGCAACGGTGGCGGCGAAATCGCCGGAGTGGCCGACCATGTCCGGGTTGGCGAAGTTGCAGATGACGACGTCGTAGTCGCCGCTCTCCACCGCGTTGATGAGCTGCCGGGTGACCTCCGGGGCATTCATCTCCGGCTGCTCGTCGTAGGTGGCCACCGAGGGCGAGGGGACCAGGATGCGGTCCTCGCCCTCGTAGGGCTCCTCCACGCCGCCGTTGAAGAAGAAGGTGACGTGGGCGTACTTCTCGGTCTCGGCGATGCGCAGCTGGCGCAGGCCCAGGCCGGCGACGTACTCGCCGAAGCCGTTGTGCAGGCGGTGGGGCGGGAAGGCCACCGGGACGTCGAAGTCGGCGCTGTATTCGGTGAGGGTCACGAAGGCGCCCAGCTCCGGCACTCGGCGGCGCTCGAAGCCGTCGAAGCCCGGCTCCACGAAGGCCCGGGTGATCTGGCGCGCCCGGTCCGACCGGTAGTTCATGAAGATGACGGCGTCACCATCCTCCATCCGCACCGGCTGGCCGTCGGCATCGGGGATGGCGGTGGCGGCGATGAACTCGTCCGACTCGCCCCGCTCGTAGGCGGCCTCGACGCCGGCGCGCGGGTCCTCGGCGGTATGCTCGGCCCGGCCGTCGACGATGACGTCCCAGGCGGTCTGCACCCGGGACCAGCGGTGGTCGCGGTCCATGGGATAATAGCGACCGATGATGCTGGCCACGCGCCCGCCGCCGTACTCGTCCAGGCGGGCCTGCAGCCGGTCGATGGAATCGATGGCGCTGCGCGGGGCGGTGTCCCGGCCGTCGGTGAAGGCGTGGACGTAGACGCGGGCCCCATGGTCCACGGCGAGCCGGATCATGGCGTGGATGTGATCCTCGTGGGAGTGCACACCGCCCGGAGAGAGCAGGCCCAGGATATGGACCGCCTTGCCGTTGGCCGCTGCCTGCTCCACCGGCTCCACCAGGGTATGGTTCTCGAAGAAGGAGCCGGTCTCGATAGCGCGGGAGACCCGGGTATATTCCTGGTAGACCACGCGGCCGGCGCCGAGGTTGAGGTGGCCCACCTCGGAGTTGCCCATCTGGTCGGCCGGCAGGCCGACCTCGGCACCGGAGCCGCGGATCAGGGTGTGGGGGAACTGCCCCCAGAGGCGATCCCAGTTGGGGGTACGCGCCGCGGCGATGGCATTGTCGGCCGGCTCTTCGCGATAGCCCCAGCCGTCGAGGATGGTCAGCACCAGGGGGCGAGGTCTCGCTGGCATAGACGTACCCGCTTCGTCGTCGGTGGATCGGCCCCGTCGGGGGGCGTTACATGGCGCCCATTATTGTATAGTGTTTCGATTATAAAGGCAGCCGTTCCCCGTTACGGCCGATATAACAAGTCGCGAGGCTGGAGCATGAACCAACACAATCTCTCCGAACCGGAAGACGAAGCCCCCGGCAACCAGGACGACATCCTGATCACCGGGGACGAGGACATCGACCGCGCCGCCCGTTCGCTCAAGGCGATGTCCCACCCGCTGCGGCTGAAGATCCTCTGCACCCTCGGCAGCAGCGAGGTCAGCGTGCAGGAGATCGTCGAGCACGTGGGCACCTCCCAGAGCAACATCTCCCAGCACCTGGCCATCCTCCGGGACAAGGGCATCCTCTCTGCGCGCAAGGATGCCAACCGGGTCTACTACCGCGTGGGCGACCCGCGCACCCTGCGCCTCATCGGGATGATGCGCGAGGTCTTCTGCACCATGTAGGCGGTGCGGTATATTAGAGAACGCTGAAATACACACCCGGGAGGTTTCCCCATGAACACCGAACGCGTCGTCCGCATCTTTGCCGGGCTCGTCATCCTCGCCTCCGTCGGCCTGGGGGCCTCGGGCAGCCCGATCTTCCACAGCGTCCACTGGCTCTGGCTCACCGCCTTCGTGGGGCTGAACCTCTTCCAGAGCGGCTTCACCCGCTTCTGCCCGCTGGACAAGATGCTCAAGAAGGCCGGTCTGCCGAGCCAGTCGGGGTTCTAGGGCATGGCGGAGTTCGGCACCTTCCTCTACGAGAACTGGATGCTCTTCGCGGCCCTGGTGGTCATTCTGGGGCTGCTCCTCCATCAATCCCTCGGCGGCAGCTCCGGCAGCGTCAGCCCCCAGGAGGCGACCCGGCTCATCAACCACGAGGATGCCCGGGTCCTGGACGTCCGGGAGCCCTCCGAGGTCAAGGACGGCACCCTGCGCGGCGCCGTCCACATCCCGCTGGGGCAGCTGGATGACCGGCTCTCCGAGCTGGGCGAGGACCGGGAGACGCCGATCATCTGCTACTGCCGCTCCGGGGCCCGTTCGGCCCAGGCGTGCGGCAAGCTGCGCAAGCAGGGCTTTACCGCCGTCCACAACCTCCAGGGCGGCATCACCGCGTGGCAGCAGGCCGGCCTGCCGCTGGCCCGCGGCAAGGATCGCAAGAAGAAGGGGTAAACCATGGCCCATGTCGAGATGTACGGGACACGCATGTGTCCCTTCTGCGTTCGCGCCCGCCACCTGCTCAAGAAGAAGGGCGTGGAATACGACGATATCCGCGTGGATTCGGAGCCGGAGCGCCGTTCAGAGATGGTGGAGCGTGCCGGCGGGGCGACGTCGGTGCCGCAGATCTTCATCGATGGCGAGCACATCGGCGGTTGCGATGAACTCCACGATCTGGAGCGTCGCGACGAGCTGGATCCGCGCCTGGAGAAATAGCCTCCCTTCGGCCAACCGGGCGGCTGCCCCGAGCCGCCCGCCTGGGCTAGAATGGCCCTACCATTCAACAGCCCCGGACGGACGACAGCATGGCCGAGAACCAGACCGATGCCGGCAACGGCATCCAGCTCACCCTCTAGCGCATCTACCTCAAGGACGCCTCGGTGGAGAGCCCCAACACGCCGGAGATCTTCCGTGAGAGCTGGCAGCCGGAGGTCAATGTCGACCTCTCCAGCCGCGGTCGTCAGGTCGGCGAGGAGCCCCTCTACGAGGTGACCGTCCGGGTCACCGTCAACGCCAGCCGCGAGGAGACCACCGCCTTCCTCATCGAGGTGGAGCAGGCCGGCCTGTTCAGCATCGAGGGGGCCTCCGAGGGCGCGCTGGACCGGCTGCTGGGGAGCTACTGCCCCAACCTCCTCTTCCCCTACGTGCGCGAGGTCATCTCGGACCTGGTCACCCGCGCCGGCTTCCCGCAGTTCCTGCTGGCCCCGGTGAACTTCGAGGCGCTCTACGAGCAGCAGCGCAACCGCGCCGAGGGCGAGTCCACCGAATGACGGAGCCTGCCGCGCCGCTATCGGTCATCGGGGCCGGCTCCTGGGGGACGGCCCTGGCCGTCCACCTGGCCCGGGGCGGCCACCGGGTCCGGCTCTGGGGGCACCGGGCCGAGGCCGTGGCAAGGCTGGACGCGGACCGCGAGAACCGCGCCTACCTCCCCGGCGTCCCCCTGCCCGACGGCCTGGAGGTGACTGCGTCGCTGGAGGCGGCCGTCACCGGAACGGGCGGCGTCCTGGTGGCCGTGCCCAGCCACGCCTTCGCGCGGACGGTGGCCGACCTCCACCCCTACCTCCCCGCCGGCAGCCCGCTGGCCTGGGCCACCAAGGGCCTGGACCCCGACAGTCGGCGACTCCTGCACGAGGAGGCGACGGAATCCCTGGGCGAGGTGGCCATGGCAGTGATCTCCGGGCCGACCTTCGCCGCCGAGGTGGGGGCCGGCCGGCCCACCGCGGTCACGGTCGCAGCCAATGACCCGGCCCTGGCCGGGACCTGGGTGGAGCGGCTCCACCATGACGCCTTCCGCGCCTATACCAGCGACGACCTCATCGGGGTGGAGCTGGGCGGTGCGGTGAAGAACGTCCTGGCCATTGCCACCGGCATCGCCGATGGGCTGGCCCTGGGCGCCAATACCCGCGCGGCCCTCATCACCCGGGGACTGGCCGAGGCCACTCGGCTGGGGCTGGCGCTGGGCGGGCGGGCGGAGACCTTCACCGGCCTGGCGGGCATGGGCGACCTGGTGCTGACCTGTACCGACGACCAGTCGCGCAACCGGCGCTTCGGTCTCGCGCTCGGGCGGGGCGGTTCGGCCGACGAGGCACGAGCGGCCATCGGCCAGGTGGTCGAGGGCGAGCCGACGACCCGGGCGGTCCTCGCCCGCGCCCACGAGGCCGGCGTGGAGATGCCCATCACGGAGCAGGTCTACCGGGTGCTGTTCGAGGGGGTCTCCCCGCGCGAGGCGGTGGGCGATCTCCTCGCCCGGGACCCCAAGCCGGAATCCTAGGGGGCTGCCGGCCCCTCAGGCCCCGCCGGTGAAGCCGTTCTGGCGCCAGCCCTCATAGACGGCCACCGCCACCGAATTCCCCAGATTGAGGCTCCGGTTGCCCGGTACCATGGGCAGCCGCAGGCGCCGCTCGGGCGGGAGGCTCTCCAGCAGCTCCGATGGCAGGCCGGCGGTCTCGCAGCCGAACAGCAGGGCGTCGCCCGGTTCCAGGACGGCCTCGGTGTGCCAGCGCTCACCGTGCCTGGAATAGGCGAAGATCCGGGCCCCTCCCAGGGCCAGGCGACAGCGCTCCCAGTCGGGGTGGACCTGCACCGCCGTGCGTTCGTGGTAGTCGAGCCCGGCCCGGCGCAGCCGGGCGTCGTCCACGGCGAAGCCCAGGGGCTCCACCAGATGGAGGGTGGCCCCGGTATTGGCGCAGAGCCGGATGACATTCCCGGTGTTCGGCGGGATCTCCGGGGTGTGGAGTATCACGTGAAACACAAGGGCCTCAGTCGGTATCCGCCTCGGCCATGCCCAGGTCCCGGATCTTGCGGGTCAGGGTGTTGCGCCCCCAGCCCAGGAGGCGGGCGGCCTCCTGGCGACGACCGGCGGTATGCGCAAGCGCGGCGCGGATCAGGACGCGTTCCAGGTCGGCCTCGGCCTGCGTGAGGATCCCCTGGTCGCCGCGGGCGAGCCGCTGCGCCGCCCAGCGCGCCAGGAGTTCGGTCCACTCGGCCGCATCGCCGGGGCCCTCGACCGTCGGCGCCTCCTCCCGGAGTTCCCGGGGCAGGTCTTCCACGTGGATGACCTGGCCGGGGGACATCACCGTCAGCCAGCGGCAAGTATTCTCCAGCTGGCGAACATTGCCGGGCCACGGCAGCCCGGCCAGCCACGTCTCGGTCTCCGGCGCGGCCCGCTTGGGCTCGACCTCCAGCTCCGCGGCGGCGCGGTCCAGGAAGTGGCGCACCAGCAGCGGGATGTCCTCGCGACGCTCCCGAAGGCTCGGGAGGTGGACACGGATGACGTTCAACCGGTGGAAGAGGTCCTCGCGGAAGCGTCCCTCGGCCACCAGCTGCTCCAGGTTCTGGTGGGTAGCGGCGATGATCCGCACATCGACCCGGCGCGGGTCGCGCCCGCCCACGCGGTAGAACTCGCCATCCGCCAGGACCCGGAGCAGGCGGGTCTGCAACTCCGCCGGCATGTCCCCGATCTCGTCCAGGAAGAGGGTGCCGCCGTCGGCCTGCTCGAAGCGGCCGGCCCGCGCGGACTGGGCCCCGGTAAAGGCGCCGCGTTCGTGGCCGAAGAGTTCGGACTCCAGCAGATCGCGCGGGATGGCGGCCATGTTCAGGGCGATAAAGGGGTGGCCGGCGCGCGGGCTGTGGCGGTGCAGGGCGTGGGCGACCAGCTCCTTCCCGGTCCCGGACTCGCCGTTGATGAGGACGGTGATGTGGGAGCGGGAGAGGCGGCCGATGGCGCGATAGACCTCCTGCATGGCCGGCGCCTCGCCGATGATCTCGGGCAGCGGCCCGAGGGCCTCGCCCGCCTCTTCGGCCTCCTCCCCGGCCGCCGCGGCGCGCTGGACCAGCTCCACCGCCTCGTCCACGTCGAACGGCTTGGGGAGATACTCGAAGGCGCCGCCCTCGTAGGCGGAGACCGCCGAGTCGAGGTCCGAATGGGCGGTCATGATGATCACCGGCAGCTCCGGCCAGCGCTCGCGGATCCGCCCGAGCAGGCCGAGGCCATCCAGTCCCGGCATGCGGATGTCGGTGACGATGGCCGCCGGGCGATCCTCGCCGGTAGCGGCCGCCAGGCGCTCCAGGATGCCGTCGGCGTCGGTGAAGGCGTCGACGCGGAAACCGGCCCCGCGCAGCGCCTTCTCCAGGACCCAGCGCATGGAGCGGTCGTCATCGATGATCCAGATGGGCGCGTCAGTCATGGCCGGATTCACCTCCGTTGACCGGGAGCAGCAGGGTAAACCGGGTCTCCCCGGGCCGGCTGGTGCATTCGATGAGACCATCGTGGCGATTAACGAGGGACTGGGCGATGGAAAGGCCCAGGCCGCTCCCTTCGGAATGCCCGGTGACCATGGGGTAGAAGATCCGGTCGAGCATCTCGGGCGGGATACCGGGACCGTCATCGACGATCTCCAGGGAGATCACCAGGCGGTGGCGGCGGTGGCCGATGGTGAACTGGCGCTGGGCCCGCGTGCGCAGCGTGATGGTGCCCTCCTCCCCCAGCGCCTGGACCGCGTTCCGCGTGATATTGAGCACCGCCTGGATGAGCATGTCGCGGTCACCCTCCAGTTCGGGGAGCGAGGGGTCGTAATCCCGGACCAGCGCGATCCCGGGGGGGGCCTCGGCGGCGACCAGGGTCCGCACCCGCTCGGTGACCTCGTGGATGTTCACCGGCTCCCGGGCGGGGAGGTTGTCGGGGCCGAGCATGCGATCCACGAGATTCCGCAGACGGTCGGCCTCGTGGGTGATCACCTCGGTGTATTCCCGCAGGTCGGGGTCGTCGATCTCCCGGGCGAGGAGCTGGGCGGCGCCGCGCAACCCGCCCAGCGGGTTCTTGATCTCGTGGGCCAGGCCCCGGACCAGGGCGCGCGTGGCCTCCTGCTGGGCGATGAGCCCCTCCTCCCGCGCGATCCGCAGCTGCCGGTCCACCTGGGCGATCTCCACCAGGAGTTCCGGGGCGCCGTCGCCCTCGCACAGCGGGATGGCGGTGATGTCGGCGGTGACCCGGCGCTCGGCATCGG
>Ga0102925_1000339_pt1 | contig 24764 bp, 20 predicted proteins | sample SalPonR1_A_D1_MG_FD_78216 | JGI IMG/M metagenome (GOLD analysis project Ga0102925, IMG submission 78216) | Salt pond soil microbial communities from South San Francisco under conditions of wetland restoration - Salt Pond MetaG R1_A_D1_MG | ecosystem: Environmental > Aquatic > Marine > Intertidal...
AAGTTCTCCAATAACCTTTTCGGATGTATCCCTACCGGTCAATGGTTTGCTTTGGACGAAGAGAAAAAGCTGGGTATTAAGCGATCAAACCGATCGTGGCGGAACTACAGCAGAAGCAACCGCATACTTGATACCTCAACAAAGGATTACCGGATTATGCTTTATGATAAAAGCGGGCAAGAGATAATGCCCATTAAAAAATATCCGACCCTTGAAGCTGCTAAGGCAGATTTGGAACAATTGAGCAATGAATTAGGATTGGGTACAATCTAATTATTTATACTGTTTTGTTCATTTCTTTTCCTTGAATGAAAAGAAACGAACCAAAGAACTTCTCTCACGACTGAAAGGAGTAAAAGTCAAAAGACTACTCTTGTTCTTCGATTCCCACCTCCGTTAGATTAACTTTCCGGTAATCTGCAGGGGGCTGAAATTCAGTAACATCTATATTCTCTCGCTCAAGGCTGGTTACATGGCTAACAGACTCGTATCCACCATAGTAGTTAATCGATTTTAAAGGAAACCCTAATTTAGCAAACTCGATATACTTTTCATCCTTTTGATAATAAGCACCTGCTTCGGCCTGATTAACAAAATCGCCAAAAATGGCATAAAACTTATGAATATCAAATTCCTTATGTGCACGATTGGATTCGGATAACCAGGCTTCTTCTTTTAATTGCTGATTTACGTTAACCTGATATTTGACGGCCTGATACCCGGCAATTCTATCTTTTTCACTGGTTTTCTCAATTTCCAGCTGATATTCTTCAGGTTCTTCGCCGGCAAATTTAGATGGATCATCAATACTTTCCATCATCCCCTGGTACATATTTCGGATCATCGGTTTTTGTCTTTCGGAAGCTTTCTTTAATTGTTCTTCCATAGCCGCCTTTAACGCTTTTTTAATATCGGTTTTGTAATCCGCAATGGTACCTTTCCAGTACACCTTTTTTACAGGGTTCATCAGGGTAATAGTTTCATCGTTCAGGTTAAAGACCGTAACCATATCATCCTGAACAATTTTCATTCTATCGTCCTCGATATAAACTGTTTCTATTAATGCTGATGCATCACCCTGATCGGAATCATAACTTTTCTGAGTAATTACCCATCCTGCAATGCATTGTAAATTAAAGAATAAAGTAAAAAGTAAGATAAAAGAAATTTTTTGCCGACTCATTTGCTTCATTTTATAATGGTATTTACTACGAAAAACATACCAAACGGGATATTATTGTTTGATTTTGTATCAAAAATAAGAATAAACGGGAACTTCTCGTTATAAAAGCCTCTTTTTTAATCCTAAAATATACCCGACTGCCGTTTTAAAATCAAAATCATTTACACACAGAAGTAACATAAAAAAACCCTTTGCACCAAAGCACAAAGGGTTGAATATATATAGATTTATTTACTGCAAATGGATTGCAGATTGATGATTGATTTTACATCATTCCGGGCATTCCTCCACCCATTCCGCCACCAGCTGGCATTGGTGGTGCTTCTTCTTCTTCTTCGGTAATTACACACTCAGTCGTTAAGAACATGCCGGCAATAGATGCTGCATTTTCGATAGCAATACGAGCTACTTTGGTTGGGTCAATTACACCCGACTCGTAAAGATTTTCGAATTGGTTGGTGCGGGCATTGTAACCAAAGTCTTCTTTTCCTTCCATAACTTTTTGTACTACAACCGAACCTTCAACACCTGCATTTTCAACAATCTGACGTAACGGCTCTTCAATGGCTCTTTTAACAATTGTTATACCGGTAGTTTCGTCATCGTTGTCACCTTTTAGGTTTTCAAGCTCTTTTATTGCACGAATATAAGCAACACCACCGCCAGGAATAATTCCTTCTTCAACGGCTGCGCGTGTAGCGCTTAATGCGTCATCCACACGGTCTTTTTTCTCTTTCAACTCCACTTCGCTGGCAGCACCAACATATATTACAGCTACACCGCCGGCTAATTTAGCCAAACGCTCTTGTAGTTTCTCTTTGTCGTAATCAGAGGTAGAAGCTTCGATTTGTGCTTTAATCTGGCTAACACGTGCATCGATATTTTCTTTTGCTCCATCGCCATTAACGATAGTCGTATTTTCTTTATCGATAGATATCTTTTCGCAAGTACCTAACATATCAAGGGTAGTATTTTCTAATGTTAAGCCTTTATCTTCGGTAATAACAGTACCACCTGTTAAGATAGCGATATCTTCTAACATTTCTTTTCTTCGGTCGCCAAAACCGGGAGCTTTAACCGCTGCAACCTTTAACGAACCGCGAATTTTATTCACAACCAATGTAGCCAATGCTTCACCTTCGATATCTTCAGAGATAATCATTAATGGTTTCCCGTTTTGTACGGTAGACTCAAGAATTGGCATCAGATCTTTCATCGTTGAGACCTTTTTATCGGTAAGCAGAATGTAAGGATGCTCTAAAGTCGCTTCCATTTTCTCGGTATCGGTAACAAAATATGGAGAAATATATCCACGGTCGAACTGCATTCCTTCAACAGTTTTCAGCTCGTCTTCGGTACCTTTTGCTTCTTCAACAGTTATAACACCTTCGCGACCGGCTGCCTTCATTGAATCAGCAATTAATTTACCTATTGCAGAATCGTTATTGGCAGAGATGGTAGCAACCTGCTCGATTTTCTCATTCGATTCGCCTACATCGTGCGATTGTTTTTTAATGCTTTCAATCACTTTTTTTACGGCTTTGTCAATGCCACGTTTTAAATCCATTGGATTAGCACCGGCAGTAACATTTTTAATTCCAACTTCAATAATTGATTGTGCTAAAACAGTAGCTGTTGTAGTACCATCACCTGCATCGTCGTTGGTTTTGGAGGCTACTTCTTTGACCATTTGAGCACCCACATTCTCGAATTTATCTTTTAACTCGATTTCTTTAGCAACGGTAACACCGTCTTTTGTAATTTGGGGGGCTCCAAATTTTTTCTCAATAACTACATTTCTACCTTTTGGTCCTAAGGTAACTTTTACAGCACTTGCTAACTGATCAATTCCTTTTTTCAGTTGATCTCTTGCGTCAATATCAAATTTTAATTCTCTAGCTGCCATTTTTTTATCTTTTTTAAATTGATTACTTAAATAATTTTACTCTTTTAATAAAATGTCATCTTCACGCATAATTAGATAATCCGCTCCATCAATGTTAATTTCAGTTCCGGAATATTTACCATAAATTACCATATCTCCTTTTTTTACAGACATGGGCTCATCTTTTTTCCCTTCGCCTACAGCGATGACCGTACCTTTTTGAGGTTTTTCTTTTGCTGAATCAGGAATAATAATTCCACTTGCCGTTTTCTCTTCGGCCTGATTGGGCTCTACTAAAACTCGATCTTTTAATGGTTTATACTTAAATTCTGACATCTTCTTAATTATTTTAATTGTCTACCTGCTGGCAGACGGGTTTAACTTATTTTTACTTTCACGATATCCATCTATTCATATTTTGTGCCAAATAGCATCTAACCCCTTAAACTGACAATTCAGGAAGCAACAAAATAATTAACACGTACAAACAAAAACATTAATATACTGCAAATCTGTCAATTAGGCGCAAAATTACTGAATAAATCAGACAAAAAAAATGTCAGCCTTTCTGACAGACTGACATTTTATTTTTGATCACTATTTTTTTATTCCTCATTTCCATTTCCGGGAACATCTTCTTCAGGGACAGATGTTGGGAATTGTGGCATCTGGGTAGGATCAACGGCATTATCTACCTGTTGTTCTATTCTTGATCTTTCTTCGGTTGTTCCTCTCGGAATAGTGGCGCTAGCCAAAACGCTTAGAGCCAACAAACTAACAGCAAGAGTCCACGTTGCTTTTTCCAAAAAATCGGCTGTTTTCTTTACGCCCATCACCTGGTTTGACGATGAAAAGTTCGATGCTAAACCTCCTCCTTTCGAGTTCTGAACCAATACAATTAGTACTAGTAATATACTCGCAATGATAATTAAAACTGAAATCAAGGTATACATATCTCTTTATTTATTTATGAATTTAATTTTTCTTTTAATTTTTTTATTTGATTTGCAAAGTAACTATTTTTTTCCGGATATTTCAAACTTAATTTTTCATAAGATTTAATTGCCTTTTCAAGATAACCCTGTGCAATATAAACTTTTATTAATGTTTCGGTTAATAAATCATCATCTTCCTTTGTGCTATCCTGTGAAATATCTTTTTGATTATCAGACACCTCCTTGGGCTTAATTCGCGGCTTCTGTGATATAAACCTGGCAATCAAATCATTATCATCAGCATTATCCATGACATCATTATCTGCATAATTGTTGATATCAAAATACGTTGAATTTTTCTGAGGCTCCTCTTTTTCTTTTTTTATCGGTTGATTTATCGTTTCTTTTTCCTGATCTTTTTTATCTTCAACCTCATCAATTTCTAAACTTTCATCAATTTGAAAAATATCGTTATTTTGTGATTCAGAAACTTTTTCCGGTGAAGCATCAATGGTTATAACATTGTTTTTTCCGGTACGTTCTTCATCAATAAAATAAATCTCCGGCGGATATTGTAATTTATCTCCATCTTTAACTTCAGAAAATTCGATTTGACTTGACAACGTTTCTGAAATATTTTCCCCCATTCCTTCCATGCTGTCTTTTATCCTTCGGCGAACATTTTTATTTTTCAGAAAGTTATGTTCCTGTTCCTTTTCCGGGGCATCATTATTATCAGTAGATGGTTCTACTTGTTTATCCCCAGGAGTTCCCGGCTCAAAATGGTCAACTTCCTCAGCTGATTCATCACCAACAAACTGACCGGATTGATTTACGGTGGGGTAAAAATCTTTATTTAATATTGAATATAATAAATCTCTGTTGGGGATTCTTATAGATGATGAGGTGAGTTGATCTTTAAATTGCGGATTTTTCTGCATCTTCATCGCAAGAAGTAACAATACATGTGCAGTTTGAAAATAAGGATATTCCCTGATGATTTTTTGCAGGAAACCAATATCTGTATTTTCAAGAATTGTCAGGTCATCAATATTTTTATAAAATTCTGATTGTTCCATTAAATCCTCCCTTACCAGTTTACAACGGCTTTATTAAATATATCATCAATAAGCAGTACCACAATTTCTTCTACCAGTTCCTGTTCAACCTGAACCAAATCTAAATTACTGTCATAATCTGCATACCGGGTAAAATTCGATTCAAAATTATATTCAGGCTCAATTTCATTGGTAAACCTTACACTTACCGTCACAGAGAGCCTGTTTTGTGCTGCTGTTTCATCGCCAACAATAGCTGTTGGCCGGGTATCGTATTGTGTAATTTCTCCTTCGAAATTTAAATGCCCGATATCATTAACAACCGTTAAAGAAGTTTGAGACTTAAACTTATCTTTTAATTCGTCTGTAATATATTGTTCCAGGTTTGTCATGGCCAATGGTGCTCTGTTGGTAAAGTATTGCACAGATACCGTTTCTACTTCGGGCGCAATAGATGCTCCGGATAGTGAGTAGTTAACGGTACACGACTGGGTGATTGTAATGATTAAAACGAAAGAGATAATTACTTTTTTCATGCGATTGCCATTTAACATCTTACTTAATATTATATTCCTTAATCTTACGGTAAAGTGTTCGTTCAGAAATCCCTAACTCCTGGGCAGCATACTTCCGCTTACCTTTATGTTTCTCCAGCGCTTTTTGGATTAACTCAATCTCCTTGTCCTCAAGCGAAAGCGATTCTTCAACAAACTCTTCGGTATCTTCAATATTTGGATCATCATCATGATTAAAATTTTTATTGGGTTGATCCATTGCGTTTATTATCGAAGACGATTCCCGGCTATAATTTTGAATAAGCTGGTCGGCATGTTTCAGCTCACCATCATGATCTCCTTTTGCTATGATTTCGTGAACCAACTTTTTTAAATTATTTAAATCGCTCTTCATATCAAATAAAATCTTATAAAGAATCTCTCTTTCGGAAGCAAATGTTTTTTCATCAATTAGATCATTTTTATTATAAAGAGCGGGTAATTTATTCGGGTAATAATCAGGCAGGTATTTTTTTAGCACATCGGCTGTAATAATTCTTTCCTGCTCGATAACCGATAACTGTTCGGTAATATTTTTTAACTGCCTCACATTGCCGGGCCATTGATAATTTTCAAGTATTGTTTTTGCCTCATTACTAAGGCTTATTTGCGGCATCCGGTAGCGTTCAGCAAAATCTGTGGCAAATTTCCGGAATAACAAATAAATATCATCCCCTCTTTCGCGCAACGGAGGAATATCAATTGGAACGGTATTTAACCGATAGTAGAGATCTTCACGGAATTTATTTTCATCGATAGCATGAACTAAATCGATATTTGTTGCAGCAATAACCCGGACATCTGTTTTTTGCACTTTGGACGAACCTACCCTAAGAAACTCTCCACTTTCGAGGACTCTGAGCAATCGTACCTGGGTCCCCAATGGTAATTCAGCAACTTCATCCAAAAAAATAGTCCCATTGTTTGCAACCTCAAAGTACCCCTTTCGGGTATCTTGTGCCCCGGTAAATGAACCTTTTTCGTGCCCAAACAGCTCCGAATCAATCGTTCCTTCGGGAATAGCCCCACAATTGACAGGAATATACTTCCCATGTTTTCTTGTACTAAAATGATGTATTATTTGTGGAAATGCCTCTTTTCCTGTCCCACTTTCACCAGTTATTAAAACCGAAAGATCAGTAGGTGCCACCTGTGCAGCAATATCTATTGCCCGGTTTAAATTAACAGAATTTCCAATAATACCAAACCGTTGCTTAATTTTTTGAATATCCATTGCGATAAAAAATTTTTCCTAACCATTTAATATGACAAAATTACAATTTTATATCTGTTTTTATTTATTTTTACTTAATATTTAACCAAATTTTGCTGTCATTAAGTCATAATATATACATTTGTATAAAATACGTTACATTTATACTAATGATGAAATTTATTGGAATTATTCCTTCGCGATATGAGTCGAGCCGTTTTCCGGGAAAACCACTCGCAGATATCAACGGCAAAACCATGATAAACAGAGCTTATGAACAGGCCACAAAGGCGCTCGATGATGTTTATGTTGCCACGGATGATGAAAGAATAGCTGATGAAGTAAAACGGTTTGGGGGACATTTTGTGCTCACCTCTAAAAACCACAATAGCGGGACAGACCGGCTTGCCGAAGCAATACAAGAAATCCAGAAACAGTTAAATACCCATTTTGATGTTGTAATCAATATACAGGGCGACGAGCCTTTTATTGAACCCTCACAAATTAAGGAGCTAATAAGTTGTTTTACAGATGATAAAACAAAAATTGCCACCTTAATAAAAAAGATTACTGATCCGGACGATATTTTTAATCCGAATAAGCCCAAGGTAATTTTTAATCATAAGATGAATGCCATCTATTTTAGCCGATCTCCTATCCCTTTTATCAGAAATAAAGAAAAAAAAGATTGGTTGAAATCGTTCGATTTTTATCGGCACATAGGAATGTATGCTTACAAAACCACTGTTTTATCAGAAATTACAAGGCTTGAAAGATCAACGCTTGAAATAGCTGAATCGCTGGAACAAAATCGTTGGATTGAAAATGGTTATCCCATCAAGGTATCAAAAACAAATTTTGATTCTTTAGGCATAGATACCCCGGAAGACTTGAAAAAAGCATTAGCTCAGTTTAAAAATATTTAATCGTTTAACCTAATCTTTTAAATGGAAATCCGAAAATTTACTTCTAATGACATCCAGCCTCTTGTAGAGCTATGGTATCTTGTATCTGTAGAAGCTCATCACTTTATTTCTCCCTTACTCTGGGAGTCTCATAAAAAAGATATGGCCGAAAAACATTTACCTCAATCAGAGACCTATATAGCTGTCAGGAATAATGAAATCGTCGGTTTTATTTCAATGGTTAATAATTACCTGGCCGCACTCTTCGTGAAAAACGATTGGCAGGGAAAGGGAATTGGAACAGCTTTACTCAACTTTATCAAGAAAAAACGAAAAAATATTGAACTAAAGGTTTTTAAAAAGAATAGTAAAAGTGTAAACTTTTATAAGCAATCCGGTTTTACAATCATTGCTGAAGAGGTGGAAGAAAACACCCATGAGACGGAACTGGTGATGGTATGGAACCAATAGATCCGGGACTATTTCTTTATTTTCACCCTGATTTTATCCGCTATTTGCAGGGCTGTAGTCAACGTACTTAAATCGGGATATAAATTTCCGTCTTTTCCCGAATAATGACTATGTCCTATAGGTTTCATTTCATATAATTCTTTTGCCGTATGTAAATCGATATCGGCAGCATAAATTACAGCAGGTTGTGCGGATGTTTTATAGTGTTCATCTTCTGGGTATTTATTATTGGTCCAGAATTTATTCCAGTCCCACGATTGATTTATTTCTAAAAGGATACTAAACTGAGCGGGCAATACAGAATCCGCTTTTGTTTTAAGAATAAATCCTGAGGTTGGGGTTGCGCCGGAGTATGCATCAGCCAAGGGTTGTTCAGGTGTCGGTATGTAATAACCATCAGCAGCCCTTATACCCCGCTTATGTCCCCAGTAAGGCAAAGCTGCCGGTCTTCGTTTTTCTCCGTTTATCCATCGGTTATCCCGTATTTCTCCATAATGAAAAATTCCTTTGGCTATCGATTCCGCAACATATAACGTCTGGATATAATTTCCTGCTGAGTCTTCAATCCACACCGCCATTAACGGGTAATATATTTCAGGGCCCTCAGAAAAACGAAGTTCAATTTCGGGTCCCCCGCCTTGCTGATTTGTTTCAAGAATAGTTTTAGGCCATTCTTCACTGTTTGTTTGCGGTGAAGTTGATTCAGAAACAAAGAAGAAAAAGAAAATAACAATTATTAAACATCTAACCATAACATCCATTTTTAAAATTGAACAATAATTCCTAAGGATGGTAACACGGTCCCTGAACCATCACTTTCAATTCTTTTCAAATCATACCTTGATGGATCATCCGGATCTAATAACACATTCCCGTTTTGATCGGTTTGGGTTATAAGCTTATCAGGTTCATCAGACTTAAAATTATAGAGATTCTGAACATCCACGTAAAACATTAACGACCATTTATCAAAAAAATATTGTTTGTCAACTCGTATATCCAGTTGATGAAAAGGGTCTAAACGCAAAGCATTAAATTGAGTATAATCTAAATATTCACGCCCGCGGGCATTCCATGCAGTTATCAGGCTTGATTTATTTTCATCAAACGGAGTGTATGGTGAACCACCAATAAAACGCCATTTAAAGCCAACCTGCCAATTCCTTTTCAAATCTCTTGTAGCCGTTAAATTTAACAGATGAATATTATCCCACGAAGTAGGAATAAAGGTTGACGTTAGCTTTAAATTATCATTAAATTCTTTAAATTCACTTCGTACTAAAGTATAAGAAAACACCAGGTTAAACCCCCACAAATCCCTGTGACGGGCCAGCAATTCTATTCCATAGGCATGTCCTTCGGCAATGGATAATACCTCTTCATCTCCGAAAGATCCATAATCAGCTCCTTTATTGGATAAAGCAATGGAGTCATTCATTGAAAAAGGATAGTCACGATAATATTTATAAAACCCCTCCAGCGATATAACACTTTCATCATCAGGCAGGTACTCAAAACCTCCGACCAGGTGATCAACCGAAATATATTTTAACCCGTTTGCTTTATTAATCAGATTACCTGTAGCATCGCTAAATCCTAATGTAGTATAGGCGGGACGTTGATAGTATCGCCCGGTGTTAAAATTAACCGAAAAATCGGGTTTTATTTTATACGAGGCAGAAACCCGTGGAGAAATTTGAGAAAGCAAATCCGACATTTCGGAGGAGTAATTATTGGCATCTGTCCTTACTCCTAAGGAAAGCGACAATCTATCTCCAAAATATTCTTTACTGATTTGCCCAAATAGTGACCACGACCACAAATCTAAACGGGTATTGTAATTAATTGTTTGTGTTGCATTACCCACAAATTGCTTTCGATAGGTATCATTCGTGTAGTATGCGTATTCTAATCCTGCACCATAATTTATTTTATATCCATTATCGCTGCGCGTTGTATTTTCATACCTGAATTTGGTTTCCGATTCCTCGGAAAAATAATCAAACGTTAATAACGAATCGACCTCATTATTGTCCTGATATTTATAGGATCGGTTATTGAGTGCGTTTCTGCTTAAAACCCAGGTATCATAACTTTTCTCTCTGTAATGTTTAAATACAGCGCCAACCGTATAGCTCCACTGTTCGTTTACAGGAATGAAATTTAAAATGTACCGCTGGTCTTCGGTATCGTTGGCATCCAGATTTAAATCAAACTGGTCTATGGCACCCAGCCCAATCAATGTAAGCTCATTTTTTTCATCAAAACGGGTTTTAATCTTAAACTGGGCATCATTGTATGTGGGTAAAAATGGTAATTCTAAAGCAGCAAACAAAATCTGAAGATAAGATCTCCGAACCGAAAAAATAAAGGTTGTATTCTCAGTTATTGGTCCATCCAGGGTTAAGGCAACTTCTGATGCCCCTAATGTACCTTGAATTTCCAGTTTTTCTTTATTCCCGTCTCTTTGCTTTAATTCCAACACCGAGCTTAGCGCATTTCCTCTATTTGCAGGAAAAGCTCCGGAATAAAAGTCAACTTCACGAATAAAATCCACATTAATTATTCCCACCGGTCCACCCGAAGCTCCTTGTGTAGCAAAATGATTGATGGTAGGTATCTCAACGCCGTCGAGATAAAAAGAATTTTCGCTGGGTCCGCCACCACGCACGATTACATCATTTCGCTGAACAGGCGTTGAAGCCACTCCCGGAAACGATTGAATAACCTTTGAGATATCACGATTTGCACCCGGACTTTTTTCAATATCCTTAAGACCTATACGACGCAATGACAGCGGACTTTCTTCTGTTTTCCTGAATGGTGAGGGTTTAACAACAACCTCTTCAAGGGCAATTGATGTTTCTTCTAGCGGTATATTTATATTAACCTTTTTGGCATTCGTAACCATTATTTCTTCTGAAATGTAGGTTTTAAATCCCACCGCAGAGACCTGCAACCTTACAAAACCCGGTTTTATTCCGGTAAATAAAAACTCTCCATCAAAATTTGATGCAGAACCAATAGTGGTTTGATATATAACAACATTTGCAAAAGGTACTCCCTCGTTATTCTTGCTATTAAAAACTCTCCCTTCAATCTCTCCGGTATTCTTTTGTTGTCCCTGAATAGTTCCTGACAACATCATAAAAAATAATATAGATATATAAATAGTCTTCATTTTCGTTTAATTATTTTATCAATAGAATAAACACAAGATACTAAAAAATGTTCAGAATTGTCAATTGAAATAAAATGATGTCGGATTTTAAAAATCTGCAGGAGGAAAATGTATGTATTAATTTAAAAATTCATTGAAGAGAATCTTTAGTAAGTAAAGTTCACTAAAAATCTTATTGCGTCTTAATAAAGGAATAAAAAAAGAGAGGCACTCTCCCCAGAGTGCCTGCAACTAACCTAAAAACCCAAAATTATGAATTAAATCTACCATTTAATCCTAATTCGTATACTATGACTTTAGGAGATTAAAATGGTTTAACAGATAAGTTATTTATTTTCAAAAAACCTAACCGCGATATTGAGTGTTTTGTCAATTTCCCTTATAATTGGGTAATAGCCGTCATCATCCAATATATTTCTTGCAATATTTGCTTTAATTTGCACCTTAACTATTTTTCTTGATTTATCGAATCCCTTAACATTAGGAGAGATCCCATTTTGTTCTGCATAACGAACAAACTGGTCAAAGATATTTACAGAATCCAGATATTTATTAATCGCATCAGCCGTTTTTAATTGATTCAACGTTTTTCGGTTTTCATCTGCATAGTTAAAAGTAAAGTCCTGAAAAATACCTTTTTGAATAATTTCAGAATAATATTTTGAATACCCTGTGGTATCAATGGGGACAAAAATATCAGGCATAATTCCTCCTCCTCCAAAAACAACTTTCCCTTCAGGAGTAGTATATTTTAACGAATCTGCAAAATGGATACTATCAGCAACTTCAAATTCACCGTTTTGAAACCGATGATAGATATCATTATAATATTCCATTTTATCGTCGCCATATGGCTTCTGAATGCTTCGCCCGGTTGGTGTATAATACCGGGCAATGGTTAGTCTGATAACCGAACCATCGGAAAGAGGATAAGCTTCCTGCACCAATCCTTTACCAAACGAACGTCGGCCAATAATGGTTCCGCGGTCATTGTCCTGTAATGCTCCCGCCAGTATTTCACTGGCTGAGGCAGCCCATTCATCCTGCAGGACAGCCACTTCAATATCTTTACACATCCCACGCGAAGAAGAATATATTTCCTGCCGCGGGCTGGCTTTTCCCTGGGTATAAACAATCAGTTTCCCCTCCTCTAAAAACTGATCGACAATATTCGTAGCAGCAACCATGTACCCACCATTATTGCCCCGCAAATCTAAAATCAGTTTTTTCAGATTTTGTTTTTGTAATTTCTTAACGCCTTCCAGAAACTCTCTAAAGGTGGTTTCGGCAAACCGATTAATTTTAATATACCCAATTTCGTTGGTTACCATATAAGCAACATCAACACTATATATTGGAATTTTATCACGTATAATTTCTGCATCAATTAAATCAGAAACACCTTTCCGCTCCAGGCTGATTTTAACTTTCGTACCCATCTCTCCTTTCAACATGCCTACCAAATCGTTACTTGGAATGTTTTGTCCTGCAACTAACGAATCATTTATTTCTATAATTCTGTCACCAGCCATCACTCCTGCCCTATCAGAGGGCCCTCCCGATATTACACTGATAATAATGGCCGTATCGGTTTGATGATTAAATACAACACCAATACCTTCAAAATTTCCGCGCAGATCCTCATTTACCCGTTGCATTTCTGAAGCAGGAATATATACTGAATGAGGATCCAGTTTTTCCAATATTGCAGGGATAGCAGCATTCTCCAATTCATCTCTTGAAACGGTATCTACATACCGCTGTTCAATATAATCAATAATACGAAATAATTTATCTTTGCCTTGATATGCATCTGAAGAATGATTCCCATTATTTTTACTTAAAGCGCCACCCAGGATAATCCCTGCTATCAATACAATAGCAAACAGTATGGGTAAATATATTTTATGAATTTTTTTTTCTCTCATCACTTTATTAAATTTCTAAATGTACAATTTCAATTTTTGCTCTTTCCAACAATTGCAAACCTTCGGTGTTATGATATTTATGACAGAACACAACTCTTTTTATACCGGCCTGGATTATTAATTTGGAACACTCCATACAGGGTGATGTTGTAACATATAACGTAGCTCCTTCTGAGCTATTGTTTGATTTTGCAACTTTTGTAATCGCATTGGCCTCTGCATGTAAAACGTAGGGTTTGGTTAGATTGTTTTCATCTTCGCAAACATTTTCGAAACCCGAAGGCGTTCCATTATATCCATCGGAGATAATCATTTTTCCTTTAACAATTAATGCGCCTACCTGTCGTCGGACACAATACGAATTTTTAGCCCAAATTTTAGCCATTTCAAGGTATCGCTTATCATACTCCAACTGTTTTTCAAGGTAAGGATGAATAGATTCCGGATTTTCCATAGGACAGAATTTAAGGAAACAGAAAAAAACCCTCTGAAGAGAGGGTTCTGTTAGTAGTACCTGGAGTCGGGCTCGAACCGACACGGACTAATGTCCACTGGTGTTTGAGACCAGCGCGTCTACCAATTCCGCCATCCAGGCATAGTAAACAATGAACCATTGCGAATGCAAAAATAGATAATACTTTTTGTTCGGCAAAATTTATTTTCAACGTTTGTTAAAAAAGATTACCCCACATTAGATAAGATATTGGGTTTGGTTAGCGCTTTAACCTCTTTTATAATACCTTGTACATCAAAACCACATTCATGATGTAACTCCTGGAGTGTTCCCTGCTCTACAAATCTATCGGGCACACCCATTCGCTTAATAACCGGATGATATCCATGCTCGCTCATGAACTCAAGTACTGCACTACCAAAACCTCCAACAACAGTACCATCTTCAATCGTAATTACAGCTTTAAAATTCTTCCCTACGGTATGTAAAATTTCCTCATCAATAGGTTTGACAAATCGCATATCATAATGCGCTATACTTATCTGGTAATTTTTAGTCAACTTTCTGGTCGCTTCGATCACATAATTACCCACATGGCCAATGGACAAAATGACGATATCTTCTCCTTTTGTTATTTGTTGCCCTTTACCAATAGCTATTTTTTTAAAAGGAGTTTTCCAGGCTGGCATTACTCCTTTGCCCCTGGGATAACGTATTGCAAACGGACCATATTTTTCTAACTGTGCGGTATACATTAAATTCCGCAACTCTTCTTCGTTTAAAGGTGCCGAAACAATCATATTAGGAATGCAGCGTAAATAAGCCAAATCAAATACACCGTGGTGTGTTGCCCCGTCTTCGCCTACTATTCCCCCCCGATCGAGACAGAAAATTACATTTAAATTCTGAATAGCCACATCATGAATTACCTGATCATAGGCTCGTTGCATAAAAGACGAATAGATATTACAAAACGGCAATATTCCTTCAATGGCTAACCCGGCGGAGAAAGTAACAGCATGTTGTTCTGCAATGCCAACATCAAAAATACGTTCAGGGATTTCCTTCATCATTATATTTAGTGATGAACCTGTTGGCATGGCGGGGGTGATTCCCACAATCTTTTCATTTTGCTTAGCCAGCTCCAATAAAGTGTGTCCAAAAACATCCTGATATTTAGGCGCATCGGCCTTATCCGATTTTATTTTTAAAATTTCTCCTGTGGTTTTATCAAATTTTCCGGGAGCATGCCAGACGGTCTGATTCTGCTCGGCTTGTTTAAAACCTTTCCCTTTTTGGGTTACTACATGGAGTAACTTAGGGCCTGGAATATCTTTTAAATCAGATAATATTTTTGTGAGAAAAACCACATCATGTCCATCAACCGGTCCAAAATATCTAAAGTTTAATGATTCGAAAAGATTACTCTGCCGTAGAAGAAATGTTTTAACGGAATTTTCAATTTGTTGGGCAATCTTTCTATAATTATGGCCTAATTTATTTAAGTGCCCCAAAAGATTCCAAACATCATTTTTAAATTTATTATAGGTCTTTGATGTGGTAATATCAAGCAAATATTCTTTTAATGCGCCAACATTGGGGTCTATGGCCATGTTGTTATCATTTAAGATAACCAGCATATTTTCCTTTGCCGATCCGGCATTATTTAGCCCTTCAAATGCCATTCCAGCTGTCATTGACCCATCTCCTATAACAGCAATAACCTGCCGGTCTTTTTCATTTTTTAAATGAGCCGCTTTTGCCATGCCTAAAGCGGCCGAAATAGATGTAGATGAATGTCCTACTCCAAAAGCGTCGTAAGCACTTTCGGAAGGTTTAGGGAATCCGCTTATTCCTTTGTATTTCCTGTTGGTATGAAATACTTCTCGCCGGCCGGTAAGAATTTTATGCCCATAGGCCTGATGCCCTACATCCCAAATAATTTTATCATAAGGAGTATTAAAAACATAATGCAAAGCAACGGTAAGTTCAACAACACCTAAACTTGCACCAAAGTGACCGGGATTTGAGGATACCACATCAATAATAAATTGTCTGAGTTCCTGACTTAGCATCGGAAGCTCCTCCATGGGCAACCTTTTCAAATCATCCGGAAAAAGAATATTTTTTAATCGTTCACCTGACATAAGCCTTAAAATTCATTGCAAAGATATGAATAATTTTTACTTCGTTTTAACGTATTCGTAATACAACATATTTTAATATATTTGCTCTATCAAAATTATTATCTTTAACCCATGATAACCAAAATTATTGACATGCATTCAACGTTTAAATCTTACCAACTATTTTTTATTGTTCTCATAATTATCTCGGGATGTGTTCCGGCCAAACAATTTGAAGAATTACAACAGACAGCTAAAAAGTGTGAGGAAGAGAGGGAATTATTGAAAGAGGATAATAAAAATCTGACCATCACAAACACAGAACTGAAAGCAAAAACAGAGCAGCTACAAAAAAAGATTGCAAATTTACAGCAAGACAGCCTGGAGAAGACAACAAAACTTCGCTCTATAGAAATTAAGTATGATAAATTAAACAAACAATACAGTCAACTTCAGGAATCACAAGACCAGCTTCTTTCGGGCAACATAAACGAAACAAAAAAATTGTTGAAAGAGCTTCAAAATACCCAGTCTGAAATTATTAAAAAGGAAGACGATTTACGCAGGCTTGAAGATAACTTACGGGAGGAAAGGAGTAAGCTAAATGCCTATCAAAAAGAACTAGAATCGAAAAATGCACGACTTGTAGAACTGGAAAAGATTTTACACCGAAAAGATTCTGCTGTCAATGTATTAAAAGAAAAAGTATCCAAAGCTTTAATAGGGTTTGCTGATGAAGGGTTAGCAGTAGACATAAGAAACGGAAAGGTTTATGTTTCGTTGGAAGAACAGCTACTTTTCAAATCCGGCAGTACAGAAGTTGACCCAAAAGGAGTTAGTGCCTTAAAAAGACTGGCCGGCGTTTTAGGCAACAATCCCGATATAAACATTATGGTCGAGGGACACACAGACGATGTTCCCTACATCCCTGGCGAAGCAGTTAAAGACAACTGGGACTTAAGTGTAAAAAGAGCTACTGCAATTGTTCGCATATTAATGGAAAACCCAAATATAGACGGAGATAGGATTATTGCTGCAGGAAGAAGCAAATATTTCCCGATTGATCCGCAAAAAACAGCTGAAGCAAGAAGAAAAAACCGGCGAACTGAAATTATCCTAACCCCAAAACTAGACGAACTATTTAAAATTTTAGAAGCCAATTAAAAGTGTATTGGTCCAACTACCTTTCTTTTTTAAAAATCTTTAATGCTTTTAAAATCTTTACAAGCTATATTGTTACGCTTGTCTTTAAAAGAGTTGTTGTTTGGGGAAAACCTTTAAGCTTAACCGTTGAACCAACCAATTATTGCAATTTGCACTGTCCGGAATGTCCAACAGGTAATAATTCGACCCAAAGAAAAAAGGGATACCTGAACGTGCAGGATTATAAAAAAATAGTCGATTCTGCTTCGCCCTGGCTTTTTTATCATATGGTTTATTTCCAGGGGGAGCCATTTTTACATCCACACATTTTTGAGATGTTACAATATGCCCATCAAAAAAAGATTTATACTTGTACCTCTACTAACGGCCATTATATTTCCAATGCAAATGCACAAAAAATTATAGAATCGGGGCTTAACAAAATTATTATTTCGGTAGATGGGATTACCCAAGATACGTATGAAAAATATCGACAAGGAGGAGAATTGGAAAAAGTAATCACCGGAATTAAGATTTTGTCGGAGCTCAAAAGAAAATATCAAACAAAAAACCCACAGATCATTATTCAATTTCTGGTTTTCCGTTTTAACGAACATCAAATTAAAGAGATTAAATCATTCGGAAAAACTATTGGAGCGAATAAAGTTGAGATAAAAACAGCTCAAATTGAACCTGCATATAACAAACTTTATTTATTACCCCAAAACAGAAAATATTCAAGATATACCTGGACAAATAATCAAATCATTATAAAGAACCCTTTAAAGAACAGATGTTTCAGGATTTGGAGTACATTGGTTATTACCTGGGATGGAAAAGTAATCCCCTGTTGTTTCGATAAAGATGCAAATTATTGTATGGGGCATATCCATAAAAAAAACCTTTGGCAAATATGGCAATCTGCTGAATTTAAAGCGTTCAGATATAAAATAATAAAAAACCGGAAAAGTATAAAAATGTGCAACAATTGTACCTCAGGTCTTCGTATTTAAAAATATTATATTTATAAATTTAGGATTGATTTATATTTTTCTATAAATTACACTCTCTGATTTAAAAAAATGAAAACTATTGGTATGAAATCATTTCTTCTGTTTATAATTGGCTTGGGGGTTACCATAAACTCTTTTGCTCAGGAGTCCGACACCCTTTCGACCAGCAAGCTTTTTGAACTTACACTGGAAGATCTGATGCATGTTGAAATTGTTTCTGCCATACGACAAAATCAAAATATTATTGATGCCCCTTCTATTGTGTCTGTAATTACCGCAAATCAAATTAAAGAAAGAGGATATACAAGCGTTGATGAAGCACTTAATAACATTGCAGGGCTTGATTTTATCACCGATTATTTTCAACCCAATATGGGAATACGTGGCATCAATGGAGGAGTAAGGAGTTATTCGCGTTTAGTAAAAGTTATGATTGACGGGCAAAATATATCCTTTCGATCAAATGCAGATAATTATTTAGGATTATCGTTAATCCCCATTGAAGCCATTGATAAAATTGAAATTATTCGCGGTCCCAATTCTGCTCTTTACGGGAAAAATGCATTTTTGGGGGTTATTAATATTATTACTAAAAAAGGAGAAAACCTAAGTTCAAATTCCGTTTCCCATTTTATAGGGTTGACCAATCAAAATATCTCGTATGGTTTAAACACTATTGTTGGAGGTGCCAAAAAAGATTTTGACTTCCTTTTTGCCAGTTCGTATGCACAGCTAAACCAGTCTAATCTTACACCCCACAATATCCCCGGGCAAAACATTTATTCCTCTGATGCGGTTAGTAAGAAAAATGAATCGGCGCCTTTAAGTGTTTATATCAAAATGAATTACGACTCCGATAATTGGGGAAAATTTACCTTCGACATGGCTAACCAAAATATTAATTCACATGCTGAATTTGCCGACTGGGGAGCATTAACCCAGAATAACAGAATCAATCTTTTTAATGCTTTCGAAAGGCTTCAGTATTCTAAAAAGCTTTTCGATAAACTTTCTGCAGACTTTTCATTTGCTCATAGTTTTGGGCAACCACTGAATAACGAGATTTTTGATAATGATAATGATCCTACTGAATGGATTGAAAGAGAAATAAAATATAACAGTTATGATTTAAACGGAAACTTTTCTTACTTTTTCGATGATAGAAACAATTTTTCGTTAGGGGTTGATTTTACTTCAGATATACACGAACATCAGAAATTTTACACGGTAAATAATTCCGGAATAAGAAGTCTCAATCCCGGAGGTACTGACGGCAAAAATAATTTTAATAACCTGGGCGTATTTTTTCAAATGATATTCAATCCGGCAAAATTATTCAATCTTTCCTACCTCAAAGAATTAACAATTACAAGCGGTTACAGGTATGATATGCATAATATTTATGGCAATGTATTAACTTACCGGTTTGCCGGTGTATACCATATAAATGAAGATCTAAGTACCAAGTTAATGTATGGAACTTCGTTTAATGCACCATCCTCCACACAACTTTATACAAATTACATTACTCCTGGTGGGTTTGTCGGTAATCCGGATTTAAAACCCGAAAAAGCAAAAACACTTGAATGGGCACTTATGGGGAAATTAACGGAAAAAATAAATTTTAGCACTAATGTTTTTTATACCGATATTGAAGATAAAATCGAATACTTATCACCCCAAGGACAGGTTTCAAATATTACCGCCGGAAATATTTCCAATATCTATTCAGGAGGAGTTGAAGCAGAAATAAATCTTACCCAAAGAAATAATACGGGTTATTTAAATTATTCTTATCAAAAAAGTATATTAGAAAAAAGAGATCCGATCCTAAAAACAATTAAAGTAAATACAGCCCTCTACCCATCGCATATTCTTAAATTTGGACATACCTTACATATCCCTGAATATTATGTGAATGTAAATTTAGAAGCCCGATATGTCAGTTCAAGAATTGCCAGCGACCAAAACAATTTTATTTACGATCCAATAAATTATGCTACTAATCGCTATGCTCTTGACCCCTATTATGTTATTGATCTCATGATTTCGTCAACTGATTTAAAAATTATTAAAAACAGCAAGTCAAGAATTATATTAAAAGTTGAGAATTTACTGAACCATAAGTACTACTATCCCGGTTTTAAGAATTATGATATTCCCGCTTTGGGAAGATCATTTTCCTTTAGATTTACACATTATATATAAAAGTAGAGCACATGAAAAAATATAACCTCTTTTTTATCATCTTTCTGTTTTTAATTATCAATATAAGCTGCGATAATTTAAAAGAAGATTATAACAGACCTAAATATGAAGATCCTGTAACAATAGCCGTGGTTGGTGATGTTTCTGTATTGCGAGAATCGGTAGAAAACATTTTTTTTGGGGCACAACTGGCCGCTGAAGAAATTAATCAAAAAGGAGGACTTGAAATTAATGGCAGAAAAAGAGAGATAGAATTAGTTTTTAAAAACTCGGCAGGAAATCCTGAAACAGGTGTTGAGATAGTTCAAGCGTTAAAAAACCAGGGAATCGATATTGTCATTGGGCCAACATTTTCGTCTGTTGCTGTTGAAATGGCTGAAGCATGTATCGAGTATAATATGCTTTTGATGACTTATTCAGCTACCACCCCAGAACTAACATTTTTAAACGATAATCATTTAATCTGGCGAACATGCCCGTCCGATTATACCTTCGGAACAATTTCGGCAGGCTATTGTCACGATTCACTGGAACTAAATAAAGCAGCAATTCTTTACCGGGACGACAGATTTGGAAGCGGACTTTCGAATATTATTATTGAAAATTTCACACTACTTGGAGGAACAATTACGGCCACCGTAAACTACCCCGTTGACGAAATCAATCTCAATGATTATATTTTTGATTATCAATTGAATACCGTGTTTGGTCAGTATATTGATGTGCTTTACATTGTTGCCTTTAATTCGGAGATATCGGTTATTACCAATAAAATTTATAATAACGCTAAATATCAGTCATTAGCCGTAAAACCGTTTATTTTTGTTAACGATGGTATTTTAGCCGAAGAGATTTTAACCAATGGAAATCCGGAGTTGCTTGATGATGTTTTAGGAATAACCAGCACCAACGAGGGAAATCCTAACTACGCAATATACAAAAACAATTATCAAAGCCGTTTTGGTTTTGCTCCCGCTCCCTATTCTGAACATGCCTATGATGCGGTATATTGTGTTGCATATGCAATGCAAAGAGGAAACACAACCAACCCATTAATTATAAAAGAATACCTGCAGGAAATCTCGGGTGAAGAGTATTATGAGCAAACCGATGAAGTGTTAAAAATAAATGTTAATGAATTTGATATTGGCAGGAATATATTATTAAAAGGGAAACCAATTAATTACGAAGGGGCAACAGGACCAATTAATTTTGATGTGAAGGGGGATCCTGTACCTAAAATTGTAATATGGGGATTCGAAAATAAAGAATATGTTGAATTAAGTTACTACGGCGATACTTTGTGAGAATAACTATCAATAAACATATAACCCTGAAAAATAATTTCTCCCGTTCAGTATATAAACGAACAGGACTTATAATCCTATTATCTGTATTGACATTACAGGGTTTTTCACAAGCAAGTATTTATGTGCTTAAGGCAGTGTATTTAGAAAAGTTTTCACGTTTTATAACCTGGCCCGAAGAAAGCTTAACGGATGACACCAGTAAACCATTTATTATATCGGTCATTGGAAAAACGCCATTAACGAAAAACCTGGAACAGATTTATGCTATCCAAAAGATTAAAAACAAACGTGTGATCATTCAGTCTGTTACCAACATTAAGGACATTGAAGGTTCTCATGTTTTATTTATTGCTGAATCTGAAAAGAAAAATATCGATAAAATTATTTCCATAACAAAACATCAACCTATATTAACAATTGGTGAAACAAAAGGATATGCAGAAAAAGGGGTTTTAATTAATTTTTTCGAGAAAGATAATAAATTACGTTTTGAGATAAACGAAACGGCGGTGTTAAAATCACCATTACAAATGAGTTATTACTTATTAAATTCAGCTAAAATAGTACAACCCGTAGAAGAATAAGATTAATGAGATTTTTTCAAAACATATCTATAAAAAACAAAATTGTTGGTATAATCTTACTTACCAGCAGTGTTACCCTGATTGTTGGTTTTACGATTATTGGAATCAATGATATTAACAGTTTGAAAAAAAATCTACTGGCAAATGCAATCTTAAATACTAAGTTAGTTGGAGATTATTCAATAGCATCCTTAACTTTTGATGACAACCAGGGGGCTGAAGAAATCTTATCTAAACTCGAATCTATTCAGCATTTTATTAGTGGAACTATTTATGATCGTAGCGGAATTTTATTTGCATCTTATAAAAGAAATAATGAAGTTTTTGTTCCCCCGTTATACGATGACCCTGATAACTTAACAGATACAAAATATAATTTTGAATCGGGCATACTAACGATTGAAGATCCCATTACCTATCAAAATTTTACCTATGGTATAATCATCACCAAAATAGACACATCCATCCTGACAGAAAAAATCAAAGAATATATTATTATCATGTTGGGTGTTTTAACTGGAATGATTATTTTATCATTTATCCTTGCAAGTGGTTTACAAAAACCAATATCAAAACCAATATTAGATTTAGCCAAGCTTACAAGAAAATTATCACAAGAAGGGAATTATAATATAAGAATAGAAAGAAAAAGCAATGATGAAATTGGAGTGCTTTACGACGACTTTAATAATATGCTTCATCAAATATTAAGCAGGGACGCTGCCCGCGACGAAGCTGAGAATAAACTGATTGAAGCAAAAAGAAAAGCGGAAGAGAGCGACCAGTTAAAGTCTGCCTTTTTAGCTAATATGTCGCATGAGATAAGAACTCCTATGAATGCTATCCTCGGGTTTACAGAATTGCTTACGATGCCCGATTCTTCTATAAAACCAAAGGAAAAACAAAATTATATAAAACTAATCCATAATAGTGGAAACAATCTTCTCCAACTGATTGATGATATTATTGATATTTCAAAAATTGAAGCCGGACAATTAAAAATTATTCCTAAACCATGTGATATAAACAAAACCCTAAACGATATCTATGAGTCATATATAGAAATAAAAAAACAAAAAGGAAAGGAAAATATAGATCTGTCGGTTCATCTTGCGCAAAAAGAAAAAGATATTTCCATTATTACGGACCCCCTTCGATTAACTCAGATTATCTCAAACCTTATTGATAATGCCTTAAAATTCACCGAAGAAGGATTTATAGATTTTGGCTATGAAATCCAAAAATCAGATGAAATCCTTTTTTTTGTGAAAGATAGTGGAATTGGGATGGATGAGAAGAAAAAAGAGTTTATTTTTGAACGTTTCAGGAAAATTGAAGACGATAAAACAAAATTATATCGTGGTGCCGGATTAGGCCTTGCCATATGCAAAAGTCTGATTGAGTTGCTTGGTGGTCAGATATGGGTAGAGTCTTTTCGTGGTTCGGGCTCGGCTTTTTATTTTACCATACCCTATAAAAAAATCAAGAAAAATCAAGAAAAGAAAGAATCCTCCAAAAATAAAACAACATACCAATGGAAAGATAAAACCATACTTGTTGCCGAAGATGAACCAACGAATTTTTTCTATATTGAAGAAGTGCTCAAGAGAACCAACGCAAAATTAATACGAGCAACCAATGGGAAAGAAGCGATTGAAATGTTTAAACAACACCAGGAAATTAATCTTATTATTATGGACCTAAAAATGCCCGAAATGGATGGTTATGAAGCTACTAAAATCATCAAAAGCTTAAATCTAAACGTTCCGATTATTTCACAATCTGCTTATGCCATGCCCGGGGATATTGAAAAGGGGCGTCTCCTCGGAATGGATGAATATATTACAAAGCCCGTCAACCCTAAAAAATTACTTTCAATCCTAAATAAATATTTAGATCTTAAATCTTAATCAAAAAAATAAAGAAGATAATAGTTTTTTTGCTCCCTAGGTTTACAGTAAAAGTTCCTGCTTTCTTACGCCATAGCAGAAACCATAACAATGTGCATTAGTACCGGAGTTTTTACAACCCTTCTTTAAAAAAAATCAATTCCTGGGTTAAGTCCATAAAAGGGTATTTTTTCGATAATCTTTCAACCTGTTTTACCTGGGCGTTAAGAAATCTTTTATGCTGCTCTGTATGCGGATTTAACGGTCGGTGATTCTTTGCCTGCACTATTTTGTAAATATCATGAATAATACTTTTTGTTCTTTCCTCAAAATATGTTTCTGCAAACTGATCCCATATGTATTCAACAGCTTCATTTGAGGGATGCAACATATCGTCGGCATAAAATCGATAGTCACGTAAATCATCCATCATAATTTCATAAGAAGGAAAATAGTCCACATTTTTAAAGATTTTTATTAATTGATGAATCGCCAAAATAAGGGTCGATTTGCTTAACTGATTTTGCATTGCTCCATCTTTCCAATGCCTTACCGGACTAACTGTAAAAATAATTTTCAGGTTTTTATTTAACTCCGTTAACCGGTTAATAAGCTTTGCCCATTCCACAAAAATATCTTCAACACCCAATTTAATCCGTTCGAACTCTTTGGCCGGGATTTTATGGCAATTCGAAACAATTTGTTCTGTTTGCAAATATTTATA